>MTKZ01003026.1_pt1 | contig 68326 bp, 62 predicted proteins | sample 1042781 | NCBI WGS metagenome assembly MTKZ01 (sample SAMN06212207, study PRJNA360539) | anaerobic digester metagenome | biome: Wastewater treatment plant; material: sludge; isolation source: anaerobic digester fed with sludge from wastewater treatment plant | place: Denmark: WWTP Viborg ... | reverse complement strand
TTTCATTTGGTGCCGGAGGTCGGAATTGAACCGACATGACCGCAAGGGTCGGGGGATTTTGAGTCCCCTGCGTCTACCAGTTTCACCACTCCGGCATGTACGGGAGATTAGCATAGAGGGGGTCGGAGCTGTCAAGAAAAATGTATTGACAGGGCGCGAAATGCCGTGTTAGAGGTGGCGCTCCCGGCGACGGAGAATTGGGGTTGTAGCTCAGTTGGGAGAGCGCTTGAATGGCATTCAAGAGGTCAGGGGTTCGACTCCCCTCAGCTCCACCAGATCAATAAAGGGGTTGCGCTGGTCATCGATCGGCAACCCCTTCTTTTTTACCCAACAAAAGGAGAAATGCCATGCCGCGGAAAGGCGACAAGGTCTTCTGCATCAACCATCCCGACGAGGAATTGTCCATTCTGAACGAGCATGATGCCAGCACCTTTCATGTGATCCGCTTGGGTTACCTCAAGCACGGGAGCAACTTCGGCCTACATAACAAATCGACGGGTTTCGATGTCTTCGGCTGCCGGAAGTGCGGCTACGTCGAATTCTATCTCACAGCCGAGGAATTGCAGGTACTCAGCAGACAGAAAACATAGGATCACTCAGTGGCATCATGGCCAGGATTCTGATCGTCTATCATTCGCAGACTGGGAACACCGAGAAGATGGCGCGAGCCGTCGAGGAGGGCGCCCGCGGAATCGAGAATGCCCGGGTCGTGCTCCGCAAAGCCGGAGACGCCTCCCTGGACGACCTGCTTCAGGCGGACGGCCTGGCGATCGGAACGCCGGAGAATTTCGGCTACATGTCCGGCATGATCAAGGATTTTTTCGACCGGACCTATGTCGCCGCCCAGGACAAGGTCTTCCGCAAGCCCTACGTTGTCTTCATCAGTGCCGGCAACGACGGCACGGGGGCTCTGAATGCGATCGAGCGGATCGCCCTGGGCTACAAGTTCAAGAAAGTCTATGAACCGGTGATTTCGAAGGGGCGGGTAACGGAGGAAATCCTGGCGCGATGCCGGGAGCTGGGCGCGACGTTGGCCGGCGGCTGCCAGATGGGGATCTACTGATTTTGCTTTCCCCGCACTCCGCGTAGCAGGCGCTGCCGGATCGCAATCGGGAAACCGCAGCGCTCAGCGCTTCTTTCCCTGCAGGACCTCGATGAACGCCTCGATCCGGGTCTCGATCTGGCTCTCGGAAAACTTCCGCTCGTCCGTCATGTCCGCCTCCAGCATCAGGGAGGGGATCCCCTTTTCCTGCTCGACGATGCGCTGGATGTCGTACTGGCCCAGCGAATAGGGCTTGCAGCTCCGGTTGGAGTGCATGACGATGCCGTCCACGCCGTACTTGTCCACCATGGCCATGACGCTTCGGGCCATCTCATCCACGCCGATGTTCAGGTAGATCCGGGCGTGGCACTCGGCCATGCTCTCCAGAAAATTGTCCTCGTCCACGTATTTGAGCGCCGTGCACCAGGCCGAGGTGTAGGTGTCGGCCACCAGGCAGGCGCCCTGGGCGGCGAATTTCTCGGACAGCCATTTTGTCCGGTACCAGACGGGCAGGTTGTCCCAGAGCAGGCGATACTTCTCCTCGGGGACGGCGCCGATGCCGTCGGTGATCCGCTGCTTCATCTCCGCCAGCAGCGTCTCGTAGTAGTCCACCACCGGGCGGGTCCCGCGCAGCGTCACGATCAGGGCCAGATGGAAGAAGGCGTCAAAGGCGCTCATGGGGGCCGGCCGGTGCATGGTCGTATCCAGCACCGCCTGCCAGGCGCGCTGGCCGGCGACGGAGAGCTTCCCCACTTCTCTCATCCGGTCGTAGTCGTATTTCCTGCCGCAGTGCTCCTCCAGAAAGCGGATGTACTCGTCGACCTGGCGGCGGACGTACCGGTGGGACTCCTTCGTGTATTCGGTGTGGCAGAAGGGGGTGTCGAGGATGAACAGCGGCGCGTTGAAATAGCGGGCCTGGATCTCGTACCACTTGAGGACGGTCCCGCAGATGTTGTTGCAGCAGACGAGCATGTCCGGCCGGGGAAGGCCGCCGATGGGCCCGCCGTTGACGGTGGCGCAGGCAATGTCCGAGCAGGCATAGGAGCAGAGGTCCCCGGCGTATCCCATCGCCTCCGCCTTCCCGTACAGGTCTCCCCCCATGCGGCTGGCGCCGATCATGGCGCCGTGGTTCTCCGGATAGACGGGGATGACGTCCATCACGATGAGCGGCTCCACGGGACCGCCGCTGGTGATCCAGGCGACTTTCTTGCCCGTCTGCCCGGCCGTCTTGGCGTCGATATAGTAAGCCGTCATGATTTCCTTCATCCTCTTGACGGTCTTGATCTTCCGCTTCTCCTGCTCCGGGTCCGGCATCTTCTTCTCTTCCGCCATCGCTCGCTCCTTTACAGCATCTCCACGAAGGTCTCAAACCGCGTCCGCAACTGCCCTTCAGGCGGCAGTTGGTCCTCCACCTCCAGCAGGAGGCTCGGAATCCCCTCCCGGTCCAGCGCGTTCTTCAGGGCGGGGTAGTCGAAGGCGTGGGGATCGCAGAACTTCAGCAGCGTGAAGACCACCCCCTGCGCGCCCTTTTCCCGCACCATTCGAACGAGATGGTCGGCGCGGTTCGTCAGACCGCTGTGCTTGGCCGGGCAGACGATCCGGTCCAGATATCGCTCCGCAATGGCCTCGATGGGGTCCGCCGACGCTCCGAAGCCGCCGGCAAAGGACCTCGCGCCGGTGCAGAGGTCGTCCCAGACCACGATGCCGCCCGCCTCGTCGATGAGGGAATGGATGTCGGGAAAATCGCAGATCCCGCCGGAGAGCGCAATTCGCTTCCGGTCCGGCATTGCCCCGTCCGGCTGCCTCCGCCCCAGATCCTCAACCAAGCCGGACAGCAGCGTCGCCAGACGCGCCCGGTCCATGATTACGGAAGCCTTGACGATGGCATGGACATCGGCGCCGCTGATCCGTGCCGGGTGCGCTTCCCGGATCTCGTAGATTCTCCTCAGGGCGCCGCGCAGTTCGTCATACAGCCCCATCGACGCCTTCAGGGCTTCGTCGGTGACGGGAGCGCCGAGCTTCCCTTCCAGCTCGGTCCGGAACGCGCGCAGAACATCGACCATGTAATCCCGGGCGCTCTCGGTGTTCAGCTTGACGGGGAGGACCACGTCGGCATGAAAGCCGTACGGGACATTCAGCCGCCAGATATCGGACAGGCGCTGGATGGAATCGCAAGTGTGGGGAAAGACGACGCCGTCCAGAAAACCCAGCTCCCCGGACAGGGCCTCCTCCAGGACGCTCCGCACGAGCGAGCAGCAGTAGGACTGAAGGTGCCGGTCGGCCAGATGCAGGTTCCCCTTCCGGCTGAATATCCGGAACGGCAGCGCTCCGGCGGCCCAAACGATCTCTTCCGGCGCGTAGGAGCAGAAATAGCCGACAATTTTCCCGCCCGTCTCCTGCCTGTACTTTTTCGCATAGCCGTAGGGGTCCAGGACGGCCTGCCTGATTTCATCCAGATGATTCATGGTCGCATTTCTCTCCCGCGTACAGCCCGGCGGCTTTCAGCCGGGCCTTCTCTTCCTCCTCCAGACAATTGAACGCGACCTTCCCGACGAGGGTCTTGGGAAGCGACGTCCGAAATTCGATTTCCCTGGGACAGGACCACTTGATGAGATGCTCGCGGCTGTGCACGATCAGGGCCTCCTCCATTTCCGGTCCCGCCCGGCCCGGGTCCTTCAGGACCACGAAGGCCTTGACGCGCTCCACCTGGACCTCGTCGGGGACGCCGATCACGCAGCATTCGAGCACTTCGTCGTGCTGATAGAGGACATCTTCGACCTGGGCGGGGTAGACGTTCATCCCCGAGGACTTGATCATCCGCTTCAGCCTCAGCTTGAAATAGACGAAACCGTCCTCGTCCATCGTGGCCAGATCGCCCGTGTGCAGCCACAGCTTCCCGTCCGGGTGGACCTTCAGGGTCTCCGCCGTCTCCTCGGGCATCTCCAGGTAGCCCAGCATGACCGCCGGGCCGTGCAGGCAGATCTCACCGATCTCCCCGGCCGGCGCCTCCTCCATCGTCCCCTGCTTCACGATCTTCGCCAGCATGTCCGGAAAGACGATCCCCACGCTCCCTTCACGGTACTCCGTCATGGGCATGGCCATGATGGCCGTCACGGCCTCCGTCAGCCCGTACCCCTCGCGGAGCTTCACCGTGCCGCCCTGCCTCCGTACGATCTCCTCGAACTTCTCCTTGACCGGGCGGGGAAGCTGGTCTGCGCCGCTGAAGGCCCCCTTCAGGCAGCTCAGGTCTGATTTCTGAAAGAGCGGGTTCCGGTTCAGGGCCTCGAAGAGCGTCGGCACGCCCACGACGAAGGTCGGCTTCTTGGCTTTGATCAGCCCGGCCACCGTCTCCGGTGTGAACTGCGGCACGAGGATGCTCTTGCCTCCGCCCATGAACACGGCATTGACGCAGACGCCCAGGCCGAAGCCGTGAAAGATGGGCAGGATCGCCAGCATGGAGCCGCCGCCGCCCAGGTCGCCCCAGGCCGCGACCTGCATGCCCTCGCTGATGAAGTTCATGTTGGACAGCATGATCCCCTTGGGCGTGCCCGTCGTGCCGCCGCTGTAGAGGATGACGGCCAGGGCCTCCGTGTCCATCTTCGCCTGCGGGGCTTCCGGGTAGGACCCTTTCATCAGCTCCTGCCACCAGCGGACCAGCGGGTCATCGGGCACGGCGGGAATTTTGCGCCCCTTCGTCAGGTTGAAGCCGATCCGCTTGACCCAGTCCAGGTAATCGGGGATGCGGGCCAGGATCAGGGTTTGCAGTCCCGTGGCGGTCTGAACCTCCTTGAACTTTCCGTAGAAGGCGTCCAGCGTGATGGCGAACCTGCTTTTGCTCTTGTTGAGGTAGAATTCGATCTCCCTGGCCGTCGAGAGGGGGTGGATCATGCTGGCCACCGCGCCCAGCTTGTTGGCCGCGTAAAAGCAGATGATCCCCTGCGGGCTGGTGGGCATGGAGATGGTGATCCGGTCGCCGGCCTTCAGGCCCAGGGCGGCCAGGGCGTTGGCGCATTGACGGATTTCATCGCCGAAGCGCCGGTAGGTGCGGGTGGTGCCGAAAAAATCCCAGGCGACATCATCGGGGCAGCGGGCCACCGTCCGCATGAGCGCCTCGTAAAGGGTCACCCGCGGATAGTCGATCGACTCCGGCACGGGTCCGTAGAACTTCAGCCAGGGCTTCTTTTCATACATGGGCCGCCTCCTTTCCGTCTGCGGGACCGTCCCGTCCCGGTGGGACCGTCCTGCCGGGAAGTTCAACGCTTCATTCGGTTGTGCTCCTCCGTCAGGTGCTCCACGAGCCGGCTCATCGGCCAGTGGATGTTCTGCTCCGTCAGGGTGCAGAAGATGGGGCGCGGCAGGCCGCCTTCGTTGGGAAAATCCTTCAGGACCTGCCCGATCTGCTCCTGCGTAAATCCGAGGAACACCAGGACTCGGGTCTCCTGTTCCTCGAAGCGATCCGCGGGGCCCTGTTCGAGGATGTCCAGCACCTTCATGTCCTCGCGGCCGGAAGCGCTGATCACGATCGTTGTGGCTGAAAACAGCCGGTCGAAGGAGCGCCGGATCGCATCGGCCTGCCCGGCGCTGTACCCGTAAAGCATGATTCCCAAGGGCTGCATGTCAAAAATCCTCAGGCGGCCTTCCGGCTCAGGGATTCGTGCACGTGCACAATCAATCCCGGAAGCATGATGTTTTCGAGTTCCAGCCTCCGGTCCTCGAAATCGCCTTCACGAAGCACCGCCGGGAAGCGGATCATCTCCCCGAAACGGAGCGTCACCCGGGAGAAGGGCTTGGGAAGCATGAAGGTGTCCCAGCTTTTGAAATACCAGGCCCGCTCCGCCGCCGCGTAGAATGGGACGATCACCGCGTCCGTCATCAGTGCAAGCTGGATCGCGCCGGCCTTGACCCGCCCGGCGGGCCCTCTCGGTCCGTCCAGGATGTGCGCGGCCAGGCCCGATTCGTTCAGGTTTGCGATCATGGCCTTCAGGGCCTTGCCGCCGTCCGTAGAGGAGGAGCCCCGAACGGTCCGCCACCCCGTTCTCTCGGCCACGCCGGCGATGATCTCCCCGTCAAAGCTCTTGCTGATCATCAGGCTGGGCTTGAAGACGCTGTAGGATTTGAAGTGGCGGATCGCGGCGAAAAACTGCTGATGCCAGGTGCAGAGCAGGACCTTTCCGCCGCCTTTGACGTAGTCCATCCATGCCTGCTCGTTCTCGATAGTCAGGCGAAAGGTCGCGGAGTAGAGACGGATGAGCCGATAGAGCAGGTGCAGAACGGGCCGAGAGGTCAAGAACGGCCTGAATTTTTTCCACATCGGCATGCTCCTTTACGGTCCTCGCAGCTCACGCCGTCAGCGCTTTTCGCAAAGATGGTGGAATGCCTGCGCGAAAAGCTTTTATCTTTTTTCAAGGGGTGTGGCAACCGATATTTTCGGGATCTATTCGCGTGCTTCCGGCGAACCAATCTTGCTCCCCTACGGCCAATACCGCGTTGTACAGGGCAGCAAAACAACGGCTGCGGGGCTGCCGCCCTAATAGCCGTTTCTCTTCATCTCCGACCGGGAAGGGATGCCGGCCCTTCCCCCCATCCGCAGGCTCACCCGGGCGGCCGCCCAGGCGCCCAGGTCGAGGCTCTTCTCCGCCGTCCAGCCCCTGGCCAGGCCATAGGTGACACCAGCGTGAAAGACGTCGCCGCACCCCGTGGTGTCGACGGCTTCGACGGCGTAGGCCGGCCTTTGAATGACCCGGCCCTCCGCCAGGGCGATATAACCCATTTCCCCCAGGGTCACCCCGGCGACCCGCGGCCCGAGCGCCGACAGCGCCCGGCACGCTTCCAGGGGTTGATCGCCACCCGTCAGGGCGCGGGCAAAGGTTTCGGAGGCGATGAAGCAGTCGCTCAGCCCGGCCAGATCCAGCATGCCATCCCGCAGGGTCCCGGCATCCACGACAACGGGGATGCCGGACTCCCGGGCCGTCCGGCAGGCAAAGAGGGACGCCTCCATGAAAAGACCGTCCGTATGCAGGACCCGGGACCGCCGCAGGGTTCCGGCATCGATCTCATCGGGCCGGATTTCCATTCCCGTCGGCCTCTGCCAGAAGATGGTCCGCCGGCCCCTCGCGGGCTCCGCCGCGATGAAGGCAAACTGCGACCGGCGCCCTTCCCGCATGATCAGGCCGTCCGTGCGGACCCCCTCTTCCGCAAGGGATTCCCGGATCAGGCGGCCGAAGAGATCGTCCCCGGCCAACCCGGCAAAATAGCAAGACAGCCCCCAGCGGGATAGGGCCACGAGGGCCGTCGCCACTGGACCGCCCCCCTGGATGACCATTCCGGTGAATTCGCACTTCACGTCCGGGGGCGGATAGGCATCGATCTTCCCGATGCAGTCCAGGGAGCACTGCCCCAATCCGAAAACATCCGCGTTTGCCTTCGGCATGACGACCTCATCCTGTCAGCGTCTCGATTCTTCCGTGCGTCGGGGAGGATGAGCCGCTTTTTCGTCCTTTCCCCGATCCTTCATGCGACACGCTCAAGGCAGGCCCGGCGGCAGTCGCTTTCGATCCGGACCAGCCGCTCATAGGCCTCGTTGAAATCATCCTTTCCGGCTGTAAACAGGCCGTGCCCGTAAACGATGACGCCGGGATGGTCGCGCAGGGCCGGCGGCACGGTGTGGCAAAGGCCTGAAGGCCCGCCCCCCGCCTCCCCCGCCACGACCGGGACATCCCCCGCGAAGCGCCGCTCCGGGCAGCGGGAATGGCAGGAGTCCCGGCCCTCGCAATCCTCTTTTTTTTCACAGTCCATGGACAGGATCACGGCGAATTTCGGATGCCCGTGCAGGACGGCCCGACGGCCCGTCGCGCGGACGATCTCCCGATGGGCGGGAAACTCCGTCGATGCCGTCTCCGGCGGCTCGGAGAGGCTCTCCAGCGGCACGGCGACAATGCCGCTGCTCAGTTCGTCCAGGGCGCCGCCCTTCCGGCTGATGTAAAGCACGGGATCGGCGAGATAGGAGATGTTGCCGAAATTGGAATCGACGAGGCGGTCCGCCACCATCCGCCGCCCCGCCTCCGCCATGGCGGCCCAAGCCAGATCCACCGTTTCAAAGGGGCCTCTCATCAGCGCCCCCGTTGCCGCGGGCAGGGGGTCGATCCGGTCAATGACACGCCGAAGCAACTCCCGGCGCCGGCTGTCCAGGCGGTTGCGCCGGGCGTCGTAAAGGGCGTCGGAAAAGAATTTGACGAAACAGGCGAAACAGACGGAACTGCACATGACGAAGGCCCGCTCCGGGCCGGACTTCCCGAACGTCACGATGCCGCGCCCGGCCACGATGACGGCTCTCCGCCGCTTGAGCGCGGCCGCAACGGCCCGGTCGTCGAATACGGCCAGGACCGGCAGGTCCTGCAGGAAAATCCGGGTCTCGAAATCCCGGGGGTAAATCACGCCGCCCGATGTTTCCGCGAGGTAGTCGATGATCGACCGGTAGGGCTCTGCGGGCGCCGCAAAGAGGATCGACCGCTTGCCGATGCCGGACATGACCTTTTCCAGGACTCCGCGCGCGGCATCTTCACGGTTCCAGGATAATTCGTCCCCGCGCAAGCCGATCAGGACGCCGCCCGGTTCGACCAGGCCGGCCCGGACCAGCTTTTCTTCGTATTTTTGAAGGCTCTCTTCCATTATGGAGCACCGCGACCGTCCGCCGCCGGCCATCGCCTCTTCCGGAGCGAATCCTGCGCCTTCTTCTCCCGGTGTTTGCGCGTCCGCTTCTTATTTCTGAGATTCGATGATCACCTTCATCGATTCGCCGCCCGCGGCGACCAGTCTGAACCCTTCCCCGGTCTTCGCCAGCGGCAGCCGATGGGTGATCATCTTTTCGACAGGGACGCGCCCGGAGCGGATCAGTTCGATGGCCTGGGTCGCATCCAGCGGGCTGTTTCCGTAGGACGGCATGAGCTTGATCTCGTTGCGCCAGAATTCGTTGATGGGCACGGGCAGGTCCACGCCCGGCTCCGTCGTCGCGAAGCACAGAACGGTTCCGCCGCGGTCGACGGACTGAAGGGCCTGCTTGAAGGCCGAAAGCGCGCCCGTGCAGACGATCACCAGATCGGCCAGTCGGCCTTCGTTCAACTCGCGCAGTCGCGCCGGGACATCCTCTCCCGCATCGATCGCCGCGTCCGCGCCCAGCCGCCTGGCCATCTGGAGGCGATAGGCGCTGACGTCCGTGGCAACGATCCGCCCCGCACCGAGGGCCCGGGCGAGCAGCAGGTGGAGCAGCCCGGAAATGCCGCTTCCGAGGATGAGCACCGCCCGGCCGGGCTGCAGACCCGCGATCCGCTGCCCGCGGACCACGCAGGCAAGGGGCTCGACGAACACGCCCGCGTCGAAGGAAACCCCGTCGGGCAGGACGAACACGCCGCGGTCCACGTTGAGGCGGGGAATCCGGATGTACTCGGAAAATCCGCCCGGATCGTAGTTGGTCGTGTGGAGCGTTTCGCAGGCGGTGTGAAAGCCGCGCAGGCAGTACGGGCAGGTGTTGCAGGGGATATGGTGGGAGACGAAGACCCGGTCCCCGGCTTTGTAGCGGGCGACGCCCTCCCCCACCGCGGCAATCTCGCCGGCGATCTCGTGGCCCAGCACCAGCGGCGCCTTTTTGATCCGGTACCACTCCATCACGTCGCTGCCGCAGATCCCGCTGGCCATCACTTTCACCAGGATCTCGCCCGCCCCGATCTCCGGCACCGGCCGCTCCTCCAGCCGGACGTCCCGGTTGCTGTAATAGACGGCGACCCGCATCATGATCCATCCTCAAGACTGTGCGACATCATAGAATAACCGTGACAACTTCTCCATGCGAATCAGTGTCGGGAACTGCGGCTTGGTCATTGCGTGCGCCCGACAGAAGAATGCCGCGATGCAGTTATCACAGACGCCGTGGGATCGGTCGCGGCCATCCCTTTGCGACGGTTTGAGATCAGTTGTTAGAACCCGGGGATTGCGGAGAACCGGCGGATGGGCGGCTCTTGATCAGCCGCTCCTCCCGCATCCCTATGCTTCCCGCTTGAGTGCGTTGAACAGCTCCCAGGCTTCCTTGGCGGTCCGGTTCTCATGGATGATGGCCCGAAGCGCCCGCATCATCGCGACGGGATGGGGGTTCTGCCAGACGTTCCGGCCGAGGTTGAGCCCGATCGCGCCGTTCTGCATGCCGTCGTAGACGAATTCCATGACCTCCAGCTCCGTCTCGCACTTGGGCCCCCCGGCCATGACGACCGGCACCGGGCAGCCGCAGACGACCTTGTCGAAATCCCGGCACCAGTAGGTCTTGACGACGCGGGCGCCGAGCTCGGCCGCGATCCGGCAGCACAGGGACAGATAGCGCGCGTCCCGCTTTTCCAGCTCCTTGCCCACTGCGGTGACGGCCATGACGGGGATGCCGAAGTCCTCGCACTGGTTGACCAGTTCGGCGAGGTTGAGCAGGGACTCCTTCTCGTAGTCGCTCCCCACGAAGACCGACATGCCGACGGCGGTCGCGTTGAGCCGAAGGATCTCCTCGATCGACGTGGTCAGGCCCTCGTCGGCGAGGTCTCGGCCGACGACGCTGGAACCGCCGGACACGCGGAGGATGACGGGCTTGCTCCCGGCCGCCGGAACGGCGGCGCGCAGGACGCCCCGGGTCACGAACAGCGCGTCACAGTAGGGGAGCAGCGGCGCGATGGTCTCCCCCGGCTTTTCCAGACAGGATGTCGGGCCCTGAAAGTACCCATGATCGATGGGCAGAAAGAAGCAGTGCCCGTCCGGCTGGATCAGCCGCGACATTCGGTTTTCCATTCCCCAGTCCATAAAGATCCTCCTGAAAGATTATCGTTGTCCGGCCGGTTCGTCGTTTCCGGCCCGGGTTTGAATCGACGCGGGTTTGTCCTCGTCCGCCGCCCGGCAGCCGGGCTTCAGTCAGGTGGGGACGCCCAGCTTCGGCAGCAGGTAGGCCTGAAGAAAGAACCAAACCGCGATCACGGCGATCAGAATCCATATCGAATCCATGCATGCACCTCTTTGACTTTTTATATCAGCTTCCGGACGGACCTGCAATCCATATCCTGATTCCGGCCGGGCAACACGCCCGCGAAATGCGATTGAAAAAATTTCCGAAAAGCCCTACCTTGGGATCAAACGACAGGGAGGCCCCGCCAATGACGCACACCGCAAAACTCAGGTACGGGATCCTGGTCCGCCTGGAAATCGCGAACAAGCCGGGCATGCTGGGAAAAGTCGCATCCGCCATCGGCCGGGCCGGCGGCGACATCGGCGCCATCGACATTGCCGGCACCCGGGAAGGCCGCATCATTCGGGATGTTACCGTCACCGCGGCGAATCCCGAGATGGAGCACCGCATCGTGGAAAGCCTCCGGAAGATCGGCGGAATCAACGTGATCCGGGTGGCCGACCGCACCTTCCTGGCCCATCACGGGGGAAAGATCGAGATCCGCAACAAGCTTCCCCTGAAGTCCCGCGCCGATCTTTCCACTGTCTACACGCCGGGCGTCGCACGGGTTTCCATGGCCATTCATGAAAATCCGGAACGCGCCTACGAGCTCACGATCAAGCGAAACACCATCGCCATCGTCACGGACGGCACGGCGGTGCTCGGACTGGGCGACATCGGACCCGCCGCCGCGATGCCCGTCATGGAAGGCAAGGCAATGCTCTTCAAGTCCTTCGGCGGCGTCAATGCCTTCCCGATCTGCCTGGATACCCGGGATCCCGACGAGATCGTCCGCGCCGTGAAATGGATCGCCCCCGGCTTCGGAGGCATCAACCTGGAGGACATCTCCGCCCCGAGGTGCTTCGAAATCGAGTCCCGCCTGAAGCGCGAGCTCGACATTCCCGTTTTTCACGACGACCAGCACGGCACGGCCGTCGTCATCCTCGCCGGGCTGATCAACGCCTTGAAGATTGTGGAGAAGAGTCTGGAGGACATTACCCTGGTCGTGAACGGGCTCGGCGCCGCCGGCGTGGCCGCCATCCGCCTACTCCTCTCGTCGGGCGTGAAGCGGATCATCGGCTGCGACCGCAACGGGGCGCTCTACCGGGGCCGGCGGGAAAACATGAACCCCGTGAAGGAGGAAATCGCGGACCTGACGAATCCGGAAGGGATCCGGGGGCCGCTGGCAAAGGCCATGCGGGGCGCCGATGTCTTTCTCGGCCTTTCGCAGCCCGACGTGGTTCACGCCCGGGACATCCGGAAAATGGCGAGGGACCCCATCGTCTTTGCCATGGCCAACCCCATCCCGGAGATCATGCCCGAGGAGGCCCAGAAATACGCACGGGTCGTGGCCACCGGGCGGTCCGACTATTACAACCAGATCAACAACGTGCTCTGCTTTCCGGGCCTGTTCCGGGGGGTCCTGGACTGCCACGCCCGGGACATCAGCCACGACATGCTCCTGGCCGCGGCCCATGCCATCGCCTCCGGCGTGAACCCCCATGAATTGCGGGAAGACTACATCATCCCCAGCATCTTCGACCGGCAGGTGCAGGAAAGGGTCGCCCGGGCCGTTACCGAAACGGCTGTCCGGACCGGCTCGGCCCGGAAGGAGCATCCCTTCTCCGCGCTGTGAAGACGGCCGATCCTCACCCCGGACCTGCGCACTTCCGGCTGCCCGCCGCTTCTCCGAATCGAGGACCGGGCTGCCATGGTCCGGCCCTCGTGATGGACGCCCTCATCCGGCCTTCAGCCGATCTTTTCGATCTTTCGCCGCACCAGCCGGACGGCGATGTAGGGAAACAGGAAGAAAAGGATGGCGGACATCTTCATGAAGGCCATTCCGTAATAGGACAAAAGGTCATAGTCGCGCCGGCTCAGATCGAACCACTGTGAATGGATCCGGTAGCCCTGCTCTCCCCCCAGCAGAAAGAACAGGAACCACAGGAGCAGCAGCGCGAAGGAGAAAAGGAAACAGCGGATCAGGACACCGGAAACGCAGTCCAGCACATCATGCAGTTCATCCCTGCTCATTGCCAACCTCCTTTGAACATTTCAAGGGCCGCTCATGGAAATCCCCGGTCAGAGCGACAGCAGATGCCCCTTTTCCTTCAGCCAGTCCCGCCGCTTTCGGTAATCGGGCAGGACGCTTTCCACGAAGGCCCAGTAATCCCGGGAATGGTTCCTGACCTTCATGTGCCCCAGCTCATGGACGACGACGTAATCGATCACCGCCGGCGGGGCCATGATCAACCGCCAGGTGAAGGCCAGCCGGTTGTCCGCTGAACAGGAGCCCCAGCGGCAGCGGGCCCGGCTGATGGCAACGGCCCGGGGCGGAATCCCGAGCGCCCGGCTGAAATGATCGACCCGCCCCGGGAGAAACTCCTGCGCCTTCCTTCGGTACCACAGGAAAAAGAGCGCCCGCGCCCCGGCGTGAGCGTCGCCGCTCAGCACGAATTCGCGGCCCGTGAAGGCCAGCGCTTCCGGCCGCCCCCCCTCCTCATCGACATGCAGGGGAAAGGACGCGCCGAGAAAGAGGAAAGACTCCCCCGGCCGGAACATCCGGGGCTGCTTTTCTCCCTGCCGCTCCAGTTCGCGGGCAATCTTTCGCTGCAACCACTGCTCCTTCTCCGCCAGAAAGCGGTCGATGTCCCGCTGCGGCGTGCGGTACGGCACCCGCACGAGCACGGAGCCTCCGCTCCCGATCTGGACGGAGAGCGTCTTCCTTCTCTTTCGGCTTCGAACCAGGGTGTAGGTCATGGCGATTCTCAGGGCTCCGCGGCGGGCGCCAAGACCTTGTCCGGCAGCGTCTGCTTCTCCGGCGCTTCGCCGCCGGCCGGAGGCTTCCGCTCCGGCGGCTGCCCTTCCCCGGGCGGCGCGGCTTCCCCCGGGGCCTCCCCGGAGGGCTCGTTGACCACCTCTTCGTAATCCGGGATCACGATCCCCCTTCGGACCATGATCTGGTAGATCAGCTCGGAGCGGTATTCCACGTACCGGCCCGTCCCCGTGGGATTGTAGCGGCGCGGGTTCGGCAGGACGGTCGCCAGCTTGGCCGCCTCCCGGGCGGACAGGTCCGAAGCCGGCTTCCCGAAATGGCGCTGGGCGGCGGCTTCGATCCCGAATATCCCGTCGCCCCACTCGGCGACGTTCAGATACAGCTCGATGATGCGCTTTTTGGAGAGGCTGTTTTCGATCCGCCAGGTCAGGATGGCCTCTTTGATCTTCCGGACGGGATTCCGGGCGGGCGACAGGTAGAGGTTCTTGGCGAGCTGCTGGCTGATGGTGCTGCCGCCGACCTTGAACTTCCGGCTCTTGAGGTCCTTTTCGATGGCCTTCTGCATGGCTTCGAAATCAAACCCCTCATGGGACCAGAACTTGTCGTCCTCCGCAATGATTACCGCCTTGACCAGATACGGCGAGATCCGGGACAGCGGCACCCATTTCTGGACGATCTTTTTCTTTTTTCCCTGCTTCGCCCATTCCTTCTCCCGGTATTCCATGAAGGCCGTTTTTTTCGGGTTGACGGTCCTGAGTTTTGCCACATCCGGATAAATGAAATAGAATGAAATACTGAGCACCAATGCCGCCAGCATGGCTAAAATGATGAAAAGAGACCATTTTTTAATCATGCACGGATGCCGCTCCTCTATCTATGTATTTGATTTCCATCAGTATTCGGAAAATTTTTGCCTTTTTCGGCGTTTTTTTGCTTGACAGCGGGATCATATCATGAGACCGTTTCGCCCTCGAAACGATTTTACAATATTTTTCCGCGGGAGTTGTAAAAAATTTCGAGGGGGGTTTGACAGACAGGTTTATTCTGTAGGTTCAGACTTCGCTCTTTGTGTGCAGTTTGTCATCCATTGTCAAAATCTGTGCACCGCCCCAGAAGTGGGTAGCCCCCGACACAACAGCAAGGAGGTACTTCATCAATGAGACGGCAGATTTTCCTGTGGATGGGACTAGTTGTCCTGTTCTTATCATTCGGCCTCGGCCGGGATGCCCTCGCGGGGGAGTACCGGGTCAAGCGAGGCGACAGCCTGTACAAGATCGCCAAGAAGTACGGCGTCAGCAAACAGGCCCTGCAGGAGGCGAACGGCCTTCAGGGTGTCGCCCTCAAGCCCAAACAGATCCTGACCATCCCCGGTCACACAAAATCAGCCCGCTCCAAAGTCAAAGAAGAGAAAGCCAGCCGAAAGAGCCCGCCGGTGAACCGGTCCGTCCATGTGGTCCGGAAGGGCGACAACATCTACAGCATCGCGAGAAAAAATGGAGTGTCGGTGGGCGACATCATGAAGGCGAACCATCTCCGTTCCAGCCGCCTGAAAATCGGTCAGCGCCTCGCCCTGTCAAAACCCGAGGAAAGAAAGGTTGTCGCGTCGGCGGAAAAGCCCGAACCCGTTGCTCCGAGTGAAGTGCCGGATGGCGATGAGCTCGAGGAGGACGAACTGGGAATTCCGGACGAGGACCTGGCGGCCATTGAAATGGACAAGGAAACATCGGCCGCGCTGCTGGGAAAATGGAACAGCCCGGACGAGCGGCAACTCTTTGTCCGCGTGGCCATGGGATTCCTCGGGGCGCCCTACCGCCTGGGCGGCTCTTCCGTGAGGGGCCTGGACTGCTCGGCCTTCGTCAAGAAAATCTATGCGTTTTTCAACGTCAGCCTTCCCCGGACCGCACGCGAGCAATCCAGGGTGGGGAAGCGGATTGCCCGAAGCGAACTGGAAGCCGGGGACCTTGTTTTCTTCAACACCCGCCGCAACGCGCTCGGCCATGTCGGCATCTACATCGGCAACAATGAATTTGTCCACGCGGCTTCCGGGCGATCCCGGGCCGTGAAAGTCGACACCCTGAACAAACCTTACTATGACAAGCACTTCGTCAAGGCGGTCCGTCTCAAAAGCCTGGATGAAGGCGCTTAGCTCTCCAACCGACCGCAAAGGCAGGGATACTGAGAATGGGATGTCAAGACATCCCATTTTTTTTGGGCTGGGACCTTCCGGGCGTAAATTTTTCTGCACTTTCCTGTTGATTTATTCACAGGGCCTTTATATCCTCGCGCCGCCGATTCGATGAGGGGACCGGCAATTCCGTATCGCCGTGAAACAGATTCCCGGGAGTTTTCGATCTTGAAAAGAGCTTTTTTACTGACCGTTCTTTTGCCGGCGCTGCTGCTGTTCAGCGGTTGCGTGTCCATCGGTGTCCTTGAAAAGAAGATCGCGGACGCGAAAGGACTGAAAAGGGAAATGCAGGACCTTCAGAAAGAACGGGAGGAACTGAAATCGGAAAACAGCGCCCTGAAGGCCCAGTTGAAAAAACTGGATGACGATTTGAGCCGGGTATCCAGCCAGAGGGACAGGATCGAAGCGGATCGCAGGGAGCTGGACCGGATCCTGAAATCCAAACCCGACAGCGCTTCGAAAGCGCTGGGCGAACAGCGGGAAAAAACGTTCGCGCTGCAAAGGGAAAGCACCTCCCTGCAGCAACGCCTCACCCGGCAGGACGAAGCCCGGGAGGCGGATGTGAAAGCGGTCAGCAAGACCTATGAGGACCTGGTACAGGCCATGAAAGAGGAGATCGCCCGCGGCCAGGCGACGATCCTGGAACGCAGGGGAAAGGTCACCGTCGATCTGGCCGAGGAGGTCCTCTTTGCGTCCGGCAAAGCAGAGATCAAACCGGAAGGGCTGACGTTCCTGCGGCGGGTGTTCCCCATTCTCAAAGGGGCCGCGGATCGGCTGATCCTCATCGAGAGCCATGCGAATGCCGTTCGGACCGGCGGTTTTCCCGCAAAAGAAGACGAAACCCACTGGGAGTTTTCCTCGGCCCGGGCCGTCCGGGTCGCCCGGCACCTGGAGCAGCTCGGGATCGATACCGCCTTTCTGTCTGCCGCGGCTTGCGGAGAAGACCGGTCCGCTGCCGACATCGGCACGGCGGAGGGACGGGCTAAAAACCGGGTTATTTCCATTATCGTCCAGCCGAAGGACTGAAAGCGGTTCCGTGAACGAAAACGGCCTGTCCGATACCAGGTGGAACAGTCTGCTCAATTTGAGAGATCTGTCGCTGGAGGAGATTGCGGCATTCATTTCCAGCCTCGGCAAGGAACAGTATCGGGCCAGGCAGATCATGAAGTGGCTCTACCAGCGCCGGGCCGCATCGTTCGATGAGATGACCAACCTTGCCCGGGATTTCCGGCTGAAACTGGCCGGCCTGGCGAGAATCGGCATCCCCGCAATCGAAGCCGTGCAGACCTCCGTCGACGGCACTCGAAAGATTCTCTTCCGGCTGGAGGACGGCCTTTTCATTGAAAGCGTCCTGATTCCGGGCAAGAATCACTGGACCGTGTGCATCTCCACACAGGCCGGCTGCGCCATGGGGTGCCGCTTCTGTCTGACCGGGCGGGACGGTCTGAAGCGGAACCTTCTCCCCTCGGAACTCACCGGTCAGATCATCCAGCTTCAGCGGCATCTGCCCGAGGGGCCGGACATTCGGAACATCGTCCTGATGGGCATGGGCGAGCCGCTGGCCAACTATCAAAACGTTCTGAAGGCCGTCCGGATCATAACGTCCGATTACGGGATCGGCTTTTCCAACCGGAAAGTCACCCTGTCCACCTGCGGCATCGCGCCGATGATCCGCCGGTTGGGCCGCGACATCTGCATCAACCTGGCCATTTCCCTCAACGCCCCGGATGACGTGAAAAGGAACGAACTGATGCCCGTCAACCGGAAATACCCGCTGGAGTCCCTGCTGGACGCCTGCCGCGATTATCCCATGCCGGGGCGGCGCATGCTCACCTTCGAATACATCCTCATGGACGGCGTGAACGATTCCCCGGGGGATGCCGAAAAGGTGGCACGCCTGCTTCGGGACATCCGCTGCAAGCTGAACCTGATCGCCTTCAACGAATACCCCGGATCGCCTTTTAAAACCCCGACTCCGGAAAGGATGAAATCCTTTCAGGAGTCGCTGATGCGCCGCCACTACACCGCGATCATCCGCACCAGCAAAGGCGGCGACATCCTGGCCGCCTGCGGCCAGCTCAGCGGCCGAAAAACCAATCCTCGAGGAGACGCCCCATGACCCATGCGAGATTGCTGGAGAGCATGTCCAGGCCGGAGTTCTACCCCCACTGGCCGAAAACCGTGGAAGTCATCCAGACTCATATCTCATTCATCTTCATCGCCGGCGATGTCGTCTACAAGGTCAAGAAATCCGTCGACTTCGGATTCCTCGACTTCACGAGCCTGGAGAAACGGAAACATCACTGCAACGAGGAGGTGCGGCTGAACCGGCGGCTGGCGCCGGACACCTATCTCGATGTCGCGGCCATTCGGGAAGGAGCCGACGGGCGCCTGTCCCTGGAAGCGGAAGGCCGCATTGTCGAATATGCCGTCCGAATGAAGCGGCTGCCGCAGGAGCGGATGCTGAAAAAACTGCTGGCCTCGGGGGAGGCGGATCTTTACGTGATGGAACGGATTGCCTCCCGGATTGCGGAGTTCCACCGACGGGCCGCCACCGGCGGCGAGATCGACCGGATCGGCGGCGTGGAAACCATTCAGCGCAACCACGAAGAGAATTTCGAGCAGACCGCCGCCTATGCCGGGGTGACCCTTCCGGAATGCCAGTACCGCTTCATCCGGGCCTACAGCCTCAAATTCATCGAGGAAAGGAGGGGGCTCCTGGAAAAAAGGGTGGCCGAGCACAAAATCAGGGACTGTCACGGCGACCTTCACATGGAGCACATCGTGGTGGCCGACGGCATCCAGATTTTCGACTGCATCGAATTCAACCAGCGGTTCCGGTTCGAGGACGTCGCCGCCGAAGTCGCCTTCCTAGCCATGGACCTGGACTACAACGGCTATTCAGAATATGCTGAGCGGTTCGTGGACGCCTACATTCGGGAGTCCGGCGACCCGGAGATCCGGACACTGCTCAATTTCTACAAGTGCTACTACGCCTATGTCCGGGGCAAGGTGATCAGCTTTCGGACGAGCGACAGGGCCATTCAGAAGGAAGACCGGGACGAGGCCGTCCGGATTGCCGCAAGCTACTTCGATCTCGCCTACACCTGCGCCGCCAGGCTGGAAAAGCCCGCACTGATCCTGGTGGCCGGCCTGATGGGCGCCGGCAAGAGCGTGCTGGCCAGACACATGGCCCCGCGCCTGGGCGCGGAAATCATCCGAATGGACGTCCTCCGCAAGGAACTGCAGCGCCTTTCACCGGGGGAGCGGCGCCATGAGGACTTCGGACGGGGCATCTACGCCGAGGGAATATCGGAAAAGACCTATGAAAAAGCCCTGGAGCAGGCCGAAATGAAGCTGCGGAAGGGGAAATCGGTGATCATCGATGCGTCCTTCAAGAGGCGCCGGGACCGGGAGAAGGCCCGCGCCCTTGCCGGGCAATGCCTTGCGGATTTCTTCGTCGTCGAGTGCGTCTGTCCCGAGTCTGTCATTCGGAAACGGCTCGAGGAGCGGCTTGCGGACCGGACGGAAGCCTCGGACGGGCGGTGGGAGATCTTCGAGGCCCAGAAAAACGATTACGACAAGATCACCGAAAGCGAAGGCCCGTCGCACCTGATCGCCGACACATCCGTTCCACCGGAAGCCGGCGCGCAGGCCGTGATGTCGCGAATCAGGGGGCTGGATTTCGGATCATTTCTTTGATTGATCCTTGGACGGATCGATCTCTTTGCCGGCCTCGAGGGGCTTTTTTGCCAGCTCCTGGGCCAACCGCTTCTTCGTTTCCCCGATGAATTGGCCGACCTTGTCATCCAGTCCCACGCCGGCATAATTCTTCGCGATCTCCTCGAACCGGCCCAGGGCCGCCTTGTACTTTTTCATCTTGAAATAGAAATGCGCCACGTAGAATTCCTTTTCGGCAAGCCGCTTTCGGCATGTCACGATATTCTGTTCCGCCAGGGGCGCAAATTTGCTGTTCGGATACCGGGCCACCAGCTTCTCGAACTCTTTCTTGGCCTTGATCGTCTCGGTCTGGTCCCGGTCGATGGATCCGATCTGGTTGAAATGGCACATGCCCAGTTGATACATGGCATAGGGGAGATTCTCGTTCGTCGGATGCAGGCTGATGAAATCCCCGTAGGCGATTTCCGCTTCCGCATATTCCTTGTCGCTGTAGTGGGAGTCGGCAATGCCGAGTTCGGCCATAATGGCCATCGGGTGCAGCGGATGCCTTTCCTTCACGCGCTGAAAGGACTCAATGGCTTTCTTGTAGCGGCCCTCCTGATATTCCCGGGCGCCTTTCTGATAGAGACCTTCCGGCGTCGCCCGGGCCATGTCGGCTGGGCGCCACCATTCCTTGACTTCCGCCCACCAGCCGCAGCCGGACAGGAACAGCACCATGACGGCAATTGCCGGAAGCACGGCCGCGCGGACCGTCATTCGTTTTCTCCGGATCATAAGCCTTTCTTCACGAAATCTTCGAGACGCTCCCTGGAAACCAGGCCGATGAGCGTATCCAGAACCTTGCCGCCCTTGAACAGCAGGAGGGTGGGGATGCTGCGAATGCCGTAGGCGGCGGATGTTTTGGGGTTGTCATCCACATTCATCTTGGCCATCTTGACCCGGCCCGCATAGGAGCCGGCCAGCTCCTCCACGATCGGACCGATCGCCTTGCAGGGGCCGCACCAGGGCGCCCAGAAATCGACCAGGGCCGGCTGGTCCGATTTTAGAATTTCCTTTTCAAAATCATTGTCGTTGACATGGATCAGAGAATCTTCCTTTCCCATTCTCCAGGTCCTCCTTTCATCGTCTGGCGATGGACTATGCCACACCCGGACGACGCCTGTCAAATCAAATTGATCCCTCTTTTGACAGATTTGCGCCAATCTGATATAAGTGCGCAACCGATTTCACCATTCCGGAGACGCCATGGGACTTCTGGGCATCATCTCGGGCACACTGGCCCTGCAGGGAAAAGCGTTTTTCGCGGATCTCGAAGAAAGACCCGTGCAGAACGAATTCGGAGAAGCCCTGGTCCTGCTTTCCCGGAACACGGCGTTCATTCCCCGTCACGGCCGGGACTCAAGCCGCCATATCCTGCCCCACCGCATCAACCACCCGGCCAATCTGAAGGCATTGAAGGACCTGGGCGTCGACGAAGTCATCGGCATCAATTCGACCGGCTCCCTGAAGAAGAGGCTGAAGCCGGGCACGATCGTCGTGCCCGACGATTTCATCCTGCTCTACGGGGGACCCACGGTTTTCGAAACGAAACCCGTTCACATCACCCCCCTGCTTCATGAAGGCCTGCGGCAGAAATGCCTCGAGGCTGCCCGAGAGTGCGGCATCGAGGCCGTCGACGGCGGCGTGTACTGGCAGACCCGGGGGCCAAGGCTCGAAACACGGGCCGAAATCGCGGCCATCTCGCAGATGGCGGACATCGTGGGAATGACCATGGCCAGCGAGGCCGTGATTGCCCAGGAACTGGGGCTGCCCTACGCCTCGATCTGCTCCGTGGACAATTACGCGCACGGCATCGGAGAGGTGAAGCTCACCATGGAGACGATCCTCCGCCATGCCCGCAGAAACACCGACGCGATCATCAGCATCATTCTAAAATACCTGGAGAGGAGAGCATCATGAAATTTTCCAAAAAAGGGGATGGCGGAGAAACGAGTCTGCTCGGCGGGCAGCGGGTTCCGAAATTCGATCCGAGACCGGACACCTACGGCACCCTGGACGAGGCCAGCTCGGTGCTGGGCGTAGCCCGGGCGATGACGAAAAACGGCCGCGTGAAAGACATCCTGCTCTCCGTCCAGAAAGACCTGCTGACTCTGGGAGCGGAGCTTTCAACATTTCCCGACGAGCTCTCCAGGCTGACCCTGCGGATCGGTGAAGGGGAGGTCCGGCGCATCGAAAACCTGATCGACGATCTGCAGCAGGAAGTCACCCTGAAAAACGAGTTCATCTATCCGGGTGAATCCGCGTCGTCGGCCCAGATCGACGTGGGCCGGACCGTCATCCGGCGGGCGGAGCGAAAGGCGGCCAGGCTGAAACAGGACAGACTGATCGCGAACGATTTCATCCATCAGTACCTGAACCGCCTGGCGGACATGCTCTTCACCCTGGCCCGCTACGAAGAGCAGAAAGGCTGATCCCGACTGCCGCCGAGGCCGGCCTTCGAAACCTCAGAAGGCGCCGAGCTGGCAGGGTTTGATTTTGATCTTCAGCGCCTCACAGGCGGACGAAACATCCATTCGGCTTCTTCCCGTCCGATCGGCGATTTCCCATGCGGCCGCACAGGGAAGGCGCCCTTTCACCAGGGCGCCGCGGATGGCTTCCTCCAGGTCGGAGCCCACCTTCGCGGCGGGTTTGACGATGATTTTCTCCGGGCTGTATCCGAAAAGGCCGAGCTGGCACTTCACGAGTTGAATCTCCAGAAGATCGATCGTCTCGCCCACGTCCGGCATGCCGATTTTCAGCCGAACGGCGATGCGGGCGGCGTCGGCGCAGCTGATCTTCCCGCTTTCGGCTTTTTCCCGGACCGCCGCGGCGGCGGCCTCGTTCAATTTTCGGCCCGCCGAATGTTTGGCCTTGTAATGTCCCGCATCCTCATGTGCCATGGCTGATCCTCCTCGTCCGGTTCCCCGGAACCATCGTCAGTACTTCATGTAGTGGAACGGCTCGACGGCGGCAAGCGCCGCTTCGTCGAGGGTCTTGAAGCCGCTCTTCTCGATGAGCTTCAAAGCCCTGTCGGTCTGGTCCACGTCGACCACGAACACCGCCTTCTCCCGGCTCTCCAGAACGAAGCCGTAGGCGTTGTTGACGTTGATGTTCTCCTTGAAAAGGAGCTGGGTCAGCCGGTCCAGTCCGCCCGGCCGGTCGTCGATCAGCACAGCCAGGACATCCCGCAGACGGACCGTCATCCCCGCCTTGGCCAGTGCGTCCTGGGCACGCCGGGGATCGTCGACAATCAGGTTGATCACGCCGAACGTGTCCGAAGTTGAGATCGTCGTCGCCCGTATGCTGATTTTTTCCCGGGCCAGGACGGCGGTGACCGCCGCGAGCTTGCCGGGCTTGTTCTCCGCGAAAATGGACAACTGCTTTGCAATCATGTGACCTCCTGCCCCTTCCCTATTCCTTCCGATTGTCAATGACCCGCTTGGCCTTCCCCTCGCTTTTCGGCAGGCTGTCCGGTTCGACCAGATTGACTTTGGGCGTAATCAGGATGTCGCCCTTCAACTCCTCCACGATCTTGCGGCGCAGCGCTTCGAGCTGCCGGAGGTCTCCGGCAAAAAACGACTGGCTGACCTCGACCTTGACGGTCATGAGGTCGTTGAACCCCTCACGCTCCAGGATGATGAGGAAGTTGTTCCCGACACCGGGAATTTCCATCAGCTTCTTCTCGATCTGGATCGGAAAGATGTTCACCCCCTTGAGGATCATCATGTCGTCCGTACGGCCCGTGATCCGCTCGATGCGCCGGTGGGTTCGGCCGCATTGGCAGGGGCCGGGAATGATCCGGGTTAGGTCCTTCGTCCGGTATCTCAAGATCGGCATCCCGTCCCGGAGCAGGGTCGTCAGGACCAGTTCCCCTTCCTCTCCCTCCGGGAGCGGCTTCAGGGTGACCGGATCGATGATCTCAACCAGGTAATTGTCCTCCCAGATGTGCATGCCGTTCTGGGCGGGACACTCAAAGGCCACGCCCGGTCCGTTCATCTCCGAAAGCCCGTAGGAGTTGAAGGCTTTGAATCCGTAGAACTCCTCTATCTTACGGCGCATTTTCTCCGAATGGGGTTCGGCGCCGATGAAGGCGATCCGCAATTTCGTGTCCTTTCGGGGATCGACATCGAGCTCATGGAACACCGTCGTCAAATGCAGGGCGTAACTGGGGATGATGTGGATCACCGTCGTCTCGAAATCCCGCATGAGCTGGATCTGCCGTTTGCTGTTTCCGGCGCCCGCGGGAATCGTCAGCGCCCCGATCTTCTCGGCGCCGTAATGGAAGCCGAGGCCTCCGGTAAACAGGCCGTAAGTCATCATGTTCTGAAAAACGTCCTGCTTTCGCATCCCCGTCATGTACATGGAGCGGGCCACGATATTCGTCCATTGGCCGATGTCATTGGTCGTGTGAAAGATGACGGTCGCCCGACCCGTGGTGCCCGAAGACGAGTGCATTCGAATCAACTCGTCCCTGGACACTGCCAGAAACCCGTAAGGCCAGTGGTCCCTGAGATCGTCCTTGGTGGTCAACGGCATCGATTCGATATCCCGAATCGTCTTCACGGCTGCGGGGACGATGCCACGCTCCCGAAAAATCTTTTCATAATACAAAGACTTGCCTGCTCTTCGAATCGTTTCTCGAAGCCGTTCCAACTGCAGGGCCTCCAACGCGGTCCGGCCGATCGTTTCGATTTCCTTTTCCCAATACATCGCTCTGCCTCCAGCATTCCAGACGGTGATTTTTTCTACAACTCAATCGAAATTATTTCAAGACAAAAGAAAATGCACAGGTCGCCGGATGGATCGACCCTTTTCGTGGCATATTGCGGGCCGGCATGATATAATATTAAAATTGCATTTCAATTATGGAGAAATTTCGGGAAGTTGAAAAAAGATGAAAAGAATCTGCCTCATCCTGTTTGCGGTCCTGTTTTGCTGCGCTGCGACGGCCGTTGCGGGAACGAAAACGGTCGGCAAGGTCTTCGAACACATCGACGCCTATTATGTGGAACCGGTCAATTATGAGACGCTTTACCGGGATGTCCTGCGGCACCTGTCCGCTGATTTCCCCGGAAAGATCCGGGTGGAGGAGCGCGGGACGGAAGTCTTCCGGATCGCCTGTTCTAAAAAGGAAATGGATTTCCAGGTCATGAGGCAGAATCAAGCCTCCAACGTCAGGCAACTCGAACGGGTTATGCAGGCCTGTGTTCCCGAAAAAGACCTGAAAAAGCTTTACCGGAATTATCAGAATGACGAACAGATCGCCCTGGCGATCCTGCTGAACGCCCTTGATCCGCATTCCGGTTTCATGACCGCACAGATGTACAGGGAACTCAATTCGGATCTGCAGGGGAGTTTCGGCGGGATCGGCGCGGAAATCACACTGCAGAACGGGGTGATCACGGTCGTATCGCCCATTGACGACACACCCGCGTTCTACGCCGGCATCAAGACGGGGGACCAGATTGTGCGGATCAACGGCGAACCGACCCGGGGAATGACGGCGCTGGAAGCGGTGCGAAAAATCCGCGGGCCCAAGAACACCCGTGTGAAGCTGACGATCCGGCGCAAGAACACGGACAAGATCATGGACATTTCCATTACCCGCAACCTGATCAACATCAAAACCGTCAAGTCCAGGCGATACGAGGATCAAATCGGCTACATCCGCCTGTCTTCCTTTCAGGAAAACACCATCGACGAGCTGAGGACGGCCCTGCGCGAGATGAACACAAGGCAGGGGCCGATCCGGGGTCTCCTTCTGGACATGCGGAACAATCCCGGCGGGCTTCTGGATCAGGCGATCAAGGTTTCCGACTATTTCATGAAATCGGGGATCATTGTCGCGACGAAGGGACGGAAAAGCAACTCGGAGACCCGGGCAAGGGCCCGCAATCACGGCGACGAACCCGCCTACCCCATTGTCATCCTGGTGAACGAGGGATCGGCAAGTGCGGCTGAAATCGTGTCGGGAGCCCTGCAGGAAAACCGCAAGGCCCTGATTGTGGGAACACAGACATTCGGAAAGGGATCGGTTCAGACGGTCTTTCCCCTCGATGAGGGCCATGCCATGAAGCTGACCACGGCCAGGTACTACACGCCGAATGGACGCGTGGTTCACGAAAAGGGCATCACGCCCGACCTGCAGGTCGGAAAAAGCCAGGGTCTGCGGGAAAAGGACTTGAGGGATTTCGTGAACGGAAAGATCCCGAAGGGAAAAAACAAGAAAAATGACAATAATTCCAAAGAGATCGAATCGAATCGCGAAATGCAGCTTCAGGCCGGCCTGAAGCTGCTTAAAATGACCATTGACGCCGGGGACCTGAGGAAAGGGCTTCAGGCTTTCAACACCTCCGGGGCAGGGAACCGCTAAAAGCCCGTCAGCCATCCTGCGGCGGGCATTTGAAGGCAGCGGCCCCGTCCCGATCTTCCCGATTCCTTCACAATGACCCGACTCTCTTCCCGAATGCGGAACCGGGCGAACCGGCGCCGGGAGGGCCGGCGCACGGGCTTCATTCCTTCCGTTCAACGCGTTTCAAATCCGTCGACCCTTCTGAAAAAACCGATCGACCCTTTGAAAAGCTGCAAGAAAAGGACTGTTTTCAGCAATTTTCAACCGGAAGATATTTTTTTCAGTTCTCTATTGACAAAGCCTACATATTGTGGTCAAATCCACACCACCATACAATATATAGTGTCTCTACTGTATTTTCATTAATAAGAGCATTCTTCATTTTACCGATCTTCAGGAGATTTCAGACATGCCAAAGAAGATTTCCATCCCAGCGGTTTCCCGATTGACCAAAAACGCCCTGACGGTCCTGCAAAGACGCTATCTGAAGCGCGACACGGAAGGCAAAGTCCTGGAAACCCCGGTGCACATGTTCCAGCGCGTCGCGCAGACGATCGCCGCAGCCGACAGGATCTTCAACCGCAAAGCGGAGACCGCCAAGCTCGCAGAAGCCTTCTTTCAGATCATGGCCGGCCTCGAATTCCTGCCCAACTCGCCGACGCTCATGAACGCCGGACGCGATCTGGGACAGCTTTCCGCCTGCTTCGTCCTGCCCGTCGGGGACTCCATGGAGGAGATCTTCGACGCCGTCAAGTTCACCGCCCTGATCCATAAATCCGGAGGGGGAACGGGTTTTTCCTTTTCCCGTCTGCGTCCGGCCAACGACGTCGTGATGACCACAACCGGCGTCTCCAGCGGCCCGATCTCGTTCATGCGGGTCTTCGACATCGCCACGGAAACGATCAAGCAGGGCGGGACCCGGCGCGGGGCCAACATGGGGATCCTGCGGGTCGACCATCCGGACATCATGGACTTCATCATGTGCAAGGCCGACCAGAAGCAGTTGAACAATTTCAACATCTCCGTCGGCCTGACGGAGGTCTTCATGCGCGCCGTCGAGCATGACGAGAACTACGAGCTGATCAACCCCCGGAACGGACAGTCAACGGGAACGCTCAACGCGCGCAAGGTTTTCAACCGGATCGTCACGCAGGCCTGGGAAAACGGGGAGCCCGGCATCGTCTTTCTGGACCGGCTGAACCGCGACAATCCCACGCCACACGTGGGCATGATCGAATCGACCAACCCCTGCGGAGAGCAGCCGCTGCTGCCCTACGAGTCCTGCAACCTGGGGTCGATCAACCTGGCGCGGATGGTCCACAACGGCTCCGTGAACTGGAAGCGTCTTCGGGAAGTCGTGGAGCTGGCCGTCCATTTTCTCGACAATGTCGTCGAGGTGAACAACTACCCCCTTCACCAGATCGCCGAAATGACCTTCGGCAACCGCAAAATCGGGCTCGGCGTCATGGGGTGGGCCGACATGCTGATCCTGCTCGGAATCCCGTACAACTCAGCCGAGGCCATCGAGCTGGCCGACAAGGTCATGCGATTCATCAACGACCAGGGCCATGCCGCGTCGCGCGAGCTGGCGAAAAAAAGGGGCGCTTTCCCGAACTTCAAGGGGTCACTCTACGAACAGCGGGGCGAACCGCCGATCCGCAACGCCACCATCACCACCATCGCGCCGACCGGAACGATATCGATTATCGCCAATTCCTCTTCCGGCGTGGAACCCATTTTCGCCGTCTCCTACATCCGGCAGGTCATGGACAACGACATCCTGGTGGAAGTCCATCCCCAGTTTGAAAAAATAGCCAGGGAGCGGGGGTTTTACTCACCGGAGCTGATGCAGCAAATTGCCCGGCACGGCTCCATTCAGGACATGGAAGAAATCCCCGCAGACATCCGCAGGATCTTCATCACGGCGCACGACATCCCGCCGGAAGTGCACATCGAGATGCAGGCGGCCTTTCAGAAACACACGGACAACGCCGTCAGCAAGACGGTGAACTTCGCAAGCGGCGCCACGATCGACGATGTGGCCAACGTGTACCGGCTGGCCTACAAGCTGGATTGCAAGGGCGTCACGATCTACCGGGACGGCTCACGGGATCGGCAGGTCCTTTCCACCGGCAAGGTGGACGAGAAGGGGCCCCGCACCGCCGGGGAAGAGGAGAAAAAAGTTTTCAAACGGGAGCGCCCCAAGGTCCTGAAAGGCTGGACCTACCAGATGCAGACCGGCTGCGGGCCGCTTTACGTCACCGTCAACCAGGACACGACCGGCCTGTTCGAGCTCTTCACGACCATGGGCAAGGCCGGCGGCTGTGCGGCGTCGCAGAGCGAAGCCATCGGGAGAATGGTTTCACTGGCCTGGCGGAGCGGCATCCAGGCCCGGCAGGTCATCAAGCAGCTTCAGGGAATCTCCTGCCACTCGCCCTCCGGCTTCGGCGAAAACAAGATCCTCTCCTGCGCCGATGCCGTGGCCAAGGCGATTCAGTCGCACATGTCGGCCAACGGCTTCAAGACGGAGAAGGAAGCGGTGCAGTTCCTGAAGGGGGCCTGTCCGGACTGCGGCGGCAGCGTCGAGCACGAAGGGGGTTGCGCAGTCTGCCGTCTGTGCGGCTACAGCGAGTGCGCCTGACGGCGCAGCCGACGGCCTGGCTCACAGCGATTCCGGGCACCCGAAGAGGTAGAAGTCATAGACGGCCCGGGCAATCTCGGCAATCGCCTTTTCCCGCTCCGTCGCCTCTTTTCTCGAAGTTTTGACGAAAATCGCGATCGCCACGTGTCCTCCGTCCTCAGGGAGGGAGATGATCCCCGCGTCGTTGGTCGAGCCCCCGAGGGTGCCGCTCTTGTGGGCCACGGGCGTCCCCGGGGGAAGCATCCCCTTCAGCCGCGCTTCCCCGGTCTGGCTCCGCCGCATCGCGTCAAGAAGCATGCCCGCGCTTTCCGGTCTCAGGAAATCCCCCCGGTAAATGCCCTGCAGGAGGGAAACGACCGCATCCGGCGTCGCGGTGTCCCGTCCGTCCGCCTCGAACTCCCTTTTCATCTTTTTCTTCAGGCCCGGGTCCGCCTCCCTTTCCAGCCGATCGAACCTGGCGGGCGTTGCGTCGGGCGGCAGCTTTCGAACACCGGAAGAGGCTGCAATCATTTCGAATACGGATCGGCTGACATCGATGTCTACGATGCCGACGGCCCGCATTTGCCGGGTCACGGCGCCGGGTCCGCCTGCGATCGACAGGAGCAGGTCGGTGGCCGTGTTGTCGCTGACCACCATCATGATCTCAAAAAGGTTGCGAAGGGAAACCGTGAGTCCCGGTTTGTCGAAAAGCTTGGCCAGGACGCCGCTTCCGGGACGCAGATCCGTCTCCCGAATCTCGACCATGCGGTCCCACGCCAGCTCACCCCGTTCCACGAGGGTTATCAGCTGGACCGCGATGGGTATCTTGTAGGTGCTGGCCATGGGAAAGCGTTCCCGGCCGTTGAAGGAAATGCGCTTTTGCGATTCAATGTGAACGGCGCTGACCCCCACGACGCCGCCGGACAGCCTGGCCAGCCGTCCGATTTCCGAAATCAGCCGCTCCTGCGGGCTTCGCAGGGCCTGATCCGCCGCGGCCGAAGGATCCTTCTGGGCGCAGAGGGGACCGGCCGGAAGGAGAACGAGGATCACCCCGATCAGGATCAGGCTTTTTGTCGTTTGCATTCCGCTGTTCATCCTCCCATTCCACATCGCCATGGTTCTGCCTCATAGCGCATCTTCGCGCTCCCGTAAAGCTCCGCGTGCATTGAATTCCCTTCGCCGCCGCCCGAACGGATTCAAACGGTCCGGAAAACCGGCAAATCATGACTTCCCGGCAGCCGTGCGGCGCGCTCTTTATCCAGGTCCCCCTTCCGGATGCTCTTCGGGACCGGTGCAGGCGATTTCAGAATCCGATTTCATAATACCAGTTGTCGCCGGGCGCGGGAACGTGTTAGCATTAAAAAAGACGCCAGAAAGGCATCGGAAAAATGAAAACACTCTATTACGACTGTTTTGCCGGCATCAGCGGGGACATGAACCTCGGCGCCATGATCGACCTCGGTGTCGACCCGGAATATCTGACCGGCGAACTGAAAAAACTGAATATCGGCGGATATGAAATCGGCATCAAACGGGATCGCCGCAGCGGCATTGCCGGCACAAGGGTGGACGTCCTGGCCATGCCCGAGGGGGGCGCGTCCGAAGATCGGCATACCGGCCACAGGCGGTTTGCGGATATCGTCAAAATGATCCGCGCATGCGACCTGTCCGAGCAGGTAAAATCGACCAGCCTGAAGATATTCGGAAAACTGGCCGAGGCGGAGGCGAAGGTTCACGGCCACGGGATCGAAGACGTGCATTTCCATGAGATCGGAGCCGTCGATTCCATCATCGACATTGTCGGCGCGGCAATCTGTTTCGATTCTTTCAAAGCGGACCGGATCCTCTCTTCGACCGTGCAGACCGGGGGCGGTTTTGTCCGGTGCGCCCACGGGACGCTGCCCGTACCCGCTCCGGCCACGGCAGAAATCCTGAAGGGGATCCCCGTCAAAACGGGCGCCGTTCCCTTTGAATGCACCACACCGACCGGGGCGGCCATTCTGGCGGCAACGGTGGCGCGGTTCACGGATCAGATCCGATTCACCCCGATGAAAACCGGCTACGGAATCGGGCAGAGAACCGCGGAAATCCCGAATGTCCTTCGCGTCTTTCTCGGAGAAATGGCGGAGGAGGCCTTCACCGGCGACGTCGCCCGGGAGGAGGCCATTCTCATGGAATGCAACATCGACGACATGAACCCGGAAATGTACGAATTCATCATGGATGAATTCCTCGCCAGGGGCGCCCAGGACGTATTCCTCACCCCCGTCGTCATGAAAAAATCGCGGCCGGCTGTGAAAATCAGCGTCCTCTGCGAAGCCGGGCACCGGGAAGCCATGGAGGAGGTGTTCTGGCTCCAGACCTCTACATTCGGCCTGAGGGCTTATCCCGTTTCCAAGGCCATGTTGAGGAGAGAATATTCCAGGCAGTCCACACGGTACGGCGAGATCGCCGTGAAGCATGCCTGCTTCCGGGGGCGCAGGATCAAATCCAAACCGGAGTACGAGGACTGCAAAAAGCTTGCCGGGGAAAAGAACGTTGCATTGCGGGAAATTTACGACGAGCTGAAGGGCGAGAACAACCCATGAACCGCTGCCGAGAAGACAGGCGGGCGCCGGGCCGGCGGATAGCGCTGCAAAGGCCGGCCCAATGAACGCGACGCTGCTGGAGCAGTTGTTGAAGGACATCCGCGACGGAAGGCTCAGCGTCGAACAGGGCGTCAGCCGCTTGAAGGACCTTTCCTATCTGGACGTGGGGTGCGCGAAAATCGACACCCACCGGGAACTTCGAGTCGGTTACCCCGAAGTGATCTACTGCCCCGGAAAGACCCCGGAGCAGGTGAAGAAGATCATTCAGGGAATGCTCGCAAAACCGTGCAATGTCCTGGCGACGCGGGCCGGTGAAACGTTGTTCGAGGATGTGCTCAAGGACCATCCCGACGCCCGGTATCATCCGCTGGCCGGAGCCATCACGATCCGGAAAATGGAGTCCGCGGTGCCGGACAGCTACATCGCCGTCGTCACGGCGGGGACCTCCGATCTGCCCGTGGCGGAAGAAGCTGCCGTGACGGCTGAATTTTTCGGAAACCGGGTTGAACGGGTCGTCGATGTCGGCGTCGCCGGCGTGCACCGGCTTTTCGACAAGATGGATTGCATTCGGGGCGCAAGAGTCATCGTCGTGGTCGCCGGGATGGAAGGGGCGCTTCCCAGCCTGATCGGCGGGCTCGTCGACCGGCCCGTCATCGCCGTTCCGACCAGTGTCGGATACGGCGCCAGTTTTCAGGGGTTGGCGGCGCTCCTGTCCATGCTCAACAGTTGTGCCGGGGGCGTCTGCGTGGTCAATATCGACAACGGCTTCGGGGCCGGTTACATGGCCAGCATGATCAACAAGCTGAAATGACATTCCGCAACGATCTCCCCGCCGGTTCCCCTTTCGAAGCATGGACCGGCCGCCCATCCCGAAAGCGCGTCCCGCAGGCGCGGGAAAGAGAATAAGCATTTGAATGAATTGACTTCATAAACTGTTTATGCTACGCGAACCGCTGACCGTACCGCTTGAGATCGCGAGTGAATTGACATTGAAAACTGGATTTCTGCCGGCATGAGGACATCCTGCCCGATCAGGGTTTTTTTGAGATCCCTGCTCATCCATTCGTCCTTCAACTTCTGGCGGATGCAGAATCTGGGCTTTGCCTATGCCATGCTCCCGCTGATCCGCCGGAAAGGCCTGAACAGAAAGGATGTCTCCGGGTTCCTGGTCAGGCATCTGGAGGGATTCAATACGCATCCCTATCTCTCCGGACCCGTAATCGGATCGATTGCCAGGCTGGAGGAAACAACGGAGGGAAGTCAAGCCGGTCCGATTTGCAGCGAGGTGAAAAATACGCTCATGGGGCCCTATGCGGCCATCGGCGACACCTTTTTCTGGGGCGCCTGGAGGCCCTTTTCGGCGATCTTGGCCGTCCTTCTGGCACGGGAAGGCTTCATCCTCGCGCCCGTTTTTTTTCTGATCGTGTACAATCCCCCGCACTTCTGGGTGCGGTGCAGGGGATTTCTGGAAGGCTACCGCAGGGGACGGGACGGGATCGGTTTCATCAGCGCCATGAACCTGCCGGCGGCGGCAGGGAAAATTCGCTGGCTGTCCCTGGCCATGCTGGGGGTCCTCGCTGCACTGGTGGCGCAGAGTACGGGCCATGCGATCGGAAGCGACCCGGCTTTTGTCCCGGGGGCGCTGTCTCTGACAGTCGTCCTTCTCTGCTTCTGGCTGTTAAAAATGGGAGCGACTGCCATCCTGCTTTTATATGGAATGGCCGCTCTGTTGACCCTGTTTTCCCTGTGATCTGAATTTGACGAAGACCTTCGAAATAAGAAACAAACTGGGCATGCACGCGCGTGCCGCCGCCAAGATTGTCCAGGTGGGTGTAAAATTCAAATGCAGGATTTTTTTTGAAAAAGACGGCATCGAGGTCAACGGCAAAAGTCTGCTGGGCATCCTGACGCTGGGCTGCCCCCAGGGGAGCCGCCTGATCGTCCGGACGGAAGGCCCCGATGCCCGGGAGGCCATGGAGGCGCTCGGCCGCCTCATCGAAGACAAGTTCGGTGAGGATTGAAATACTTGGAATCGAAAAAGGGACCGCGTGAATGACTGACCCCGTGAAAAAAACCTTCGTTCTGAAGGGGATCGGCGTCTCGCCCGGCATTGTGATCGGGAAGGCCTATCTTTTCGACCGGCTGGACACCCAGATCTCCGTCTACAAACTGGACGATTGCAGCCTGATCCCCCCGGAAATCGAACGTTTCCGGACCGCCCTGCAGGACTCGGAAAAGCAGCTTCTCGGCATCAAGAAAAAACTGATACACCTGAAGGTGACGGAGCCGCAGTACATCATCGATGTCCATCTCATGATTCTCAAGGACCGGAAATTCGTCAACCGGACCATTCAGTACATCAAAAAGATCGGCGTCAACGCGGAGTGGGCGCTCCGCATGACCCTCGACCGTTATCGCCAGATCTTCGACAGAGTGGAAGACGAATACCTCAAGGGGCGCTTCAGCGATATCCGCTATGTCGGCCAGATGATTCTGAGAAATCTGGGCGGAAAGCAATGCGAGGTGAGGCCGCCGATCGGAGAGGGGGTCGTCATCATTGCCACGGATCTGTCGCCGGCGGACACGGCCCAGATGAAAATCGAAAAGGTCCAGGGGTTCGCGACGGACATCGGGGGAAAAACCTCCCACACGGCGATCGTGGCCCGCTCCATCGAGATCCCGGCCGTCGTCGGACTGGAGAACATTACCCGCCGGGTCCGGACCAACGATCTGATCATCATCGACGGCTCCGCCGGTCTGGTGATTGTCAATCCCGAGCCGGAAATCGTCCGGCGGTATGAAGTCAAAAAGAGACATCATGAAGAGACGCGGGAGATTTCGCTCAAGGATGCCCTGCTGCCCGCCATCACCCGGGACGGACATCATGTCGAAATCGGAGGAAATATCGAATTCATCGAGGAGATTCCCTCCGTCATCAGCCACGGGGCCGACGGAATCGGCCTTTACCGGACCGAGTTCATTTATATCAACCGCGAGCAGTTGCCTTCCGAGGAGGACCACTTCTCCATTTACCGGCGGGTAGTCGAGACGGAGAAGCTCAATTGGTCCACCATTCGCACCTTCGATCTGGGCGGAGACAAGTTTCTTTCTGACCCGAAACTGGCCAAGGAGATGAACCCGCAGATGGGTCTGCGGGCGATCCGCTTCTGCCTCAAGGAGGTCGACCTGTTCAAGGTCCAGTTGCGGGCCATCATCCGCGCCAGCGCCTACGGCAAAACGAGGGTCCTTTTCCCCATGATTTCCGGCATTGAGGAAATACAGAGGGCGAAGCAGATCTTCCGCGAGGTTAGGGAAGACCTGGCGAAGCAGGGCCTCCCCGTGGGAGAGGATATCGAAATCGGGGTGATGATCGAGGTTCCTTCAGCCGTCGTCATGGCGGATCAGTTGGCCAGAGAAGTCGATTTCTTCAGCATCGGCACCAACGACCTGATCCAGTACGCCCTGGCCATCGACCGGGTGAACGAGCGAGTGACCTACCTGTACGAACCGCTCCATCCCGCGGTTCTCCGGCTGATCCAGCGGGTCGTGAAAACCGGCCATGACGCGGGAATCCGGGTTGCCATGTGCGGGGAAATGGCGGGAGAAGCGGCATACACGATGGTCCTGCTGGGTCTCGAACTGGACGAACTGAGCATGAATCCCCTGGCCATCCCCCGGGTCAAGAAGATCATTCGGGGCTCGACGATGAAAGAGGCCAGGGCGCTGCTGAAGAAGGTCATGACTTTCGCAACGGCGACGGAGATCCGCGCATGGGTGGGCAAAACCATGCAGGAACGGTTTCCGGAAGAATTTCCGAACAGCGAACACTGAGGCGAACCATCACCATGTCCATCCTTTCCGGCTTGAAATCATGGCTGCAAGACAAGGGGGAGTACTACGCGGAATCCATCTACGAGCAGTACAATTTCCCCCTGCAATGGCTGGTTGACAAAGCCCTGTCCAAGATTCAGCTCGCGGAACACGATGCCGAATCGCTCAAAGGGCTCGCGGAAACCGGGGTTGTCGTTTATGCCCTCAAACAGAAAAGCCAGCTCAACAGCCTGATCCTGAGGGAACTGGCGAACCGACAGGGAATACCGAAACCCGCCTATTCCCACGGCGTGAACATGCTCTTCTGGCAACCCTTCAACAAGGCCCTCAAGGTCGTCCTCTCCTTCCTGTCCGGTCTCGTTTTGAAAAGAACCGTCCTGAACCCTTACAAAGCCGGCTACCTGAAAAAGATTATCCTGGAGAAAAAGAGCGTCATTATCCACTTGGGCGGTTCGGAATTCATCGAGGACAAGCATGCCGATGACGCCGTCGCGCAACTGCTGGACGCCCAGAAGGAGCTGGACGTGCCGGTCCTGATCGTCCCGGTGCTCGTGACTTACGGGCGCAGGCGGGACAAAGAGGAGGAAAATCTGGTCAATATCCTTTTCGGCCAGACGGACAACACCAACTCCCTGCAGCGGGTCGTGACCTTCCTCCGTTATGCCAAGAAGGCCATCGTGATTTCCGCGGAACCGGTCAACCTGGCGTCTTTCACGGAGGAGCACAGGAGCCTCTATCCCGCGGAGATGATCCAGCGGCTGCGGGGGGAGCTGGTTGACCGCATCGACGAGGAAAGAACGACGATGGTGGGGCCCGTCCTGAAATCCCGGGATGAGCTGATGGGAATGGTCCTTCGGGACAAAGACCTCGTCCGGTTCATGGAGGACAGGGCAGCCGGCGGCAAGACGAGCTACCCGCGACTGGTCCGGAACGCCAGGCGCTACCTTCGGGAAATCGCCGCCGACTACAACGAAATGCTGATCGAGATCTGGGACAAGATCCTCACCTGGCTGTGGAACAACATCTACGACGGCGTCGTGGTGGACCAGGAGGGAATGGTCAAGATCCGGAACATCTCCAAAAAAATGCCCTTTGTCATCATCCCCTGCCACCGCAGCCACATCGATTATCTCCTGCTGTCCTATGTATTTTACAAGCACAACATCCAGCTTCCCTTTATCGCCGCCGGCACCAACATGTCCTTCTTTCCCATGGGCCCCATCTTCCGGCGATCGGGGGCCTTCTTCCTGCGCAGAAGCTTCAAGGGCAACCCCCTGTACAGCGAGGTCTTTGCCAAGTATCTGAAGGTGCTCCTTCAGGAAGGGCTGCCTCTGGAGTTCTTCATCGAAGGGGGAAGGAGCCGAACCGGGAAAATGATCATGCCCAAGTACGGACTGCTGTCCATGATCCTCCAGGCTTACAAGGAAGGGGCCTGTGACGACCTTGCCCTGATTCCCATGTATATCGGATATGACCGGGTGATCGAGGAGAAATCCTATCTCCGGGAACTCGGCGGCGTGCCCAAAACCACGGAGAAGGCGATCGACATGATCAAGAGCTCGAAGGTGCTCCGCAAACGCTACGGGCGCGTTTACGTGAACATCGGGGAACCCCTTCAGGTAAAGTCCTATCTGGCCGCGCAGGAGAAAACGTTCGAAGAGATGACGCTGGAGGAGCGGCAGAGCCTTTACCGCAAGATCGGCTATGAAATCGTCCTGGAGATCAGCAAAGTCTCCGTCGTGACGCCTTTTGCGCTGATTTCTGCGGGCCTGCTGAGCCACGACCGCCGGGGGATGTCGCAAAACGACCTCATGAACGTCCTGAACCGGTTTTATGATTATCTGGCCGACCGGCAGGTCCGTCTGGCCGCGACGCTGGCCAACCGCCGCAAGGCCATTCGGGACGCCCTGGCCCTGTTCGACCAGGCCGGACTGATCTCCCGAATGGGCAGGGAAGAGGAGGAAGACGAATTCGAAGAGGTGGTCTACTCCATCGACGACGACAAACGGATGAACCTGGAATACTACAAGAACAACATCCTCCACTATTTCCTGCCCGTCAGCTTCGTCGCTACGTCGATTCTGTCGAACGAAAACGACACGATTCCCCTCAATCAAATCCTGGAAGATTACCGGTATTTCAAGAAACTGTTCCGGCACGAGTTCATCTTCGACGAAGACCGGGATGACCTGGACGCGGTGAATGACGTCCTCTCCTATCTGCACACCCAGGGCATGATCCTGGGCGAGGAGCGCAAAGAGCAGGCCTGGATTGAAGTCAAAGGGAGGGGGCGGACCCACCTGAAATCGTTTGCCGGCCTGCTCAGCAGCTATATCGAATCCTACTGGGTGGTGGTCCGTGGCTGCGCCTACCTGCGGAAAGAGCCGCGCCGGGAGCGAGATCTGATGAAAAAGATTCAGGGCCTCGGCGAGAAGATGTACCGGAAGGGCGAGATCCGCCGGTCGGAGGCCCTGTCGCAATCCAATTTCCAGAGCGCCCTGCGCTTTCTGCGGGAGTCGGAAGTCCTGATCATGACGGAAACCCCGGACAAGAGCGAGAAAAAGCCGATCCAGCACTACGCGCTCAACGATGACAAATCGCATCTGGAATCCCTGCGCAGGCGATTGTTCAAATTCATGTAATTCCCCCAAATATCGGACGCCGGATCAGAGAAGGACAAAAGTCATGATCAACCGGGATGATGTCATCCGCATGGCGCATGCATGCGGCTTCGGCGACATCGGTTTCACGACGGCCGATCCCTTCGAATCGCAGAAACAGATTCTACAGGAGCGGCAGGAGGAATATGCGTGGGCGATGAAGGCGGGGCTGAACCTGATGGCGGGAACGGACCCGAAAAGCATCCTCCCGGAAGCCCGTTCGATCGTCGTCCTGATGGAGGCCTACTTCCGCGAGGGCTTTCCGCCGTCTATGGAGAATCATTTCGGCCGCTGCTACCTGGATGACGACCGGGTCACCCAGGACCGCCTGTCGAAAAGAATCAAAGCCTTCCGGGAATTTCTCCGCGAACGGGGCATCCGCTCCAAGGCGCCCTTCAACCTGCCTCACCGGCTAGCGGCCGCCAGGGCCGGGCTGGGGACTGTCGGCAAGAACTGCCTGTTTTATTCCCGCAAGCTCATGGGCCGGGGATCCTGGGTGCTGCCGGTTGCCGTCGTGGTCGATCACGAATTTCCCCCGGATGAACCGACCCTTGAAATCGGCTGTCCGGAGTGGTGCCGGAATGCCTGCATCGCGGCCTGCCCGACCGGGGCACTGAAGGCCCCCCGCCGGATCGACCCCCGCCTGTGCATTTCCTATCTGACCTATTTCGGCCGGGGCATCACGCCGCTTCCACTCCGCGAGCCGATGGGCGCATGGGTTTACGGCTGCGACCGCTGTCAGGACGTCTGCCCCCGCAACCTCCCCTGGCTGTCCAGGACGCTGCCCCTGAATGCAAAAGTGGCGGCCATGACCAAAGACTTCAGACTGGAGCGTCTGCTGCACATGGACAAGGCGTACTTCACGGCACGAATCTGGCCACACATGTTCTACATGCCCGACCGGGACATCTGGCGGTGGCAGATGAATGCGGCCCGAGCCATGGGAAACACCCTGGATGAAGCCTGTGTCACGGAATTGACCCGGGCCTTCGGCCGCCTTCAGGACGAGCGGGTGCTGGGAATGGTCGCCTGGGCGCTCGGCCGCATCGGGGGCGCGGAAGCCCGCAGCGCCCTGGAGTGTTTCCTGGCCGGCAGCCGGGGACCGGTTCGCGACGAAATCCGGCTCGCCCTGGAAGGAGCCGCCTGAAGGCTCCCTATCCGATGCTGTACAGAGCGGCCCGTCCCCGGTAAACCGCAGCTTCTCCGAGCTCCTCTTCGATGCGGAGAAGCTGGTTGTACTTGGCCAGCCGCTCGCTCCTCGAGACGGAGCCGCTCTTGATCTGCCCGCAATTGGCGGCCACCGCCACGTCGGCCATGTAGGTGTCTTCCGTTTCTCCCGACCGGTGCGAAACGACGGTCGTGTACCCCGCCTCCTTCGCCGTTTGAATGGTCTCCAGGGTCTCCGTCAGCGAGCCGATCTGATTCAGCTTGATCAGAATCGAATTGGCGATGCCCATGGAGATCCCTTTTTCGAGGCGCTCCCGGTTGGTGACGAAGAGGTCGTCGCCGACGATCTGGACCTTTGCGCCCAGAGCGTCGGTGAGCATCTTCCAGCCTTCCCAGTCGTCTTCCGCCAGCCCGTCCTCAATCGAAATGATTGGATATTTCCGGACCAAGTCGGCATAGAACCGAACCATCTCCGCGGAGGTCTTCCGGGGCTTTTTCTCCGCCGCGAGGACATAGGCGCCGTCGGAGTAGAAGGAACTGGCGGCGCTGTCCAGCGCGATGGCCAGGTCCCTGCCCGGCTTGTAGCCCGCCTTTTCGATGGCCGTGGTGATCAGGCCCAGCGCCTCTTCGTTGGACTTCAGGTTGGGCGCGAACCCGCCCTCGTCCCCCACCGCGGTGTTGTAGCCCTTCGCCTTGAGCACGGACCGCAGGGCGTGGAACGTCTCGGCGGCCGTGCGCAATCCCTCCCGGAAACTCGGCGCGCCCACCGGCATGATCATGAACTCCTGGATGTCCACATTGTTGTCGGCATGCTGCCCGCCGTTGAGGATGTTCATCATGGGAACCGGAATGTCCCGGGCCATGACCCCGCCGAGGTACCGGTAAAGCGGGATTTCAAGAACCGACGCCGCCGCCTTGGCGCAAGCCATCGACACGCTCAGGATGGCGTTCGCGCCCAGTTTCCCCTTGTTGGCCGTCCCGTCGAGACCGATCATGGCAAAATCGATGTCCCGCTGGCTCAGGCAATCCATCCCGATGATCTCGGGGGCGATTTTGTGAAGCACGTTGTCAATGGCCTTCGTGACGCCCTTTCCCAGGTACCTTTTTTTGTTGCCGTCCCGAAGCTCGAGCATCTCGTGCTCCCCGGTGGACGCCCCGGACGGCACCGCGGCCCGCCCCATGATTCCGGACATGAGCGTCACTTCGGTCTCGATAGTGGGATTCCCTCTTGAATCCAGGATCTCCCTGGCATGGATATTGATGATCTCGGTCATATGACTCCTCCTTGGAGTGGAATTTGCTGTGGCCCGGCTTTCGGGGATTCCCCATAGCCGAATTCCGGAAAATATTCAAGGTCCTTCTCCGCCCCTGCCGAAGATATCCGGCGCCCGCGGCAATGACACTGACAATGGCCCTTGATAAGATCCATGAAGTCAGGTAGAGATACAAGAAATTTCACCCGGAATAAGGATTCGGCGTTGCAAGAAAAGCGGACGAAACTATTTCTGCATTTGAAAAAATGGCTGGAAAAAGCGGTCCTGGATTACGGAATGATCGCGGCTGGGGACCACCTGCTGGTCGGCGTCTCCGGAGGGGCGGACAGCCTGGCCCTGCTGGACCTCCTCAATACGCCGATGCTTTTTGTGCCCACCTTCTCCCTTCTGGCCGTCAACATTGATCCGGGCTTTGATCCGGCCTATCGGGGGTACGGGACGCTGGAGACCCATCTGCAAGCCGGCGGCTATGACTACGTCATGGAGAAATCCGATATCGGGCCGATTTCGCACAGCAGCTACAATCGGAAGAACCCTTGCTTTCTCTGTTCCCGTCTTCGCAGGAAGCGGATCTTCGAAATCGCCGCCGAAAGAGGCTGCAACAAGATCGCCTTTGCCCATCACCGGGACGACATCGTCGAGACCCTGCTGATCAACATGTTCTATGCCAGGGAGATCAGCACGATGATGCCCAGCCAGGAGATTTTCGGCGGCCGGCTCCACATCATTCGCCCTCTCGCCTATCTTCGGGAAGACCTGGTCAAAAAGTATGCAAGGCAGCGCCGCCTCCCGGAAATCGAAAACCGCTGCCCGACAAGCAGAAACTCCCGCCGTCTCTACGTAAAGAACCTTCTCAACGAACTGGAAAAAGACAATCGAGACATCCGGGACAACATCTTCAAGGCCATGGGCCACGTGAAAACGGATTACCTTCTGAAGGCGAAGGCAAAGGAAATTGGCTAAAAAAGAAGCGGACGGAAAAATCATCTGCCAGAACAAGACGGCAAGGGTCAACTACTTCATCGACGACACCTACGAGGCCGGGATTGTCCTTGTGGGCACGGAAGTGAAGTCGCTGCGGGACGGGCGGGCAAACCTGAAGGACAGCTACGCCCTGGTGAAAAACGACGAGGTCTATCTTCACGAACTGCACATCAGCCCCTATCTCTACGGCAACCGGTACAACCACGACCCGCTGCGGGTCCGGAAGCTCCTTCTGCACAAGCGGGAAATCCGCCGCCTCTACGGCAAGTCCCGGGAAAAGGGGCTGACGCTGGTTCCCCTGAAAATGTACTTCAAGAACGGAAAGGTCAAGGTCCAGATCGGGATCGGGCGGGGCAAGAAGCTCCACGACAAGCGGGAAGACATCAAGCGGAAGGATGACCGGCGGGACATCGAAAGGGCCTTCCGCTCCAGGCACAGAAACTGATTCCTGTTCTGTCTGCCTCATCCCGGTTGCGTGGACTTATCCCGACGGCGGATGCAGATCGGCATGCGGCCTTCCCGGTTCCATGATACCGCCTGATCGGACACCCGGCCCTGACGATTGTCCGTTCCGTAACGATTGTCCGCTTGACTTCCTCTCCAGGGAGGGTTAAATTAACCCATAAACAATGCTCTTTGAATCCAATCGATTTTATGGGGGCGTCACGGTTTCGACGGGGATAGTTGAAGCTGTAGAAGCGTACCGAGGTTCCTACAGGCCTCGTTAAACAGGTAGGAAACACATAATCGCAGACAACTACGATTACGCTTTAGCCGCCTAGACGGCTAACGTTCTGCCGGTTCTGCCTGCCGGGCCGGACAGGGCGTCGATCAGACAGGATAGCCGACCTCTCTTTCCTGAAGGGAGCAAGGCGAAATCCAAACAGGATAGTCCCTGATCAATCCTGCCTTTGGGAGTTTTCAGGGGTGAATTCAAATCAAAGGATACGTACGTAGAAACTGCAGTGGAATATTTTCGGACGCGGGTTCGACTCCCGCCGCCTCCACCATCAGGGAATCCAACACAGTCCGAGGAAGTGCATAACCCGCTGAAAACAGAGGGGATTTTTATTTTCTCGACATTTGATGCCATCCACAGAAATCCACAGAGATACCCCAAATTGGGGGTATCTTATGGGTACATATACCCCCCGACTCTAACCGTAGACCCCCAATCGAAATCACGCTCGCACTTTGCGATTCACTTCAGCGAAACAACAGGCATGCAGAAGTGAACATAAAAGGCCTTTTTGCCTTTCATGAAACTTCCACCCGGCTCATGCGGCTTATAGTTTATCAACCGCCGTCCGGGCGAGATGCCTGATGGCGTCTTCGTCCAGCTCGTATCCCTTGTTCCCGCTTGACTGGAAGTGGAAGAAGTACTTGCCCTTCAGGACGTGGAGTTCCTTTTCATAAACGAAGGCGCCGTCTCCCATCCCCTCCACCGCCTTCACCGGTTTGCCGCTTTTCTCAAAGAGCTCCTTCATGCCTTTGAACAGGCCGGCGGCGTCGGCGTCCTCCAGCGAAAAGATCAGGCTGGTGAATTTCTGGGAATCCGCAGACTCGTATGTGCAGGCATAATCCTGCGGCTGCGGGTCTTTGACCTTCTGCTTGATGACCGCCTCGACCTCCTCTTTCGTCAGGATGTTGCAGGGATTCTTCGGATCAAAGACGAGTTTCTGCTTTGCCTTGCCCGCCGAACCCGTCTTGCCCGTGTCGCAACCTGCTGCAACCAGGAATGCGATCAGGACAACGACAACCAGCCCGGCCCACAGGACTCCCGTTTTTTTCATCTTCCCCTCCTGTAATGAAGAAATATCGTCGCCGCCTTACAATATTCCTTCTCAGCCGTCTACCCGTTTCTTAAACTCCGGTCGCCTTTGTGCTGAGATGGAAATATCGATACGCTTTCTGAAACTTGCAATCTGAAATGCAATGTGATTGTAAGATGCGCGTATCGTCATTAGGCTGGAACTGTCCGCGTCCCGCTGGGATAAAGGCGTGATCCACCGGAATTCTTTGCATGACCCGGAACCGATAAAGGCACTTTTCACTGATGGGACTTTTACAGCTTCTGATCAAGGATCCGCTAACATTTGCCCTTCTGGCCGTTCCGCTGCTGTATTCCATTATCATTCACGAACTGGCCCATGGTTGGGTGGCTTATCGCCTGGGCGATCCGACAGCCAAGTGGCAGGGTCGGCTGACCCTCAACCCCGTCAACCATCTAGATCCCGTCGGGACAATATTGCTTTTTCTGGTCGGCTTTGGCTGGGCCAAACCGGTGCCCGTCAACCTCGCGAATATCGGTGAATCGAGGAAGGGGTTTATTCTGGTTTCTTCAGCCGGCATTATTGCGAATATGCTGCTGGCATTTCTGGCCGTTCTTCTGTTCCAGGTCATCTCGCCCACTCCGGGAGGAACGGCGGCGACGCTGCTCTACTATCTGGCGCAGATCAACATCATGCTGGCCGCCTTCAACTTAATTCCGATCCCTCCCCTGGATGGGTCGAAAATCCTGATGGGATTTGTATCGGAAAGGTTGCAGATCACAATTTCCAGGCTTGAACCATACGGCCTGTTTATCATTGTCGGTTTGCTCTACATGGGAGCGCTGGACCCGCTGATCGCTTTCTTCCGCTGGTTGATCCTGTCCGTGATCCGGATTCTGCTGCCCTGAGGTAAGGGCTGAATTCAGGATTTCGAATGCCGCAGGTCCGTGAACTGCGTGCCGCGGCCATTATTCCCTTGACAGGGAAAACCGCTTTCCCTATCTTTTGAAACATGGCAGGATCAAAACCATCCATCGCGGGGAGGGTCAAATGAACATCGTGGAACGGGCCAAGGCAATCATCCTGAAGCCGAAGGAAACATGGGAGATCATCAAGGCCGAGCAGACGACCGTCCGGGAACTCTTCACATCCTACGCGGCGGTCCTGGCCGTCATTCCCGCCGCGGCAACCTTCATCGGATTTTCCCTGGTCGGCTATTCCCTGCCGGTGGGGCATTACCGCGTGCCGGTCCTGTCGGGCCTCGTCCACGCCATCCTTCAATATGCCCTGACGCTGGTCGGCGCCTATGCCGTCGCCTTCATCATCGACTCACTTGCCCCCAAATTCGATTCACGCAAGGACATCACGGCTGCGGCGAAGCTGGCTGTCTTTGCCGCAACCCCGGCATGGGTGGGGGGTGCGCTGGCGATCCTTCCGGCGCTGTCGCCCCTGATCCTGATCGCATCCCTGTACAGCCTTTATCTCTTCTACATCGGCCTTCCCGTTATGATGGAGACGCCGAAGGAGAAGACGCTTGTATACTTCATCGTCGTCATCATCGCCTCCATTATCGTTTCCGTGATCATCGGCGCATTCTCCGGGTCTGCAGCGCAGCGGCCCCTGTCCATGATGCCGTGAAAAACGCCAAACCCGCATTTTCTCCTGACGGATCGGAGCGGCGAAGGGAAGGCCCGTCGCATTGCGAGCGTCTCTCTCACCCCATCGGCAGCATCCCGGCATGACGGATTACAGGCAACATTATGGATTCTCGATAGACCCCTTCGACATCGAGCCGGATCCCGAATTTTTTTTCCCGTCCGAAAGCCACAGCGAGGCGCTGGCCGCCCTGCTATACGGGATCAACCACCGAAAAGGATTCGCCCTTGTCCTGGGTGACGCGGGCATCGGAAAGACCACGCTCATCCGGCGTGCGATGCGTGAGTTGGGGCCGAAAGTCCGGTCGGTCTTCATCCCGCAAAGCGGCATTCCCTACGAACAGCTTTTGAAGGACATCCTCCTGAAACTGTCGGTGCCGCAGCGGGGCGACACCAAGGGGGCCATGCTCCACGATCTCTACGGTTACCTGATCCGGTGCCTGGAGCAGGATGAAAATGCCGCCATCTTCCTCGACGAGGCCCACGACATCAGCTTGGAGGTCATCGAAGAGGTTCGCCTGCTGGCCAATCTGGAAACCAGCAAATCCAAACTGCTTCAACTTGTGCTGGCGGGCCGGCCGGAGCTGATGGAAAAGCTGCGCTCCGACGTGATCCGGCAGATCAAGCAGCGGATCGTCATCAGTTGCCGGATCGAGGCCATGACGGATGCGGAATCCAGGCAATATATCGATCACCGTTTGAGAATCGCCGGAAGCAGCGGCGCCGCGGTCTTCACGGAGAAGGCCCTGTCCATGATCTGTAGGCTCGCAAAGGGGAATCCGCTGGCCCTGAATATCCTGTGCAGAAACGCCCTCGAGGCAGGATATGCCCTGTCCGAAAAGCCCGTCTCCGCTGCCGCCGTGAAAATGGTTCAGCATGAAAAGGATCTGATGCCGGGGGAAGCGGTTCGGAAACGGATTTCGGCAGGAAGGCACAGGCGATTGCGCAATACGGCGCTTGCCTGTCTGATCGGCGCCGGTGCGGCGCTGGCGGGATTTCTTCTCGGCACGGACGGGGCGAAACGGATATTTCCGCAACCCCGATCCCTGGAGCTTGCCGAACAGAAGCCATTCAAAGAGGAAGGAAAGACGCCCGCGCTACCCCGAGAGGCAGCTCCGACCGAAAAGGAGTCCCCGGCAGATCTTTCCGTTCTGCCCAGGCCGTCACCGCAGGAAGAGATCCACATCAAGAACATCGTGGCGGTGAAGAAGGGGGAAAACCTCCATGTACTTTCCCAGCAGTATTACGGGGAACCGAACACGATGTTCATGGACCGCATTCTTGAATTGAATCCGGATATCACGGACCCGAACGTGATCCTGGTCGGTCAGAAAATTCGGATCCCGGAAATCACGGCATCCTTGCTGGTCATCGAGTCTTCGCGGGGCATTTTCAAAGTCCACATCGGAACTTTCCTGAATCGCGAAGTGGCGCTCCAGTACGGGGACCGGGCGGCGCAGAGCGGGAAGGATGTTGAGGTGGTTTCCAGGAAAGTATCACAAACGGAGACCTGGTACCGGGTGCTGGCCGGGCCGTTTGCCGGTCGAGAGGAAGGGTTGGACTTCCTGGAGGATCTGACGAAGAAGGAGCTTCTGCCCTTCTCCTATTCGAGATAGGGGCGGTGTTCGACCCCGCATGTGGATTGCGCCATTCGAGCGGGAAAGAATGAACCCGGATTCGCCGATNNATTCGCCGATTGACATCAAATTCGGAACTTGATAAGGAAAAGTCAAATCATATCCGAAAATAACGAAGGAAAGGTCCGAGAAGCATGGGAGAGAGCATCGGACAGATTCTACTGAACAAGAAAATTATCACCGAGAGCCAGCTTCAGACCGCACTGGACCGGCAGGCGCGGGACAGGAAAAAATACCTCGGGCAGATTCTTTGCGAGATGGGCGTCCCCCAGTCCAAACTCATTCGGGCGCTGCAGTTCAGCAACAAGCGGCAGCAGATCGGGCAGATTCTGGAGGACATGAAGCTTGTTACGCCCGAACAGATCCAGGCGGCACTGGCCGAGCAGAGCAGGCTTCTGAAGGAAAAAATCCGAAAACCGCTGGGCGCGGTCCTGGTCAGCATGCAAATCATCAACGAGGACAGCTACGTCAACGCGCTGTCCGCCCATTACAGCATGCCCATCGTCTCCCTGAAGGGCTTCCTGGTCGCCGAGTCCTTCCAGCGGGCGATCGGGGAACAATACGCCCTGCGCAACCGCATCGTTGTCGTGGAAAACAACCCCTACCGGATTATTGCCGCGATCGCCGAACCGAACCTTCTCATCTTTGAGGAAATCGAGAAGGGCCTGCCGTCCGGAAAGAGCATCATCTTCTGCATCGCGAAAGCGTCCGAAATCGAACTGGCCCTGAACATGAAGTACGATCCCTACGTCACCAGCAGCTACAAATAGCCCAGCGTCGGGTCGGGCAGCCTGTATCGGCTTTCTTTTCCTTATAAAACGGTGTCATCCATTTCAAGCCAACGTCGGAGGTGAATCATGAGCGAAGCATCAAAGCGGGTCAAAAGCGTATCGCGTCGGGATTTCTTGAAAACGGCGGGAGGCGCGGCGGCTGTGGCCGGAATGGCCATGGGAGGCGTCGCCGTAATGGGCCGGGATGCAGCAGCGGCGGGGAGTAACCTGCCTGCCAAGTGGGATGAGACCGCGGATGTGGTCGTCATCGGCAGCGGATTCGCCGGACTGGCTGCCGCCATCGAGGCGCGCAATGCCGGGGCCAGCGTGACCGTGCTCGAAAAAATGCCGGTTTACGGAGGCAACTCGATCATCAACGGGGGGGATTTTGCCGCTCCGGGAACGAGATTCCAGAAGGAGGCGGGGATCCAGGATTCTTCGGAACTCATGCTCAAAGACATGCTGAAGGCGGGATCTTACCTGAACCACCCGGAACTGGCAAAAATTGTTGCCGACCAGGCCAACGGCGCCTTCGAATGGTGTGAAAAATTTGTGGGCGCCAAATTTGCGCGGCTCAACTTTCACGGCGGCCACTCCGTGAAAAGGGCGATCCAGACCGAAAACGCCTCCGGGTCAGGACTGGTCAATCCGATGCTGGCAAAGGCCAAAGCCCTCGGCGCGAAACTGGAGACGCGCACGAAGCTGGTGCGATACGTTTCCGACAAGGAGGGAAGAATCGTCGGCGTAGAGGTGCGCAAGGGGTACCGGTTCCCCGATGAGAAATCAGGAAAGCCCGCTTTCATCAAGGCCTCGAAAGCCGTTGTTGTGGCGGCCGGCGGTTTTTCCCAGGATGTGGCGCTGCGCCAGGTGCACGACCCCCGTCTCACGGACAAGTTCGATTCCACCAACCACCCCGGCGCGACCGGCGAGGCGCTGCTGGCCGCCTGCATGGCCGGCGCCATGGACGTCCAGATGGACTGGATCCAGCTCGGCCCGTGGACCAGTCCGGATGAAAAGGGTTTCGGCCACGTCCCCCAGTTCTGTGAGAGACTCGTCGGCTACGGACCCATGATCGATCCCAAGACGGGCAAGCGGTTTTTCAAGGAAACGGGAAACCGGAAGGAACGGGCGGACGCGATTATCCTGATCGGACATCCGGTCGTCATTTTAGGCGATTCCGATACCGTCGCCAGAAAGATCCTTCCCGGGACGCTGGAGAAAGGTATGAAGATCGGGGCCATCAAGAAATTCGACACCCTGCAGGCGCTGGCCAAGAACTACGATATGCCCGAAGCCGTCTTCCTGGCGGAAATCGTCCGATGGAACGCCTTTGTGGACAAGAAGAAGGACGCGGATTTCGATTGCATGATCTTCCCCGACTCCAAGCCGACCGCTGCCCCGCCCTTCTATGTTGCCAGGCTCTGGCCGAGGGTTCACCACACGATGGGCGGATTGGTGATCAACAAGGACGCCCGGGTCATCGGCTTTGACATGAAACCCGTCAAGGGGATGTACGCCGCAGGAGAGGTCACCGGCGGGGTGCACGGCGCCGTGCGCCTCGGCAGCGTGGCCATGGCGGACTGTGTCGTTTTCGGGCGCATTGCCGGCAGAAATGCGGCGAAAGAGAAGGCCTGGGGATAAATGATGAAAAGATCCGAAAATTCCGGGAGGTGACCGATGCGTTCCAGAACAGGTGCAACAAAGATTATTTGCTTCCTGGGCATAGTCGCCTGCTGCCTCTTGCAGCTGACGGCGGCTGTCCAGGGCGTTTCGGCGGCGCCGAAGCAGGTGCCCGGNNGACACGAAGGCGATGGACTGGAAGGGCTGCAAGGCCTGCCACCAGGGGGATAAAATGGCGCTGGCCGGGAAGATGCCGGGGAGCCACGTTCATCAGCTCACCGGTGTGAACTGTGTGGGGTGCCACGGCAAGACGGAGAAGCCGGAGGCGCTGGAGATGGACAAATGCGTGGCCTGCCACGGCAGCACGGCCAAGCTGGCGGAAAAGACGGCAAAGGTGAAGCCTGAAAACCCCCACACCTCGCCCCACTACGGGACGGAGCTGGACTGCAACCTCTGTCATCGCCAGCATGCCAAGAGCGAAAACTACTGCAACCAGTGCCACAGTTTCAACTTCAGGGTACCCTGAAGACCATCGGAAAATCGGTCAAAGAGGCGATTCGCCAGACATCCCGATGGCCGAAACCGCTTCACAACAGGAGGCGGGACCGGGAAAGGTCCCGCCTCTTCTACTTCCTCCCTCCCCCTCTCCGTTTTCGGACGGCCATTGATCCGGGCATGACTTTCTGCTAACCTCCCGCCATGCAGCTGCCCTTCCGCCTCAACGACCTCCTGCTCCTTGTCGTGGTCCTTTCCTCCATGGCCGCCGGGATCATCTTCCCCGGCTTCAGTTCCCGTTTTCAGGCACTGCCCGTTTACTGCCTGATGATCCTTTTCGCTCTCAGCTATCTTTCCATTGAATTGAAGACCGTCCGGTCGACGCTGAGAAACGACAAGGGAAGGATTCTTGCCTTCGTCGGCATGAAGAGCCTGATCTTTCCCGCACTGGTCTACTATCTCTTTCAGGCGGTCGCGCCGGACTACGCCTTGGCCGCTTTGCTGTTGAGCGGCGTCTCCACGGGCGTGGTCGCGCCCTTCATCTCCAATCTGGTGAGGGGCAACAGCGCACTGGTCCTGGTGGTGGTCGTTCTTACGTCAGTCCTGGTACCGGTCACACTGCCCGTTCTCGCCCGGTTGGTCGCCTCCGAACACGCGGAAATCTCCATGCCGGCCATGATCCGCATGCTCCTGTTGGTGATTTTCGTTCCCATCCTGATCGTGGAGGCCCTTCGACGCCTCACCCCGGGTCTGCTGAGGCGTGCGATCCGGTTTCAGTTCCCTGTTTCACTGGTGCTTTTCGCCCTGATCAACCTGGGGATATTCTCCCGGCACTCAGTGCTTTTCCGGACGGAGCCTGTCCTCATCCTCACGGCGGCCGTCGTGGCGGTGGGGCTGTCGGCGATCTGCTGCGCGGCCGGGATCCTTTTTTTCTGGAGATGTCCTCTTGAAGATCAATTGGCCGGCGCGGTCATGATGGGAAACATGAACAACGTCCTGGTCATCGTTTTTGCCTCGGCTTTTTTCGGCCCGATCGAACCGCTGGTCTCCGCCATGTACATCATCCCGTTCTTCGGCCTCGTGATGCCCCTCCGGTATTACGCGAAGCGCAGCGCGAAGGCGGCGGGAAATTGACGGGTCAGCCGTTCAGCGCCGCGATCTCCGTTCTGGCGTCCTCCCTGGTCAGCGAGGTGTCCGTTATCCCCTGAGGTATTTTCCTTGGCGCGGCGGATACGGAAGGCCTGCGACTCCTGTTTGCGTTTTCCGGCTGCATTTCATCGTTGCGCTTGTATCTGCGGTTTGAATGAAGTAGGATGATTGGAACAAAGCGGATTTCGATACTGAAAAAGCATCCCACACCCGCAAACAGAAAGGAGAGTTGAAGATGCAGGCACTGTTCACCCTGACACCGGCGGAATCCAAGCGCCTGATCGGGAAAGGCGTGGCGGCGCTCCCGGAAATCAAAAACGCGATGAGAAAAGGCTATCTCCTTGTCGGCAGAGGATCGACCAACGCATACATCCTCGAGGAGCTTCTGGGAGAGAAGATCCGGAAGGAAGGCTATCTGGCCGGGCAGGTCATTCGGGGCGTCCTGTGCGTGCTGGGTCCGGAGGAGCGGACCCAGCCCGTGACGTTTCACAAGGGCAAACCCCTGCCCGTGGAGCCCGGCACGGTCCTGGACAAGCTCTCCCCCGGCGACATCCTGCTGAAGGGGGCCAATGCCCTTGACTCCGGGGGAAATGTCGGCGTGGTCATGGCAAGCCCCACGGGCGGCACCATGGGTCAGTTTCTGATGGCCATGAAAGCCCGGGGATTGGAGATCATCTATCCGGTGGGGCTCGAAAAGATGGTTCCCTCCGTCGAGTTGGCGGCCCAGTACGGGGGATCGATGACCCTCGGCAAGACCGTCGGCGCCCGCGTCGGCATGGCCTGCGTCTCCGACGGGATCGTGTTCACGGAACTCGATGCGATCGAAAGCCTGTTCGATCTCGAGGCCGTTCATTTCGCCTCCGGCGGCTGGGGGGGCGCGGAGGGATGCGTCACCATCGCCATCGAAGGGCCGGACGCGGAGGTCGGCAAATGCCTTCGCTTTATCGAGCGGAACATTAAGGGCGAACCGCCGCTGCCGGGCCTCAAGAGCCCCTGCAAGACCTGCGGCATCCCCTGCAGCTTCAAGGGCAAGGATTTGAAGGAGCTTCCGGGATATCTCAAGTAGGCGGTCCCGTCAAAACATCGGGGAAAAGAAGAGGGGGCTTGCCGGCGGATGGCAGCCCCCTTTCGATTCTCACTTTTTTGCTTCAGCGCCGGTAGATCCGGTAATCCACCACCGCGACGCCTTTTTCGTAAACCAGGATCGGATTCAGATCGATCTGGTCGATGCCCGGCTCGTCCTTCACCAGCTTCGCCAGGGCCTTCATCACTTCGACGAGGGCTTTTTCGTCCCGCGGCTTCATTCCTCTGAAGCCCGCCAGGACCGGATAACCCCGAATGGTCCGGATCATCTGCCGGAATGTCTTCTCCGTGGCCGGAAGCAGGCAGAACTGCACATCCCGGTAGATCTCCGTGAAGATCCCCCCCAGGCCGAACATCAGCGCCGGCCCGTATTGAGGATCCCGGGTCATGCCCAGGATTGCCTCCACCCCGCCAGGCCTGGCCATGGGTGACACGGTGACGCCGTCGATTCGCGCCTTCGGCGCATGCTTCTTTACGCTCTTCAGGATCTCCGTGAAGGCACTCCTCACCTCCGAGGGCCTGGCCAGGTTGAGGCGCACGCCGCCGACGTCCGTCTTGTGGGACACTTGGGCGGAGGCGATCTTGAGGGCAACGGCGGTTCCGCACTTCTTCGCCAGCGCGACCGCCTCTTTTTCGGTCGTTGCCAGCTTCGCGGCCACGGCCGGTATCCGGTATTTCTTCAAAAGGGCCGCCGCCTCTCCCGCCGGCATCAGGTTGAACGGCGTCCCGTGCACCACGGCGGGGGCCGCTTTCCGGGCGCGCTTCTCTTCATCAAAGCGGACAAGCTGGTACAGCGCGCGGATGCCCCGCTCCGGCGTCGGATAGACGGGAATCCCCTTCCGGTGCATCAGCCTGGATTCCTCCCGCTCCACATCGGCGCCGCCGCAATAGACGATCAGCTCCCCCTTGCCGGTAACCAGCTCGGAAGCCCCGTGAATCGGGTCCCCGAAAATCACGACGCTGGTGTCGTAGTCCGACTTGGCCGCGGCAATGACCCGGGCGTACAGGCTGGGGTCGGAGATGGCATCGCCGGTGAGGTCGATGGGGTTGCTGACCCCGCAGTGGGCCGGCAGAAACGCCCGCAGGCGGTCCTTGAGCACCTGCGTCGGTGCGGGGTTCTCGAAGCCCAGCTTTTCCGCCTCGTCGATGGCGAGGATGGCGGCGCCGCCGGAACTGGAAATGTTCAGAAGGCGCCTGCCCGAGGGCTTTTCCATATAGGCCAGGGCCTTGGCAAAATCGTAGAGCTCTTCCAGATTGTCGGCGCGATTGACCCGGCATTTCCGGAAAATGGCCTCATAGATCGCGTCGTCGCCGGCCAGCGACTTGGTGTGGCTCTCCGCCGCAACCCGGCCCCGGGCCGTCCGCCCGGCCTTGAGGATGACGACGGGTTTCGTGGCCCCGGCCAGGGAATCCAGAAAGACTTCCGGTCTTCGGACGCCTTCCATGTAGAGGGCGATGACTTTCGTGTTCGGATCGTCGTTGAAATAGCGGATGCAGTCCGACTCGTCCACGTCCGCCCGGTTGCCCAGGCTGACGAAGACGCTGAAGCCGAGCTGATCCTCGCTGGCCCAGTCGATGAGAGCGGCGCCGACCGTGCCGCTCTGGGAGATGAAGGCGATTTTCCCCCGGGTGGTGATCAGGGGCCAGGAGGCGCAGAGATTGAAATGCGGGCTGTTGATCCCCTGGCAGTTGGGGCCGACCACCCGCACACCGTACTGGCAGGCCTTGGCGGCCAGTTCCAACTGGAGTTTTTCCCCGTCCGGCCCGGCCTCGGCGAAACCGCCGGTTACGACAACGGCCGCCCGGATGCCCGCCTTGCCGCATTCCTCGATGGTTTCGGGCACCATGCGGGATGGAATCACGACGACAGCCAGGTCCGGCGGGGAGGGCAGCGACGGAATGTCCTTGTAGACCTTGAGCCCCAGAAGCTCTTCCGCCTTCGGGTTGACCGGATAGATGGGTCCCGCAATCCCGGCGTGAATCAGATTGTACAGGATGTCATACCCCAGTTTGCCCGGTGTGGCCGAGGCCCCGATCATGGCCACGCTTCGCGGCTTGAAGAGTGCGTCAAGATTGCCGATTCGCTCCATAGCTCCTCCTTTTGTCATCGATGGTTTTGTGTCAAAGACCATGCTTTTGCGGATAGACAGCTTTTTTATGTTATCATGATCATCGCTCGTTTTCCATGATTATGTCGGGGTTTTTCGCTTGATATCGGCATTCAGGTCGGTTATGGGTAGAAATCACATTCGGCGCGGCAGGAAGGGCCGGCATCAGAGGGGGGGAGACGCAATGAGATTCAGAGAGGCGGGCAAGATCACGGATCATCTGTGGTACCTGGGCAGGGAAGAGTCCGGAACCTACTATCTTGAAGGCCGGGACGGCGCGATCCTGATCAACGGCGGATTGAGCTACATCCTGCCCGATGTCCTGGCGCAGATGAAGGCGTTCGGGCTCGATCCGGCGCGGGTGCGGAAATTCCTCATCCTGCATTCCCATTTCGACCATGCCGGCATCGCGCCCTATTTCAAACGGACATTCCCGGACATGGAAATCATCGCCTCGGCGTCGGCATGGAAAATCTTCGCCATGCCCAAGGCGATCGAGATCATGAACCGCTTCAGCGCGACCTGCGCCAGGCAGGCGGGCGCCGCAGACGCGCTTCAGGCCTTTGACATCGAATGGCGGGACGACATGACGGGCGCCGCCGTCGGGGACGGAGACCGGATCGATTTGGGCGGCGTTGCGCTGACCATCCTGGAGACCCCCGGCCACACCAACTGCTCCATCACGGCCTACGAGCCGGAGGCGAAAGCCCTCTTTCCCTCCGACGCGGCAGGAATCCCGTACCAGGACTCCATCTTCCCGTCCATGAACACCAACATGGTCCAGTACCTCGAGAGCCTGGAAAAGCTCGACCCGCTGCCCGTTTCCTATCACTGCGCGGATCACTACGGTTACATCAGCGGGGAGGAGGCGGGCCGTTTCATCGCGCTGTCCATGGATGCCGGCCGCATCTGGAAAGCGGCTCTGGAGAATTACCACCAGAAATATCTCGGCGACGTCGACGCCGCCGCGAAGGCCGTCACGGAATTCTTCTACCGGGAGATGCCGGACTATTTCATCGCCCCCGACATCCTCGAAGGGGTCTTCAAACAGATGATGAAGTTCATCGGCAAAAACAGATGAACAGAATGCGAGCCCGTCAGGGGCGGAAACATTGAACGGAGGGGTGCGTTCCCTTGAAGTCCAGGAAAGGTCTGCTCCGCACCGTCCTGTTGGCGGCCATCGTCTTCGGCGCCTCCCTGGCGGCCTGCTCTTCCGATGAAATCCGGCTGCCGCGCCTTGCCGGGAACGCGGTTGTCCTGGCCTTCGGAGACAGTCTGACCTACGGTACGGGGGCCGGCGCCGAGGAAAGCTATCCGGTGATCCTGGAAAAAATGATTGGCCTTCGCGTCGTGAATGCCGGGGTGCCGGGAGAGGTGACCGAGGAGGGGCTGGCCCGCCTGCTCATGGTTTTGGAGCGCGAGAAGCCCGCCCTGGTGATCCTATGCCACGGCGGAAACGACCTGCTCCGAAGGCTGGATCAGCAGCAGACCGTGCGGAACATTCAGGCCATGATCCGGCTCTCCCGGGAGAAAGGGGCGGCCGTCGTTCTTATTGCCGTGCCGTCCATGGGACTGTCTCTGTCACCGCCGCCCATGTACCGCGAGATCGCGAAGCGCTTGTCTGTGCCCCTCGAAGGGAAGGCGCTTCCCGCCGTGCTTTCCGACGCTTCGCTCAAGTCGGATCCCATCCACCCCAACGCGGCCGGGTACCGGCGGCTCGCCGAAGCGATTGCCGGCCTTCTGAAAAAAAGCCGCGCCGTCGATTGACTTTGATGCGGCGAATCGATCAATCCTTCGCGGGCGCCGGTTTGCCGGAACGCTTCCGGCTTCGGGGGCGGGTTTTGCCGTTCGTCCCCCGGTGAATCTTGCCCCTCTTGGAACGCTGATCACCTTTTCCCATGAAATCCTCTCCTTGCCTGATATTGCCCAGGATCATCCCGCCGACCCTCACGATCCGAACCACCCCGGCCGCGCGGGCAATCACCTTTTCTTGACCAGAAAATACAGGGTCCCTTTTTCCTTCAGGCTCCCCGCCGTGTGTTCCATCTCCGGGCCGTCCCCGCAGAACAGATCCACCCTTCCCGTTCCCCGGATGGCAACGCCGGCATCCTGGCTCAGGACAAAGCGCGAGAAGGGGACCCACCCCTGCACCTTTCCCTCCGGACTCAGGTTCGGCTTTCTCGCCTTCATGAAGGCAAGCGCCCCCTTCGGAAAGTATTCCGGGTCCGTGGCGATGGATCTGCCCGGCGTCACCGGGACCTGAAGCGCGCCCATCGGGCCGTTCTGGACCTGCCGGAAAAAGATATAGCGCTCGTTGTAGCTGAATACTTCCGACTGTTCATCCGGATGCGCCCGCAGGTAGTTCTTGATCTTCTGATAGGATGCGCCGTTTCCGTTCATTCGGCCGCTTTCCTGCAGGAACCGGGAAATGGATCGGAAAGGCCGGCCGTTGGATTGCGCGAAGCTGACGCCGATGATCCGCCCATCCGGCATTCGGATCCTGCCCGAACCCTGGATATGGAGCTGATAGAGGTCAAAGGGATCATCCACCCAGGCGATTTCCAGACCGCGCCCCTCGAGCACGCCCATTTCGTCAATCTCCCTGCGGCTGTAGTAAGGGACCGCCCTGCCTTCCACCATGCGGGCGATCATCCGCCCGTTTCCGTTTTTGCCGTTCCTGCCGGGGCTGACGAAGATCAGGTCGTCCGGCGTTCCGTAAACCGGGTATCGATGCCTCTCGGTCATGACCGGCGAACCGTTCAGCAGCGGCACATAATAGCCGGTAAAGAGCATGGTCCCCCGTTCATCGATGCCCGCAGCCTGATAGAATTCGAAGGACTCCCGGATTTTCCTTGCCCGGATGTCCGGCGCCTCGGGCTTCCTTACGATCTCGAGGAAAAGGAGCAGCGACTCCCGCATTTCATCGGCGCTGACCAGCCGGTTTCCCAGCCGATGGACGGCAGCGGGAAAACGCCTGTAGTACTGAAGGCTCCGCTCAACGGCATCTTCCAGGGACGGTGAATCCAGGTCGTCCAGCAGGGAAGGCACTTCCTTTTCCCCGACCAATGTCAGGGGCGCGGTCAGCCGGGGCACGGGCTTTTCAAGCAGGACCGCGCAGCCCGCCACCAGCAGGCTGACAGCCAGAAAAAGGATCAGGACCGGATATCGGTTTCGATGCGCAGCCATAGGGTTTACAGGTCGATGACCATCGCCACTTCGTCGCAGTAGTCCGGATACTTGGAGCACCGGAAGCAGTCGGAGAAAATCTTTTCCGAGAGGCTGGATCGCTCCACCTCCTTGAATCCCAGATGGGCAAAAAAATCCTTTCTGTAGGTCAGGGTGAAAATCCGGTAAAGATCCAGCGTAATCGCTTCGGACAGGCATGCTTCCACGAGGGTCCGCCCGATGCCGCGGTTCCGATAGGCATCCTCGACATAGAGCGAGCGGACCTCGGCCAGGTTCTCCCAGATGATGTTCATGGCGCAGATGCCGGCAATGGCGTCCGCGGGCTCCTGCACGTAAACGAAGAAATCCCGCAGGCTGCCGTAGATATCCATGAGCGATCGCGGGAGAACCTCCCCCTTCCCGGCGGAAACGTTGATCATCCGGTGGATGGTTTTGACGTCGCCGATGCGCGCTTTCCTCAACATGGTTCACATTCCTTTCCCGGCCGCCTTCTCCAGCATCTCCCGGGCGTGCGCCCGTGTTTTCTCCGTCAATTCCACCCCGCCGAGCATGCGGGTGATCTCGTCGAGCTGCTCCTCCTTCGAGAGCATGCTGACCGTGGCGCTGGTCTTGCCGTCGAAGACAGCCTTCGTGACCCGGTAATGCCGGTCGGCAAAGCAGGCGATCTGCGGCAGGTGGGTAATGCAGAGGACCTGATGATGACGGGCAACGTCCCTGAGTTTCTCCCCGACCAATTCCGCCGTTGCCCCGCCGATGCCACTGTCCACCTCGTCAAAAATGATCGTCCCAACCGATCCGGACCGGGCGAGGACCTTTTTCATGGCCAGCACGATGCGCGACAGTTCGCCCCCGGAGGCAACGCGGTTCAGGGGTTTCAACGATTCCCCCGCATTGGTGGCCAGGTAAAACTCGATATCGTCACTGCCCCGCTCGGTGTAGCGGACAGCCTCTTCATGCTCCTTGAACCGCACAACGAATCTCGCCGCCGGCATGCTCAGGGATTGAATCTCCCGCTCGATGGATTCATCGAGCAGCGCGGCCTGTTCTCTTCGCTTTCGGGAAAGGAGCGCAGCCTGTTCCTCCAATTCCGCTCGCCCGTCGGCCAGTTCCCGGTTCGCCTGCGCAAGTTCCTCATCGACCGAGACGATCTGCTCCAGATCCTTCTTCAAGCCGTCCCTTCTGGTTAGAACCGCCTCGATCGATCCGCCGTACTTTCTTTTCAGACGGCCCAGCCGTTCGAGACGGTCCTCGATCGCCTCCAGCCTGGCCGGATCGAAAACCAGGCGCTTCCCGTACTCTCTCAGGGTCAGGGCCGCATCCTCGAGCTGATAGTACAGACTGTCCAGGTCCTGCTCGGAAACGGGGAGGGCGCCGTCAATACCTCGAATCTCCCGAATGTCCGAGATGACACCTCGCAATTCCCCCAGGACACTGCCGTCTTTCCCATAGAGGCGGTCGTGGGCGCGGGTGGCTGACTCCAGGAGCTTCTGAAAATGGATCAGCCTCCTTTTTTCCTCCTGCAGCGCGGCATCCTCGCCGGAGGCCGGCCCGGCATCCTCGATCTCCCGAAGCTGAAACCGTAGAAATTCCTCCCGTTCCGCCCGCCGCTCATTCATCGCCGCCAGGCCGCCGACCCGGTTCTCCAGCGCCCGGACCCGGCTGTAACAGTCGCCGTAGGCCGCCCGAAGGGAGGAGAGGTCGCCGAACGCATCCAGAATGTCGACGTGACGATCGGCGTTCAGTATCGCCTGGTGCTCATGCTGGCCGCAGATGTTCAGGAGGCTTTCGCCGATCTCCGAGAGGGCGCCCAGAGTCGCAAGCTGGTTGTCGATGTAGACCCGGTTCTTCCCGGATCGGGAGATGACGCGCCGGATCGTCAGTTCATACCCACTTTTGAACCCCATCTCCAGCAGTTTCCTTTTCAGCGCCGGATTGTCGCCGATGTCGAAGAGCGCCTCCACCGCCGCCGAATCTTCGGAAGACCGGATCACGTCCACCGACGTCCGGTCGCCCAGCAGGAGGCTCACGGCCCCGATGATGATCGATTTGCCGGCCCCGGTCTCTCCGGAAATGACGTTGAGGCCTGCGATGAACGAGACCGACAGCTTGTCGATGATCGCAAAATGCTTTATGTTCAGTTCAATCAGCATCCCGGTGATGCCCCGCCGGCAGACCTCCCCACCCCAGTTTCGTTCTCAGAATCTCCAGGTAATCGCGGTGTGGCGAGGCAACCAGGGTCGTTACATAGGAGGATTTTCGAACGCTGATGGTATCGCCCGACGCAAGCGTGTAGGACACCTGCCCGTCCAGGGTCAGCGTGGCGCCCTGCTCTTTCGTCCAGAGAACGACCTGGACGGTGACATCCTCCGGAAGGACGACGGGCCGGTTTGTCAGGGTGTGGGCGCAGATCGGATTGAGGATCATGGCGTTCTGTTCCGGAAAAATGATCGGGCCGCCGGCGGACAGGGAGTAGGCCGTGGAACCGGTGGGCGTGGCGATGATCAGTCCATCCGCCTTGAACGTCGCCAGGTGCCGCCCGTTGACGGCCGTCTCCAGTTCCACGATGCGGGACAGGTTGTCCCGGTTGATCACCACTTCGTTGAGCACCGTGCCCTCCCCCGCTTGGTCGCCGCGTCGGGTGATGGCAATGTCGAGCATCATCCGCTGTTCCGTCCGGAAGTCGCTCTTCAGAATGTGTTCCATGGCATCGGTCATCTCGTTCAGATTGACCTCGGTCAGATAGCCGAGCCCCCCGATGTTGATCCCCAGGATCGGAATGTCGTGCCCGCAAACGGCCCGGGCCGCCCTCAGCATGGTTCCGTCTCCCCCAAAGACCACAATCAGATCCGAGGCGGCGGCGAGCTTTCCCCGCTCCATGCCTTCGGATTCTCCGATCCGGTAGGCGACCGCTTCGTCCAGAAAAACCTGAACCCCCCGATCCAGCAGCCATTTTTTCAGCCGGAGGGCATATTCGGAGGATTTTTCCTTGGCCACATTGGCAACAATGCCGATTTTTCCGATGCGCATCACACCATCCCGCAAGATGATGGGCGGATTTCTATCATAAACGGGCGGGTTTGGAAATCTGAATTTTGAATGCGTGTTTCAATCGCCTTGACAACCCTGACGAAACTGCGTAAGAAGATCGGCCTTTAAAGGAGAGGATCATGGGATTGTTGAAAGGCACACTGACCTTTTCGCGATACCGGCTGCCCGGGGAACCGCCGGAACGGTCTTTCGAACAGATCGATCGGTCAATGCAGAAGTTTGCCTTCCGGGAGCTGGCGAAAAGCTCGGGGGAGAAGAATCTGGGCTGGACCAGCCTGGAAAACCCGCTGGATACGGACTTCCGCCGTTCGTCCTGCCGCTGGGGCGACTATCTTCTCTTTTCCCTGCGTATCGACCGATGGACGATCCCTCCGTCCCTGTTGAAAATCCGCATGCTGGCAGCGGAGCAGCAGCATCTCGCCGAAACGGGCCAAAAGACACTGGACCGGCACCGGCGCGCGGACATTCGGGAAAGGGTCCGGCTGGATCTTCTGAATCGGACCCAGCCTGTTCCGGCGTTTCACGAAGTCTGCTGGTCTCTGTCCACGCAGTCCGTCCTGTTCACTTCCCTGTCGGACAAAGTCATCGACGACTTCCAGGATCTGTTCAAACGTTCCTTCGAATGCGCCCCCTGCCCTTTCGTCCCCTGGGACCCGCACTTCCTGGATCCGGGTACGGCAGCCAAAGGGGCCGCTCCGGAAACGGGACTGAAGCTCCCGGGAAGAGAGTTTCTGACCTGGTTGTGGTTCAAGACGGAAGAGCGCAACGGCCGGATCGCCCTTCCCGACGGCAGCGAGACGGAGGTGATCTTCGCACAAAGGCTGGTGCTGGAATCGGGCGACGGGGAATACTCGGAGTCCGTGGTCTGCCAGGGCTTCCATGCCGATTTGCTGGAAGGGCGTGAAGCGCTGCGCCGGGGCAAGAAGGTGAAAGAGGCGCGACTTCAGCTTTCCCGGGAATCAGCCTCCTGGGAGTTTACCTTCAAGGCGGACCGTTTCCAGTTCCAGTCCCTCAAAATGCCCGCGGTGGCGGACGGCGGTGAAGATCCGGAGGACCGCAGCGGCCGGGTTCTGGAACGCCTGTACCTGCTGGATGCGGCCATCCGGGCCATGGACCAGCTATTTCTCTTGTTTCTGAGCCTCCGCCTGTCGCCGCAGTGGCCGAAGGAAAAGGCCCGCATGGACCGGTGGCTCAACCCCTGACCGGCCGCGGCGACGGCCTTCCCGGAATCACACATTCCCCCGTGATAAGACTTGACAGCGCAGGTAAAATTTGGATGAATGTCGTCTATTCATCCACGCAAATGACTGAAGAAGGAGCGCCCATGAAAAAAACAATCGCCTGCTTGTGCGCCGGCATGATTGCACTGCTGGCCTCTGCCGCCATTGCGCTGGCACTCACCCCGGAGGAGTCCCTGAAAAAAAATTTCCCCGGGATCGCCGTCGACAGCGTCGCACCCTCCAAGGTGCCCGGCCTGTATGAGGTGATCTCCGGCCGGCAGATCTTCTACTATTCGCCGGAGGCGGAATCCATTGTCGGCGGTCCGATCGTCCTGAAGGGCAATCGGAACGTGACGGCGGAAAAACAACGGGAGCTGGAACAGAAGCAAATGGCGGCAATGGCCGCGAAGGCCAAAGACCTCCCCCTGGACAAGGCCCTGAAGATCGGAAGCGGGAAAAACATCGTCATCGAATTCACCGATCCCGACTGCTCGTTCTGCCGCAAGGCCGCGCAGTTCTTCGCCGGCCGCAGGGACGTGACCAAATACGTTTTCTTCCATCCGCTCGACATGCACAAGCAGGCGGAAGCCAAGGTCCGCTACATCCTCTGCGCCAAGGACAGGGCCAAGGCCTATGAACAGGCCATGACAGGCAAACTCGATGACATGAAATTCAAGGCCTGCAAGAGCGGCGTCGTGGACGAGCTGGTCCGGGTGCACAAAGGCGAGGCCTCCCGGCTCGGCGTCACGGGAACGCCGTTCTTTCTGATCAACGGCCAGCCGGTGTCCGGCGCAAACATCCCCCTGATCGAGAAACTGCTGGCCCAGAAGAATCCCTGACCGGCGAAACCCGGCACGGCACGGAATTTCCTGTTTTTCGCCGGACCGGAGGCATGAGGTTCCATCAGATGCTGACCCGACAACAGCTCGAAAAATACGCGGACGTCCTCCTCTGGGGTCTGAAAACGGCCCGCAAGGCCCCGTTCCGGAAAAATGACATCATCCTCGTGCAATACGATCCGGCGGCCGTCGCCCTGGCGGAAATTCTTTATGAAAAGATCCTCGAGGGCGGGATGAATCCCATACAGCGCGCGGGCCTCACCTTCGGGATGGAGCGCGGCTTTTACCGGAAAGCCGGCCCGCGGCAGCTCGTGTTTCTGGCGCCCGGCGAGAAAGAGCTGTGCGAGCATCTGAACGGGCGGATTTTTCTCCGCGCGCCGGATTCGCTCACCCATCTGAAGGACATCGACCCCGTCCGGATCGGGAAGGTCCTCGTCGCAAGAAAGCCCCTGCGGGAAATCCTCGAGCGCCGGGAGGACAGGGGTCTGTACGGCTGGACCCTCTGCACAATGCCCACGGCCGAGCTCGCCCGGCAGGCGAAAACGACGCTCCGGGCCTATGCGGGGCAGATCGCGCAGGCCTGCTATCTGGACCGTCCGGATCCCGTCCGGGAATGGAAGGCGATCCACCGGAGCGTCGGCGACATCAAAAAGTGGCTCAACGGCCTGAAGGTGAAATCCTTCCAAGTCGAAACCGAAAGCATGGATCTGAAGATCACTCCGGGCGACCGGAGAAGGTGGGTCGGCGTTTCAGGCCACAACATCCCGAGTTTTGAAATCTTTCTCTCCCCGGACTGGCGGGGGACGGAGGGCACCTACTATGCCAATTTCCCTTCCTACCGCAGCGGAAACTATGTTCAGGGCGTGCGCCTCTCCTTTGCGAAGGGGACGGTCACCGGCATCGAGGCGGAGGCCGGCCGGGATTTCACCGTGAAGCAGCTGGACATGGATCCCGGCGCGAGAAGGATCGGCGAGTTTTCCCTGACCGACAGGCGTTTTTCGCGCATCGGCCGTTTCATGGCCGACACGCTTTTCGACGAGAACTTCGGCGGGAGCGAGGGAAACTGCCACATCGCCCTGGGCGCCTCCTATACCGACACCTACGACGGCGACCCCGCGGAGATGACGAAGGCGCTGAAAAGAAAGATGGGATTCAACGACTCCGCGCTGCACTGGGACCTGGTCAACACGGAACGAAAGACCGTCACGGCTTCGCTGACCTCCGGAAAAAAAATCATCGTCTATGAAAACGGCGCCTTCGCCCGTTAAAAGGAGCGCAGACCATGAAGGGACTGTTCATTCGCTGGCTGATCCTGACGGCTGCCATCTACCTGGCCGCCCGTTTTATCGATGGCATTGAAGTCCACGGGTTCGTGCCGGCCCTCCTGGCGGCCGCGGCGCTGGGTGTCCTGAACGCCCTGCTGCGACCCGTTCTGATCATCCTGACCCTGCCCCTGAACATCCTCACGCTCGGCCTCTTCACCTTCGTCATCAACGCCCTGTTGCTCAAAATGGCGTCCGGGGTAATTTCCGGCTTCGAGGTCCACGGGTTCTGGCCCGCGCTTTTCGGCGCGCTGATCATCAGCCTGGTGAGCTGGCTGTTGAGCTCCTTCATCAGCGATCGCGGCCGCGTCGAGGTGATCGACCTGAAAAGAAAGGGCGGCAACCGATGGGGGTAGCCGGCGTCCTGGACCTGACGCCGGCCATGCGTCAGTACATGGACATCAAGCGGCAATATCCGGACTGCATCCTTTTTTTCCGGATGGGCGACTTTTATGAAATGTTCTTCGAGGACGCCGTTACCGCCTCGAAAATCCTCGAAATCACGCTGACCTCCCGGAACAAGGGCAGGGAGGACAGCATCCCGCTCTGCGGCGTTCCCTATCATGCCGCATCCTCCTACATCGCGAAACTGATCGGCAAGGGCTTCAAAGTGGCCGTGTGCGAGCAGGTGGAAGACCCGAAACTGGCCAAGGGCGTTGTGAAAAGAGAGGTCGTGCGGGTCGTCACTCCGGGTCTGGTGATCGACGGCGAGAACCTCGACGCGAAGGAAAACAATTTTCTGGCTGCCCTGTATCCCTGCGGCGACCGCTTCGGTCTGGCCTTTCTGGACATCTCGACGGGCGAATTCCGAGTGACCGAAACACAGGATGCCGAATTCCTGCTGGCGGAAATCGGCGGCCTCGGTCTCCGCGAGGCGCTGATCGACGAGCAGGCCGGTGAAAACAGGATTCTGAAGGCCTTTTTCCGGGAAAATTCCGGCTGCCGCGTCAATGTGTTCTCGCCGGATTACTTCGACGCAGACCGGGCCGTCGCGCGTCTGCGGCACTACTTTTCCGCGGAGCAACTCGACCGGATCCGCATGGACGAATGCCCGGCGATGATCCGCGCGGCAGGCGCCGTGCTGCGTTACGTCGAGGAAACCCAAAAGGAGCAACTGGGCCACATCAATCAAATCCAGCGGTACCGGACCGATCATTTCCTTGTGCTCGACGAGATCGCGAAGCGGAACCTCGAACTGTTCGCAACGCTCCAGGAAAACAGGAAGGAAGGCAGCCTCTTCCACATCCTGGACCGGACCGTCACCGCAATGGGGGGGCGGCGCCTGCGGTGGTGGCTGTCCTATCCGCTGGTTTCGCCGGACCGGATCACGGAGAGGCTGGCCGCCGTTGCGGAGATCAAGGAGCGCCATCTGCTTCGGGAAAGGCTGCGCGGCGCCCTGCAGAGCGTTTACGACATGGAACGGCTCGCCGCCAGGATTTCCATGGGGATGGCCAACGCCCGGGACCTGATCGCCCTGAAGGTTTCCCTTCAGGCGCTGCCCGACCTCAAAAACACGACCGACGAACTCTCGTCTCCCCTGATCCGGTCCCTTGCCGCCGGCATCGATCCGATGGAGGACATCCGCGACCGGATCGAAAACTCGATCCTGGACGATCCGCCCCCGACCCTGCGCGAGGGCGGCATGATCCAGGAAGGGGTCGATCCCGAACTGGACCGGCTGCTCTCGATCACCCGCGACGGGAAAAAATGGATCGCCGCCCTTGAGGACCGGGAACGGAAACGGACGGGGATCCACTCCCTGAAGGTCGGATTCAACCAGGTCTTCGGCTACTACATCGAGGTGACCAAAGCCAATGCCGGGCTCGTTCCGGAGGATTACGTCCGCAAGCAGACCCTCGTAAACGCCGAGCGTTACATCAACCAGGAGCTCAAAGGCTACGAATACACCGTCCTGAACGCGGAGGACCGGCGGAAGCAGCGGGAATACGACCTTTTTGTGGACATCCGGAACGGCATCGCGGAAAACATCCGCCGAATCCAGGCCACGGCCTCGAAAATTGCGGACCTGGATGCCGTCGCCTCGCTGGCGGACGTGGCCGAAAGGTACAATTACTGCTGTCCCGTGGTGGACGATGAAGGCGTCATCACCATCGTGGAGGGGCGGCACCCCGTCGTGGAAAGGATGCCACTGCCGTCTCGTTTTGTCCCGAACGACGTGACGCTGGACCTGGACACAAACCGTTTCCTCATCATCACCGGACCGAACATGGCGGGGAAATCCACCTACATCCGCCAGTGCGCCCTGGTGGTCCTCATGGCGCAGATGGGAAGCTTCGTCCCGGCGTCACGGGCGCGGGTCGGCGTTGCGGACCGCATCTTCACGCGGATCGGCGCCACGGACAGCCTGAGCCGCGGACAGAGCACCTTCATGGTCGAGATGACGGAAGTGGCCAACATCCTGAAGCATGCCAGTCGAAGAAGCCTGATCATCCTGGACGAGGTCGGACGCGGCACCAGCACCTTCGACGGCCTCAGCATTGCCTGGGCCGTCGCGGAGCATCTCCAGGACGAGGCGCGCCTGGGTGCGCGGACGCTCTTTGCCACCCATTACCACCAGCTCACGGAGCTGGCCGTCGCCAACGAAGGCGTCAAGAACTTCAACATCGCCGTCAAGGAGTGGGGCGACCGGATCATCTTTCTGCGCAAGATCATGGAGGGCGGAACCAACCGCAGCTACGGGATCCAGGTGGCCCGGATTGCGGGCGTTCCCGAGGAGGTCGTTGCCCGGGCCGGGGAGATCTTGAACAACCTGGAAAAAGGGGAGTTCGATGAGGCGGGCATGCCGAAGATCGCCCGCGGCAGGAAACCGCATCAGAGAAATGCGAACCAGCTCAGCCTCTTCGCGGATCTCCACGAGGCCGTCATCGAGGAACTCAGGAAGCTGGACATCCTGAAGACGACGCCCCTGGATGCGCTCGACCGGATCCGTCAGTGGAAGGAAAGACTCACTTGATGCAGACCCGCCGGACCTGCTTGAAGTCGGTAAAACCCTTGAGCGACTTCATGATGCCGTCCTGAAGCAGGGTCGTCATGCCTTCGGCTGCGGCGACCTCCCGCATCTCTTCCACCGTCGCATGCCTCTGGATCAGCCTCTTGATCGCATTGGACCCGATGAGCAGTTCGTGAATGCCCATCCTTCCCTTGTATCCGGTTTTGTCGCAGAAGTCGCATCCCTTGGGCCGGTGCAGGGTGAAATCGTCCGTGCAGGAAATGCCCAGCTTTGCAAACGCTTCCTGGCCGTAACTTTCCGCGATTTCATCGAATTCCGTGGGGGTCGGATGATAGGCCTCCTTGCAGTTCTTGCAGAGCGTCCGGACGAGCCGCTGCGCGAGAATGCCCAGCAGGGCATCCGCGAAATTCAGCGGATCGATCCCCATGTCGAGGAGCCGGACGATGGTCTCCGGGGCGCTGTTCGTGTGCAGCGTGCTGAAGACGAGGTGTCCCGTCAGGGACGCCTCCACGCCGATCTTGGCCGTCTCGAAATCCCGCATCTCGCCGACCATGATGATATCCGGGTCCGCCCGCAGGAATGAGCGCATGGCCGCGGCGAAGTCAAAGCCGATCTTGGGCTGCACCTGGACCTGGCGAAGGCCGTACTGGGTGATTTCCACGGGATCCTCCGCCGTCCAGATCTTGCGGTCCGGCGTGTTGATGTGACGGAGCGAGGCATGCAATGTCGTCGTCTTTCCGGAACCGGTGGGACCGACCACCAGGACCATGCCGTAGGGCTTGGCCAGGATCTCGATCAGCTCCCGGCTGTTCCGTTCGGACAGGGCCATGGCCTCGAGGGGCATCGTTTCCCCCTTTGCGAGAATCCGCATCACGACATCCTCAACGCCTCCCTGCGTGGGGACCGTCGCGACACGCAGCTCGATTTCCTGTCCGTTGGGGCGCCTGAACTTGATCTTTCCGTCCTGGGGTATGCGTCGAAGGGTGATGTCCAGGTTCGACATGATCTTGATCCTGGAAACAATGGCCGCCCGGTAGCTGTAGGGCAGTGTCTGATAGAGGGCGCAGTCGCCATCAACGCGGTAGCGGACCTCGACATTCTTTCTGTCCACGTTCGGCTCGATGTGGATGTCGGAACTGCGCCGGTTGAAGGCGTCATTGATGATCTTGTTGACGAGCTGCATGATGACGCTGTCTGACTCCGAGACCACCTCCCCTTCTTCTTCCTCGACTTCCTCCGTCGTGTCCAGCTTTCCCAGCAGCTCCGTCAGGGTCGATTCGTCTTCCGGCGTTTGATAGAAATAGTTGATGTACTTGATGATGTCGTCCGGCAGCGCGACATCATATCGGACGGCCTTGGTTTTCAGCAGGCTTTCGATCGTGTCTTTCTTCAGGATGTTGTTCGGATCGTCCACAATGATCCGAACATTCCCGTCGACCCTTTCGATGGGGACCCAGAGCTCGCGGCGCAGATAGTCCTTTTTCAGATTTTTCAGCAGATCTCCGGGAATGGGGTGCTTGTCGTTGAACTGAACGAACTTGCAGCGGAAGAACTCTTCGTAGCTCTTCCCGATTTGCTCTTTGGAAATCCTGAATTTTCTCATCAGCAGGGTTTCCATCGGTTCCTTTTTTTCCCGGGATTCCTCCCAGGCACCGTCGAGGTCTTCCTCCTTGATCAGCCCCCGCGTGACGAGGTAGTCGAACCGGGTCTTCCTCCGCTTGGAAAACCGCTCCTGGTTGTAGAAGGCAATGCCCAGGACATCCGCGAGCTCCTGAAGGAAACCGGCTTCGTCGGCGGAGAATTTTCCGGGGCCGCCCGGCTTCCTGTTCAGGATCTGGATCACGCCCATGAGCGTTTTGTTGTATAAAATCGGCGCGGCCAGGATCTGCCGGGTCCTGAATCCGGTCTTCTTGTCCCAGCTGTGATCGAAGATCAGTTCCTTGTGAATCGCTTTCAGCTCATTCGCATCGTAGGCGTCGGCGATATTGACCGCATTGCCCGTGTTCGCCACATAACCGGCAATGCTCTTGTTGCTGATCGTCACCCGTATTTCCTGAATCTCCGATCCTTGGAGGAACATGGAGTAAATTTCGTTTTTCAACCTGTCCGCGACGTAGATCGTCACCGCGTGGGCGTTGAAGAGCGAGAGGATGCCGTTTCCTTTCAGGTCGACGAGGATCTGTTTGAGGTTCTGCGCGGAGTGAATCTGGTTGGTGATGTCCTGAAGGTGCTTGCGAATGATCAGCTGGTCTTCCAGCTTGTTGACTTCCACCACCTTCTTTACA
>MTKZ01002159.1_pt2 | contig 69559 bp, 57 predicted proteins | sample 1042781 | NCBI WGS metagenome assembly MTKZ01 (sample SAMN06212207, study PRJNA360539) | anaerobic digester metagenome | biome: Wastewater treatment plant; material: sludge; isolation source: anaerobic digester fed with sludge from wastewater treatment plant | place: Denmark: WWTP Viborg ... | reverse complement strand
GATCAGGAAGACAACAATCAACAGGCACCTGGATCTCTTCGCGGCAGCTACCGGCAGACCACGCGAGTCACTTGAGATGTACCAGGGCGCCTTCACCCTTATAAGGCTCATGCAGGCCCTGGGCGCCTTCGGATTCAGGGGACTGCATGAGAACAAACCCACTTTCAACGAGAGCATCGTACCGGCTGTTGAGTTGATGAACGAGCTTCTTGAGAGCGGTGACGTCAGGATTGACCTCCCCGAACTGAAGAAAGCCTCACTCGCAGTGCCGCTGCAACGAAAGTACCGCATCCTGGAACACTACCAGGATATGGTTACTATACATCTCGAGAGCTTTGCATATGTCAGGGGAAAGAGCGTCAGCTATGACAACGGCAGCGGGTTTGTCTTTGACTGCCGCGGCCTGCGCAATCCGGTCACTGTGGCTGAGCTGAGCGAGCTCACCGGCCTTGATCCCGAGGTGATAGAGTTCTTCAATAACGATGACGAAGCAGTGGCTTTCGCCGGCGACTGCACAAACATCATCCGAAACTCGCTTCCCATGATGCGGCGGAAGGGTATTGTCGACATCCATGCTGCCTTCGGCTGTGTCGGCGGTCATCATCGCTCCGTCTGGAGCGCGGAAAGGGTGGCGCTGATGCTCTCGGCAATGCCCGGTGTTGAAGTGTCAGTGAAACATACGGCCCTGGAAAAATGAAGGCAATGATCTTTGCTGCCGGCCTTGGCACCAGGCTGGGGGAGATGACCCGNNACCAGGCCCAAGGCGCTGGCTGACATCAATGGCAGGACCATGCTGGAACTGACGGCTGAGAAGCTTGTCAGGGCAGGGTTTGATGACCTGATTGTCAATATCCACCACCACCCTGAACAGATGCTTCAGGAGATCGAAAGACTCCGGCAGCAGGATTACCGGATTACCGTCAGCGACGAAAGTGACGGGCTCCTTGATACTGCAGGCGGTCTTTACAGGGTAAGGAACTTTTTTGGCGCCGAACCCTTCCTTGCACATAACGTGGATGAATTTACTGATCTTGACCTTGCCGCCATGTACAGGCAGCATGTGGAATCAGGAGCACTGGCCACCCTCGCGGTCAGACACCGGCCGGGAAACCGGCAGCTCCTTGTTGATGATGCAGGGCGCCTTCGCGGATGGCGCAACAACGCAACAAAGGAAGAGATCATCACCGTTGAAAGTAACAGAAAGCTTGAAGAGGTTGGCTTTTCAGGCATTCAGGTCCTTTCTCCGGCAATCTTTGAACTGATGCAGGAGGGCATTTATTCACTGACATCGCTCTACCTTATGCTGGCAGGGAAGCACTTAATAATGACCTGCCTGCATGACTACGGTTACTGGTTCGACTGTGGCACGCCGCAGAACCTGGAAAAGATCAGAGCGCATTTGGGGAAGTAGGCATTATGGGGCTCCGGCGAAGCAGGAGAACCAATCCCGTATCCGCCGGAAAGCGGATCGGGTCGGTTGTACCAGTCGGCTGTGGGCAGTTCGGGAGAGAACAGGCTCCGGACATTGTTCAGTTTTTCCAGAATGACCTTGTGAAGAGGGCCAGTATGGTGAAAATCTCAAGGCGACCGATAAGCATCAGCGCAATCATAATAAACTTTGCTCCTGCCGTGAAACCGTTGTAGTGGCCGAAGTTGCCCGAAGCACCAAGCCCGGGCCCCACGTTGCTTATGGCACTGGTGCTTGCCCCCACAGCCTCAATCAGCGGCACCCCTGTGAAATGTATGGCAATCATACCGGCCAGGGTCAGGGCAATGTACAGAAGGGTGAAAGAGAGAATGGTAATATTCAGGTTGTCAGGCACTATCCTGTCATTGATCTTAATCGGTATCACTGCATGGTGATGCTGGAACCGCTGAAAGACCACCTTCAGGTTGCGCAGCGTGATCAGGTGCCTTGCCATCTTGATTCCTCCGGTGGTTGAACCTGTACATCCTCCGGCAGGCATCAGGAGAATCATGATGAACCATCCGCCCTGTGGCCAGAGCATGTAATCCGTTGTGGCAAACCCAGTCCCTGTCATCTGTGAGATGACCTGGAAAAAGCCATGCCTCACCGAGAGGGCAAAATTGCGGTCAGTGCCGGTATAAAGGATCAGCGTCACCAGGATGGTGGCCCCGGTGACAAAGAAGATGTAAAACCACAGCTCCTCAAAAGCAGCTATCTTCCTGAACTCTCGGCGTACAAGGAAATAGTATACGATATAGCTGACCCCTCCAAGGAACATAAAGATTCCGATCACATACTGGACATAGGGTGAGTATTCCGAGATACTGGTGTTCCTGGTGGAGAAACCTGCGGTGGATACAGTGGCAAAGGAGTGACATATGCTGTCAAAAAGGTTCATGTCTCCGAACCTCAGAAGCACTGTCTCCAGTACGGTCATCGCCAGGTAGATGACCAGTATTATGTATGCTATTGACCTTGTCTTCGGCAGTATCTTCTGTTTCATCGATGACTCGAGGGTGAAGAGATGGTACCCCCCGGCCTTCATGTTGGGAAGAATCACTATAACGAGCAGGATGACGCCCACGCCACCGATCCAGTGAGTCAGGCTCCGCCAGAAAAGGATTGACTTCGGCAGTATCTCAACATTGCCTATTACGGTTGCCCCGGTTGTGGTGAAGCCTGACATGGTTTCAAACAGCGCATTTGTGACCCCTGACACTGACCCGCTGAAGAGATAGGGCATGGTGCCGAGAAGGGCCAGCAAAACCCATGACAGTGTCACGTTCAGGTACCCGTCCCTGACATTGATATTATCCCTTGATGTCCGAGGCATGGCCATGTAGAGCACGAGCCCCGGCACAAATGATATAAGTGCCGGCCAGAGAAACGGGCCGAGGCTCTCGGAGTAGATAAGGGCAACAGGAATGCAGGCAATGAAGGCGCCACCTGTTATGATCATTATCAGGCCGGTAATTTTCAGAAGTGATCTGATGTTTATGCTAGTCATTACAGGGCGGCGAGACCGTACACTGTTACATCCATTTTTTTCTTCTCAGGAGAAGCACACCGGCAGTGGCAAGCACCACCGAACCACCGAGTATGAACCAGAATGCGTTCATGTTGTGCTCCAGCCTGTTGGGTACATTCATCCCGTAAAAGCTGGCAATGAGGGTCGGTATCATCAATATGATGGTGACTATCGTGAGAGACTTCATCACGATGTTCAGGTTGTTCGAGATCACCGAGGCAAAGGCATCCATCATCCCGCTCTGAATATCACTGTAAATCTTCGCCATCTCAATAGCCTGCCGGTTCTCGATGGTAGCTTCCTCCAGGAGGTCTGATGAAAACTCGTAGTCACGTATCCATTTCGAATTCTTCAGCTTGAGCATCATCATCTCATTGGATCGCAGCGAGGTGGTGAAATATACAAGACACTTCTCCATCTTCAGCAGGCGGTGCAGTTCCTGGTTCCGGGTCGACTTCTCCAGATCCTGCTCGATCATTGCCGTCTGGTTGTTGATCTGCTTCAGGTACCGGTGGTAGAACATCGTGGTCCTGAGAAAGAGATGCAGTATGAGATCGATCTTTGTCTCTATTGTAATGCCCTTGCCGCTGCGGCTGAAGAAATCATCAAGCACCTCGTTGTTCCGGTGACAGATGATTACCAGGCTGTTCTTGTCGAGCACAAGCCCCAGGGGTATGGTTGTAAACGGGAATCCGTTTGATTGATTCTGGTAGGGGATACGGTAGATCATCAGCAGCATGTCATCCTCCACCTCCATGCGGGATCGCTCGTCAACGTCAAGAATATCAGCAAGGAAATCCTCAGGGACCTTCAGGGTGGTCTTCAAGATGCCTATCTCTGAAGGAGTGGGATCAGTGACGTTTACAATGCAACCTTTTTCAAATGAGTTCAACGGAAGGAGACCGTTCGGGATCATCTGCCAGTAAGTAATCATTCTAGTACCTCCTACTTTTCCGCCCCGCGGAGGTACCGTTTCCGGCTTACCTCTGCAGAACTAAATTAATAAAACGGCTCGCGTGATAATCGTCCATAAAAGACAACTGTATTGATACGTGTGCAAAAATATAACTTTTATGCTAACCGCATCCCCGGGCCGCAAAAAATGTCCAAAAAAATTACCTTTGCACAGAACCTAAATATAACGTGATGGGAAAGGTACTTGTTGTGGGCGCCGGTGGTGTTGGCACCGTGGCGGTGATGAAAATGGCACAGATGAATGACGCTTTCAGTGAAATAATGCTTGCCAGCCGCACCAGATCAAAATGTGACGCCATTGCTGACCGCATAGGCGGAAACAGGGTACAGACCGCAAAAGTCGATGCCGACAATGTCGGAGAAATGATTGAACTGATACGCTCATTCAGGCCTGACCTGGTGGTGAACCTCGCACTGCCCTACCAGGACCTTCATATAATGGACGCCTGCCTTGCTACCGGCGTCGCATACCTTGATACTGCCAACTATGAACCGCCCGAAGAGGCCAAATATGAATATTCATGGCAGTGGGCTTACCATGACCGCTACCGCGAAGCAGGCCTCACCGCAATCCTCGGCTGCGGATTCGATCCCGGCGTCACCGGTGTCTTCACTGCGCATGCCTCGAAACATCACTTCAGCGAGATACATTACCTCGACATAGTTGACTGCAATGCCGGAGATCATGGCAAACCGTTTGCAACCAACTTCAACCCGGAGATCAACATCCGGGAGGTGACCCAGAAGGGGAAATACTGGGAGAACGGAAAATGGATTTACACCGAACCGCACGAGATACACAAACCTCTCACGTACCCGGAGATAGGACCGAAGGAATCATACCTCATCTACCACGAGGAACTGGAATCGCTGGTGAAAAATTTCCCCACCATCCGCCGCGCCCGCTTCTGGATGACATTCGGACAGGAGTATCTCACTCATCTCAGGGTGATTCAGAACATAGGGATGGCACGCATTGACCCTGTAATGTACAACGGGGTGGAGATCATTCCCATACAGTTCCTGAAGGCTGTTCTTCCTAACCCGGGCGATCTTGGAGAGAACTACAAGGGATGGACATCAATAGGATGCCGCATCAGGGGGCTCGATAAGCAAGGCAAGGAGCGTACCTACTATATCTGGAACAACTGCAGTCACGAGGAGGCATACCGTGAGACAGGAACACAGGCTGTGAGCTATACGACCGGCGTGCCGGCCGCCACCGGAGCCATGATGTACATGAAGGGTCTCTGGAAGAAACCGGGCGTGTGGAATGTGGAGCAGTTTGATCCCGATCCGTTCCTCACCGAAGTGGCACGCTATGGCCTGCCCTGGCACGAGAAGTTTGACATAGACCTCGAGCTCTGATATGATCGACTACAGCAGGATTCCCTCTCCGTGCTACGTGATTGAGGAGGAGAGACTCAGGAAAAACCTCAGCCTGATTAAGCATGTGGCCGATGCTTCCGGTGCCGAAATAATACTGGCATTCAAGGGCTTCGCCATGTGGTCAGTATTCCCTGTGGTGCGCGAATATGTCTCCGGGGCGGCGGCGAGCTCCATACATGAAGCCAGGCTCTGTTTCGAGGAGATGGGTACTCCGGCTCATACATATGCACCTGCCTTCCGCAGGGATGAGTTCGGTACGATACTCCGCTACAGCTCTCACATAACATTCAACTCCCTGGAACAGTACAGGAAGTTCGCCCCGGCGCTTCATCGCGAGGGAAAGCATATCTCGCCCGGACTGCGGATTAACCCGGAGTACTCCGAAATTTCCCAGGGTATATACAATCCCTGCTCACCCGGATCCCGCCTCGGTGTAACTGCAGCCGAGCTGGCGAACGGACTCCCTGAAGGGGTGGAGGGACTCCATTTTCATGTCCTGTTTGAATCTGATTCATATACGCTCGAAAAGGTCCTGGCAGTCGTTGAGGAAAAATTCGGACACCTGCTGCCAAAGCTGAAGTGGCTCAACATGGGAGGCGGGCACCTGATGACACGTCGTGATTACAATACCGGCCATCTCATTGGCCTCCTTAAAAAATTCAGAGAGAAACACCGCATTCACCTTATACTTGAACCAGGCAGCGCTTTCGCCTGGGAAACAGGCGAACTGGTGGCCACCGTGGAAGATATCATTACCCGTGACGGCATAAAGACCGCAATCATGGACGTTTCATTCACCGCACACATGCCTGACTGCCTCGAGATGCCCTATAAACCTGTCATTATCGGGGCATTTGACCCTGTTCCGGGAAAACCAACCTACCGCATGGGCGGCAACTCATGCCTGTCAGGAGACTTCATGGGCGACTGGTCATTCCACCGTGAGCTGCATCCCGGTGACAGGCTGATATTCTGGGATATGATCCACTACACAATGGTGAAAACCACTACCTTCAACGGCGTACCGCATCCTAACATCGGCATCTGGACAGCTGACCAGCAATTCAGGCTCGTGAGGGAGTTCGGATATGCTGATTACCGTGACAGGCTGTCTTAGGCAGGCAGCTGGCTGTAGGCAGTAGTGTTGACAATGATATGTTTATGATCGACCTGATTGTTAGTAATTTCACTACTGCATATTGCCAATTGCCTATTGCCTGATACAAAAAAACAGGCGGATCACTCCGCCTGCCTTTATAATTTGTCCACTGTGATTTTTGTCAGAATGCGTATCCGATTGCGAGAGTGGCGCTTGGCATAATGCCATCAATACTGCTCTCACTGTCCCCTCCTTTGGCAATCGTATACATCGGCCCGATACCAAGGTCAAGGACAAAACCGCTTTCCCATACCCACTGATACCCCAGCTCGGCACCGAAACCTATCGTGCTGGCAGAATAATTGCCTTCCGTGTCATCGTTTACTTTGCCAAATGAAAATGCAAGCTGAGGATTGATGTAAAAACCGGCGGGTACTGGTTTCTTTGCATGTGTGAAGTAGTACCTGTATCCCAGACCTGCACCTGCAAGGCTGACATCTACTCCAAGCAGCTTGTACATGTACTGACCTCTTACCAGCAGGGAAGAGGTTGTGCCAAACACCCTCTCATAAGTGGCGTTGAAGCTTCCGAAAGCCAGGCNNNATATACCAAAAATTGTGGACAAATCAAATGCTTAACAGCCAATTATTCCACTTTGTTCATCAATCGGACCTGAACCAAGCAATTCTTCACCGTCATACCAGGCAGCAAATTGTCCCGGTGTTATTCCCCTCTGGGACTTTTCAAAGATTATGTAATAACCCTCATCACGGGCATGGATGCGTGCGTGCTGCAACGGCTGGCGATAGCGGATACGTAACTGGTAATCACGGTCTTCGCCAGGATTCATTGCCAGGTCTTCCCTTATCCAGTGCACCTCAGTCTTCCTTATGAAGAGCCCTTTTCTGTAAAGTCCCCGGTGCAGTTGGCCCTCTCCGACATAGATTATATTGTTTACCGTGTCTGTGCCAATGACAAAGAGAGGTTCCCTGTATCCTCCGAGGTTGAGCCCCTTTCTCTGTCCCACGGTGAAAAAGTGAGCGCCGTTGTGCACCCCTGCAGTCACCCCGTCGCCCGGACTGAGTGAGTGCGGTATCGTCATTTCTGACAACTCCGCGGTGGTGACACCCTCTTGGGGCAGTCCGTCAGGCCAGCTTCTGAAAGCTTCGCTGTCAGGTACGTAAATTATCCTTCCCTTCCTTGCTTCAAGCTGTTGCTGCAGGAAGACCGGCAGGTCAACCTTCCCTACAAAACAGATCCCCTGTGAATCCTTCCTGACGGCAGTGGCCAGCCCGAGGTCCGTCGCTATCCTGCGTACCTCCGGCTTGGTAAGTGAACCCACCGGGAACAGCACGTTGTCAAGCTGCCCCTGGCTCAGCTGGCACAGGAAGTAACTCTGGTCCTTGTTGCTGTCAACACCTGCCAGCAGCCTGTTGACCATGCCGCCGGCCGTGGAGGCCTGCTCATTCCTGCAATAATGACCTGTGGCAATATAATCAGCCCCCTGTTTCAGCGCTTCACGCGCGAAGGAGTCAAACTTGATCTCCCGGTTGCAGAGAACATCAGGATTGGGAGTACGGCCGGCGGCATACTCCCTGAACATGTAATCAACAACCCTCTCACGGTATTCCACACTAAGGTCAACGGTACGCAGCCTGATGCCGAGCTTCTTTGCAACCATCTCAGCAAAGGTGATATCCTCGTCGAACGGACAATCGCCCTTCAGCAACCCGCGACTGTCATGCCAGTTGATCATGAAGATTCCTTCAACCTCATAGCCCTGCTCTTTCAGCAGCCATGCAGCCACGCTGGAGTCGACCCCCCCTGACAATCCTACTATTGCCTTCTTTTTCACGCGGCAAAGGTAGCTCTTTAACTCAATATGTTAATAACTACCTTCTCTCCCCTCCGTTTCATGACTCTTTTTTTACTATTTTTCAGAAGATGAAGTTACCAGGTAAGTTATTGAAATACAGTGCATCGGCGGGTTCGGGCAAGACCCACGCCCTCACTGCCTTCTACCTCTCGCAGGTGCTTCATGACCCGGGGGCTTACCGCCGGATACTTGCCGTCACCTTCACCAACTCCGCCGCGGCTGAGATGAAGGAAAGGATACTCAGAAGACTGAATACCCTGGGACTGGAGAATGAAAAGGGCGACAGGGAAAGAAAGGAATTTGCTGTGTGGCTCTGCAAATTCTTTCCTGAAATGTGGCCCGACAGGGAGGCTGCTGTGGTTACAATCCGCAGAAATGCCCCGGTTGCGCTTGACAACATCCTGCAGGACTATTCCCGCTTTGCCGTCGGGACCATCGATTCGTTCTTCCAAAGGGTGATCAGGGCTTTTGCAAGGGAAATTGACATTCCGGCAGGCTATGAGATCGAACTGGAGCACCAGGCGATACTCTCTGATGCCGTGGACAGCCTCCTGGCTGAGGTGGCCACTGACGGCAAACTGCTTGACTGGATCTCGTCATATGTGGCTTCACGCCTTGACGACAGCAAGGGATGGGATATCAGAAGGGAGATCATGGAAGTGGCCGCGCAGGTTTTCAGGGAAGACTTCAGGCAGCTCAGCACCGATGACCGTAAAATGATAGGAGACTACGGTGTGATGGCTGATTATGCATCAAGAGTCTTTGCTGTCAGGAGAGGATTTGAAACTGACCTTAAGAACCTTGCAGCAGAGGGGGTAAAGATCTATACCGAATGCGGTTTGTCCACTGACGATTTTCTTTCCAAAAGCAGGGGAGGAGTGGGCGAAAGCCTGAGGCGGTTTGCGCAGGGTGACACCCGCCGGCCCAACAGCACCTGGGTTAAGGCAGCAGCGGAGGGTAAATTCTTTCCGGGCACTGCCAGACCCGCTGTGGTCAGCGCCTTCGGCGATGCTTCACGGAGAGGCCTTGACGATGTGGTGAAAAAAATATCAGATCTGTTTGACAGGCGCTATGGCGTGTATGTATCTGCACTGGCACAGGTCAGAACCATACATGTAATAGGTATCCTGGGTGCAATCAGCGAGAGAGTGCGTGAACAGGCCCACGAACAGAACATTTTCCTTCTTTCTGACTCGGGTGAACTGATCAGCAAACTTATAGCCGATGATGACACCCCGTTCATCTATGAGAAGATAGGCGCCGCATATGACCATTACATCATTGATGAGTTCCAGGATACCTCCCGCATTCAGTGGAACAATTTCAGGCCACTGATTGCCGAGACTCTCTCACGCGGACAGGACAACCTGGTTGTGGGCGATGTAAAACAGTCGATCTACCGGTGGCGCAACAGCGACTGGCGCATCATTCACAGTGAGGCGGCACAGGTTTTCGGTGATGCCGTTGAAACAGTTCATCTCAGCACCAACTACCGCAGCCGTGCAAATGTCATCAGGTTTAACAACGCCCTTTTCAGCCCTGCCTCCATTCCGGCCTCATGTGATGAAAGGCTGGCATACGAGGGGCTGAAGATCAGTGATGTCTACTCGGACTCTGAGCAGCAGGGCACTCCCGGCAAACCGGGCGGTTACGTTAGTGTCACCCTTTACAGGAAAAATGACGACGAAGGGTGGAAAGACCGGGTGCTCCGTGATCTTCCTGGAGTGATCGAACGGCTGCAGGAACACGGGTACAGGGCTGACGACATCCTGTTCCTGTGCCGGACGAACGAGGAGGGCAAGAGCATCATCAGCCGCATCCTTGAGTACAGTTCATTATGTACCCCCGGACAGCGGGCACGGTATAATTATGAGATCACTTCCGGCGAGTCGCTCCTCCTTGAGCGCAATCCGGCTGTGACCCTGATGACAGCATCCCTCAGGTATCTGACCGATCCGGCCAGCCGCATCAACCGCAGCCAGATAGTCCGTTCATATATTCTGGCCACCGGCGGAGATGAACGGCTTGTGTACAGCGGTGACACCCCGGATGGCGGAGGAGAGTCGCTCCCTGAAGGATGGGAAGAGGCTATAGAATCATTCCGCAATGCATCACTTTACAGCGCCACGGAGGGCATGATACGGTTCTTCGGCCTTGGCCGGAACAGGGCAAATACAGCCTATATAAGCTCTTTCCAGGATGTGGTGCTCGCCTGGTCAGGCCGGCACAGCTCTGATATCTCAGCGTTTGTGCAGTGGTGGGACGATGAGGGATGCAAAAGTACCCTGAGCCAGTCTGAAAGGCAGGAAGCGATGAGGGTGATGACTGTTCACAAGGCAAAGGGACTCCAGAGCAGGGTAGTCATCGTTCCCTTTGCTTCATGGGAGTTCTCAAAGCCAGGGTACGCCAGATCTCTGCTGTGGGTCACCAATGTGCCCGCTCCCTTTGCACCTATGCCCGTCGTGCTTCCGGAAATGTCAGGCCGCCTCGACGAGTCACTCTTCTCCGGGGAAGCGAAGATGGAAAGGGCCTCCGACTGGCTCGACGGCGTGAACCTGCTTTATGTGGCTTTCACCAGGGCCGTGGATGCACTCCTGGTGATGACCCAGGAGGTGACCAGGGGACCGGCAGGCGGCTCCGGCGCCAATACCGCCAGCCTTCTGAACGAGGCGCTGGCAAAACTGCCCGGCGATTTCAAAACGGCTGATGAAGAAACAAAGAGGCATATTGAATGCGGAGAGCTACCGGCGGTTGAGACCAAAGAGCGTGAACCCTGGCTGGAGATCTCAGGCTATGTCGTCAGTGAACCCCGCGGCACCCTCAGGCTCAGGACGGGCGGCGCCCTCCCTGCCGATGAGGTCAAACTCGCCGAACCGGGCGGGAGGGCCTATGGCATAATGATGCATGAGATCCTCAGCCGCGTCACCACCACGGCTGATATTGAAAAGGCCGTAAGTCATGCCTGCGCCACCGGGCTCATGCCGCTGACAGGCCGTGACGCGGCTGTGACCCGCCTCCACGCAATGCTCTCGGCAGAACGGGTGAAGGCATGGTTTGACGGCACCACAGCGGTCATGACCGAGGCTACCATCATCCTCCCCACGGGCGCCGCCCGCCGGCCTGACAGGGTGATGATCAGCGGTGACAGGGTGACAGTGGTTGACTATAAATTCGGTGAGCCCTCGCCACGCCATAAACAGCAGGCCGCAGACTACCGCGAGCTCCTGAGGCAGATGGGCTTCCCGGAAGTGAAATCGTGGCTATGGTATGTCGAAAAGGATCTGATTGAGGAGGCATGAACGGAGAAGTGTCATACAGGTACAGGGAAATCGATATCATTGAGAAGGTATGAACGGGGAGCAGAATTACGTGTGGGGAACCGCCAGAAGATATAACTCATATGCCGACTGGTTCGCCGGACTGTTCGGAGGGAGAGTCCAGAAACTGAGCATCAACGCCGGCTTCACCTGCCCGAACCGTGACGGCACACTGGGGTACGGAGGCTGCACATACTGCAACAACGAGGCCTTCATTCCCGGCTACTGCACGCCGGAAAAGAGTGTGACTGATCAGATTGAGCAGGGAATTGCCTTCCATCGCCGCAGATATCGCCGCGCAGAGAGATATATTGCTTATTTCCAGGCATATACCAACACTTATGCAGACATTGACAAACTTACTGCTCTTTATGATGAAGCTCTGAATCACCCCTCCGTGGCAGGGTTGGTGATCGGAACACGGCCTGACTGCATCAACGGTGAACTGCTCGACAGGCTGGCAGTGATGGCCCGCGACTACTTCGTCATGATTGAATATGGCATTGAATCGGTTAATGATGATATCCTCCGGAGAATCAACCGGGGGCATGATTTTACCACGGCTATGAAAGCCTTGAAGGAAACTGAGCTGAGGGGACTTAACGCGGGGGCGCATCTCATTTTCGGGCTGCCGGGCGAGAGCCGCAGCGCCATCGCTGACAGCGCTGAGGTTATCTCATCACTGCCACTGACATCGCTCAAGATCAGACAGTTGCAGCTGATAAAGGGAACAGCGATGGCCATGGAATACAGGAAGAATCCCGGCGCGTTTGACCTCTATGACCTTGAGGAGTACCTTGACCTGGTGATCACATTTACCGAGCGGCTCTCGCCCGGCATAATGATTGACCGCATAAGCGGTGAGGCGCCCCCGCGGCTCCTTGATGACCCGCGCGACTGGCACCTCAGGAGCAGCGAACTGTTCAGGCTCTTTGAACACCGCCTCGAAGAACGCAATACATGGCAGGGGAGGCTCTGTAAAATGATCTGATGATGGATTTCCTTGAAAAAGTGGCATACAGGCTCCGTGAGCGTCACGGAAACGAGATGGAGAAACAGACGGTTGTGCTGCCGAGCCGCAGAGCCGGACTGTGGCTCGCACGCGCCCTCGCCAGGATGAATGACAAACCTTCATGGGCGCCCTCGATGCTCACCGTCAGCGACCTGTTCCGTTCGTTCACTGACCTCATCCCGGCAGATACCGAGACACAAATATTCGAACTCTACCGGATCTACAGAAACCTGTTTGGTGAGGAGATCAGCTTTGACGATTTCTGGCCATGGGGAGAGGTGATAATCAATGACTTCAATGATATTGACCTGTACATGGCCGATGCCGGCAAACTCTACAGCAATATCTCAGACCTGAAGGAGATAGATGTGAAGTTCGGAGGCCTCACTGATGAACAGGTTGAGATAATACGAGGCTTCTGGAAGTCGTTCAATCCCTCTTCAGCAGGCAGTGAAGCCCGCTCGCGGTTCCGTTCCGTGTGGCAGAGGCTCGGTCCGCTTTATGAGGGCTACCGGGAAGCGATGAGAGCACGCGGATTGGCCGGTGACGGCATGCTCTGCCGTGAGGTGGCCGGGAGGGCACAGTCCGGGTTGCTTGAGGTGCCGGAGGGCAGAAGATGGCATATAGCAGGCCTCAATGCGCTGAATAACTGTGAGAAAACCTTGTTCATGCACTTGAAACGCCTGGGGGTGGCTGAATTTTACTGGGATGACGACCACTTTTTCATGGATGATCCGGAACACAAAGCCTCCCTCTTCATCAGGGAGAACAGGAGCATCTTCGGAAACTCCCTTTCAGGGGAAGGAGCAGGCTCAGGCACAGGTTCCGGTTCAGGTACGGGCCCGGGAACAGAAATTGGCTCCGGTGCATCTTCAGGGAGACATCAGACACCCCGCGGCGAATGGCATATCATTGACACCCCTTCCGATACGGCCCAGGCTGCGATGATGGCGCAGTTGCTTGAAAATGAAGGAATAACAGGAGGAGACGACTTGACATCAACAGCAGTCATACTTGCTGACGAAAAGCTCCTGATGCCCGTTCTTGGTTCGTTGCCTGCATCTGTGGAAGATGTGAATGTCACCATGGGCCATCCCTTCCGGTTCACAACGCTTTACTCCTTCCTCAGGCAACTGATGGCACTGATCCGTTCAGCACGGGTCAGCAACGGTATTCTCTCCTTCCGGAGCGATGATGTGATGGCACTGCTGCGTCACCAGTACTTCAGGCTTCTCGGAGGCAATGAAGGCGATACGGTGGTAAAGGAGATCATCAAGGGCAACATGATCAGGGTGACTGCGGCCATGCTCGCCGAACGGTTCCGCCTCGATTACCTCTTCAGGGTACCCGAAGGGGGAGCCGGAATACCCGACCACCTGGCATCGGTGATGGCCAGGCTCGAGGAAGCCACCTATGCTGCAGAGGAGCAGGGAATGAAGCTGAGCACTGACCGTGAATACCTGAGGATGGCCATGGGCAGCACCGTGCGTCTGTCAAACCTGATAAGGAGCTATGACCTGGATCTCATGCCGGAGACTTGCCTCAGGCTCCTTGACCGGTTGTTCCGCAAGATGATAGTGCCCTTCTCCGGTGAACCCCTGCGGGGGATACAAGTCATGGGTGTGCTGGAGACACGTGCCCTCGAGTTCAGGAATATAATCATCCTCTCACTTAATGAGGGTATCTTCCCCGGGATGTCATATGACAACACCTATATCCCGTACAATATCAGGCGGGCCTTCGGCCTTCCCACGGTTAACGAGCACGAATCGATCTACTCCTACTACTTTTTCAGGCTGCTGCGCAAACCCGAAAAGGGTTGGTTTCTCTATAACTCCACCGCCCAGGGACTGAACAGCGGCGAGATGAGCCGGTACCTGGTCAGGATGAGTTACAACCCGCTCTTCGCACCGCGGCATCGGTCGGTCCATATCAGTGTCGGCCGTAGCGGCATGATAGCGGAGACACTTGCCAAAACAGCCGCTCATAACCGGACTCTCCTCGATATCTACGGCGAGGGTAACAGGGATAACAAATATCTCTCTCCCAGCGCTGTAAATACATGGCTGAACTGCCGCATGCGGTTCTATTACAGGTATGTGTGCGGTATGCCCGAGGAAGAGGTACTTGAGAAGGAGATAGATCAGCGCAGGTTCGGCAACATCATGCATGATGCCCTCAGGAGAATGTATCAGCCCCTCAGGGGGAAGGAGAATGCAGGTTCCATTATAGCCCTTATGGCCAGATCACGTGAAAACATAAGGGAAACCATCATCGCCGCAGCTATGGATGAGATGAGATGGGACCGTGAAACACTTCTGTCAGGCAGGGGGGTGATCATCATTGACGTCCTTGAACGATATGCACGTGAGCTGCTTCAATATGACGGAGCCAACTCCGACCTGGTTTTGCTCAATCTTGAAGATGATTTTTCAGGAGTCCGAGCCGTTACTTGCAGAGAGGGAGAGAAAAGGATTGTTCTCGGCGGAAGGGTAGACAGGGTGGATCTGACCAGGGGTGCCATCAGGGTGGTTGATTACAAGACCGGGGCGCCGAAAAGGGAGGCGGTGACGGCTGAAGGCCTGTTCGATGAGGAGAAGGAGAAGCGCAATGATGCCCTGCTTCAGGCTCTGCTGTACTGTACGCTCATTGAAAACAAACACCCCGGCAGAATGGTATTGCCTGCCATTTACTGGATACAGCAGCTGACCTCGGATGACTTTTCTCCCTATGCACCTGTACCCGGACTGGATGGCCCGGAGAGCAGTATGAATGAATGGAATGAATTCATGACCTCGTTCGGAAGCGGGCTGGACATGACGCTGAACAGGATATTTGCTGAAGATGAGGATTACCGGATGACCACTTTCCGGCGCCGTTGCATTTCATGCCCTTACAGGACGCTTTGCAGGAGATAGACCAGCCTGGGCGGCCGGTAACATACAAACGCCATAATCCGGGGATCCGGATACAATGATGACTGTCAGGCAGATGATTATTTCTCCATCAGCCCCTGAAGTGCGGCCATCTTTATAGCAGTCACGGCGGCTTCATCGCCTTTGTTGCCGTGCTTGCCGCCAGCCCTGTCAAGTGCCTGCCGGAGGTCGAGGGTGGTAAGCACCCCGAATATGAATGGTATATTGTAATCGAGATTGAGCTGAGTGATCCCCTGGGTCACTCCCTGGCAGATATAGGTAAAATGAGGGGTCTCGCCCTGAATGACGCATCCCAGGCAAATAACGCCGTCAAGATCCTCATACTCAGCCATCCACTGAGCTCCCAGAGTCAGCTCGAAGGTGCCCGGGACATGCCTGACGATGATATTGTCGGCAGTTACTCCATGACGCTTCAGTGTCTTTACGGCACCGTCAAGAAGGGGATGGGTTACCTCGCTGTTCCAGTCGGCAACCACAACACCGAACCTCATGCCCGAGGCGTCGGGCACACGTGAGGGATCATAATCCGATAGATCGCGGGTTGCCACCTGTCAGTCGATGTGCAGTTTGACCCTGGCAATATATTTGTCGATGCTCCGGCCTTCATTGCTCTCCGGGTACTTATCCTGTATGCGTTCGTAGAGTTTGAGTGCATCGGCCCATTTGCCGTCGCTCTCGTAGAGCATTCCTGCCTTCATGAGGTAGATGGGTGTGAGGAACGCGTTTTCAGCCATGTCGGCGGCCTCGAGGTAATTCTTTATTCCTGCGGCCATGTCTCCAAGCTCAACACGCGCATCGCCGATCAGACCCTTCGCCTGTGGCGCTATAACCTCATCATCCTGTTTGTACTTGTTCAGGTAGCTGATGGCATCTTCATACTGACCGAGATGCATAAGACATGCTCCTGCATAAAAGTTGGCAAGCTTGCCTGACCTGGTGGCTTTGTATTCCTTTGCGATATCGATAAAGCCAAGATTGTTTCCGTCACCGTTGAGAGCCAGGCTGAGTGAGTCCTGTCCGAAATACTGCTCTGCCATGAACATCTGGCTCAGAGCCTCATCGTTCTTCTTGCTTGTATACATCCTGAGAAGCCACACTATCCCCACCAGCACCACTGCGCCGGCAAGCACGTACAGAAGAGGCTTGTAATTCTGTTCAAGGAACTGTTCGGTTTTTGTCAGCGTCTGTTCAACGTTCTCGATCCCTTTTGTGGTCTCCTTTTTCTTGCTCATATCAATGTTCTCTGTTACAGGTCAAAAAATAACTTCGCAAAAGTAGTATTTCTGGCTTTATTAAAAAACAAATGGGTAAAAAAATGCTCGGTGCCCTGCGGTGCTCCGGCATTACACCTTCCGGACTTGCCCCGGCCGTTTCTTTTCGTAACTTTGGAGCCTCCGCAACAGCAGACTAAGATGATGCATCTTGCCAGGCTCGAACTCACCAACTTCAAGAACTATGAAGGGGTTTCCCTCGAATTTTCTCAGGGTTTCAACTGCTTTGTCGGAAACAACGGTGTCGGGAAGACGAATATTCTCGATGCCATTCATTACCTGTCACTTACAAAGAGTTTCTTCAACAGCTCTGACACCCTCAGTATCAGGCATGGAGACGATTACTTCATGATAAGGGGAACGTTCGTCACCGACGAAAACAGTGATGAGCTCTTCTGTGCGTTCCAGAAAACGAAGCAGAAGGTGTTTAAACTCAATGGCAGGGAGTACCAGAGGATGTCTGATCATGTGGGAAAATACCCTGTGGTGATGCTCTCGCCGGCTGACAGCACCCTCATCACCGGTGGCAGCGAGGAGCGCCGCCGCTTCCTCAACCTGATCATAAGCCAGTATGACCCGTCCTACCTCGAGGCACACATGCGCTACAACAAGGCCCTGATGCAGCGCAACAGGATACTCAGGGGCAGCGGCCCGGACAATTCAGGCCTGCTTGAGATCTATGACGAACAGATGGCCCCTGAGGCCGAACTGATCCACAGTGCACGACGCAACCTCACAGAAAACCTGCTGCCTCTCTTTCGCTCTTACTACGAAAAAATCTCCGGCGGCGCTGAAAAAGTGTCAATCCGGTACCGCTCACACCTCGGCAGCGGTGATTTCCGGCAACAGCTTGCCGACTCACGGGTGAGAGACTATGCAATGCAGTTTACTACCATGGGAATTCACCGTGATGACCTGGTCTTTGAGATTGATGGCCATTCCGCCAGGACAAACGCCAGTCAGGGTCAGCAGAAGTCATTCATCGTGGCCCTGAAGCTGGCGAAATTCGGCCTTATAACCAGGATGATAGGATTCGCGCCTGCTCTGCTGCTTGACGATATATTCGACAAGTTCGACCAGACCAGGGTTGAGGAGATCATCAGGCTTGCCGGGTCAGGTGAATTCGGGCAGGTTTTTATTACTGACACCCAGCAGGATCGTATTCACCGCATCCTTGACAATACCGGGGTTGACTTCCGGCTTTACCGTATCGGGAAAAAGGGTATCGAGGAGGAAATCACCAACGGAGTGAAATAAAAACATGCGCAGGAACAAGACCATCACCCTGGGAGAGGCTCTCGGAGACCTGATAAAGGAGTACCGGCTTGAAAAAGGGCTGAAGGAAGCCGCTGTGCTGAATATATGGGAAAACATCGCCGGGAAAGTCATTACGGCCCGGACCAAAAGGACATACCTGAAGGATGGCGTGCTTCACATCTACCTGACATCATCGGTCGTAAGGAATGAACTGATGATGCTGCGCGATGCGCTAAGGAGCCAGATAAACAGCAGGGCAGGGGAGGAAGTGGTCAGGGAAATAATGTTACATTGAAAGAGCCGGGCAGCATGAGTCCGTCTGACAGGCCCTGTTTCTTCCGTGCGTGATCATCAGGGTTATCCTGCTCACCATACTGTGTATTCCTTCCTGCTTATTGTTATCTTTTTCCTGAGTCCCTTGACTGTTGCAAACCGGAAATACCTGTAATTGTATTCAACCACTGCCTGGTCATCTTCCAGTAAGATTTTCACCACGGCGCCGGGGTCATTGAAGACCAGGGCATCAGCCATCAGGAAAGCTTTTTCAGCGCCGTCACCCCTCCCGAAATTCCAGACCTCGTCAGGTTGGGCCAGCCTGCCCGAGTCATAAATTGATTGATTGGTCAGTTTATTAATGAGTGCATATATCTCGTCGGCGTTACGCCCTCCCAGATCTGAATGACATACAGGGTTCCTCTCGATGGCAGCCTTTACAAACGGCCTCCAGTCAGCCATCTCCATATCCCGGTAAGCATAAAGCGTCAGCAACGCCATCTCGGATACTCCGGCAAGACCCCTGATCTTGCTGATTATCTCGTCACGACTGTCATTTACTGATATCTGCGGATGGATCTCCGGCACAAATTCCCTGTCAGCCGAGGGGAGCCTCGGATCGGTTATTATGAACTCCCTGATGTCAGCAAACATTCTCCTTACGCAATCAGTGTGCTCGGTGCGGAAGCTGTCTGTGAACTCAGCTTCAATGACCTGCAGGTCAGAGTCCCTGCGCTGTTTAATGAATGCCTCAACTTCATTCAGCATGATCTTGCCTGGAACAGGGTCATACTGGAATTCCTCACTGTCTACCTCGGCAAGCAGCTTGTCACGGGTCTCCTCGTTCATGCTGGCTTTCAGCGAATGCTCATATTCAAAAAGCTTATCGAGGGTGATGTAATGGCTGGTACCCGTCCGGAGGTAATGATACTGGAAGAGACATTTGTACTCCGATTTGAACCTGAGGAAGTTGATGAAGATGGCAGGGGTAAGGGGCGACTTCACGAAGCTCCTCAGCTTTTTGGTGAAGGTGTTATATGCATCCCTGTCGATGGTTGCCCTTTCATAAACAGTATGGATGTGGCCGGTGATGTGCGAAACAATAGTCACCTTCTCATTTTCGAGGGCTCTTCTGGCTTTTCCTGACAGTGAGGTGCCGTTGAACCACATGTTTTTGGTCATGATCCTCCTGTTGTTTGTCAGCAGCCCTTCCTTCTCATCAATGAAATTCTGCGAGTGAAGCGGAGTGGCCATCATGAAGATCTTTTCCAGGGGAACCTCGCCAACAATGAACATGGCTGCGGCATAGAGTGCCGCCAGGCTGACGCACTCGCCGGCGCCTGTAGTGTAATGTTCCCGGTGCCTGAATGCTGTCATTGCCTCCACTGTTTCAGTCTTCCAGTAGGGTATGGCAGATGATTCATACTTATCGAGCCCGAAATGGCGACGGATGTCAATACTGAAATAATATTTGTCTCCTTCGTAACCGAAAAGTGCATTCGACTGCTTCAGCAGTTCCGTGTCAAAGAAATCACTGAACCGGTCCAGCTCTCTCTCCTTGTCTGTCAGGCCCCAGGTCTCGAGATCAAGATTGAATATGTAATTGTCAATGATGTACTGTTTGATCCTGTTGGCCCTGCTGATGAAGTTCTTCCGGTGCATGTCCCTGAACCACGGGTCATCACGCCACCGCCATATTTCAGGTGACATTATATTTGCCAGAACCAGGGGGTAAAACAATTCGGGGAAAATAAAAATCTCCATATCGGAGAGGGTATAGGCTGATGAATACTTTTCGAGGGTCTTTTTGTCCGAAAAGTCAGGGGATACAGTAGCAGTCATTTCAATTTTTTACCTGAACAAGCAAACAGGAATATTGTTTTCTCAGAATATCTCGATGGCAGAAAAGAAGAAGGAGGCTTCCCTGAGTGCATTCTCCGGGGAGTCAGAGCCATGAACCGCGTTCATCCTGACATCTGTGCCGAAATCTGCGCGGATGGTTCCCGGGAGTGCCCTGGCGGGGTCAGTGGCCCCGATCAGCCTGCGGAACTCTTCAACGGCATCCGCATGCCTGAGCACCATCACCAGGGCCGGACCTGATGACATGAACTCAACCAGCCCGGGGTAAAAGGGCCTCTCGCGGTGAACCTCGTAGAATCTTTCTGCCTGTTCCCTGGTCATGTGCAGCATCTTAAGCGCAACAATCCGGAATCCTGCCTCGTTAATACGTGAAATGATGCTTCCCGCGTTGCCGCTTCCAAGCGCATCGGGCTTGATGATTGAAAATGTGATCTCGTTGCTCATAACTCTATGAGAATGGGGATATTTGACCTGATTTTTAAAACATGTTATTTTTCTTACCTTTGTCGCCTTAAAAGGCTAACGCAGTGCCAGAGTTTGGTAAATATACAAAAGAATTAAAGAAGCTGATCGATGACGCCGGTCATATTCTGCTCATCTGCCACATCAATCCCGACGGCGATGCCATCGGGGCCATGCTGGCTCTGAGAAGGTGGATCATATCACAGGGCAAGGACGCCGCAATGATCTCGCCCAACGCCCTGCAGAAGTTTCTCCTTTGGATGAATGACGTTGACAAAGTCGTCGATTTCCATCATAACCCTGCCGAGGGTACTAAACTGATAAACAATGCCGATCTTATCATCATGGTTGATTTCAATACCACCTCCAGGATGGGAAAGGCAGAACAACTGGTTATCAGCTCAGGCGCAAAGAAGGTCATGATAGACCATCACCCTGACCCCACTGACATCGCTGACCTTACCGTCTCCGATGTGAGCAGGAGCTCCACCTCCGAACTGGTTTACTTCCTGGTGAACGGAATGGAAGGCAGTGAGTTCAATGACAGTGACTTCATTACTGCGGTTTATGTCGGCATCATCACTGACACGGGCAATTTCGAGCACGGATACTATACCGGTGACACCATGCGCACTGTTGGTCACCTGCTTGATATGGGTGTTGATAAAGAAAAGATCTATAATCATATATTCAGCAACTTCTCGCCTGACAGGATAAGGCTCAAGGGATTCGCGCTGCACAGCCGGATGGTGGTCCACCCGGATCTGCATACTGCATATATCTGGCTTACCAAGGAAGATCTTGACAGATTCCGCCACGTCAAGGGTGACACCGAAGGATTTGCAAATGTTCTCCTGACAATGAACGGAATTGTTCTTTCCGTTCTCTTCGTGGAGCGTACCGGTTTCGTGAAGATGTCGCTTCGCTCGAAGGGCAGCTTCAACGCGAACGAACTGTCTCGCAAATGCTTTAACGGCGGAGGACACCGGAATGCCGCAGGAGGGGAGATGAAGGGAACCATCCATGAGGTGGTGAATCATTTCGAAAACACTCTTCCTTCGTTCCGTAAGGAACTCGAGGAAGCTGCAAGGGAGATGGCGAAATGAGACTGGCAGCATACATAGCGGTGATTGCAGTCATCGCCGCAGGCTGCCAGAACAAACCTGACAGCAGGAGCAAGGCCTCACCGCGCACCGAAGCCGAACTCATAGAACTCAACAGGTCGCTCATCACCCAGGACCGAAACACCATAAACGATTACATAAGCAAAAGCGACCGCAGCTTTTCCGAAACAAGCACCGGTTTATGGTACAGCATCCTGGGCCATGGTACCGGCCCGGCAGTCAAAACGGGAGATAATGTAAACTTCGATTACGAATGCACTCTGCTGAACGGCAATCCCTGCTACAGCGGCACACAGACAATACGGGTGGGGTATACCGATGCCGGCAGCGGAGTCACGGAAGGACTCCAGATGATGCAGGAAGGGAGTGATTACCTGTTCATTGTGCCACCATACCTGGCATTCGGACTTACCGGCGACGGCGCAAAGATTCCCGGAAGGGCAATACTGATCTACAGGATAAGAATAAGGGATATTAAATAGTTTGGAACGAAATTTGAGGGGAATTGTGGAAACTAACAGTACCATGGGGAAAAAATTCAACGCTGCAGCACTGGCCATACTGGCCGTTATAATCGTCGCCTGCAATCCTGCAAAAAAATACGAAGAGGAAGAGAGAAGCCTTATACAGGACTACGTTGCTACCAATAATATAACCGTAAGCCCTGACGCAAACGGCATTTATTATATCGAAAATGTGGCCGGTACCGGCGAACTGATTCAGAGGGGTGACTCGGTGGGGATCAGGTACACAGGCAACTTCCTCAGCGGAAAGAAATTCGACGACAACCTCGAGGCAGACACGCCATTCAGGTTCAGGGTGGGCTCGCCATTCATCATTGAGGGATGGTCAATGACCCTGCTCAAGATGAAGATGGGGTCGAAAGCCAAAGTAATCATGCCGTCAAAAATGGCATATGGGTCAATGGGCTTCGGAACTTATGACTATTACGGCAACTATTACACGATAATTCCGGGCTATTCACCCTTGCTCTTTGAGATGGAGGTGGTTGAACTGACCAGGAAAACCAAGAAGTAATAATGAATGCGCCGCACTGAGGCGCATTTTCATTTCAGCACCACCGCATCACCGGAAAGGGTTACCTGCCTGAGCTTCTCCACGTACCTTGCCCAGCTGCCGGCAGTGAAGGCATCCGCAAGCTTAAGCCCTTCATCAATTGCAGCTTCAGCATCGGCAACAGCCTTCTCCTCCTGAGCAGTCAGAGAACCTGACGCACTGAGCAGCGCCCTGTAACCTCCTATCCTTCCTGAAAGCCCTTCCTGCCTGCGGCCAAACGCCTCATCCATCCTTGCAAGTTCCTCTTTGACAGCTTTGTACTCTTCGGCAACAGCAGTTGCGAAGCCGGGGTTTTCTTTAACCAGACTCTCGCTCTTCGCCAGGCCCTCGCGCACCTGTGCCAGCGGTCTGAGCCGTGCATTGAGTGATTCGATCCGTGAACCGATAACCCTGGCCCTCTCATAATTCCTTTTCAGTGCATCAGTGTCAGGGGCATCCATTCTCGGGTCATGGTTCACCCTCACCTTTGCCTCAGAACTGGCGTCGCCGGATGAAAGGCTGACAGTATAGATGCCGGGGATGACAGTCCCGCCAGAACCCCTGAAGAATCTTGCCCTGGAATCCTGCTGCTGAGCCTGGCCTGAGGGGTATTCAAGCTGCGGGAGCGGATCACGGTCAAAATGCCATATGAACCTGTTGAATCCCTTTTTTGCATTGACCTGCATGGTCCTTACCACGTTTCCGGCCTCATCCGCCAGCCTGACAGAAACCCTGCCGGTATCTGAACCGGTATAGAATGTGATCATTGCTCCCTGTTCCCTGTTCTCGCCACGGTACATTGCATCACCGTAAAAATAGTAGCCGGGGAGGTTTTTTGTCGATGCCATATATGCATCAGGCGCATCAAAGACAGTCAACGGGCCTGAGAGCAGTTTCCTGCCTGATGAAGCCACCGCCCGCAGGGGCCTGATATCATCCAGGATCCACACGGCACGGCCGAAAGTCCCGATCACCAGGTCATGTTCCCGCGGATGGATTACCATATCATAGGTTGAAACCGTAGGGTATCCGCTTGTCCACCTGTTCCATGTGTCACCCTGGTCAAAGGAGACATAAAGCCCGTACTCGGTCCCGGCAAACATCAGTTTTGGTTCTGCGGGATCCTGCACGAAGCAGAGCACATAACCCCATACATCGGTATCGTCGATGATCCGCTGCCAGTTCCTTCCATAGTCCCGAGTCCGGAACAGGTATGCTGCATTGTCTCCCTGGCGGTAGTCATTCACCACCGCAAAGGCTTCGCCGGGATCATGCAACGAGGCAGTCACCTGTGCCACCCAGCCGTTGCGCGGCATCCCCCTGATGTTCTGAGAGGTGTTCTTCCAGTTCCGGCCACCGTCTTCAGTCACCTGGATCATGCCGTCATCGGTGCCTGCCCAGATAAGTCCCTGCTTAAGGCTGCTGGGAGAGATTGTCAGAATGGTGCAGTGGTTTTCAGCCCCGGTGGCGTCAATGGTAATTCCGCCGCTCTGATCCTGTTTCAGCTTTTCCGGGTCATTGGTGGTAAGGTCTGAAGATATCTTCGTCCAGGTGTCGCCCCGGTCGCTGCTCCTGTGCACAAACTGGCTTCCGAAATAGATTGTGTTATTATCGAATGGATCCTGTGCCAGGGCTGAGTTCCAGTTGAAGCGAAGCCTTTCGCCTGCTTCGGCCGCAGGCCTGATACTCTTGCTCCATCCGGTGGTTACATCAATCCTTCGCACAGATCCGCCCTGCGACTGGGCATAACAGTACCGGCTGTCACCGGGCACCGGCATGGCGTCAAAACCGTCGCCCCCGATCAGGAAATCATACATCTCATTGATGAGCGGGCCGCCATACCAGGCATACGCCGGGCCTCTCCATGAACCGTTGTCCTGAAGGCCGCCGTAAATATTGTAGGGTATCTCATTATCAACATTGATGTGATAGAACTGCCCCACCGGGAGGTTCTCAATATGGCGCCAGGTGACACCCCTGTCATAGGTGATGCCCATCCCTCCGTCATTACCGTCAAGCATGCGGTCAGGATTCAGGGGATCAATGTACCAGGCATGGTGATCAAGATGGACTGATTCGGCTGTACGCCGGTCAAATGTCAGAGCCCCGTCTTCGCTCACATTGACGCCTGAGAAGAGGGTATAGACCCTGTTCTCATTCTCCGGGTCAACATATATCTCGGCATAGTAAAACGGCCTGCCCCCGATGTTCCTCTCACCTCGCCTTTCCCAGTTCACCCCGCCGTCGGTGGAACGGTATATGGCTGACGGCTTTGACTCAACATAGGCATAAACATAATCAGGATTTGATCTTGCTATGGCCAGCCCGATGCGCCCGGTCTCCTCCGGAAGTCCGCCACTGACCCTCTCGAAGGTATTACCTCCGTTGCGGGTAAGCCACAGGCCTGATCCCGCTGACGACGAACGGAAGAACCATGGCCAGCGCTGGTGATCCCACATGGCCACAAAGATCTTTCCGGGGTTGGAAGGATCCATGACCATGTCAGCCACTCCGGAGGTCTCATTGGTGAAGAGCAGCCTGTTCCAGGTGCCCCCTCCGTCAGTGGAACGGTAAAAGCCTCTCTCGGTGTGGGGCGCCCACGGATTGCCGATGGCACCGGCATAGATTACATCAGGATTCACAGGGTCAATGATGATACGGTGAATGTACCGGGTCAGTTCAAGACCCATGCACTTCCAGGTACGGCCGCCGTCCAGGCTCCTGTATATTCCGTAACCGCCGGTGACGCTGTTGCGCGGATTGCCCTCACCGGTGCCTGCCCAGATAATGTCAGGGCGCTGCGGATCAATTGCCAGCGCACCTATGGAGGCCACTTCCTCGTTATCAAAAATAGGGGTGAAGGTGGTGCCCGCATTTACTGTTTTCCAGAGCCCTCCGGAAGCCGTGCCCACGTAAAACACATTCTCATTCCGCGGGTCAACGGCAAAGGCAGTAACCCTGCCGCTCATGCCGCCCGGACCGATGTTCCTGGGTTTGATGCCGTTAAACACTGACATGTCAGTCTTCTGTCCGGCCACAAGCGCTGCAATCATTATCATCACAGCTGATAAAATGGTTCGCCTGATCATCATTATTTTTTTTTACCGACACAATTTAGACAAATAATTGAATTGTTTCAGGAGGGCCGGAGGTGTTGTGCAATACAACAGGAGTTGCGAGTTGCGAATTGCGAATTGCGAGATGAAAATTGCGATCCGGGAGTTGCAAATTACGAGTTGAGAATCGATAAGCAACGGCAACTCCGGTGTTACCGGCACAGGTTTGTGTGCAGATTGATCTTCTCTCTATGCCTGTATCAGGAAAACTGCCGGCCTCTTTTCCAGGGCTGGTACCTGCCGGCGCCACTCTGCAACGCTCATGGTCCTTATGAACTCTGTCGGGAGGGAGATGTCAGCCGCAATGCACAGCCTGGTTGAGGGCTGACAGACTGCAAGGATATCCTCCATCATTTTTCTGTTCCTGAATGGTGTCTCCATGAAGATCTGGGTACTGCCGCCGGCAGAGAGCCTCTCCAGTTCTCTGACAGCCTTGCGGCGGCCCTGCGGATCAACAGGCAGGTAACCATGAAACGAGAACGACTGGCCATTCAGCCCTGATGCCACCAGCGCAAGCATCACCGATGAAGGACCGGTGAGTGGCACAACCCTGATGCCACGGCGGTGGGCCTCAGAAGCAATTATGTTCCCCGGGTCAGCCAGGCCCGGCATTCCCGCCTCACTCATCACCCCCGCATCAGAGCCGCCGGATACCCTGACGAAAAAATCTTCCAGGCCTGCCACGTCAGAGTGTTTGCCGACCGGGAAGAAAAGAGTGCTGTCAATGGGAAAAGTCCTGTCAAGGCTCTTCAGCCATCTCCTTGCCGTCCGTGCTTCCTCCACGGCAAACAACCTGATTGACAGCGTAATATCACGCGTGCCGATGGGAATGGAGAGATTCGGATCGGCATCACCCAGGGTAACCGGTATCATATAGACTGTTCCGCTCATCTTAATGACTGATTGTACCGTAAACTTACATAAAATCACCCTCTTTTCACAAACCCCTGAAATCATGACTGAATCAATCCAGGCAGGCCGGACCCGCAGCTGAAGGCTCCTGTTCCAAAGTGATGCCTGATATTGTAGTTCTCTCAATTTCGGGTTATGTTTGCAGTGAGAAAAATGAGATAGTGAAAATCACCTTTCTTGGTACCGGTACTTCCCAGGGCGTTCCGGTAATAGCTTGCGAATGTAGCGTCTGCACTTCGCCAGACCCGAAGGACAAGAGACTTAGAGCCTCCCTGCTGGTGGAGACTGCCCTGAATACATTCGTCATTGACGCCGGTCCTGACTTCAGACAGCAGATGCTTAACGCCCGGGTGAAAAAACTTGACGCAATCCTTCTTACACACGAACATAAGGATCATATCGCCGGGATGGATGACCTCCGGGCTTTCAACTATAAAAGCCAGGCAGCCATTGACATCTATGCTGAGGAGAGAGTGCAGACGGCAGTCAGAAAAGAATACGCCTATGTCTTTTCGGAAAACCATTACCCGGGCGTCCCTAAAATGGAACTCCACAATATCGACAACTACAACCTGACAATCAGGGGAGACACCTTTACTCCGCTGCGGATATTTCACTACCGCCTGCCAATATTTGGTTTCAGGATAGGTAACATGGCATACATTACTGACGCCAACTATATCCCTGAAGAGACAAAAGAACTACTTATAGGCGTCAAGTATCTGGTTATCAATGCCCTCAGAAAAGAGAAGCATATCTCTCACTTCAGCCTGGGCGAAGCCCTCGACCTGGTGCGGGAAGTATCACCCCGGAAGGCATACATTACGCATATAGGTCATCAGATGGGCAGGCATGCTGAGGTGAGCAGGGAACTTCCGGTCAACGTGACACTGGCCTGGGACGGCCTTGAGGTGAATTGTGAGGATTAAGACTCTGCTTGCTGCTGTTCCCTGCATCACTGCCGGGGCAGACCGGAGGCGGGATTCCTGATTGGATAAGCCTATTTCTTCTTGAACCTGTAAAGCTTTTTCTGGTACTTCTTTGAGAAGAAATACTTGTTTCGCCCAAGCTGTGAGGTGTCAATGTATGAACTCTTCCTTGCAGACTTGTATGAGTTCTTCTTTGAGGTTGCACAGCCAGGCATCAGCAGAATCGCTGACAGTATCAGAATTATGAGAGTGATGGCTTTGCAGTTTACCTTTTTCATCAGATTGCGCTGAACTAATTTCTAAAAGCAGGTATAAATCTGTAACGTGACTTTATGGGTAAATATTATCTCTAAAATTATTCATTCACTGTATCTTCGCTTTTATTTTCAGATACAATATCATAAATTGCATTCCCGTAACATCGGGAAGCAAATTATATCAGTTTAAACTCCTATGTGCAGCTTTAGGTTTCGGTTTTCCCTCTTTTTTTTCATTGTCTGCCTTTCGCTCAACGGGCAGTCACTCATCAATCTTGGAATCATCCGTGACAATGGCGCCAGCGCGGTATCGCTCATCCTTGACGACAGTTCCGGGGTAAATCTTGACACTCCCCGTCCGCTCTTCAGCTTCAGGCTTGACGATACATATTTCGAATCGGACGATGTGCCTGCCGGGCTCGTCGCAAGCCGTTTCCTGATGATTTATCCGGGAGGTGCCGAGGCCGGTTATACTCCCCGGGGCGGATTTCATCCGGGATTCATGGCCGAGCTTGTGCTGCGCAATAACTGGAATGACACCATCACCGTGACCAACGTGGTGCCATTCGGCGAAAAGGAAAACAAGGCATTTATCACTGGGGCCGGACCTCGTGACCTGGCAAGGGCAAACCTGTTTCTGCCCGGGAAGAGTCCCGTCAGGGTAATCCTCCCTGACAACGCATGGGAGATGGGATTCAGCACCTTCGATGCAGCACCGGGACTCTCGTTGGCTTCCATTGCCAGGCGGATCAGAACCGACAACGGCATTATCAGGCGCTATGAAACCATACTTCCTCCGGGAGCATCCGTGACCTACCACATCCATGCAGATCTGTATAAGGGTGAATGGCAGGAGGGTCTAAGGCTGATGTTCGCCGGACGGTGGCTGCATGATCTGGAAAATTTTGACGAAACCCTGTATGACAGGGAAGACCTGAAATGGATACGAACCAGCTACCTGATGATTCTCCAGATGGCATGGGACAGGGAACTGCGTGACCGCTTCACCGGCAACGAGGCGTTTGAAGGCTACCTGGCTGAATACAACAGGCTGTTCGGTCACCTCGATGTATACGGCATCTGGCCGACATGGCCGCGCCTCGGCCTTGACGACAGGAACCAGTGGGACCTCTATCGTGACCTGCCGGGAGGAACCGACGCTCTCAGGCGCCTCAGCAGGGAGGCACGGTCACAGGGATGCCGCTTTTTCATTGCATACAATCCGTGGGATAAAAGCACCCGCGAGGAGGATCACCTCCACGGAATGACACAGATAATTGCAGAAACAGAGGCAGACGGCGTGGTGCTTGATACCGAGGGCCGCTCTTCATCTGAACTGCAACAGGCTGCCGATACCGTTCGCAGCGGTGTGGTGATGTACTCCGAGGGAATGCCTGTCGTCAGGGATATGCCCGGCATCGTGGCTGCAAGGGTTCATAATGCCCTGTATCTCAGTCCTGAACTTAATCTTAACAAGGTGATCAGACCCGATTTTGCCATCTTCCGGGTGGCAGATGTTGGCGAGGATGTGCTTCACCGTGAGATATCGGTTGCCTTCTTCAACGGCTACGGCACTGAACTTAACATGTTCAGGCCGGGCGGCAGGGGCGATGAGTTCCGGAAAGACCTTGATTACCTTGCTCAGACAACATATTTGCTCAGGAGAAACAGTGATGCCTTTGCCGGCGGCAACTGGACACCACTGATAGGAAGCGGAGCCGACAGGGTTTATGTCAACAGCTGGAATGCCGGTGAGAAAAAGGTGTTTACCGTCCTGAACATGGATCATCGCGGATACAAGGGCCCTCTGTTCAGCCCCGGCGATACCACCGGCAAACACCTGGTATCACTCTTCCGTCATGAGGAGCTGACCCCCTCGGTAATCAACAACACTCTCACTGCCCCGGTCGATCTTCCCGGGTGGAGCCAGGCATTCAGCGGAACAAGGCGCGAGAGCTCAATTGACTGTGTGGCATTGCTGCCACGACTGATCACTGCTGAGTTTCATGGCAGCAGAATCCGGATAGCCTCTTCCGCGGGCGGAATGCTGCTGGTAAGCAGGGGAGATCCGGGTTATACAAATGAGCCCCTGAGGATAACCGCCCCTGCTGATACGCTGGTGGATGCCGATGCCCTCCTGGGAATTGCCGGCGACAAGATAGTGATCGAGCTGACAGACAGCGAAGGAATATTGCTTGATGAGAGAGTGATAAGGCCGGAACAGGGCAGGCCATGGCTTGTCTCTAATACTTTTCGCACCCTTCCTGCACCTGAGATCCCGGCCGGGATGGTGCTTGTCCCCGCGGCCACAATACGATATAATCTGAAGGCTGTCGATGAGTTTGTTCCCTATCCCCGCACCGGGAAGGAGATCACCTCCGCTGTTGACAGTTTCCTGATTGACAGGTTCCCGGTAACTAACGAGGAATACCTGCAATTCATCAGATCATCGAGGTACATTCCTTCCGACACTGCCAATTACCTGAGGCACTGGGAGAGGGGACTCCCTGTCAGCGGACAGGAGCGCTATCCTGTTGTCTGGGTAAGTCTCGAGGATGCCAGGGCATATGCCCGGTGGGCCGGTAAGCGTCTGCCGGCAGAAGCAGAGTGGCAACTGGCGGCACAGGGCACCGACGGCCGGGAGTGGCCATGGGGAAGCGAGTTTCATGCCACCAAATGCAATAACGGATTTGGCAGGCCGACCCCGGTCGATGCCTTCCCGAAAGGGGAGAGTCCTTACGGAGTGGCTGACCTGGTCGGTAACGTTTGGCAGATGACAGACGATGTATGGTGCAACGGAGCGTATTACTTCAATATCATCAGGGGAGGAAGCTGGTTCAGGCCGGAATCAAGCTGGTGGTATATAAAGGGCGGACCGCAGCCGCTGACAACAACCCAGATGCAGCTCCTCGTTTCACCCGGTTATGACCGCAGCGCCACCGTCGGATTCAGATGCATCAAGGATCTGTGATTTGTGATTTGAGANNGAATTTCAAATTCAATCGGCAGTCTCAACTCTCAACTCTCAACTCCCAATTCGCTAATCGCAATTCTTAGATTCTCCTGGCTCCGTCACCGATCCCCGGCAGGTAAAAGTCTGCGGTGAGGCCTGTCTTTGCAGTGTATATCTCACCCAGCCTGCTGATGAATTCGTCAACGTGGTCCGCCTCCACTATTGATACCGTGCATCCGCCGAATCCCGCACCGGTCATCCTGGTACCCACCACGCCCGGAAGCTTCCTTCCTTCGTAAACGAGGGTGTCAAGCTCGGCGCCGGTAACCTCGTAATCGCGGCAGAGTGAGTCATGAGACTCATTCATCAGTATCCCGAGAAGCTCAATGTCATTGTTCTCCAGAGCCTTTATTGCATCGAGTGTTCGCCCGTTTTCAGTGATGACGTGTTTTGCCCTCTTTCTGACGACGGGGTCAGGAATGTAACTGTCAGGCATCCACAGGTCACTGACGGTCAGCTCACTCAGGTTACGAACCGGCCTGTGCAATGAGATAAGCGCCACAGCCTTTTCGCATTCGGCCCGCCGTTCGTTGTACTTGGAATCAGTCAGCCCCCTTCGTTTGTTGGTATTCGTGATGACCAGCTTCCTGTCACCCAGGTTGACAGGTGCATACCGGTACTCCAGAGTGTCGCAGTTTAGATTGATGGCGTGGTTGGCCCTGCCGAAACCCACCGCAAACTGGTCCATGATGCCGCAGTTCATCCCCACGAAGCCGTTTTCGGCCTTCTGGCCCATCTTCACCATCTCCATCATCTCCAGCCCGGCGCCGGTGAGCTCATTCATGGCCACAGCCGTCACCATCTCAATCGATGCTGAAGAAGAGAGTCCTGCACCGTTTGGTATGTCTCCCGTGAAAAGCATCTCCATTGCCGGAGCCCCGATGCCCTTGCGGGCGAATTCGTTGATGACCCCGACGGGGTAGTTGGTCCAGCTCTTCGGAATAGGCATATAATTGAGAGCCAGGGGAATCACCACCTCTCCCGGGAAGTTGAGACTGTTCATCCTGATCTCCTGTCCGCTGCCGGGCCGCACAAGGAGGGTGGTCCCGAAATCAAGAGCACACGGAAATACATATCCGCCGTTATAGTCAGTATGCTCGCCAATGAGGTTAACCCTGCCGGGTGAATAAAAAAGGACAGGCTCTTTGTCCCTGTCCCCGTATAACCTGAAAAAATCTTCCTTCAGTCTGTCACTGTCTGATTTCATACTTTAAATTTTTTCTCTATTTCCATTATCTGGTTACGGAAATGGCGGTCGGTGTCAATGAGGTTGTTCACGGTCTTGCAGGCATGAAGCACTGTGGCGTGATCCTTCCCTCCGATGGATGAACCAATGCTGGCAAGCGATGCTTTGGTCAGGTTCTTTGAAAAATACATCGATACCTGCCTGGCCTGGACAATCTCCCTCTTGCGGGTCTTGCCCTGCATCAGGTCAACCGGAATCTTGTAATACTCACAGACAACCTTCTGGATGTAATCAATTGTGATCTCCCTGCGCTGGGTGTTCACCAGCCTGTCAACCATCTGGCGCGCAAGCTCGAGTGTCACCTCCTTGCGGTTGAGGGTCGACTGGGCATAGAGTGAGATAAGCCCTGACTCTAGCTCACGTATGTTTGATGAGATGTTTTCTGCGAGAAACTCGAAAATCTCGTCCGGCAGCTCAATGCCGTCATTGTACGCCTTCTTCCTCAGTATCGCCAGCCTTGTCTCAAAATCAGGCTTCTGGAGATCGGCCAGCAGCCCCCATTTGAAACGCGAGAGAAGACGCTGCTCCATCCCCTGAAGCTCAACAGGCGGTTTGTCACAGGTCAGTATCAGCTGCTTGCCCGACTGGTGGAGGTGGTTGAATATGTGGAAGAATGTGTCCTGCGTCTTCTCCTTGCCGGCAAACTCGTGGACGTCATCAATAATCAGAACGTCAATCATCTGGTAAAAATGGAGAAAGTCGTTCTTGTTGTTGTTCCTTATTGACTCCACAAACTGGGTCTGGAACTTGTTGGCATTTACATACAGAACGGTCTTGTCAGGATACTTCTCCTTAACCAGGATGCCGATGGCCTGTACCAGGTGAGTCTTGCCAAGGCCGGAATCACCATAGATCATAAGCGGATTGAAGGCGGTGCCTCCCGGATTGTTCCCTACGGCTATGCCTGCTGAACGGGCAAGACGGTTGCATTCACCCTCGACAAAATTGTTGAATGAATAGTCGGGATTGAGCCTCGGATCAAAATGAAGCTTCTTGATCCCCGGTATAATGAACGGATTCCTTATTGCAGGCTGGGTGACCTCAAAGGGAACCTGCATCGGTTTGTTCTGGAGATCAGCCTTGTTCCTTGACGGATACCTTACCGTGTAAGGCTTGCCGTTGGCGTAGCCGGAATTCTCCATGATTATGTTGTACTCTAGCTTCGCATCATTGCCAATCTCACGCCTCAGGGTCTTGCGGAGGATGTCTATGTACTGCTCTTCGAGATATTCGTAAAAGAAAGGGCTTGGCACCTGTATTGTCAGTATGTTTTTCTCGAGCCTGAGCGGAACAATAGGCTCGAACCAGGTCTTAAAGCTGGCCGAAGGAATAATGTCACGGATTATCTCAAGACAATTATTCCAAACCTCATCGTGTGACTTGTTCATTCAGATAGAAATTAAAAAGGAGTAGCTTTCTTTTCTGGTGCTGAAACCCGGGACAATATTTGTAAAAAAAAAGGTAAAAAAAAAAATTTTTTACTATTGACTTTGCCATTTATTCTATACTGTGATGAACCTCAGTCCCTTAAATTGGCAAACATTGGTCAAAATGTCTAATTTCCAAATAATCAGTACATTAACATGAATGAGATGTTACACAGCCTTTTACAGATTGAAGATATCTATATCCTGAAATGCCCTGTTAAGGCAAATTCCCCTCATTTGGCTTGCAACACGGTGATATTGTATTGTTTAGTATTATTTTAACAAATCATTCCGATTTTCTGCCAAAAATGGAGAAATGGACATATTTCTTCGGATTTTCCTTCATGTCACGAAGTAAGAGGTCAAGACTCCTGAGTGAATTGCTCAGGTTTGTGTAGAGACTGTCACTTGTGACAAGCTTTCCTGCCGAGCCTTCTCCCCGGCTGATTCCGGTCACGATGGTGTCAAGTCCGTTCAGTGATGAGCGGAGGGAGGCCAGAGAGGTCTCCAGGTCAGCCCTGGCAACAGCTTCGGAGATCCCGCTTATATTCTTAAGGGTGGAATCAATTGTTGAACTGTTGGATGAAAGCATCGCGGTGAAGGCCTGGATCTCACTGATGGCGGCCATAAGCTCATCCTTCCTGCTGTCAGAAATCTGCTTCAGCCCGGCGGTAACATCACTCATGTTTGCCATAGTGGAACGGATATCACCGGTCATTTCGGGAGTAAAGACGCTGTTGAGGGCAGACACCACCGAGTCAAGCCTGGTAATTATACTGGTGATGTTGCCTTCCAGCGGGCTGATGGTCTCACTCAGCCTGTCTAGTATTGATGTGGCCACATACCCTGATATTGTATCATGGTTATGGCACATTTCGCTGCTCTCTCCCATGCGCAGGACTATCTTCATGCCGGCAATGAGGGTGGCTGTGGTAATCTCAGCCTCTGTGTCCCTGGGTATGTTGAAGTGCTTGTCAACAGAGAGTGATACCAGGATTCGTCCTGACCCGTCATTGACCAGCTTCACATCCTGGACGACACCGGCCTGGTAACCGTTGATCTCGACCGGATTTGACTCTGTAAGCCCGGCAATGTTATCATACACAATATGATAAGTGTCTGTACTTGTGAACAGGGCAGTGCCCTTGAGAAACTCGAACATAAGGATGAATGCAATAATGGTGATCAGTGCTACGGCGCCGACCTTTGCCTCGCGGGATATCTTCATAGGGTTGCTTTTATCTCTTTTGTCGTTCTATCGCCTCCCTCAGAGGCATAATCTTTCCGTTTCTGACAGCAATGACGAATGCGTCGGGGTATCTTCCCGTAAGCGTGCGCCTGTGCTTCAACGCGTCATCATATAAAACGAATTTTCCAGATGCATATTTAATTCTTTCGCCGTCTTCAATCCTGCTTATCGGGTCAATCCCTTCTAACTGGCTCTGTGTCAGCTCCCTGTTTTTCGGCATCGCAGATACCTGCACCATAAAATAAATATCGTCTGCCGGGGCAGGAGAGATCAGAACAGGCTTTGCCGCTGCCGCACCACTGTCATTCTTCACAGCCGTTTCCGAAGGTACAATGTCACTCCTGACCGGCTGATCCACAGCTTTATCTTCATTCCCTGCCGCTGATACCGCAGGTCTGGCCTCCTGCTGACCTGATGGCACCTGCGTCCCTTTTCCGGCCGTGGAGTCTTCATTGCCCGCCACCGGAGCCGCTGCCTGAGTAACAACTTTACCGTTTCTCACTCCTGTCCTGCTGTCAATGGTCTGCTTATAGTCACGGAATGCCCTGAAAATTGCAGAGGCAAGATAATCCTGTCCCTGCTCTGATACGAGGAACTTCTCTTCCTCGGCATTGGTAATGAAGCCCATTTCCACCAGCACTGAAGGCATCGTTGTTCTCCAGAGTACCTGAAAACCTGCCTGTCTGACACCCCTGTCCTTCCTGCCAACCCTGTCTCTGAACTGGCTTTGTATCATTGTGGCGAATTCGGTGCTCTGCCTGAGGTAGGTGTTCTGCATGAGTGAGAAAATGATGTACGACTCCACCGAGTTCGGATCGAAACCTTCGTACTTCGTTTCGTAATCCTTTTCTAACGTGATAACTGAGTTTTCCTTCATTGCAACCTGCAGGTTGGCCTCGTCCATCGTCTGACCAAGAACATAGGTTTCAGCCCCGGTGAACCGTTTGTCAGGCATTGCATTCGAATGAATCGAAATAAAAAGGTCTGCCTTGTTCCTGTTGGCAACCTCAGCCCTCTCGTCCAGCCCGAGGAAAGTATCATCGTCACGAGTGTATATGACCTTCACATCCTTCATGTTGTCACTGATGTACCTGCCTGTCTTGAGCGCTACGGCAAGGTTGATGTTCTTCTCCTTTGCCTTTGCCCCGACGGCTCCGGGATCCCTCCCTCCATGACCGGCATCAATGACCACTACCCACTCATCTTCAGACGGGAGCGGCTGTGACTTAATATTCACCGGCATACTTATTGCTGCTATAAATACGGCACATGCCGGAATAACTCTTAACCCTCTTATTTTGGTACTTTGCCGCATTACTGCTTTGCGAATTTTAATTAGTTTTGTCGCTGGCTCTTCAGAGATGCTTATTAATTACGCAAAAATAGCATTTAACTTGCATTCTTTTCCACAAAGATTGTTTGTGGCAATTTTCATGCCGCTTCTCTTCCAGGCCTCATTGCTTGCCCAGGAGCCGGCGCAGCCTGTCACGGCCGGGAAGAACCTCCCGGACACCGTTCTGAAGTCCCTTCCTGATACCACTGTGACCGGGCTGAATGAAGTGAATCCTTCTCCTGCATTTGTAAATGACACACTCTTTCCCGGCGCATTCACCACAATCACGGATACCTCGCTGACTAAAACACGCCTTATTATTTCTCCGGATGCTGTTGATGAACCAATTGTCTATACCTCTGAGGGTTACATGAAGACTGACATGCGGTCGAAGAAAGTCAGCCTGGTGGAGAATGCGAAAGTCACCTATGGAACCATAGAACTCACGGCTGACTCCATTGTGCTGGATATGGAGACAGGATCGGTATACGCCACCTTCAGGAGGGATTCCACCGGCAAGGCTGTAGGCCTGCCAGTATACAAGGATGGTTCGGAGGAGTTCGAATCGAAAGAGCTAAACTATAACTTCAAATCAAAAAAGGGGGTGATCCGTAATGTCACCACCGAACAGGAGGGAGGCTTCCTTCAGAGCCTGACAACAAAGAGACACGAGGACGGGACCCTTCACGTCAACCGCAGCAAGTTCACCACCTGTGAGGCCGAGGAGCCTCATTTCTATCTCTCCCTCCCGAGAGCCAAGGTATACCCGGGAGAAAAGATCGTATCAGGACCAGCATATATGGTCGTAGCCGACATTCCCCTCCCTCTCATCCTGCCCTTCGGATTCTTCCCGGTACAGCAAAAGAGAGCCTCAGGAATCGTCATGCCCAAATACGGCCAGGAGGCCCGGAGGGGATATTTCCTTTCAAACGGGGGGTACTATTTCGCGTTAAGCGATTACTTCGATCTGAAACTGACGGGCACTATCTACACCAACGGCACCTGGCTTGCCGATGCAGCAACCTCATACCGTCTCCGGTACCGCTACTCGGGATCATTCGGTTTCAGTTACGCCAATAACGTTACCAGCTATAAGGGGCTTCCCGATTACGGGAAGAACACCAACTACCGCATCAGCTGGTCGCATTCGCAGGATACAAAGGCCAATCCCGGTTCTCGGTTCTCCGCCAGCGTGAATATGAGCTCCAACGGCTATGACAGGAACAACAGCTATGAAGTGGCAGACCATGTTACCACCACCAGACAGTCAAGCATCAGCTATACAAAATCATGGGCAGGAGCACCTGTAAGCTTTTCCACGAGCATCAACCAGTCGCAGAACGTGCAGAACAAGACGATGATGCTCAACCTGCCAAGGGGAAGCCTGAACGTCTCGCGCATCTACCCGTTCAAGCCTAAAAAGCCGGTGGGGAAGACCAGGTGGTATCATGATATCACAACCCAGTATACCGCCTCATTTGAGAATAAGATAGACACATATGACAGCCTCCTGTTCACCAGTGCGGTGTGGAAAAACATGAAGAACGGCTTCAAGCATGAGGTACCCTTGAGCCTTCAGTTCAGACCTTTCAATAACTTCTCCATCTCCCCGTCGCTTAGGTACACTGGAGTGCTCTACACCCAGCAGATTACGAAGAGATGGGACCCTGATTACTATGATGAAACCAGGAACATGGTTGTCCCCTCGGTTGTGAATGACACCCTCAGGGGACTCACCTATGGCCATGCACTGGTGCCGACAGTGAGTGCAGGATTCAATCCTTCCGTCTACGGTACTTTTTCGTTCACAAAAAAGGGATCAAGGCTTGAGTCAATAAGGCATGTAATGAAGCCCTCCGTCAGCTTTTCCTATTCGCCTGAGACAGATAAGCTTTCGAGTGACATGTACAGGACAGTTCAATACGACACTGTTGGCAGGACGCGCGAGTATTCCATCTATGAAGGAAGCATCTTCGGGACCCCGTCAACGGGTACCAGGTCAGGATCTGTCGCCTTCAGCCTTTCAAATATCGTAGAAGCCAAGGTCTATTCCAGGAATGATACCACCGGCAAGCCCAGGAAGATTAAACTGATTGATAACCTGTCGCTTAACACCTCATACAACTTGTTCTCCGACTCCCTGAACTGGTCGCCTGTCAGCGTATCCTTCCGGACAACCCTGGCACAGAACATAAACATCCAGGCAAACGGCAGTTTTTCGATCTATGGCATGAACGCCACAGGAGGCGCAGTTAACGAGCTTGCCATCAGCCAGGGACTCGGTCTTGCCAGGATGACAGGATTCAACATGAGTTTTGACCTTGACCTGGGGCAGTTGCTGGGGAACAAGGACAAAAAACAACAGTCCGGGGGGCAGGGGGGACAAATGTCCGCGGGCCGCCAGCCCGGCGATCCCGGAGCTCAGGGCGGAGCTGCCCCGGGCAACCTTCCACTCTCGAACAGAAACCTGGACGAGTTCGGATATGTCAGGTTCGACGTGCCGTGGTCGCTCAGAATGGCATATAACTTCAGCTACAGCAAACCTGGTCTGCGTCCCAGCATTTCCCAGGCGATGACCCTGTCAGGAGACCTGAAGCTGACCCCGAAGATGGCTCTCAACTACAATACCGGATACGACTTCAAACAGAAGGAGATAACCATGACGAGGGTGGGTATCAGCCGTGACCTCCATTGCTGGGAGATGAGCTTTTCATGGATCCCCACCGGTTACATGAAGAGCTGGAACTTCACCATCAGGGCAAAGGCAAGCATGCTTCAGGATCTCAAGTACGAAAGGAGGAAGGATTACCATGAGAATTACTAACGAATCAAAGATATCAGGTATGAAAAGAATCATCAGCACAACCGGTGCGCCGGGGGCAATAGGACCTTACAGCCAGGCTGTGGAGGCCGGCGGCACTCTCTATATCTCCGGACAGGTACCCATTGATCCTGCCACGGGAAAGATGGTTGAGGGGGGCATTACCGAACAGACCACCCAGGCGCTGAAAAACATCAGGGCTATACTGACAGCAGCAGGCTATACGATGAATGATGTCGTCAAATCAACCTGCCTGTTGTCAGACATGTCTGATTTCAAGGCAATGAATGAGGTTTATGCGCAGTTCTATACAGCTGACCAGCCTGCCAGGGCAGCATTTGCCGTCAAGGGTCTGCCGCTTGGCGCCCTCATCGAGATAGAGACGGTGGCAGTCAAATGATCAACCTGCATGCCAGGCAGATAGGTATCCATATGCAACAGCGGGGGGTCTCAGACCCCCCGCCGTATGCATATCAATATGGTGTGTGGTAATTATTCGGCCACAACCTCGAATTCAAGATCCACCTTTACATCACGGTGCAGTTTGACAACTGCCTTGTAGCTCCCTACTTCCTTGATGGCATCCTCGCCAAGGAGAATGTTCCTGCGGTCAATCTCGTATCCCTTTGCATTGAGGGCTTCAGCCAGCTGAATGGTATTTACTGATCCGAAGATCTTGCCGGCCGAGCTGACCTTGGCGCCGATCACGAGCTTCACTCCAGCAAGCTTCTGTGCAAGCTTCTCAGCTTCACCCCTGATCTTTTCCTCCTTGTGGGCCCTCTGCTTAAGATTCTCATTGTGAATCTTCAGCGCAGAGTCAGTTGCTTGTACTGCTAAACCCTTGGGAATAAGGTAATTCCTTGCATAGCCGGTCTTGACGGTAAGAATGTCGTTCTTCTGTCCCAGCTTCTCTATATCCTGCCTGAGAATAATCTTCATATCTCTTCCTCCTTACTTTAAAAGATCAGCTACATACGGAAGCATGGCAAGATGACGCGAACGCTTGATTGCCTTGGCGACCCTCCTCTGATATTTCAGCGAGGTGCCGGTGATGCGGCGGGGAAGTATCTTACCCTGCTCGTTGAGAAATTTCTTGAGAAACTCGGGATCCTTGTAGTCGATGTACTTGATCTTGTTCTTCTTGAACCTGCAGTATTTCTTCTTCTTGATCTCAACTGTAGGCGGTGTCAGGTACCTGATTTCTGAATTGTTCTGTGCCATGATTACTCCTCCCTGACTTTTTCGGTTTCTTTCATCTTTCTCTTCTTCTCGGCATACTCTACAGCATACTTGTCCATACGGAAGGTAAGGAAACGGATGATTCTCTCATCCCTCCTGTACTGTACTTCCAGCTTGTCAATCAACTCGCCCTGCCCTCTGAACTCGATCAGGTAATAAAAACCTGTCGATTTCTTCTGGATTGGATAAGCGAGTTTCTTCAGACCCCAGTTCTCTTCATGAACGATCTCACCTTCACTGTCGGTGATGATCTTCTTGAACTTCTGAACCGCTTCCTTCATCTGATTTTCAGACAAAACGGGAGTTGCAATGAAAACGGTTTCGTACTGATTCAACATCTCTTAATTGGTTTATATTAGTGTTAATAAATCGGGTTGCAAAAGTAAGACAATAAATCTTAAAAAAAAATATTCCGAAAACTATTTGACTATATTTGTGACGGATATGTACATGTACTGTTAAAACCCGGTATGGATAACTTTATTGTTTCTGCCCGCAAATACAGGCCTGCCACCTTTGACATGGTTGTCGGGCAGGATACCATCACCACCACTTTGCGGAATGCAATCAGGAATAACCTTCTGGCCCAGGCTTACCTTTTTTGCGGCCCCCGCGGAGTCGGAAAAACCACCTGTGCCAGGATCTTCGCAAAGACCATAAACTGCTCGGATACCGGGCCTGACGGCGAAGCCTGCGACAACTGCGAATCATGCAAGTCATTCAATTCACAGGCTTCCTTCAATATACATGAGCTCGATGCTGCCTCGAACAACAGTGTCGACGACATCCGCAACCTGACTGACCAGGTGCGCATACCCCCGCAGATCGGAAGGTTCAGCGTCTACATAATTGACGAGGTGCACATGCTCTCCACCCAGGCCTTCAACGCTTTCCTGAAGACCCTCGAAGAGCCCCCATCACATGCCATCTTCATCCTCGCAACCACCGAAAAGCACAAGATCATCCCCACAATACTCTCGCGCTGCCAGATTTTCGACTTTAACCGTATCAACGTTGATGACATAGTGCAGCGGCTGAGCTGGGTTGCAGGCAACGAGGGGGTCAACGCCGAACATGAAGCCCTCCACGTCATCGCCACAAAGGCTGACGGCGCAATGCGCGATGCGCTCTCAATCTTTGACCAGATAGTGAGCTTCAGCGGCAAGACAATCACCTATGCCGATGTGATCGCCAACCTCAATGTCCTTGATTACGAGTACTATTTCCGAATCACCGCTGCCGCGATGGACGGCGATGTGACATCTGTGCTCCTTACTTACAGCGAGATCCTCAACAAGGGTTTCGACGGGTATAACTTCATGGCAGGACTCAATAACCACCTCCGCGACCTGCTGGTAAGCCGCGACGAGGCCACCGTGAAGCTGCTTGAGACATCCCCTTCAATAAGGCAGCGCTACCGCGAACAGGCTGTGAAGGCACCGCTGCAGTTCATCTACGAAGCTCTCGACATCGGATCGCAGTGCATGCTCAACTTCCGGGCCAGCAAGAACCAGCGCCTGCACGTCGAACTGGCGCTCCTCCGCATGTGTAACCTTTCGGCAGCAGGAGCACAGGAAGAGGTAAAAAAAAAAGCTGAACCGGGCCGTTTAGAGGAGGAAGAGGATTTCAGTGTGGCTCCGCCGCGCTCCGGTGCTTCACCCCAGACAACGCCAGTCCGGACACCACCTGAAGCATCCCCTTCGCCGGGACCGGCCATACAGAGACCAAAACCCCCTGCCACCGGCGATGAGCCCAAAAAGGTTTCGATAAAAAACATCATTGCAGGCGCTAAGTCACCGGAGGCAATTGTCAGTGAACCACAGCCTGATACCACATTGATCTCCCATGATCTCGAATTCACCGCGGAGGAGCTTCGCGAGGCATGGGCCAGCTTCGCCGAAGAAATAAAGGAGGAGAGCCCAAGGATCTCTGTGACACTCTCTTCCGTGACTCCTGAACTGCTTGCCGACAAGACTGTACTGCTCAAGCTTGACAACCTGACCCTCAAGGAAACCTTTGATCATAACTTCAAGCCGCGACTTGAAGGTCACCTGCGGCGGACACTCCGGAACGGCTCTCTCAGGCTTCAGACCACCGTGGAAGCCACCGAGAGGGGAGAAATTCTCTACTCTCCCGAACAGAAGTTCAATCACCTGGCAGCAAAGAATCCGGCTCTCAGGGACCTGAAGAAAACATTCAACCTTGATTTTGAATAGGCACTCAACGGAAGAGGGTGAGCACCAGGAAAGATAAGGATCAGGCTGACAACAGTCAGAAAACCCCCGGGAGTGACCCGGGAGCCGGCTCGCGGCTGGGAGCGCTTGCCGGTGGTATCGCACATGACCTCAATACCGTAATTACCACTATTTACGGATACAGTGAGATGGCGCTCGAGAGCCTTACCGGCTCCCCTGAAGCTGCCGGGAACATACGGAAAATCATCGGCGCAGCCGACAGGGCCAGGTTGCTGACAGGTCAGCTTCTTGACCTGAGTCGTCATGCAGCCCGTGAAAAGGTGCCGGTCAGGGTGGCTGCGGTGCTTGCCGACACAATTGATTTTATAAGGCCATCGGTTCCGGAGGGAATACGAATAATGCGCCGTGTGACAGCCCCTGACGCATATGTGAATGCCGTGCCTGCCCAGCTCTTCAGGATTTTTCTGAACCTGACAATGAATGCCATCCAGGCGATGACGGGAAAAGGAGGAACCCTGACAGTCACCCTCGGCTGCCGCGAAAACGTTAAGCCCATTCACCATGACGGTGAGTGCAGGGAACTGCATATCCGCTTCAGCGACACCGGAAAAGGGATGGATGAAGCATTGCAGCGGGAGATATTCAAACCGTTCGTCTCGGCGGGCAAGGAGCATGGAACAGGTCTCGGCCTGACAGTAGTTGCTGATGCCATCAGGGAGATGGGAGGCACCATCACCGTCAGTTCAGAACCCGGTGCAGGAACTGCTTTTGACATTATCATACCCGGCGCCTTTTTTGGCACTCTCCCTGAAAAACATTAACTTCGGCCACCGGACCAGGTCACTGAAATCATATGGCAGGAGTAATGATAGTTGAGGATGATTCCGCCCTGCGCGAACTGCTCAGGGATGCCCTCGAAAAACGTAAGTATACAGTTATTGCTGCTGCTGACGGAAGAGAGGCACTGGCAAAATTCCGCCCATCGGTTGTTGACCTTGTAATTACTGACCTCCTGATGCCGGAGGAGGACGGGCTGATGGTGATTATGAAGATTCGTGAAATCAAGCCGTCAACCCGGATGATTGCCATCAGCGGCGGAGGGATGGCCGGCCCCGGAAGTTACCTGATGATGGCCAGCAAACTGGGAGCCGATGCAGTTATATCCAAACCATTCCTTCCTTCAGAACTGGTGATGAAAGTAAAGGAACTTCTGGAATAAACATTATCATTCCTGGCTTGTTTCTGAGGAAAAAAGAACCATTAAACACATAAAAATATGTTAACGAAAAAAGTTGAAGAGCTCTGCAACAGGCAGATCGAAAGAGAAGGTTACTCATCAAACCTGTATCTTGCCATGGCTTCATGGGCAGAGACCAAAGGAATGTCAGGCATTGCAGCATGGCTCTATGCACAGGCTGATGAGGAGAGAGCACATATGCTCAAGTTTTTCAGATATGTAAATGAACGCAACGGCTCAGCCATTGTGCCCGAATTCAGGAAGCCCCCGGTGAAATACAAGGGTATCCCCGAAATGTTCGACGAGGTGCTTAAACATGAGAAGTTCATTAGTGCCAGCATAAACGAGGTCCTGGAGGCCGCCATTGCTGACAAGGATCACGCAACCGCCAACTGGATACAGTGGTTCGTCAAGGAACAGGTAGAAGAGGAGAGCAGCGCCCAGCAGATTATCGATAAGCTTAATCTCGCAGGTCAGCACGGAGTTTACTTCCTTGATCGCGACATCATGAATCTCAGGGGTAAGTAGAAGGCTGCTGACAACAGTTACAATAAAAACCGGGGCAGGCCCCGGTTTTTTTATGGTTTTGCGGTCCCCCGGTTTGCATTTATGTAAGCCCTGCGGGCTGACAGTGCCTCACCTGACGAACCTTTCTTCCCCATGGAACCATAAAATATATTATTTTTGCGATTGTTTTTAAAAAGACAGTAAATGAGCATCATTAACAAAGTCCTCTCGGTGTTCCTCGGAAACAAGGAGGAACGTGACCTCAAGGAAATCAATCCGTTCGTTGATAAGATACAGAAGGAGAGCGCTCTGCTCTCTTCGCTTTCCAATGATGCACTCCGTGACAGGACAGCAGCACTGAAACAGGAAATACGCGACCATATCTCGGCCGAGGAGAAGGAAATTGCCGCCCTGAGGGTCAGTGCTGAGAATGAGGAAGATGTCAACCGGAAGGAAGAACTCTATAACCAGGTTGACAAACTGGCAAAGGACGTACTCGAAAAGATCGAAAACAAGCTCGACGAAATCCTCCCCGTGGCATTTGCAATAGTCAAGGAAACAGCGCACCGCTTCAAGGAGAACGATGTGCTTGAGGTGACCGCCCGGGACTGGGACCGCAACCTGGCAGCCACACGCCCCTCAATAACCGTGGAGGGAGAGAAGGCATACTGGAAAAACCGCTGGATGGCAGGAGGCAATGAGATAGTATGGGACATGGTCCACTATGATGTCCAGCTCATCGGCGGGGTGGCGCTGCATAAAGGGAAGATTGCCGAGATGGCTACCGGCGAGGGCAAGACCCTCGTGGCCACTCTGCCCGTGTTCCTTAACGCCCTGGCAGGGAAAGGCGTCCATATAGTCACGGTTAACGACTACCTCTCGAAACGTGACTCCGAATGGATGGGGCCGCTGTATGAGTTCCACGGACTGTCAGTCGACTGTATTGATAAGCATGAACCTAACTCTCATGCACGACGCAAGGCATACAACTCGGACATCACTTTCGGGACCAACAACGAATTCGGCTTCGACTACCTTCGTGACAACATGGCAATCAACCCCGAGGATCTCGTCCAGAGGAAACACCATTACGCCATCGTTGACGAGGTCGACTCCGTCCTCATTGATGATGCCCGTACGCCACTTATCATCTCCGGCCCCACTGCCAAAAGTGATACCTCCCAGTTCGACGAGTACAAGTTCAAGGTCGAGAAGCTGGTAGGCGCCCAGCGCAAACTGGTGACTCAGCTGCTTGCCGACTCCAAGAGGCTTATCGCCGAAGGCGACAACGAAAAAGGCGGACTGCTCCTCCTGAGAGCTTACAAAGGCCTCCCGAAGAACAGTGCACTCATAAAGTACCTGAGTGAGGAAGGGGTAAGATCACTGCTCCAGAAGACAGAGAACTTCTACATGCAGAACAACTCCAAGGAAATGCCTAAAGTTACAGAGGAGCTGTTTTTCGTCATCGACGAAAAGGCAAACTCCATCGAGCTGACTGAAAAGGGACATGACCTGATCTCAACATCCGTCGAGGACTCCAGCTTCTTCGTTCTGCCGGACGTCGGAAGCAAGATTGCTGACATCGAAAAGTCAGTCAGGGACGAGAATGAGAGGAGGAAGGCAAAGGATGAACTCCTGCAGGACTTTGCAGTCAAGTCGGAGCGCGTCCATACCATGACCCAGCTGATGAAGGCTTACACCCTCTTCGAGAAGGATGTGGAGTACGTGGTCATGGATAACAAGGTCAAGATTGTCGACGAGCAGACGGGACGCATCCTAGAGGGGCGCCGTTATTCAGACGGACTCCATCAGGCTATCGAGGCAAAGGAGAACGTGAAGGTGGAGGCTTCCACCCAGACCTACGCCACCATCACCCTGCAGAACTACTTCAGGATGTACCACAAGCTGGCTGGCATGACCGGCACGGCCATAACCGAAGCAGGTGAGTTCTGGAACATCTACAAGCTAGACGTAGTGGTCATCCCCACAAACGTGGCAGTGATCAGGAATGACCATGAGGACCTTGTCTACAAAACCAAACGCGAAAAATACAACGCTGTCATCGACGAGATAGTAAAACTGAACAAGGCGGGAAGGCCTGTTCTTGTCGGTACAACCTCTGTTGAAATATCCGAGTTGCTTAGCCGAATGCTCAAGATGAAGGGGCTGAAGCACAACGTGCTGAATGCCAAGCTGCACCAGCGTGAGGCAGAGATAGTTGCAGAAGCGGGAAAGACCGGCACAGTAACCATAGCTACCAACATGGCAGGTCGCGGTACCGACATCAAACTGACACCTGAGGTTAAAAAAGCAGGCGGACTTGCAATCATAGGCACCGAAAGGCATGAGTCGCGGCGCGTTGACCGCCAGCTGAGGGGCCGTGCAGGCCGCCAGGGTGACCCCGGATCATCACAGTTCTTCGTCTCGCTCGAGGACGACCTGATGCGCCTCTTCGGATCGGAGAGAATATCAGGCATCATGGACAAGCTGGGCCTGAAGGACGGAGAGATGATACAGCATCCCATGATCACCAAGTCGATAGAAAGAGCCCAGAAAAAGGTCGAGGAGAACAACTTCGGCATCAGGAAGAGGCTGCTGGAGTATGACGATGTGATGAACTCACAGAGGGAGGTCATTTACAGCAAGCGCCGTCATGCACTTCTTGGCGAAAGACTCAGTGTTGACATTGCAAACATGATGTTTGACGTTACAGAGAATATTGTTAATACTTATAAGGATATATCTGATTTTGAGGAGTTTCAGTTTGCCCTGATCAGGTCTCTTTCAATTGACTCGCCGGTTGCCAAGGCTGATTTCAGCAAGGACAGCAGCAATGAAGTGGTGGATGTTGTCTATGACAAGGTGCTTGAGGCCTACCGGCGCAAGAGCGAGATCATCTCGGCAACGGCCTATCCTGTGCTGAAAGACGTCTATGAGCGGATGTCAGCCACTTATGAGAACGTGGTTGTCCCCATCTCTGACGGAGCCCGTACCTACAATGTCATCACCAACCTGAAGGCTGCCGTGGAGAGCCAGGGCAGGGAACTGTTGCGTTCATTCGAGAAAACTTCCGTACTGGCCACTATTGACGACGCATGGCGCGAACACCTGAGGGAGATGGATGATCTCAAACAGTCGGTCCAGAATGCCACTTACGAACAGAAGGACCCGCTGCTTATCTATAAGTTTGAATCGTTCGAGCTCTTCAAGACTATGATTAACAAGGTGAATCAGGATGTGGTCAGCCTCCTGATGAAGGGCACGATCCCTGCAGCCGCCTCAACGGATAATGTACGGGAGGCCCAGCGCCGCAAACAGGCAGACATGAGCAGGTTGAGGACCCAGAAGAGCGATTATGACAGCTACCGCAGCGGCGGGGGCGGCTCGCCCGAACAGAAACAGAAGCAGATGGCGCCTGTGAGAGTGGAAAAGAAAGTCGGCAGGAATGACCCGTGCCCGTGCGGCAGCGGAAAGAAATACAAGCACTGTCACGGTCAGGGCCTTGCTGATTCGGCAGGCGCATAGACCTGTGCTGTTGCGCCTGGCACTGCTGATTATGCCCGTGTCTCCGGGCTCCCGATAAGTGACAGGTAATGCATTGCCTGATCAATGAAAAATGCAATGCTGAAGGGCTTCGGCGCCCTTATCATAAGATCATACGGTGTATTCTCCGGCTCATCGGTCAGATCCGGACCCACCTTCATAGGTGCTGCTGAGAGTGCGGCCAAAGCACTGAGCTGAAAGAGTGAAGAGGGATTGACATCTATAAGCAGGTCATATTTGGTCTCGAGAAATTTTTTTGCGTCATCAGATACCGGGAAGAAGGCCCAGTTGAGATCGGTCTTCCTCAGGAACTTCATGTATGACAGACCGGTAAGCCTGTCAGGAACAATTTTTCCAGGGATCCAGGCAATCACCTCAACGCTCTTCCCTGTCTCAGAAAGCTGCCTGTTGAGAGCTGCAAGATACTGGAAATCATTTTCAAAGGAGGCATCCCACAGTATTCCTATCTTCCTGACCCTGTCAAGGTTGAAATCCTGCTTCATCCTTCTCAGTGCCGCAAGGCGTCTGTAAAGCATCATCCTGCCGGCTTTTAACCTTAAATTGACAAAGAGTCCCATAAGAATGCAAACCTATAGATTTTTTGGCTTATCAGGATTAACGGGTGTATTATTCTTTAATCATTTTGACAAACTCCTCCTCTGTGATTACAGGAATGCCCAGCGATGCGGCTTTTGCCCTTTTTGCCTGTCCCATGTCGCTTCCGGCCACGATGAAGGAGGTGTTTCCCGAGACAGACCCCGCATTTTTACCTCCCGCGGCTTCAATGGCTGCCTTGATGCCCTCACGGGTATACTGTTCAAAGGTACCGCTCACCACTATTGTTTTGCCGGCCAGCGGTCCCGCAGATGGTCTGGTCTGAACGGCTCCCTCGAAGGTCATCCCTGCCGCTTTCAGCCTCCTTATTATCTCTCTGTTGTCTTCATCAGAGAAATACTCACGTACGCTGGCACTGATACGCGGACCTATATCGGGAAGTGCCAGCAGTTCCTCTTCTGTCGCGTCCATAAGCCTCCCGATATCAGGGAATGCTCCGGCAAGTGTTTTAGCCACAGTTTCGCCTACGTGCCTTATGCCCAGCGCAAAAAGTTTCCTGTTCCACGGGGCGGAAAGGGAGGCGGCAAGTGACGCAAGGATGTTGGAAGCTGATTTGTCACCCATCCTGTCAAGTGATGCAAGCTGTTCATGTTTAAGATCATACAGGTCGGCCACATTGCGTGCAAGGCCATTTGACCAGAGCAGTTCAACAGTCTCCTCTCCGAGCCCTTCAATATCCATCGCCTTGCGTGAGACGAAATGAATGATACGCCGGGTGATCTGCGGCGGACAGTGCAGGTAGTTGGGACAGTAGTGGTTGGCTTCACCCTCGTTGCGCACCAGGGGGGTGGAGCATTCAGGACATTTCTCCGGGAACGTCACAACGGCAGCATCACCGGCACGCTTCCCGGCATCAACACCAACAATCTTGGGGATGATCTCGCCACCCTTTTCAATTATAACACTGTCACCATAGTGAAGCCCCAGGAGCTCTATCTGGTCACTGTTATGCAGCGAGGCGCGCCTGACGGTTGTCCCGGCAAGCTGCACAGGACGAAGATTGGCAACGGGGGTGACATTACCCGTTCTCCCCACCTGGAAATCGACCGAGAGCAACTCTGTGACAGCCTGCTCTGCGGCATATTTGTATGCTATGGCCCAGCGGGGGGATTTGGCAGTGCTCCCCAGAAGCCGCTGCGCTTCAAGTGAGTTAACCTTCACTACCACACCGTCAGTGTCGTAAGGCAGTTGTTTCCGCGCAGTCTCCCACTTCCTGATAAAGCTTATCACTTCTTCCATGCCGCTGCAGCGTTCCATGACGTCAGGAGTACGGAAACCCCATGACCTGGCTGCCATAATATTATCATAATGATTGCCGGCAGGGAGGCTGTCTCCCAGCAGGAAATACAGGAAGCAGTCGAGCGGACGTGCCGCCACCATTCTGGGATCAAGCAGCTTGAGCGTGCCTGCGGCAGCATTCCTCGGATTGGCGAAAGGCGCCTCTCCCTTCTCCATGCGGGCAGCATTCATCTCATTGAAACCCTTCAGCGGCAGGTATATCTCGCCCCGCACAACAAAAGAGGAGGGGGCGCCGGGGGCATTTATCCGGACAGGGATACTGCGAATGGTTCTTACATTGACGGTCACATCATCACCAACCATCCCGTCACCGCGCGTTACAGCGCCTGACAGGACTCCGTTCTCATAGGTCAGGCTGATCGATACGCCATCATACTTGAGCTCACATACATATTCCGGCTCCTGACCCAGGGTCCTCTTCACCCTCTCTCCAAACTCAGTAAGTTCCTCTTCACTGTAGGTGTTCCCCAGTGACATCATCGGCCACCTGTGCTGCACCTGTACAAACTCATCCGTGAGATCACTGCCGACTCTCATGGTGGGAGAATCAGGAGTTACAAGTTCCGGGAAATTTTTCTCGAGTGTCTGAAGCTCATTTAGCAGCAGATCAAACTCAAAGTCAGTTATAACAGGTTGATTGAGAACATAATATCTATGGTTATGTTCATCAATTGTTTTCCTTAGTTCTTCAACCCTTAGTTTAGCGTCAGAAAGCTTCATATGATATTTCAGAAGATATTTGAAAGATGATTTAACTCCAGACTCCGGGGATTTTGGTTCCGCATGCGCATCTGCCACCGGAGAGGGCCTGTGACACTATTCTGAATCCGCTTCTGTCCACTACTTTCTTTCCGCAGGAGGGACAAATGGTGTCATCATTTCCGGCACCGGGGAGATTCCCTATATAGACATATTTAATTCCGGCAGCCCTTGCTGTCTCTGCCGCCTTTGTCAGTATGCCGGCAGGAGTGGGAGGAAGATGCTCCAGCTTGTACTGGGGCTGGAAGCGGCTGAAATGGAGCGGAGTGTCAGTGAATCCTTTCTCAGCCAGCCAGTCGCACATCTGCCTGATCTCATCGGGTTTGTCAGTCCACCCCGGAACCACGAGGTTGGTAATCTCCAGCCAGACACCCTCATCACGGTAGGTTTTGAGACTGTCAAGAACGGGTTGCAGCCGCGCACCTGTGAGTTTCAGATATGTGCTGTCACTGAATGATTTAAGATCTATATTGGCGGCATCAACATAGCGGCAGAGCTGTCTGAGCGGCTCCCGGTTGATATAACCGTTGGATACCATTATGTTCTTTATTCCCTTCTCCCTTGCCAGCCTGGATGTTTCGTAGACGTATTCGTAAAAGGTTACGGGCTCGGAATAGGTATAGGCAATTGACCTGCATCCTCCGGCAGCAGCCTGTGCCACCACATCCGGGGGCAGCAGGTCAAAATTCCTTGTCTTGTCCGGTGATGTCTGCGAAATGGTCCAGTTCTGGCAGTTGAGGCATGCCAGGTTGCATCCGGCCGTGGCTATTGAAAAAGCGGTGGTGCCCGGGAGGAAATGGTACAGGGGTTTCTTTTCCACCGGATCTGTGTTTACGGCGCACGGGTTGCCGAAAGCCATCGTATAAAGTTTTGATTTCCTGGCAATCCGGTTGTGACAGTCGCTCAGTTCCCCATCCTTGAGAGTGCACTCGTTGGGACAGATCAGGCAAACCACACCCTTCGGGCCAGCCTCCTGGAACATGGCAACCCTCTCAACCGGGGCAGGTCTCATGGCGCCCGCAGGAAAGGGGGCAAAAAAGCCTGCTGCAAGGGCAAGGGAACCCCTCCTGGCAAAACTCCTCCTGGAAATATTATTGTCGTTGTCCTTCAATCTGTTATGGATTCTGTTGCCTGCTGTAAATCTACGCTTTTATCGTCACAGATGCAACTATGCCTGAAAGCAAAATGAACAGTGCAAGAATAAAACAGCCGTTTGCCGTTCCTGCCAGCGGGACAAGCAGGGTTGCTGCAGTGAGGTAACCGAGGGCAGAACCTGCCATGTCAGCTGAGTACACACTGCCTGTGACGCGGCCTCCGGGGCGTGATGTCAGTATCCTGTAAATTGCGCCTGTGACAATTCCTGCCGCAGGCAGCACAATGAAGATGAATGTCAGCACCGGGCCGGAGGATGATACTGTAAGAGCCGGCACCAGCAATCCTGTCAGGGTGAATATCCCTGTCAGGATGAGTATGCATATCTTCAGGCTCTTCAGCGCCAGCCGTTCACCAAGTGCAGCGCCTGCTGCCAGTCCGGCCATCAGAAGGGTCAGGATGACAGACGACAGCATGTAAATGTTCCCCGCTGTCATCTGGAGAACGAAGATCAATATCATGCCGAATCCTGCCAGTCCGGCTGATGAAGCAAACATGACCTGTCCGCCCCTTGATACGAAGGCAAAGGGAAGTAATATCAGCAGTCCCAGCAAGGCGATAATGCCTCCCCTCATTCCCATCCTCTCAAGTGAAAGGAGGTTTGAGAAGAGGGAGGTGACTGGCCGCAGAGCTGTATTCATCCCTGCATTCCTGTCGACATTTGACAGTATTTGCTCGGTCTTCGTTTTTATCTCATTGTCATTCAGATAGTCGCCGTTAACATAGCTGGCCCCGATCCCGCGCTGACCGGCAAGCTGCACCACTGCATGGCTTACCGGGGTGCCGGAGGCCACGGCATAGAGCATCGAGCCAGGGATGAGTGTAACATGGCTGAATACGGCAGAGAGTGCGTTGAAGAATGGTGAAAATCCCCTTCGGTAACTCTCCGGTGAATAATTGAACCACGGCATCGGGGTACAAATGAAGACACCTTCAGGCGAGAGCTGCTCCCTTACTATCCGGAAGTATTCCACGGTATAGAAACGGTCGACTGACAGCGTCGAAGGGGGAGGTATCAACTGGATTACTGCATCAAAGGCTCCGCCATCAGCCCTCAGGAAGGCCGCCGGGTCATCACGGACCACCTTCACCCTCATCTGACCGCAGACAGTGTCATGCACCCCTTCAGCCGCAATGAGGCCGGGGTCCATTTCCAGGTAGGTCAGTTCCCGGATGTTGTATTTCATCAGCTCAGCAAGATGCCTCCTCAACCCGCCTGAGATAAGCAACACCCTGTCATAGTTCTGGCGCTGCAGCAGGGCATAATGTATGTTCTCCTCGGCCGAGATCACGTCGCCGGGGAAAAAGACCGGCCTGTGGTCATAATAGACAGTACGTTCGTTGCTGTAAACTCCCGTAGTGATGTTCCCGAAGGGAGTGTCGATGCTCCTTTCTGCCCTGACGCCGCGCAGGAGAATGCTTCTTATTGCCGCGTCAGGAGGGAAGATGAAAAGCAGGCCGGCTATGACGGCCATTGCTGCAGGTACTGCGATCTTCATCCTGCGGGGGTAACCAAGGAACCACGCTGCGCATGCCACTGCCACCGTCAGGATGACCATGTACAGTTGGTAGTTGGGTATTCGGAGGGTCACCGTCAGCGCCGTCACCACGCCTGCCGCCACTGATCCGGCCGTTTCGGCGGCGAAGCTGTTTCCTGCCCTCGCAATGCCTGCCGCATTTCTGAGCACCGAGATCCGGACAAAGATGAGCGCCGAGATGAATGTCACAGGTGCCACGCTGACAGCCAGTATCACCAGCGCCTGGGAGAAGGATGGTGTCTGACCGGGACTGAGGATGATCTGGTTCATCATCAGGAAGCAGAGCGGGGCCAGGGCAGTGCCGGCAATCAGCGTCCAAACCATCCTCCGCACGGAGGTGATGACCGAACGGCTGCCGGTCACGGCGCCGCCGGCCGCAATGATGAGCCACAGCCAGAGAAAGAGGCCTGTCATCGCTTCCGTGCCGCCACTGAGTATCGCAGCCTCGCGCAACAGTATGAACTGCGATGCCGAGCTTACAAAACCCGTCAGCAGCAGCAGCGGCCTGAGCCCTGCGGCATCAACCCCTGCGGCATCCATTCCTGTGGCCGGCGGCGCCGCAGCATGAGCTACGTCATTTTCGCGGATGCGCAACCTGCGGAAATAATACCCCAGATGCCAAGAGAGATGAATGAGAGATGCAAAAGCCATTGCGATGCCTGCCTCCACATGCCAGTGCATCAGTGATTCCGCAAACGACACCTCCCACCGGTAGGTGATGCGCAGCGCCAGGAAGATACCGAGAAGGGCAGCAATGAGAAAGGAACAGAGCAGTATCCAGTTCCAGAAACGACGATGCGACTGCCTGGCGGTGAAACCGGAAGATGAGAGGTAGAGTGAAAAAAGGTAGATGACCAGGACGGTCACCCCTATAGGCACAACATGGTAGGTCATTTCTGTTCCTGTTCGCCGAAGACATAGGCCTCATAGACAAATATCTCCGTGTCCTTCTCTTTCCAGCCGTCCCAGCCGATTCCTGCCTTGTCGCGGGCACAGTACCCGAGGAACTGCTCCACGGTCCAGCCCCTTTCAGTGGCCACCTGCGGCAACAGGGTTCCTGACCGGAAGCCTTTTTTAATATAGACGCCGTGCCGGCCGATCTTTATTTCGTTGATATTGTTTATTTTCCTCATTGGTCCGAGAACCGAAATCTCCAGGTGAACGGAAGGGTATTCAGCTTTCGTCAGCGCAGGGAACCTGGGGTCGCCGAAGGCAGCTTCCGTGGCCATGGCAGCTACCACTTCCCACAGTGGATCAGTTGAGGTGAACCGTCCGATGCATCCCCTGAGCTCACCCTCTCTGGTCAGTGTCACGAATGCTCCTAACGGTTCCCTGAGCCCCGGTGTCAGCCTGCCTTCATCCACCGGAACAGGTTTGCGATTGTTCAGTCTCGCTGTAATGGCCTCCCGCGCTGTGCCGAGCAGGATCTTTTTCTCTGCCGCCGTCAGCGTGAAGGGTTCAGGTGCAGGACTCTTCTTCTCCAGTACAATTGCATTGTAACCCACAACCTCATCCTTCGAGCCAACCCTGGCATCACCGGAGTTGGTGTATTCCACGTTGCGGAACTGCAGTCCCTCATCCTTTTCAGCCATATAGAGCAGTACCGCCCCTGCGGGCCACCCGCACATGGCCGTGGCCAGGTTGTCAGTACCCGAAGTCTCTATGTTCCTTATCGTCCGGAGAAAAGCCTCGGCATTACCTTTGACTATGGCATCGCTGGAAAGCCTGTCGACACGCTTTGCGTCATCATAGGCCGGATAATGCGAAAAATCACTGCTGATTACAAAAAGGTTGCGGTCATTGAACCACGGCTGAAGTCCTGAGGCTATCGCCTTAAGTACAGTGGTGTTCCTGGTGCCGATCAGTATCGGAACGATGGCCGGGGGCTTAGTGAAATGATACTGAATGAAGGGCAGTTGCACCTCGAGCGAATGCTCAGGACCGTGAGCCACATCTTTTTCGATGAACCACCTGTTGGTTGACCTGAGCTTTTCACCAATCTCCCTGTTGACTTTAAGAGTTCCGAGCGGAGTAACCAGGTTCCCGGAGCTGAATACCGCGGCACCCTCAAAGGCATAGCGGTGACTGACGCCGATCAGAAAAATGTTGTCATATACAGCTTCCGCAGGTATGGCGGCAAAACCTGCCGCAGCAGTGTGCCCTGAATAGACATAGCCGGCATGGGGTACGATTATGGCTCTCACCCTCACTCCGGCATCAGGCTTCCTGAATGATGCAAAATACCCTGCAAGTTCACTCCTGAGCCTCTCGCTGCCGGCGGGATAGAAACTCCCTGAGACAACCGGCTGCCTGTCATGTTCCTGTCCGAATATGTTCATTAGCGGAAAAATTAACATTACCAGGATGATACTAACCCTTTTCATAGCAAAAGCAGTTGCATCCCGTAAAGTTAAACCAAAAACCGGTAAAAACCGAGACTGACCCTGTCAGATGAGAACGATATTCTCTTTCAGTGTATTTCCGTCTTCATCAACCCCGTAGAGCCTGATACCTACACTGCAGGTGGCATCAGCGGTTACATCCAGGAACGGGGAGAGAGATTCCCTTACATCTTCTTCACCCATTGAATCATACTCCTCGATGTCAAAATAGAGATGCACAAACAGTATATGATCACTCTTCCTGATTTTCGTCAGTACTTTCAGAATCTTCCCCATCCAGATGACAGAGGAGGTATTGAAGTAATCAACGTTGAATTTTAGATTCGTGCTCTCAGCCGGATTCTTGGCATATTCTGACGCCCATTTGTATAGCGGCTCAAAGAAACCTGAAGCGTTTTCAGGCAACGATTTGCCTGTAAATGTTAGATTTCCGGTGGTTGCTGTAAAACTTACCTGCGGTGTTTTAGAGGTAGCCTCAATTCGAATATCCTGTAATTTTACCATAAGATCTGATTCCTTCCCTAGTATTGTACAATTGCCCCAACGTACAAGCTAAAGGTAACCTGTTTTTTTTGATGATGTTGAGGTCTTCGTCAAAAAATAACTAACAGTTATCAACTTTTTTGAACAATTTATGATCATCCGCTGAACAATCACAGGACGCTGTAAAAAACTATTATGCTATATTTGCAGCCATAACTGAAACAGGATGGAAACGTTGCTCAGAACCGGGATAAAAGAAGCTGTCAGAACACTTTACGGTGTCGTGGCTGATGATGATCTCCTGCAGATCCAGAAGACCCGGAAGGAATTTGAGGGCGACTTCACCCTTGTGGTCTTCCCGCTTACTAAAACTTCCCGCCGCTCACCTGAACAAACCGCAAGGGAGATAGGCGAATACCTCACGGAGAAGATCGACGCCGTTAGCGGCTACAATGTGATCAGGGGATTCCTGAACCTGACCATCTCACCGGAAGAATGGGGCAGACGGCTTGCTGAAATGCACGCTGACACCGGCTACGGGTTTTCACAGCCCGGGCAGGAAGCCGAAACCGTGGTCATCGAATTCTCATCGCCGAATACCAATAAACCGCTGCACCTGGGCCATATACGCAACAACCTGCTCGGTTTCTCCCTCTCGAGAATAATTGGCGCTGCAGGAAACAGGGTCATAAGAACCAACATCGTCAATGACCGCGGCATCCATATCTGCAAATCAATGATCGCCTGGCAGAAGTACGGCAATGGCCGCACTCCCGTCTCCGAAGGGATGAAAGGCGACCATTTCGTGGGTGACTATTATGTCCTTTTTGAAAAGAAACTGAAAGAACAGGCAGCAGACCTTGTGACGTCAGGGAGCACCCCCGAGGAAGCACGCGAAAATGCACCGCTGATGCAGGAAGCCCGCCGCCTGCTTCTTAAATGGGAGGCAGGTGACCCGGAAACGGTGAATCTGTGGCAGATGATGAACTCCTGGGTCTACGAAGGCTTCGACGTGACATACAGGGCACTGGGTGTGGAGTTTGACAAAATCTACTATGAGTCAGATACCTACAAGGTCGGCAGGGATATAGTGCTCCGCTCCCTTGAACAGGGACACCTGATCCGCAGGGAAGACGGTTCAGTCTGGATCGACCTCACTGCAGACAGGCTCGACCAGAAGCTCCTGCTCCGGTCTGACGGTACCGCGGTCTATATGACTCAGGACCTGGGCACCGCAGTAATAAGGTATAATGATTACCACTTTGACCGCCATATCTACGTGGTGGGCAATGAACAGAACTATCACTTCCAGGTGCTGACACTGGCGCTGCAGAGGATGGGATTCGATTGGGCACGGGGACTGCACCACTTCTCCTACGGTATGGTTGAGCTTCCCGAAGGCAGGATGAAGTCACGAGAAGGTACAGTGGTTGACGCTGATGACCTCATTGAGGAGATGACTGCCACGGCCGGCGTGATGTCACAGGAACTTGGCAAACTGGGCGGTTACAGCCAGGATGAGAAAGATAATATTTGCAGGCAGATCGGACTGGGAGCCCTGAAGTACTTCATCCTGAAAGTAGACCCGAAGAAGAACATGACCTTCAACCCGCGGGAGTCAATCGATTTCAACGGCAATACCGGCCCGTTCATACAATATACCTATGCTAGGATAAGGTCAGTCCTGAAAAAGGCAGAGGAAACCGGGGTCGCAGATACTGCTGATGCGGTTGAAGGAGTAATTCCAAATACCAAGGAGATCAGTGTGATAAGACTGCTGCACGATTTCCGGCAGATTGTGCCTGAGGCAGCACGGGAACTGAGTCCTGCCCTAATTGCCAACTACTGTTATGATCTGGCAAGGGAATTCAACCAGTTTTACCATGACTACTCTATCCTTGGCGAAGAGGTTAAAAATATACGCAACTTCCGCCTCCGGCTGTCGGAACTGACCGGAAAGGTGCTGGAGAAAGGGCTCTACCTGCTGGGTATCGAAGCCCCTGAAAGAATGTAAAACTAGATTATCATATAATTATGTTTGAAAGCCTGAGTGAAAGACTGGAACGCTCCTTCAAGATTCTGAAGGGAGAAGGGGTGATCTCTGAAATCAATGTTTCTGAAACCCTCAAGGATGTGCGCAGAGCGCTTCTTGATGCCGACGTTAACTTCAAGATAGCCAAACAGTTTACTGACACCGTCAAGCAAAAGGCGATGGGTCAGAACGTGCTCAAGTCAGTCAAACCGTCGCAGATGATGGTCAAGATTGTGCATGATGAGCTGGTGGAACTGATGGGAGGGGAGAAGAGCGACATTAACATCAAGGCAAATCCTTCGATAGTACTGATAGCCGGACTGCAGGGAAGCGGCAAGACAACCTTCAGCGCCAAACTGGCCAAGCTCATGAAGAGCAAGAGGGGCAAACATCCGCTGCTGGTGGCCGGCGACGTCTACAGGCCTGCTGCAATTGAGCAGCTGAAGGTGCTCGGTTCCCAGATAGAGGTTCCGGTATATACCGAAGATGGCAGCCGCAATCCTGTCGAGATAGCCAGGAATGCCATCAGGGAGGCGAAGAAGAATGGCAATGACCTGGTAATCATAGACACCGCCGGACGCCTTGCTGTGGATGAGGAGATGATGAACGAGATAGCGGCCGTGAAGAACGCTGTCACACCTCAGGAGACTCTCTTCGTGGTTGACTCGATGACAGGCCAGGATGCCGTCAACACGGCTTTTGAATTCAACGTGAGAATAGACTACGACGGGGTGGTTCTCACCAAGCTCGACGGCGACACCAGGGGTGGTGCGGCCCTTTCAATAAGATCAGTGGTGAACAAACCTGTCAAGTTCGTCAGCACCGGCGAAAAGATGGATGCCATTGACATCTTCTACCCTGAAAGGATGGCTGACAGGATACTGGGCATGGGCGATATCATCAGCCTGGTCGAGAAGGCACAGGAACAATACGACGAGGCTGAGGCACGCAAGCTGCAGAAGAAGATTGCCAAGGATCAGTTCGACTTCAACGACTTCATCTCTCAGATACAGCAGATCAAGAAGATGGGGAACATGAAGGACCTGATGGGAATGATCCCCGGGGTAAGCAAGGCTATTAAAAACCTTGACATTGATGATAATGCTTTCAAGGGAATAGAAGCAATCATCTCCAGTATGACTCCGGCCGAGAGATCGAACCCGGTGCTGCTCAACGGCAGCCGCCGCAAGAGAGTCGCCGAAGGGAGCGGCACAACTGTCATGGAGGTGAACCGGCTTCTGAAACAGTTTGATGAGACACGCAAGATCATGAAGATGGTTGCCAAAGGAGGTGACCTGTCCAAGATGGCAGTGAAGAGACGGTGAACATTGTAGATTTGCGATTTGCGATTTGCGATTTGCGATTGACGAAATTCCCGCAGGGGATAAAGCATTGTAGACCAGAGACATGATGAGAATCAATCCCCACAGGGGATCAGGCATTGTAATTGACGCATAAAACCACATACCCCAAATTCTGAATCGCAATTATGAACATCATTGACGGGAAAAAAACAGCTGCAGAAATCAGAAGTGAAATCGCCGAAGCGGTGAAAGAGATAAAAAATTCAGGCCATCGCGTTCCCCATCTGGCAGCCATCCTCGTGGGTAACGACGGCGGCAGCGAAACCTACGTCTCCCACAAGGTGAAGGACTGCGAGGAGGTGGGCTTCAGGTCCACACTCATCAGGATGCCCGCAACCGTGAGTGAGGATGTTCTGCTCGGAAAGGTCAGGGAACTGAACGGTGACCCGGAACTCGACGGACTGATCGTGCAATTACCGCTGCCTGACCATATCTCTGAAGACAAGGTAATTGAGACCATCAGCCCGGATAAGGATGTTGACGGCTTCCACCCGGTGAATGTGGGCCGTATGGCTGCCGGACTCCCTTCTTTTGTCTCGGCAACACCTGCCGGCATCATGGAACTGCTGAAACGGTACAACATCCCTCTGAAGGGCGCTGAGTGCGTTGTGGTTGGCCGCAGCAACATCGTGGGCCGCCCGGTCAGCATACTCCTGTCTCAGAAGGGTGCCGATGCAACCGTCACCGTGGTTCACAGCCGCACAAGAAACATTGCGGAGATTGTCAGAAGGGCAGATATTATAATAGCTGCCATCGGGCAGCCAGGATTCATAACCGCTGACATGGTAAAGGAGGGAGCAGTGGTGATTGATGTTGGCACAACACGCGTAGATGCACCTGATACAAAAGCAGGATGGAGGCTGAAAGGCGATGTTGATTTTGAGAAGGTCGCACCCCGGTGCTCCTGGATAACCCCGGTTCCCGGAGGCGTCGGTCCCATGACCAGGGTCTCCCTGCTGCTTAACACCCTGCAGGCATGCAGGGCTCAGGGCAAACTTATGCCCGTGAAATAGAGATCGTATCCTCCCTTGCCGCCTGATCTGTCAGACGAGAAAATCAGGAAAAAGTTCTCGAACTTAAGGTCTATTCCAAGCACCGGCCTGTATTCGTTTGCGGCGGAGTTGATCCCGGGCCCCATATTAACCGGGGAACTCCACTTCCCGTTGCGGAAGACGGAGTAGTACAGGTCAAACCCGCCCATACCGCCCTGCATCTCAGAGGCAAACACCATGTACCTGCCCCTGACAAAGGGGCATTTGTCGTCCCATGTGCTGTTAATGCTGTCAACCAGTGCGGGTGTCGCCGCCGGTGACATCAACCATTCACCGAGGCTCAGCCCGGCAGGCCTGGTTAGCATGTAAATATCAAAATCTCCGCCTCTGTCAGAACAGAACCATGCTGTGTCAAGCGTGGTTCCCAGGGAAAGATAGGCGTCATCAGACTGGCTGTTGAAGAGTGTTGCCCCGACAGGGGGTTCGACCGCAGGCAGGTTGGTGAAAGCAGGGATATAACTTGTAAAGACGATGTCCAGCCCGTTTTCATCAGTCTCCGTTGCGGCCGCCATGTACTCGAGTCCGTTGCGGCCGTTGAAAAACCTCAAGGGACCGAACTCGTTGCCACCGGTATTGAAAGCTGAGGTGAGCCTGTCAAGAAAAACATCTGCCGCCATCTCGGATTCAAGCTGGAAGGAACCGGTTGTCTGTCCGAATGAGTACCAGATAAGCCCATGTGTCAGGTCAAACTCACCTCCCGCACTTTGCCTGTTGGAGGAGAAGACCACCGGAAGCCTGGCATCAATCCTTCCCGCTTCAATATCCATATTGTAGTCGTCATGCTCTGTATTGAGCCCCTCAAGTGCTATGACCGAATCAGGGAAAATGCCCAGCTCATAGTTGATTTTCAATGGTTCCTCGCGACAACCTGTGAAGAAAGGGACAATTGACAAAACTGCAAGAAAAAATAGTAACCTGCTGCTGGTCATGACAGTCGTTTATTTTATAACGGGCAGCAAAGATGTTTAATATGAGCCAAATGAAAAAAACCGGACCCGGGGCCCGGTTTCAGAAGGTAGAATTCAGGTTAATTCTAGGGTAATATTTGGTTTGAGGGTAAGCTTCTGAACTCAATTGTAAGATGGATTCCGGCATGGGAAGGTTGCGTCAGATGAATTTTTTTTTACAAATACCTGTTTATCATGTTTATAAAAACGGGTGTCTGTTGATAATTGCTGCCCGGTCCGGGCTGACTGAACCAATAATATGTTAAATTTGCAGAATATTTTTCGGGGAGATGGAAGAAGAAAGATCCGGTTTTGTGCACGACAGTGAGTTGGATGAGGTGATTCTCCGGTTTGAGAGAATGCGGAAGAACAAGGAAACCTGCTATTTCGACGTCAATGAGTTTGAGACCATTATAGACTATTACCTTGAGGGCAACAACCCGGTTCACGCCTTTGAGGCTACCTCACTTGCATGTGAACTGCATCCCAACTCAGTTCCCATCCTTATCAGGAAAGCCCGCGTACTGCTTGAAAAGGGAAGGGCCACCGAGGCTCTTACAATAGCCAGGCGGCTTGAAAACATTGAGCCCGGCAACTGTGATATCTACCTTTGCAAGGCGACAGCGCTGGCAATGCTTGGTGACATCAACGGGGCACGCAAGGTATTCGACCTTGCCCTGGAAACCGATTCGGATGATCTCGAAAATATCCTTTACAGCATAACATCAGTGCTGCAGAACCTCAATTTTCACGAGGAAATGATTCCCTACCTCAACAAACTGGCCGAACTTGAGCCGGATTTCCCTGCTCATCTGTATGACCTTGCATATGCCTATGACAAGAAGGGTGACCAGCGGACAAGCATAAAATACTATAACCTCTACCTGGACGAGGATCCGTACTCAGACAGCGCATGGTATAATCTCGGTATAATATACAATAAAACAGGTGATTACGGCAAGTCGCTCGAGGCGTATGATTATGCCCTTGCCCTGAATCCCGAAAACACCTTCGCCCTCTTCAACAAGGCTAACATCCTCAGCAACCTCGGGAAATACAGCGAGGCGATGGATGTCTACCGCCAGTTCGTGGAGGAGGAGCCTGACAGCCTCGAGGGGCTGACTTACCTTGCCGAGTGCTATGACAAGACAGGCGATGAGGCGATGGCACGCAAGTACTACGCCGAGGCCATTGATATCACACCTGATTTTCCTGATCCGTGGTACGGCCTCGGACTGCTGTCGCTCTCGCGCAACAGGCCTGCTGAAAGTATCACACCCCTGAAGAAAGCCATTGAACTTGACCCCGAGAATCCCGACTACTGGTTCTCACTTGGCAAGGCCCATATCATGAACGGAAACATCAGGGAGGCAGTAAGATGCTATATCGAAGCTCTGATCATTGATGGCTACTATGACGAGGCATGGATCGAGACGGGCATAGTGGTGATGATGACCGGAGCCTACAGGGGAGCAATCCGCATTTTGAAAAAAGCCGCGAAAATCAGCGGAGACCTGCCAGGAATATACTTCCTGCTGGCATCGGCGTATCTTCACACGGGCAATATGAAGGAAGCCACCCGCAACCTTGTCAGGGCTATAAGGCTTGATAATGAACTCCTTGAAGAGTACTCCGTGCTCCTGCCGGAGGAAAAGCTGACCAATGCAATGAGACGACTGTTCAGGAAAACCAACTAAGATATGAAACAAGCGAGAGAACTGCTGACACACATTCCGGTAAGGCCGGGTAAGCCGAGAAAAGAGGGGCTTACAATGGTAATGGATAAGGGACTGAGTCTCAGGGAGGCTGAAGACTTCGCCGGGGTGGGCAGCGAGTATGTTGACTTTGTGAAGCTTGGATTCGGAACATCGGTAATAACCCCGAATGTCGACAAAAAGATAAAAACCTACCATGAGGCAGGAATGACCGTCTACTTCGGGGGAACCCTCTTCGAGGCATTCATTATCAGGGGACTTTTTGCCGAATACGTTGACCTGCTGAAGCATGCAGGCGTGAGAATGGTTGAGATCTCCGATGGCTCATATGAGTTCGATCATAGTGAAAAACTTCAGTATATCAGGAAACTGTCAAAGGATTTCACAGTGATCTCCGAGGTCGGCTCGAAAAAGAAGAATATTATTTATACCCCTGCCCAGTGGGTGGAGATGATGAAGGCCGAACTTGATGCCGGCTCGGTGAAGGTTATCGCTGAGGCGCGCGAATCGGGCACAATTGGCATCTACAATGATGACGGCTCGGTGAATAAGGACCTTATCGGCACCATCTCACGGGAGATAGGATTTGACAACGTACTGTGGGAAGCACCGCTGAAACAGCAGCAGGCGTGGTTCATTGCCCACTTCGGCGCCAATGTCAACCTCGGGAACATAGCCCCGAATGAGATAATTGCACTTGAATCACTCAGGCTTGGATTGCGAAGTGACACCTTTTTCAGCTTCCTTCCTGACCACATGAAATGAGGCTCTACGGAATAATAGGATTTCCGCTCGGACATTCATTCTCTCAGAAGCATTTCTCGGAAAAATTTGAAAGGGAACACCTTTCTGATCATGCTTACCGCAAGTTTGAGCTGCCGGAAATAGGTATGCTTCCTGAACTGCTTGTGCGGGAACCTGACCTCTGCGGATTCAATGTGACCATCCCCTGGAAGGTGAAGGTGATGGACTTCCTGGATGATATAGATCCGGTAGCAGCTGAAATCGGTGCAGTCAATACCGTAAAGGTCACCCGCCACGGCGGGAAAGCCTGGCTTAAGGGCTTCAACACAGACGCACCTGCCTTCAGGGAATCACTTCTCAGTAACCTGGATACCCTGCCTGACAGCGCCCTGGTCCTCGGTACCGGCGGAGCTGCGAAGAGCGTGATCCATACACTTATTGATCTGAATATCATTGCTGTACCGGTGTCGCGCAAGCCAGTCCGCGGCGGATATACCTATGATGACCTGCCGGGATACATGATCAGCGAGGCAGGGGTAATAATCAATACCACACCGGTGGGCATGGCACCTCACACTGAAGCTATGCCTCCCATTGACTACAGCTGCCTGCGGGAGGGACAGTTGTTGTTCGACCTCATATACAATCCTCCGGTTACGGCATTCCTGTCAAGAGGAGAGGAGCATGGATGCATCACCGTCAATGGTGAGGAGATGTTCCTTATTCAGGCCGGGCTGGCCTGGGAGATATGGAATGATGTGGAGTGACAAAGCGCAGGCGAATACCTGTTATTCCTTGTGCTGCCGGTAATCTGCCGGTCGGCTGTTGCAGGCGCCTGAAAATCAAATGAATATATTGCCGGGATATCCAATTGCCGTCAGTGAAAGCCCGTGTGCAGGTGCAGACTGTCCTGCAAGTCCCCGGTTTTTCCCGCGGAGAATCGCGTCGAAGTCGTTCAGAGCCAGCTTCCCTCTCCCGGCCGGGATAAGTGTGCCAACCACAGCCCTCACCATGTTCCTCAGGAACCTGTCAGCTGTAATGGTGAAGATGAGCTTTTCCTGCTCGTCAGTCCATCGCGCATGCGTCACCCGGCAAATGTTGGTCCTGTTGCTGCCGTGAAGCCGGCAGAAGCTGGTAAAATCGCTGTGCTTCAGCAGTATCGCTGCAGCCTCATTCATCCTGTCAATGTCAAGCTGCCAGTAGAGCAGCCATGCGGTGTCGGCACAGAACGGATCCTTCACCCTGGTCACGGTATACTGATATGTCCGGGAAATGGCATCGAACCTTGCATTGGCATCGGGATTTACCTTCACGATACGTTTTATCGCAATGTCATCGGGAAGTATGCCGTTGAGATTGTAAAGCAACTGCCCGTCATTGTTGAGGTCGTTACGCACGGCATCAAAATGGGCACAGAAAAAAGAGGCATGAACTCCGGTGTCAGTCCGACCGGCTCCTGTGACCGCTATCTGCGATGAGAGAACTGTGCTGAGCGCCTTAGTGAGAACACCCTGTACGGTGTGCTTGCCGGGCTGAATCTGCCAGCCGTTGTATGCCGTGCCCCTGAAGGAAAGAAAAATGAAGTATCGTGTCATGTCCGGACCAAAATGTAAAGATAGCTAAAGAACATTGGCAGGTAGATTGCTTTTAAGTAAATTGCGGCGACCAAAAAACAATACATTCATGAGCGATCCGGAACTCAAGAGAGGCTTTGCCAGCGATAACAACTCAGGCGTCCATCCCGCCGTGATGAAGGAACTGTTGCGGGTCAACAGGGGACATGTGGTAGGTTACGGCGACGATCCGTTCACCGAAACGGCCATGACGCTGATAAAGAAGGAACTGGGAGCTGAAACGGAGGTATATTTCGTCTTTACAGGCACCGGTGCCAATGTGCTGGGACTCGCAGGGGTGATGAAATCGTGGAACTCGGTCATCACTGCGCATACAGCCCACATCGAGACTGACGAGTGCGGCGCTCCTGAAAAATTTACCGGATGCAAGGTGCTTTCTGTTGACACACCTGACGGGAAGCTGCGCCCGGAGATGCTCGCCAGGCATATGCACGGATTTGATTTTGAGCACCATAGCCAGCCCGGAGTGATCTCCATCTCACAGGCCACGGAAATGGGCACTGTTTATACTCCCGGGGAGGTGAAGGAGCTGGCAGACTACGCGCATGAACACGGTCTGCTGCTTCATATGGACGGCGCCCGCATTGCCAATGCCGCAGTCACCCTGAGCGTTCCGTTCAGGGCATTCACCACCGACGCCGGCGTTGATATCCTCTCCTTCGGAGGAACCAAGAACGGGATGATGTACGGCGAAGCTGTCTGTTTCCTTAAACCGGGGCTCTCGGAGGGATTCAAATACCTCAGGAAGCAGGGGATGCAGCTGGCTTCAAAGATGCGTTTCATCTCAGCACAGTATATCGCCTATCTTTCAGGCGGATTATGGAAGGAGTGCGCCTCACACTCGAACAGGATGGCTCGGGAATTGCAAAGAAGGCTGAAGGAGATCAGCGGAATAAAGATCACCCAGAAAGTGGAGGCCAATGGCGTCTTCGTCATCATGCCCGACAGGGTGGCCGCACTGCTGAGCAGAGAGTACTTTTTCTACCCGTGGAATGAACAGACATCAGAATACCGGCTGATGACGAGCTGGGATACAACTTCAGATGACGTTGTGCAATTTGCAGACAGGCTGAAAAATATGATGTCAGATTATAAGTAGTCTCCTGACCCTTTCTGTATCTCGGCTACAGAGAAAGGAAGATCAAAAACAGCGTGGTGATGATTCAGGTTCGCGGAGCCAGCAGCATGCTGTCGCCATAACTCAGGAAACGGTACCCTGAAGCCAGGGCATGATTGTATATCTTTTTCCAGTTTTCCCCGGCAAAGGCAGCTACCAGTAGCAAAAGAGTACTGTGGGGCTGATGGAAGTTTGTAACCATGCTGCTGACCATCCTGAACCTGTAACCTGGAACAATGATGATGTCAGTGCGGGCTTCCAGCGTGTCCCTGCCGCTCCTTTCAAGTTCAGCCAGGAGGCAGTCAATTGCGACGGCAGGATCAAGTTCACCCTCTTTTTCGTAAGGTTCCCACTGTGAAACGGATGGGATTCGGTCTTTGAACTCCCTGCCTTCATAAAGGCTCATTCCGAGCCAGTAGAGGCTCTCGAGCGTGCGGACGGTGGTGGTGCCCACTGCGGTGGTTTTCCTGCTTCTGAGGCGCTCCAAAGTCTGTTTTGAGACGAAAAAGTGCTCGCTGTGCATCATGTGGTCACAGATCAGCTCTGATTTCACCGGCCTGAATGTTCCGGCGCTGACATGAAGAGTCACCTCCGCCCGTGGAATACCTGCCGCATCAAGTCCGGCGAGTACAGAAGGCGTAAAATGGAGTCCGGCAGTCGGGGCCGCCACTGAACCGTTTATTCGTGCATATGTGGTCTGGTATGCAGAAACGTCGCTCTCCTCATCATCCCTGTCCAGGTATGGTGGTATGGGCATATGGCCCAGGCACTCGAGCACTCCGGCAAAGGAAAGACCGGCCTCATTCCAGCTGAACCTTACAGTGAAGGCGTCTCCGGCTGTCCCTGTACGTTCTGCACTGAGGATATGCTCCTTGCCATCATGAATGAACCGTGATTCCAGCATTCCGCTTTTCCAGCGCTTGAGGTTGCCTACAAGGCATTTCCATTCCACCGGGCCACCCGATGCCAGGTTCATTGAGAATTCAGCCGGACTGTGCGGTTCAAGACAGAAGACTTCTATAATGGCGCCGCTGGCTTTCCTGAAGATAAGCCGCGCACGGATAACCCTGGTATTATTGAATACCATCAGGCTGGCATGGTCGGTCAGGGCCGGCAACTCACTGAAAATATGATCACTGATGTTACCGTCCCACACCAGCAGCTTTGACTTGTCCCTTTCGGGAAGAGGGTATTTCGCTATCCTCTCCGGGGGCAGATCATAGGTGTAATCCGCTATCTTTATGTCGCCGTAGCTCATCTTCATTTTTTCGTAACGGGCAAAAATAGCTAATTTTGAGATCAGATGACAGGTCATGAAAGGAAGCCGCAGCAGCCGTCCGCCCTCAGGCGGAAGTAAGGTCAGGGAAATTGACCTTCACCTCAGGCCGGGCCAGGCAGGGGTTGAAGCGCTGGAACGTCAGCTGGCACGGGTCAGGGGAGAGCTTAACAGCTCAATCAAGGCAGGAGCGAGAGAGATCGTTTTCATTCACGGTTCGGGGAGCGGTAAGCTTAGAGAGGCTTTGCGTGCCGCCATCGCAGCTGAATATCCTTCCTGCACCTGCCATGATGCACCGTTTGCCAGGTACGGTTATAATGGAGCTACAATAGTGACAATCAGAAAGTAACAGAAATGGCATAAATCAGTTTCGATCCGTGGTGGCAGAAGCAGGTCGCTGTTTTTGAGGAGATGGATGATGATCTGATCGGTGAGATCACCGCGAGGGCATGGAACTCATTCACAGATTGGCACGGGCTTCCGCCCGAAGAGATGTGCAGGCCACTGGAAGCAATTGCTGATCTCCTGATTCGGAATAATTGACTATCTTTGCCACCGGCAGGCCGGTCCGTCGCTCCTGCACTCAGGTGCCGGGGAGGAAAGTCCGGGCAACGCAGAGCACCATCCTTCCTAACGGGAAGATATCCGAAAGGGTATAGCAGTGTAACAGAAAAGAACAGTCCCGCTCCGCGGGTCAATGGTGAAAAGGTGAGGTAAGAGCTCACCGGTTCTGGTGGTGACACCGGGAGCCGTACACCTGATGGGTTGAAAGACCATGTATACCGGCGTCTGAGGGCTGCTCGCCCGAGCCGGGGGGTAGGTCGTATGACCGCGCCAGCAATGACGGGGCAAGATAAATGACGGACAGGGAACAAAATCCTTTACTGGAACCGTCTCCCGACAGAACCCGGCTTACAGGTCTGCCTTTGATACAGGAGATGCCGCCCGGCGTGGGCGGCATCTTTTGTGTGTGCCCGGCATTGGCGATAACTATGCGGAGCGCACACCAGGCACTTAGTAAATGCCGGGATTACATCACGGAAGGCTATGTATATGCAGTGGACATTGATCTTGAGAGGTTCTTTGACACGGTGAACCATGGCAAACTGATAGAGGTACTGTCACGCAAGGTTAAGGATGGGCGGGTTGTCTCGCTTATCCACAAGTATCTCAATGCAGGAGTGATGAAGGAAGGCAGATACGAAGAGACGCCGGCGGGTGTTCCGCAGGGAGGTCCGTTAAGTCCTGTACTGAGCAACATATTGCTCAATGAACTGGACATTGAGCTTGAGAGACGGGGACACAAGTTTGTACGCTATGCAGACGACATGGTCATATTATGCAGGAGCCGACGGAGTACCGAACGTACAATGCAGAACATCATCTCCTTTATAGAGGGGAAGTTGCTGCTGAAAGTCAATCGGGACAAGAGTAAGGCAGCCTATGTCAGGGAAGTTAAGTTCCTTGGCTAATCCTTTTACATCTACAAGGGGGAGGGCAGAC
>MTKZ01000271.1_pt1 | contig 70183 bp, 56 predicted proteins | sample 1042781 | NCBI WGS metagenome assembly MTKZ01 (sample SAMN06212207, study PRJNA360539) | anaerobic digester metagenome | biome: Wastewater treatment plant; material: sludge; isolation source: anaerobic digester fed with sludge from wastewater treatment plant | place: Denmark: WWTP Viborg ... | reverse complement strand
AAATATGGCAGGGAGGATGCTGTTTTTTATTACCACAAAAATCATGAAGTTGATTTTTATGTTCCGGAAGCATCGTTGGCTATTCAGGTGTGCTACAAGCTTGACAGCAGTCTGAATACTTACAACCGGGAGGTTGACTCTTTGATAAAAATAACTAAAGTACTGGATTGTAAAAAATTAGTCATTGTGACTAAAGACCAGGAACAGACTCTGGAAGTGGATGGCCACACTATTGAGGTTATTCCCATCTGGAGGTGGCTGACAGCTTAACTGTAGAAAAGTACTGCTTTTCCATGATTATGAAAACATTTCTCTTTTGCTTTATTCTTTTTTTGGAGCTATCGTTTACATCTTTTGCTCAAGCCTTATGGCCAATTTGTGGATCATCTGCGGGAGAAGGAATCCTATACAAACCGCAGCAGTACATAGGTGATGAATTAAATTTTGATGCTTTATTTCTTTCGGCGGCTGAAGGAACAATTGTAGTTGCTCCCATAGATGGCGTCATAAGAAATGTTTCAATTTTATCCTGGAACTCACGTTCATCTTTAAAATACTGGGATATTAAAATAGGTAGTATAAATGAAAAGATTGCAGAAATTATTGCGTCTCATGAAAAGGTCGAAGTGCCGTACAAATATTTGTCCGGAAGTATAACCATCAAATCATCTGATGGGAATAGGATTCGTGTGGATGGTCTTAGAGGTGATACAATCTTTAAAACCGGGATGATAATACATAAAGGAGATACTATTGGAACGGTCGGGTACGACTATAAGAAAATTAATGTTCCTCATATAGCGGTGTCTTTTTGCTCTAATCGAATGGATCCAATTGATCCTATGACACCATTTGGCCTGCAAACGACATTTATTGCTCCTCGGGAATTCATTACCCCGGATACGTTGACATCTTCTCAAGCTTTGGAAGACATTCAGATTCTCTTCGACGCATATAAGGAATGCTATCCATCATTAGGATCAATCTTGACACCCGGGCAAGCTGATGCCTTTGAAGCAGGAGTTATGGCAAAGTTACAGCAAGAAATAAGCTATATTGACTTTTTCTATCTTGTCCGGTCATCCACGGCGTCTGATTATATTCATGATTCTCATTTGAAGGTTCTGACTCATTTCCCAAATGCTTATGGGAAATTCCTGGTACCTCATCTTTATGCCGGATTTTTGAATGATTCATTGTTCGTGACTTGTGTTACAAAAGATCTTGGCAAGTATCTTCGAAAAACAATTACGTCTATCAATGGCATAGATGCAAAGGAGTTGATAAAACGCGCAAAGAGCATGCAAAATCTTTTTGATGAAAAAAGTTGCAGCTCCCGCGATATCAGCGGACTGACAGCCTGGAATTATCTTTACGGAAGTGAAGTTCATACACTTCAAAACCAAATAATCGTTTTTACCGATGGAAGTGAATTCAAAGATCATTGGATTCCCAGAAATACAGAGGAACGTATCCCAACCGTTTCAAACAATATATCCTATCATAGCAATAGAACAAAAAGTCTGCAAAATGATTATAACTTCGAAAGATTAAGAAACGATGTGGTCCTGTTCTCTTTATATACATTTAAGTTGAATCAAACCCAATTAGAAGAAATTGCAGATTCTTTGCAAGCGTGCTCCTCAGTTCAAAACATGATTATAGATCTTAGAAACAATCCTGGCGGTGACGAGCAGGTTCTTGCAGAACTCCTTTCATATTTTATTTCTAAAAAACCAGTGAAGCTAGATTCATATCAGAAGGTCAACAGTAACGGGACGTATCATAGTTTCAAGTATTCAACCAATTGTCCTGAAGATGCTGTTCTTTTTTCCGAATTCGAGACATTCAACGGACGAGATGGTTATTATTCAAAAAATCATTGGCTAAATCGAATAGAACCTAATCCTACGATTAATTATGCCGGAAATCTTTATATTCTTACGGGAGAAGAAACAGTCTCGGCTGCCACATACTTCCCTGCATTCCTTGTTCGCAATCATAGGGCGGTGACGGTAGGCAGAGAAACGCCAACAGGATATCATTATATGACAGCAAATAAATTTGTGGACATACGACTCCCAAACTCCGGGATTCAAGTTAGAATCCCCTTAGTAAAGGAAGTCTTTGATGAAACAGTTAATAATCGAGTGCCTGCAGGACGTGGATTATTGCCCGATTATGAAATCCCTTTATCCTATGAGGAATACTATATTTCAGAAGAAGATATCATCCTTAGTGAAACGCTGGATTTAATCTCTGAGGGGAAATACCTGGGCAAGAATCCTTTCCGGAGCCAACTCTCAATTATCTTATCTCCATGGGTGATCTCTCTGGTAGTTTTAGCTATCCTTACCGGAATAATACTTTCACGCAAAATTGTACGGAAAGGATGAGCGTTTCATGGTTTTCTTCCAGACAGTCGAGGAACTTAAAGTGCTTAATTATATTTGTCAGGAAATCAATGATATCAGATTTTTCTTTATTTTTATACGCTGGCAGAAAGCACTACTTATCAGAGACAGCCATTATGAGATTACACTCTTTCACTCCGTTTCGTTCTCAGGCATTTATACTTGTGTGTATTCTGTTCGTGGTTTCCGGATGTAAGATCAGAAGTGCCGGTCCTCCCGGTTCTTCGGATAGCATCGACACTCTGGCAACAGAAACCACGGCATACAAGGGAAAGATGCGGAATGTGACCTTTTTGCCCTATTGGGTATCCAATGCCCAGTTTGCCGGATATTATGTGGCCAGAGAAAAAGGCATCTACAAAAAATACGGCATCAACCTGGAGATCATTCCGTATGAACCATTCAACACACCTTCGGATCTTATCTCTTCCGGGAAGGCCGATTTTGCAGCTCTCTGGTTGGTAAATGCGATTGAATTGAAAGCAAAGGGCACAGATATCGTCAATATTGCCCAACCCTCAACCCGGTCCTCGGCCATGCTCCTGACCAAAAAATCGAGCGGCATTGATTCCATACCCCAAATGGAAGGAAAACGAGTGGGTATTTGGGCAGATTATGAACTCCAGCCCAAGGCGTTCTTTAGTAAATACAAAGTGAATGTCACTATAATTCCCATTGGCAGTACCAATAACCTGTTCCTTGCAGGTGGAGTGGATATCACCATTGCCAACTGGTTCGATGAATATCATACTATCATAAACTCGGGATATGACCCTGAAGACCTGAATGCCTTTTTCTTTGCAGATTTCAGCTTGAACTTTTTGGAAGACGGGATCTATTGTTTGTCCGATATGCGTGAAAACGACCCGCAGTTGTGTGCCGATTTTCTTAAAGCAACGCTTGAAGGTTGGAGGTATGCCTTTGATCATAAGGAAGAAGCCATCGACATCGTAGTGCAATATGCCCATAAAGACAAACTGCCTGTTAACAAGGTTCATCAGGGATGGATGCTCGACCGCTACCAAGACCTGTATCTTCCCGGGGGGAAGACTGAGTTCAACGAGTTGCTTTTGCCCCAGGATTATACATTTGCCGGGAAGGTGTTACAAGATGCCGGACTGATTGAAGAGATCCCTCCCTACAATTCGTTTTTTATTCCCATTAACAAGAACTGACCGCCATGAGCTATTTTTCGCGTAAGAAGGGATTGGCCTTCAGGTTAATACTCTATGTTTTCTCCAGCATCTCCATTATCTTTCTGCTCATTTTTGCTTATAACTATTACATCACAGACAAAATAGTCCACCAGAATCTGGTTAAGAACGCTCAGGACATCACCGCTTCCACCGTACTAAGGGTAGAGAAAGTCCTTGGCGCCGTCCAGAAGATCCCCATCAACTACTCCAAAACCATCGAGGCATCCGATTTTTCGCAGGAACAAATATTCCGCCTGGTACGCCAGATGGTGGAGACAAACCCCGAAGTGTATGGAGCCACCCTGGCCTTTGAACCATACGCTTACGACATGTCCCGAAAAAAATTCTCGCCCTATTTCTGTCGTACGGACAGCGGCATTACCTTCAGTTATATTGAGTACGACTATTTTTTCCTGGACTGGTACCAGATCCCTAAAGAACTGAACAAGGCATGTTGGAGTGAACCCTACTACGATGAGGGAGCCGGTAATGCCGTAATGTCCACCTATTCTGTGCCCATCTACAAAGAAGAAAACGGCCGAAAAAAAATCACCGCGATTCTCACCGCGGACGTTTCCCTCGATTGGTTACAGGATGCCATGGACTCCATAAAGATCTGCGAAACAGGCTACGGATATATCATTTCCTCCAACGGAACCATCGTGACCCATCCCAAACGGGAAATGATCATGAACGAGACCATCTTCAGTATTTCCGATTCCCAGAAATCGCCTTTGCTCCGGGAAGTGGGGAAAAACATGATTCGCGGAGAATCCAGCTTCGCCGAATTTGAATACCACAATGTCAATACCGGGAAACTCAGTTGGCTGGCCTACGCCCCCATTCCCACCAATGGCTGGTCGGTAGGTATTGTGTTCCCTGTGGACGAATTTATGGCCGATGTCAACAAGCTGACAATGAATTTAGTGGCTCTTTGCGTGATCGGTCTGTCCTTTGTTCTGTTTGTGATCATTCTCATTGCCCGGTCCATCACCGGGCCATTGAGAACGCTTACCAATGCAGCCGGGAACTTTGCCCAGGGTGATTTCAATGTCCAGTTGCCACATATTACGTCGCACGATGAGATCGGACGGCTCAACGACTCGTTCATATACATGCAGAAGGCTCTTGCCTCCACCATCAATGACCTTAAGGAAGCTTCGGAAAAGCTGAAAGCATCCTACGATAAACTCGAAGAGTACAACCGCACTCTGGAACAGAAAGTGGACGAGCGTACCTCCGAACTGAGAAAGAAAAACGACGAACTTGTGTCCGCCCAGGCTCAGCTGGTGCAATCCGAAAAAATGGCCTCGCTGGGCCAGCTCACCGCTGGCATTGCCCACGAGATCAAGAACCCACTAAATTTTGTGAACAACTTTGCCGAACTCACGGTGGATCTTGCCACCGAACTTAGGGAAGAACTCGATAAACTCACCGAAAATCTCACGGCGAAGGATAGAGACTACCTGCAGGGAATTCTCGACGACATCACTAATAATGCTAAGAAAATCAGTGACCATGGAAAGCGGGCTGACAGCATCGTCAAGGGTATGCTGCTCCATTCCCGCGGGAAAACTGGCGAAAAACAACCTACCGACATCAATGCGTTGCTGGCCGAATACATCAACCTGGGATACCATGGAATGCGGGCCCGGGACGCCAATTTCAACCTAAAGATCCAGGCAGACTACGATCCTGCAGTTGGCATGGTCAACGCTGTACCGCAAGACCTGAGCCGGGTATTCCTGAATACCATCAACAATGCCTGCTATTCCACTAATGAAAAGAAAAAGGTACGTCAGGACGCCTACTTCCCCGTTTTGCGCGCCACCACCAAAAATCTGGGAGATACGGTGGAAATACGGATATGGGATAACGGTACGGGCATCCCGCCGGAAATCATCGATAAGATCTTCAACCCGTTCTTTACCACCAAACCTGCAGGACAGGGAACCGGACTGGGGCTTTCACTCAGCTTTGACATTGTGGTACAGGAGCACCAGGGCCAGATGAACGTTAACTCTACTGTTGGAAAATATGCCGAATTTGTCATTGTTATCCCCAAATTTTAATACTCCCCATTATTCAACCACCGGAATAATTTTTTAGTGCAGCATTTAAAAATTAAAAGAACGGCTGGCCGATACAGATATTGAGTTAGTCAGACAAGATGTTTTGCCATTCATCAACAATCCCGAAGAGTTTGAAATCTGGTCAAATGATAACTTCTTTCAGTTGGATGAAATGATAAAATTTCAAATAAAGGCCCTGTTTGACAACTAAATCAGTATAGACCACTCTGAGATTCCATCTTCCAAGCCATTATTGTCAATCAATCCACATGTAAGGCTGTTTCTGTGGACAAACCGGCGGATTATGTGCTACTCCGACCCACAGGGACAATAAACAATCAAATGGGTGCTGCGTAGCAGCTTTTATAAGCTCCATAAGCTTTTGACGCACCACTCTCAAAGACAGCGTTATAGAGTCTCTGCACCACAAAGCCCCGGGAGCCTCGGCGTTCAACAAAAAGCTCCCGGAGCTTTGTGGTGGCAACGGTAGCGACAGCACAGAGTTGAGTGCCTGGTAGCCGCACAGATGGCAGCCCGCAAACACAAACACATAGGTGGAAACTCGGAGGGTGACAGGGAGGTGGTAAGTAATCAAATCAGCACTTATTCTCGTAACTTTCATAATAACAGACATATACGGAGTTTTCCAACAAAACTACTACTTACTACCTCCACCTTAAATTGACAAAAAACGGCAAAATCCCGGGGAGGGTGGTAAGTAGGGAAAAATAGCCCAATTTTACAACACGCACATAAACAGTCTGTTGTGAAATAATCTAACATTTCTGTTACTTACCACCTCCCATATAATTTCCGCTTTGTAAGATCACTCGGCGGTTAAAAGAGGTCCCACCTCCATTTGTTCAAAAAGCGAAGCTTTTTCTTAACTTTGTCTTATGCGAAAAGTCTGTTCACTGGTATTCGGGCTGGGTGTTTTTCTTTTTTTCTGGTTAGTGCTTCCGTACCATTTGCGGTTTCACGAACAGTTCCAGTTTTTCCGGTTTGGGACGGACTATTTCATGGATTCGGTCCTGCATCCGGAGGGCTTTTCCTTTTACCTGGGAGGGTTTTTCACCCAATTTTTCCGGTACTCGTGGGCAGGAGCCCTGATCATAGCTTTGTTGCTGGTGCTGATGCAGCGGTTGGTGGCCGGGATTGCATATGGGGTTTCTGGCCGAGTTATTGGCCGGGTGGCTGGCCGAGTTCCTGGCAGTGCTCCCAACAGTGACTCTGGCAGTGCTCCCAACAGTGACTCTGGCAGTGCCCCCGCCACCCCTCTCTGGTATCCGCTCACATACCTGCCTTCTGTTTTTGTATGGTTGCTTTTGTGCAACGAAAATTACTTGATTTCTGCGGTGGTGGCCCTGTTGCTGGCGCTGTGGGCAGTGAATCTGTACCAGCGCGCTGGCGATAGGAAATCAAGGATTGCCGTATTTTATATCCTGCAACCGGTGTTGTTCTTTCTGGCTGGTGGGACCGTGCTCATTTTTACGGCCTGTTTCCTGTATCTGGAAGCGTTTTGCTCCGAGGTGTTTTGCACCGGGGAAGCCGTTCCCGGAAGGACAAATCGCATGGAAAATCCTTGCCGGGGCACAGGCCGCTGGAAAACGTATGCCCTCCGGGTACTTCCGGCAGTGGCGCTTGTTTTCCTCTATCCTGTGGCCGCGCGTATTTTCTGGCAGTATCCCTATGAAAAACTGCTGGGAGGGCTCCATTTCTATAGATACTACTATTTTTCATACCCCCTGCAGTATGTAGCCTGGGCACTGGCCGCTATTGTTCCCCTGATCTGCAAGCTGATTCCCGCTCCGGGCACCGGTTGCCTGCACCGCCTGATCCTTGCACCAGGCACCGCCCGCCTGCACCGGATCATTTCGCCCGCTCCGGGCACCGCACGCCTGCACCGGATCATTACCCCTGCGCTGTGGGTGTTGCTTGCCGCAGCCACTGTAGCAGGTCTGTATCATTTTGCCGACAGGGACAAGGAATTGCTTTTTGCATATGACATTCTGGTATATGAAGAGCAGTGGGACGAGGTGCTGCAGCGGGCGCAAAAAGATCCCCCCGGCTCTTCCATTGAAATGGTGGCCGTCAACCTGGCCTTGTGGAAGACCGGCCGCCTGGAAACGGAAATGTTCCACCATCCGCAACAGGGACCGGAAGGGCTTTTGCTGCCTTTTCGCCGGGATTTCGTTACTCCCTTGATGATGTCCGAGGTGTACCTTCACCTGGGCATGGTCAACTCCGCGCAACGCAACGCCTACGACGCCATGGAGGCCATCCCCGATTTCCAGAAGAGTGCCCGGTGCTACCAGCGCCTTGCCCAGACTAACATCATCAACGGCCATTACCGGGTGGCTCGCACCTACCTGGAGCAATTGTCAAAAACTCTCTTTTACCGGAAATGGGCGCAAGAGGCCATGCAATGCCTTGGAGATGAGGAACGGCTTGGAGATGAGGAGCGTATTACAGAACATCCGCTTTATGGCCGCATCCGCAGGATCCGTTACCGGGACGAAATGCTCTTCAGCCCCCAGGGGCTCAACGCCATGCTGGATGTCCTGTACCGGAACAACCGGGAGAACAAGATGGCTTACGCTTACATGCTGGCCTATACCTTGCTGGCCAAGGACCTGGAACGCTTTGCCGATTACATTACCCTGGAATATCCCTCCGGAAGTGATAAAACACTTCCCGTTCCATACCAGGAAGCCCTGGCTTTGTACTGGGTACAGAACAACAGCTCGCTGGAAGGCATCCCCTGGAACATATCCGGGGACGTACGCAAAAGACTGGATGATTTTACAGCCATGTATCAACAGTTTGCAGGCGGAAGGCCTGAAAGGGAATTGAAAAAGGATTTTGGGAAAACCTATTGGTATTATGTCTTTTTTAAAAAAATATAGCCTGGCATGCATGGCGCTGATGGCCATCGTTGCGTGCCGTTATGCAGGAGGAGAAGTGGTTCCGGAGGATTCTCCGCCGGCCATATGGCCCGATTACAAGGAAGTGACAGTACCGGTCAATATCGCTCCCATGAATTTCACCCTGGAAAAGACCACGTTACTTAGCGATGAGGAGCCTGCATTCAGCCGCCTGGAAGCACGGGTGGAGGGGGCCGATGGAAGTTTTATCAAAGGGTCCGGAAAGCGGCACGTCCGTTTTCCCATGGGCGGTTGGGCCCGTTTGCTGGAAAAGAATGCGGGAGACAGTCTTCTGGTTACGCTCATGGGCTGGGATGGAAAGCAATGGCACAGTTACCGTCCCTTCACCATTTACGTAAACGCTCAGCCCATAGATTACGGAATGGTTTTTCGTTACATTGCCCCCGGGTACGAAGTGTACAGTAAAGTGGGCATCTACCAGCGCGAGCTGTCCTCGTTCCGCACCAGCGCCATTTATGAAAACACCCTGATCCCTCAAACCTGCGCGAATTGCCATTCCTTCAAACAGGGTGATCCCGAATATTTTTCCCTTCACGTAAGGGGAGAGAAGGGAGCCACAGTGCTGCAGAAAGAAGGAACATTCCGCTACCTTGACAGCCGGACCGACTCCACTTCCTCGGCCTTTTCCTATCCTTCCTGGCATCCCGATGGACGCTACATTGCCTATTCGCTCAACAAAACCTACCAATCCTTCCATGTGACGGCGGAAGACCGGGTGGAAGTGTATGACCTGGTGTCGGACATTGTGATCTACGATACGCAGGAAAATTGCATCCTGGCTTCAGACCTGCTGACCACCGGGGCTTTTGAGACTTTTCCCAAATTTTCTGCCGACGGGCATTCCCTGTATTTCTGCCTGGCCAGGGAACAGGACCTGCCCACAGAATACCGGGACCTGAGGTATAATCTGTGCCGGGTGGATTTTGATCCGCTCACCGGCGAAACCGGGAAAGAGATCCATACGGTCATTGACGCTGTTTCCATAGGGAAAAGCATTTCCCAGCCCGTTCCCTCACCCGACGGCAGGCACATCCTTTTTTCCCTGCTGGATTTCGGCACGTTCCCGGTCAATCACCGTGCTTCGGAACTGGCCCTGCTGGACCTGGAAGACAACACATGGCGTTTGCTTGACGCCTGGAACAGCCCCGATGTGGAAAGCTACCACAGCTGGAGCAGCAATTCCAGGTGGGTGGTTTTTTCCAGCCGGCGTCAGGACGGGTTGCTGGTGCTGCCTTACATCGGATATATCGATGAACAGGGCAATACGGGCAAACCGTTCCTATTGCCCCAGAAAGACCCGGAGCACTTTTACGGAACCCTTACCCGTTCCTTCAATTGTCCCGAGCTGGTCACAGCGGCGGTGAAGCTCGAACGGCGCAAACTGGAACGCAGTGCCAACCGGATGGAGCGCGAAGAGGTGCGATTCCGGCGTATTGATTAATTGGTTCTTTTTTGTATTTTTGCCCCACATTTGCGTGCCTTGACACATTGAGTTGTTAGCTCAGCTGGTTTAGAGCACTACCTTGACAGGGTAGGGGTCACTGGTTCGAATCCAGTACAACTCACTTTTTCTATGATCCGTTTTGCCACCATTGGTTCCAATGTGATCGTGGATTCCTTTCTGAGGGGAGCCGCTCATGATTCCCGTTTTTCCTTGCAGGCTGTTTATTCCCGGACACAGGAGCGTGCCAGCGAATTTGCCGCCAGGCACGAAGCCGGGAAAACCTTTACATCGCTGGAAGCGCTGGCTGCCGACAGGCAGGTGGATGCCGTCTACATTGCCTCTCCCAATTGTTGCCATGCCCCGCAGGCCATCCTGATGATGGAACACGGGAAACACGTCCTTTGTGAAAAACCGCTGGCACCTTCACTGGCAGAGGGTAAAGCCATGACAGAAGCGGCCCGCCGCAACGGGGTAGTGCTCATGGAGGCCATGAAGACCACCCTGATGCCCAATTTTGCCCGCGTTCGGGAAGCCTTGCCGCACATCGGCCCGGTAAGAAGGTTTTTTGCGCAGTTCTGCCAGTACTCCTCCCGTTACGACAATTTCAAAAAAGGTGTGATAAGCAATGCGTTTCGTGCCGGGATGGGGACGGGAGCGCTGCGGGACCTGGGTGTGTACGGGCTGGCGCCGCTGGTGCATCTCTTTGGCATGCCGCAACAGCTGCAGGCCTCGGCAACACTCCTCTCCACCGGGGTGGACGGACAAGGCTCGGTGTTGATGACCTATCCCGGGATGGAAGCGGTGGTGGTGTTCTCCAAGATCTCGGATTCTTTCCTGCCATCGGAGATCCAGGGGGAAAACGGAAGGATCCTCATTGGCAAGCTTTCCACCATGAAAGATCCCGTGCTGGTCATGAGGGACGGGACCACAACAGATCTTTCAGTGCCGACCATTGCGGACGACATGTTTTATGAAGTGAAGGAATTCCTGGAAGTTATTGAATCGGGCGCCAAAGAATCTGCCGTCAACACGCACCAAAGAAGCCTGGAAGTACTGGAACTGGTGGACAGGGCCGGGAAACTGTAACACCGGGGAGGGTGGAACTCGCAAACAGGTGGCACCTCTTAATTTGGTTAAAATTCAATTTTTTAATATATTTACTCAGTCGGTAAATATTCACCTGTTAACGTTCTGTCTTATTATATTCCGACATCCCTTTTTGAATCCAATTTTTGCATCCAATGATACTCGTGCCGTCTATTTGACCTATACGACATTTATTAACAATTAAAATTTTTTAAGATTATGCTACATCATTATTGACTTCTAAAAAATAACAATAAAAATGAAACGAACTATTTTGTTATTAGCTATCTGCCTGGTCTCTAATTCTTGCCAAATAAATTCTTCAGAAGAAAAGGCAGAATTAATTGAAAGACAACACATTTTTAACGAATGTTTGTCTGCTGCACATCATCATAGTGGTTTAATACGTACTTTTCGTGAGCAAGCATTACCTGATCTTTTCAACCCAAATATTCTGATAAACCATGATGGCATTGTTAAAGAGATTGATCGAATCAGTTTATCTTATTTAGACGCTAATGGCATTGAATATAATGAAAATGAATTCCGGGCTCTTTCACGTGAAATATTATTCGATAAAATTAAAACCCGGAGTGATCAATCTGTTCAAATCTCAAATGAGTTACTTAATGATTTAATGGGAGTCCTTGATTTCGAAAATATTGATCAGATAGAAAACGATGTATCTCAAGTCCTTTTTTCAGAAAAATACGTTAGCACATCAGATGAACTTTTTAACATATGCGCTGTGACCGCTGCTGTTTTTGTTGATTCAGCTCTATATTGGGATGAAAACATCAATGAATGGATAGATTCGCAAACTGATGATGTCTCAACAAAATGCCTCGATTGGGATTATCTTTGGTCTTTAATCGAACCCATAATATATGCTGATGCAGAGGCCGCTGTCGCTGCTGCTTATATTGGTGCATGGTTAGGACCACTTGACGCGGTTGTTATTGCAGCCGCTGCTGCTATCGCTTCAATATTTGCTTGTATGACATCAGTGGCTCCATGAAAATATATTTCAGACTGGTTATGAAAAAAATAAAATACAATCTCGTTTTCTTTGCCTTTTATTCTTTTTTTCTCACATCGGATATACTTTTCTCCAATAGACCTGCTTGGCGAGATGTGATTTCTTCAGTCATAGTTTCACTTCTTATGGTCTTAGTGTTTTACTTATTTGATCGTCATAAAGAAAGAAAAGAGAAGAAAAAACAGGAGTAATATATTCTATTGAGTAATTATTTAGTCTTCAATTTTATGTCGTATAGGTTATTTTATCTTTGTTATATCTGAAAATAATTTCTGCAATTTTTTTTCATATTCGAATGATTCATTTTTTACTGGAACGGATATTATCTGTCAGAACGTTCAACAAGCCGGCTGTGGGACGGGACCACAACAGACCTTTCGGTGCCGACCATTGCGGACGACATGTATTACGAAGTGAAGGAATTCCTGGATGTTATTGAGTCGGGCGCCAAAGAATCTGCCGTCAACACGCATCAAAGAAGCCTGGAAGTACTGGAACTGGTGGACAGGGCCGGGAAAATCATACAATCTAAATAACAACATTATGAAGAAAATTACGCTGTGCATCCTGAGCGTATTGTTGTTTTTCTGGCAAGGATTTTCCAATCCCGTGCTACAGAACGTATATGCTCGCAGGACGGTGACCCTTAACGGGACATGGAACTATATTGTGGACCCGCTGGACAACGGGTATTACGATTACCGCCGCCAACCGCTGAAGAACGGGTTCTTTGAGAACCGCAAAGCCCAGGCTCCCGGGGACCTGGTAGAATACAATTTTGACCGGGACGCTACCATGACCATCCCGGGAGACTGGAACACACAGGATGACAGGTTGTTTTTTTACGAGGGTACTGTCTGGTTCAAAAAGGATTTCACGTATACGGCCAAATCCGGCAAACGGGTATTCCTGTATTTTGGCGCGGTGAATTATACCTGTAACGTCTGGGTGAACGGGAAGGAGGCGGGATCCCACGAAGGCGGGTTCACCCCCTTTGCTTTTGATGTAACGGACATTTTGCAGGAAGGGGACAATTTTGTGATTGTGCGGGCCAATAACGAACGTAAGCCGGAAAACGTGCCCACACTGAATTTTGACTGGTGGAATTACGGGGGTATCACCCGGGATGTGATGCTGGTGGAAACGCCTGAAATCTTCATAGACGATTACCTGGTGCAATTGCCCAAAGGTGTGAATGACGCTGTTGAGGGATACATCCGTTTGAACAGTCCGGCAGCCGGTATAAATGTAAGATTGCAGATCCCGGGCCTGGGCATTGACAGGCAATTTTTTACCAATGAGAAGGGAGAAGCAACTTTCCGGATAGGAGCAAAACCGGATCTCTGGTCGCCCGAATCGCCTTATCTTTACCAGGTAAAGGTTACGGGAGCGGGAGATACGCTCCTGGACAGGATCGGATTCCGGAATATTGCCACCGAAGGTAAAAGCATTCTGCTGAACGGGGAGAAAATCTTCCTTAAGGGCATCAGCATTCACGACGAGGCACCTTTCCGCCAGGGCCGTATCATTAGCCGGGAAGAATGCAGGATCCTGCTGGGCTGGGCAAAAGAACTGGGATGCAACTTTGTGCGGCTTGCTCATTATCCACACAACGAACACATGGTCCGCACTGCCGAGGAAATGGGGCTGATGGTCTGGTCCGAGATTCCCGTCTACTGGACCATCCGTTTTGACAACCCGCCCACATTTGAAAACGCCTCGGCCCAGTTGCGTGCGATGATGGAGCGGGACAAGAACCGCTGTGCCGTGGTGGTATGGTCGGTGGCCAATGAAACACCCCACAGTCCGGCACGGGATGCATTCCTGGAGAACCTGGCCAAACAGGTCCGTGACAATGACAATACCAGGTTGCTGAGCATGGCCATGGAAGTATCCGGATTCAGTGACAACACAAACAAAGTGGAAGATTACATGAGCCGTTTTGTAGATATCATCAGTTTCAATCACTACCTGGGCTGGTACGGGGGTACCCCGCAGGACTGCAAAACACGGCAATGGTATATACCTTACGACAAACCGTTTTTCGTGAGCGAGTTTGGTGCCGGAGCGCTCCAGGGATACCACGGGGATCCGGGGCAGCGCTGGACCGAGGAATACCAGGCAGAGCTGTACAAGAACACCCTGGAAATGTTTGACAGGGTAGAGGGATTTGCCGGGACATCGCCCTGGATCCTGATGGATTTCCGTTCACCGCGCAGGCAATTGCCTTATATCCAGGATTTCTTCAACCGCAAAGGCCTGGTATCGGAAAAAGGGGTTAAAAAAGCTGCTTTCTATGTGTTGAAAGATTTCTACCTCACTAAGTAGGTTCGACATTTGGAGAAGCCAGGTATTCCAGGACCGCATCGTATTCATGGTCGGGTACGTTGACCACGATTTTGTTATCCTTGTACAAAGTGTTAAGGGGCATGAACGAGTCCATGCTGCTGTCAAAAACAACAGGATGAAATCCTTCGTTTTCCAGGTTCCCTTTTATGACTTCGGCCTGGAAATGGGTGCTGCAACGGGCTACTGTTTTCATGATCAGACACGTTGATATTACTTTCTAAAGATAAGCAAAATCTTGCTATCTTAGCCACTGAAAAGTAATAATTATGAGTGAGGTTTTTTTTACGGATTTCAAGTCACGTCCGGGCATGAGTTTGCCCAAAAAAATGGAACTTCTTGTCAAGGCCGCCGGAATTGAGCGGCTTGATTGCAAGGATAAATTCACAGCCGTCAAGATCCATTTCGGAGAGCGTGGGAATTTGGCTTTCATACGTCACAATTACGCATCCAGGATGGTGGAATTGCTGCGGAAGATGGGCGCCCGGACTTTTCTGACCGATACCAATACCCTGTACAGCGGTTGGCGCTCCAATGCCGTGGACCATTTGAACATCGCTTACCTGAACGGATTCAATCCCATAAGCGTTCCCGGGGCTCCAGTCATTATTGCCGACGGGCTCAAAGGAACAGACGAGGTGGCGATCCCCATTCCCGGAGGGGAGTATTTCAGGGAAGCCCTGATCGGCTCGGCCATTGCCAAAGCCGATGTGCTGGTGACCATGACGCATTTCAAAGGCCATGAAATGACGGGATTCGGAGGCACCCTGAAAAATATCGGGATGGGTTCGGCCAGTGTGGGAGGAAAACTGCAACTTCACTCGGATTCCAAACCGGTCATAGAGCGGGCCAATTGCACTGGATGCCGCCAGTGCGTGATGAATTGCCGCCAAGGGGCTGTTTCCCTTGATAAAGAAAGGATTGCGGTCATCAATTACGAACTCTGTGTCGGTTGCGGACAATGCATTGCCGTATGCCAGTACGATGCGGCCCAGGCAGTGAAATCTTCTACTGCACAGGGCCTGACGGCCAAGATCTCTGAATATGCCTGGGCTGTCCTGCAGGGAAAAGCGCATTTTCATGTGAGTTTCATCATGGATGTGTCGCCCCTGTGTGATTGCTGGGGCATGAACGACATCCCCATAATTCCGGATATTGGCATGCTGGCCTCGTTTGATCCGCTTGCCCTTGACCAGGCTTGTTACGACCTGGCCAAAAAATCCCCGGCAATGCCCGGAAGTGTGGCTGATCCGGACAGAACTGATGCCAGGGTGGGAGAAGATAAGTTCCTATACGCAAATCCCCGTACCGACGGCGTATTTGGGCTTGCCCATGCCGAAAAGATGGGGATCGGATCACGCAGTTATACCCTGATAGAAATATGATGAGACGGTTTACCTGGTTTGCCCTGGCCGTATGTTTCCCGGCCATTCTTTCTGCAGGCAGTCCTTACCAGGGGATTTGCGTGCCTTTTGGTGGTGTAAAGGTTGTACCGCGCATTACAGAACACCAGGAAGGAAAAATACTGACTTTTGAGCACAGGTTTTTTAATGCGGCTTCAGGCCCTGCATACGGCAGCATGGGGCTGGTTCCTTCTGCCGGGCCTTTATCCCTGCAGGAAGGAACTGTTCCCCAGGCTCCGGGATCGTTGCACTTTGTAACCAGGAATCCGGATATGGATCTCCTTGTGACAGCCACACCCAGGGGGGCCATGCACCGGTATGCCTTTTTTACCCCATCCGGTGAACCTCAAAAAGAAGGCAGGATCCTGCTGGATCTTTCCGGCGCCGGGGATAATCCCGGCTCAGGAGAAAATCCGGGCGCCGGGGAAAATCACAGCTCAGGGATCCAGTGGGCAGGCATCAGGGTAGAAGACCCGAATACCGTCACCGGCAATATCATAAACCGCGCTGACAATGAAACCCTGCACACATACTTTGCCATTCGTTTTTCACGGCCCGTGAAACAGTTTTTTGCAACCGACAGTACAATTGCACCGGAAAATTATCCCCTGATGGGCGGGCCCAACCTGGATGCCGTATTCGTATTTGACCTGGTAAGGGGTGGACAGCAATTTGTGGGAGACGGGGTCCTGGAGATCCAGATAGCTTTTTCATCCATAGATGCCCTGGGGGCTTTAAACAACCTGAAGTCAGAGCAGGACGGGAAGAGTTTTGAAACGCTGCTCTGGGAAGCCGGTCAGCTTTGGGAAAAAGAATTGAGGGTCATCACCATTGACGAACCCTTGGGCAACGAAGTGCTGGAATCGCACAGGGCGCTGTTTTACAGCGCTTTGTCACAGACAATGATGTATCCCGCCTTATCACATGATGCAGATGGCAGGTTCCGAGGCAACGACAACAACATACACACCTCCGAGTATCATGTGAATTATGCCGCACTCTATCCGGGCTGTATGGTCAGGGATGCCCTTATGACATTTATTAAACCAGACAGGAGCCGTCAGTTCATCGCTTCCGCCCTGGCCTATTATGACAGGAGTGTGCCCAAATTGTTGCCAGGAGAAGGCGTACTGGATAAAGCCATGTCGCAGCTTACCGATGCCTGTGTCAAGGGTATCCTGCCCGCGTCCCTGACACCCCGCTTGCTGGAGGCCATGACCAATACAATGCAAACTCCTTTCCAGGGGCTGCTATCCGCGGCCCGGGAAACGGGATTCGTGCCCGCAGGAGCTGAACCCGGGTCTGGATCTATCCTGCTGACCAAAGATTTTTCCTATGCTAATTGGTGTCTGATGGTTATGGCTTCCGGTGCCGGTCAAACAGAAACTGTTAACCGGATACGGCCTTTTGTGACAGCCTATCAATGGCTTATAGATCCCGAAACAGGTTATGCCCGGGAGCGGAACAGCGACCTCAACTGGACTGTGCCGGCAGATCCCTCTGCTAGCAGTGAGCCGGCAGATTCTCTGACCTGCCGGGATGCCCTGCTGTTTGTTCCGCACAATATGGCCGATATTGTTGAAAGGACAGGGGGCAGGAAAGGATTTGAAAAGCGGCTGGACAGTGCAGTGTCTTTCAAAGAACTTCCTTACTTGTACACATGGACAGCATCTCCCTGGAAGGGACAGGAAAAGATCCGGAAAATGATGGACGCTTACAGCCTGGAGGATGAGACTCCTGCCTGGTTCATTTTTTCTGCCATGGGCCTCTATCCTTTGTGTCCCGGAACGGATCAATATGTCCTGGGCGCTCCGTATTTTAAGAAAATGACTGTCCGTCTGGAAGGCGGCAAAGTGTTGACCATTGAGGCACCCCGGCTGACAGAAAAGAATATATATGTAAAAGAAGTAAAATGGAACGGCAAGGTACTGGACACATCGTTCATTACCCATGGCCAACTTATGGAAGGGGGATTACTGGAATTCGGCATGACAGCTAATCCGGTCCGCGGAAGGTCCTTCCGGAATGAAAAATTGCCATATTCCTATCTAAAAAAGTAGTATATTTGTTGTGTCCTGAAATACAATAAAATGCCATCCAAAAATACTTTGATTGTCAATCTTTTTGGAGGTCCTGCCGCGGGCAAGACCACCTGTGCCTGGGAGATTGCAAGTAAATTAAAAAAGCAGCGGCTTGTTACTGAATACGTTTCTGAATACGCGAAAGAACTGGTATGGGATGAAAAACTTGACATCCTGGATGGCAGCGAGCCCCACCAGCACCACATATTTGAAGTACAAACGCACCGTGTGGAAAGGTTGGTTGGAAAAGTTGACGTTGTGGTTACAGATGCCACCCTGTTGAACAGCCTGGTTTTTGGAGTAAACGTGTCGGATTCTTTTCATAAGGAGATCATTAAGAATTTCAACCGGTTCAACAATTTTAACCTGTTTATTCAAAGGACTGCTTATTTTGAACAGGAAGGCCGCATCCACAACCTGGAACAGTCCCTGGAACTGGATGAAAAGATCATCGACATCCTGGTAGGCAACAAGATACCCTTTGAAACCTACAGTCACAGGACACTGGACCTGGTAATTATGAAAATTTGTTTACTAGTTAAAAGTTAAGAAAATGATTCTGAAGTACAATGGGCCTTTGCAGATGCAAATCAACGACATTGCCAGGGTGGCCGAATATATGTGGCAAAAAGGATGGGCAGAAAGGAATGCCGGAAACATCACCGTTAACGTGACTGAATTCATTGGAGATGAGAATAAGAACCTGCCTGCGATCACCAGAATTCCCCTTTACCATACGGTCCCGGAACTGGCAGGGCAGTATTATTATGTGACCAGCGCAGGTTCCAGGATGCGTGATGTAGCAAGGAACCCCATGGACCAGGGGATCATCACACGGGTAGCTGTGGATGGTAAAAGCATTGATATACTGGCAGACAAAGACTTGCCACCCACCATAGAGCTGCCTTCTCACCTGCTTATGCACCAGGTGTTCGCACAGGAAGCCATACAACAGGGTGTTCCCGTGTCGGCAGGCAGGCGCGTGGTTTTCCACACGCACCCCAATGAATTGATAGCCCTGTCTCATATCAGTGAATTGAAAAGTACGCGGGTAATTACCGAAGCATTGTACGAGATGCATGCAGAAGTAAAAATGTGCGTACCCAACGGATTGGCATGGGTTCCCTATGAGATGCCCGGGTCCATGGAACTGGCAAAAGCAAGCATAAAAGACCTGAAGAATTTCCGCATTATGTTGTGGGAACGCCACGGGGTCCTGGGTACGGGAACCAATATCCTGGAAGTGTTCGATGCCGTGGATACGCTCAATACCGCCGCAAAGATATACCTGTACGTCCATTCGCTACGCAGTTAAGTATTTTTACCTATGATCTCTTTTTTTCTGAAAAACCGTTCTGAGGTTCTGGTCGTTCAGACAGAGCGGGCATTATCCAATCCGCACCTGGAAGCCCTGACCTGGTTGTTTGGAGGAGCAATCCCCATAGATCCCCGCGACCCCTTGCTCAAAGGATGGTTCAAAGGCCCGCGGCGCGAAATGGTTACCCCCTGGAGCACGGTGGCAACAGAGATCTGCCAGAGTATGAACATTCCGGGAGTTGTCCGGATTGAAGAGTTTTTCCCGGTCCGGGAAACTGACCCTTTTGATGCCATGCTGCAGGAAATGTACCAGGGACTGGACCAACAGGTATTCCGGACAGGAAGGGTTCCGGAACCGGTCAGAAAGATCCTGGATATTGAGGCATACAACCGTGAGGAAGGATTGGCGTTGAACGAAGAGGAGATCGGCTATCTGCAGGATCTTTCCCGGCGCCTGGACCGACCCTTGACAGACTCTGAAATATTCGGGTTTTCCCAGGCAAATTCCGAACATTGCCGGCACAAGATATTCAACGGATCATTCATCATTGATGGAGAAAAGCAGCCTTCCACCCTGTTTGAAATGATCAAAAAAACAGCTGCTGTCAACCCAAACCGCATAGTCTCTGCCTATAGGGACAACTGTGCCTTTGTGGCCGGACCCTCGCAGCACGTTTTTTTCATACCGGAATTTCCGGACCGTCCCGGTTATTTCAAAACGGTCCCTTACGATACGGTGATCAGCCTGAAAGCCGAGACCCATAATTTTCCCACCACGGTTGAGCCTTTCAACGGGGCAGCAACCGGCAGCGGGGGAGAGATCCGGGACCGGATGGCCGGCGGAAAGGCCTCTTTCCCTTTAGCCGGCACGGCCGTATACATGACTTCCCTGCCCAGGCTCGAAGAAGGGCCTGAAAGACCCGGGGCCCGCCCCTGGATGTACCACACCCCGGAAGATATCCTGACAAAAGCCTCCAACGGGGCCAGCGATTACGGGAACAAGTTCGGACAGCCTCTCATTTGCGGATCGCTTCTGTGTTTTGAACACAGGGAAAAAGACCGGCAATACGGGTACGACAAGGTGATCATGCAGGCTGGCGGTGTGGGTTATGCCCGCCTGGAAGATGCCCAAAAGGAAAAACCCTGCAAAGGAGATAAGATCGTGCTCCTGGGCGGAGATAATTACAGGATCGGCATGGGTGGCGGTGCTGTTTCGTCGGTAGCTACCGGGGAATTCGGTAATGCCATAGAACTGAATGCTGTGCAGCGGTCCAACCCCGAGATGCAAAAACGCGTATACAACACCATCCGATCACTGGCCGAGAACAACGTTAATCCCATTGTTTCCATTCACGACCACGGGGCAGGCGGCCACCTGAACTGCCTTGCCGAGTTGGTGGAAAATGAAGGCGGCAGGATAGAGATGGAAAAGCTGCCACTGGGGGATCCCACCCTGAGTGCCAAGGAAATCATAGGAAATGAATCACAGGAACGCATGGGCCTGGTAATGCACCCGCAGGATGTGGACTTGCTCCGGAAGACGGCAGAAAGGGAAAGGGCTCCCCTGTACGTTATTGGTGAAATTACCGGGGACGGGCGCTTCACTTTTGAAAATTCAGGGACCGGAGAAAAACCCATTGACCTGGAAATTAAAGATCTGTTAGGTTCCGTTCCGCGCACGGTCATGGAGGATCAGACATACAACATGGAATTTGAACCACTGACCTGCAGACAGGACAACGATTCGCTGATTGATTATGCCCAACAGGTGATACAGCTCGAATCGGTTGCCTGTAAAGACTGGCTTACCAACAAGGTTGACCGCTCGGTCACAGGTTGGGTTGCCGGCCAGCAATGTGCCGGACCATTGCAGTTGCCCCTGAATGATTACGGGTTGACAGCCATTGGTTTTGTGCCTTCGCCAAAAGGTTTTTCCGGCATTGCCACTTCCCTGGGACACGCACCCGTGGCAGGACTTATCGATGCGGCTGCAGGCAGCCGTTTATCCATTGCCGAGGCTCTGACTAACCTGGTGTTTGTTGCCCCGGACAACGGATTGCGCGATGTTTCCCTGAGTGCCAACTGGATGTGGCCCTGCCGGAACAAAGGGGAAGATGTCCGCCTGTACCGCGCCGTGAAGGCCGCCAGTGATTTTGCCTGTCAACTGGGCATCAATATTCCAACGGGGAAGGATTCCCTTTCCATGACCCAGAAGTACCCCGACGGAAGTAAAGTGCTCTCTCCCGGCACGGTCATCATATCTGCGGTGGCTCCGGTGAGCGATGTCCGCCGCAAGGTGCAACCGGTGATGGATCGCACGACCGCCTCGGCCCTCCTGTATGTGGATTTTTCGGGAAGGAAGGAACGCGCGTGCCACCTGGGCGGATCGGCACTTGCCCAGTGCATGGGAAAGGTGGGAGCCTCTTGTCCCGATGTGGAAGATGCAGAAGCCTTTAAAAGGGGATTTGAAACCGTCCGGGAACTGATAGCACAGGAAATGGTGCTAGCCGGGCACGATATATCGGCCGGAGGCCTGCTGACCTGCCTGCTGGAAATGTGCTTCGCCAATATCGGCGGAGGGATCCGCCTAAGGGAACATGTGCTGGAAGAAATTGCCGGAACCGACAAGGCTGCCGCCCTTTTTGCCGAGTATCCCGGAGTCATCCTGCAGGTTCGCGCCGACAGGATACACCAGGCCCTGGGGCTGTTGCTGGAGAATGACGTGAAAACCAGGTTGCTGGGAACACCCTGTGAAGAACGGATGATCAAGGTAGATGAAACCCTTTCCTTTGATATAGACCGGCTCAGGAACCTTTGGTTCCACACTTCTTACCTGATGGACAGGCGTCAGTGCAACCCGGTAAAAGCCCGCGAACGCTTTGAGAATTACGTAAAAACACCGTTGATATATGAATTTCCGGCCTGGTTTGACGGAACCCTGGAAATGCCCGACCAATCCGGGGGGAACAAACCCTTGCCAAAAGCCGCCATCATCAGGGAAAAGGGATCGCAATGCGACAGGGAAATGGCCTGGATGCTGTACCTGGCAGGATTTGAAGTACGCGATGTCCATACCACCGACCTGATCAGTGGACGGGAAACCCTGGATGACATACGCCTGATAGTCTTTGTGGGCGGGTTTTCCAACGCAGATACCCTGGGTTCCGCCAAGGGATGGGCCGGTGCGTTTTTATACAATCCCAAGGCAAAGGAAACCCTTGACCGTTATTATGCAAGGAAGGATACACTCAGCCTGGGCATATGCAACGGCTGCCAGCTGATGGCTGAACTGGGACTGATCACCCCGGCTGCCCGGGAAAAGTCACCCAAAATACAGCCCAACGAATCCGGAAAATTTGAGTGTAACTTTATCAACATTACCATTGAAGAAAGTAATTCAATATTTCTGAAACCCCTGCTGGGAAGCCGGCTGGGTATCTGGGTAGCTCACGGCGAGGGGAGGTTCTCATTACCGCAGAAAGGGGGTTACGCTGTGGCAGCGAGGTATTCCTACGATGTGTACCCGGCCAATCCCAACGGGTCACCCGGGGCTGTGGCCGCTGTCACCAGTGCCTGCGGGCGCCACCTGGCCATGATGCCGCATCCGGAACGCTGCATTTATCCCTGGAACTGGGCGTACTATCCCTCCGAAAGGGCTTCTGACCTTGTTTCCCCGTGGCTCCGGATGTTTACCGAGGCCCGTCTTTTTTGTATGAAATAAGCAACACCCTGCCATCCATGGTGGAAACGACCAACCTGGAATGCCCTGTGGGTTGTGCATAATTGACAAGTCCGTCCGAAAGGAGGACTTGCCATGCTTTAGAACCGTCCTGCCGGTGGTAGGCATACAATGATCCTGTAGCCGAGGGCACAAAGACAAGGTCGTCCTGCTCCGTGACAGGGGAAGGTCCTATCTCATAACCAAAACCTCCGGCCACACGCCATTGCGATACGGCTTTCCTGGGAGCGGTCTGGAAGGCATACAGGGAATCGAACATGGTTTTCACATAAACCTGCTGCCCGTCTACCGAGAGCCCTATGCTTTCCCGCCCCCCTCCGGCTTCCCAGACGGTTTTACCCGTACGGGCATCAATGGCGTAGCATTTTCTTTCCGGTGTGGTGATGAATATTTTTCCGTTAGCCTTTACCGGCCAGGTGGCTGCCGGAGAGTACCCGCGTCCCCGGTGCCTGTTTTCCCATACCCACTGTACCACTCCGGTACGGGGATGGAACGAGTAGAGTTCATTACCCCAGGAACCGGCAACCACCTGGGAGGAATCTGCATAGGGTCTTGATTCCATAAAACCGTTGATGTGCGTATACTCCCATAGGAGCGACCCGCTTTCTGCATCCAGGGCACGGAAGGTGCCATCAGACCCGCCAATGTACACGATGCCATCCATGACCGCAGGGGAGGCCACTATGGATTTGCCGGCGGGGTAGGTCCAGATGATCTGCCCGTTATGCAGGTCCAGGCAATACACGTTTTTGTCCGTAGACCCTATGAATACCCGGTCCTTATTAATGGCAGGTGTCGAGAAGATCTTGCCTTTTGTGGGCGTGCTCCAGAGCGCCTTACCGTCTTCCAGGGCTACCGCCTTGACTATTCCTTTGGTGTTGGCAAAAACAACGATCCCCGCCAGCGTATCTGCCACCGCAGCCGAACCAATATCGCTCTCATCCTGCCAGCTCCAGACAACCTCCACGTTTTGATCTGCAGCCCCAGGATCCGGTTGCTGCTTATCCGCTGCAGCAAGGGTGTCTGCAATCCGGGACGGGCCTTTTGTAAAAGTCAAAGAGTGCCATGCGGGCAGGGTATACGAACTGTCAGCCTGTTCCCGGACAATACGCTCCCGGAATGTCACCTGGCCTTTGTGAATGTTAACCAGGTTGTATCCCCGCCCTCCAGTCCTTCCCGGCAGGGCAGTCCGGCTTTTGACAGCGGGAATGCCCAGGGTGGTGAAGGCCTCGTTCGTATGGTAATGGCCGCACAAGGCCAGCTGGATGTTCCTGGTGGAGAGCAGTTCAATGACCTTGCGGTAGTTGCTCATGTCTTCGGTCAACGGGTAATGGTTCACATAAACAACAGGCATCCGTGCGGGGATGGTCCTGAGTACGCTGTCCAGCCAGACAAGGCTTTCCCTTGGTACAAGGGCGGGGGCCATGCGCATGTTGGGTCCCGAGTTGGTGCCAATGTATGCAATATGGTTATGGACAAAATAAAACTGTTCGTAGCCGAAGGTTTCCAGGAAGGTGTTGCATCCGCTTTCGGACCATTTGGAGTCGTGGTTCCCTGACAGGATGTACCAGGGCTTTTGCAGCGAGTCCAGCAGTTCCCTGGCCAGTTCAATCTCCCTGTCAGACCCGAATTCGGTGATATCCCCGGCAAGGATCACAAAATCAATGCTGTCCCGGGAGTTGATGTCCCGGATGATGGTCAATAATCCTTCACTGTTGGCGGAAGAGTTGCTGTTGATGTGTGTGTCTGCTACCAGGGCAAAACAAGTCCCTTTGTCTGTACGGCATCCGCACATCAGGCAGCAGGCTGCCAGAACACTTAATATCCAGATTTTCATTTATTTAATTATTTTCCGGTTTTTGGGGTCGTACAGGAATCCACAAGATAAACCAGGGACATGTATGGAATGCCCCCGTTGGTCATCAGTCCGATCTCGCAGGTCCGGCTGTTGGAATACCCTTTGCGGATACCGGCTGCTTCCAGTTGTGGTCTGAGTTTCCTCAGGGCATAGGCGTTGATCTCGGGCCGGGTGAAACCTTTGTCCCCGGCAAAGCCGCAACATCCCACTTCAGCAGGAATGAGCACCTGCGTGGAACACCTTTCGGCCAGGCGGCGCATTTCATTGTCAAGGTGCATCTTCCGGGTGGTGCAGGTGATGTGCAGCGCCACCGGTTCATCGGTGGGGTGGAAATCCAGCCTCGGCACAAGGAACTTTTCAATGAATTCCACCGGCTCGTACAGATCCAGGTCTTTGATCTTTTCCCGCATCCGGTAGAGACAGGGACTCTGGTCGCAAAGAACGGGGTATTTTCCTGCCTGGCTGGCCACCCAGAGGGCGCCGTTCAATTCCGCCGTTTTCTCATCGGCAATATGGGGCATACCCTTGCTTTCCCATATGGTACCGCAGCAAAGCTTGTCCATGTGATCCGGAAAGACAACACGGTACCCGGCCTTTTGTAGCAGGTTTACCATTTTATCGGTCAAGGGTGTGTTGTCGGGTGCCCCACGGGCTACGCCCATGCTCTGGTTGATACAGGAAGGAAAGTAGACAACCGTATCTTCAGCGCTTTCCTGGTGCCGCGGTCTCACCCGGTGGGCTCCGGGCATGGCCGGGGTCCAGAGGGGGAATCCCATCTTGTTGGCCACTTTGCATATCCAGCTCATCAGGCGTGTTCCAAGAACCATGTGAGCGGTTCTTGCCAGGCGCAATACGATTCTCATTATATTTTTAAGTCCCTGGAAATGGTTGGCAGACAGCATGCCAAGCACTTCGTCGCGTGAACCTGGCGGGTGAGCCTGCTCGCGCAGGAAATGCGTCAAATCTCCCGTATTGATCTCCATGGGGCAGGAGGTGGCGCAGAGTCCGTCTCCCGCGCAGGTAGCCCGTCCGGGATAGAAATAATCCTTGTCCAGCTCTTTCAGCAATTCGGGATTCTCTCCTGTTTCTTTCAGACGGCGGATCTCGCGTTGTACAATGATCCTTTGCCTGGAACTGAGGGTTTTGCCCCAGGTCAGGCAATGGACCTCACAAAAACCGCATTCTATGCATTTGTCCACTACAGGATGCACCACCGGCAGGGGTTTGAAGTCTTTGACATGACATAGCGGGTCCTCATTGAAGATCACCCCGGGATTCAGGATATTCCTTGGATCAAACAGTTCTTTGATACGCCTCATGACAGAGAAAGCTTCCCTGCCCCATTCTTTTTCCACAAAGGGAGCCATGTTCCTTCCGGTTCCGTGTTCTGCCTTGAGCGATCCATGGTACTTGTCGGTGACCATGGTGATAACATCCTGCATCAGGGCCTGGTAACGTGTAACTTCCTGCGGTGAATCAAAAGACTGGTTCAAAATGAAATGGAAGTTGCCTTCCAGGGCATGTCCATAAATGGCACTATCGTGGTATTCATGCCTGGTAAGGATTTCCTGCAGTTCGGCAACAGCCCGGGGCAGGTCTTCCAGGTGGAAGGCCACATCTTCGATCAGACAGGTGGAACCCGGCGGCCTCATGCCTCCTATGGATGGGAAGATTCCGGAACGCATGTTCCATAATACAGAATATTCTTCAGGTTTGTCGGTAAAGGTTACAGGGCGCCATTTTTCAAAACGGTCAAGGCCGCGGGTAATGGCAAGGATCTTTTCCTCAAGCTCCTTTTTGTCATGGGCTGCCGTTTCTATCAGGAGCGCGGTGGTGCCGTCCGGGAAATCTTTTATATAATCCGGAATTCCCTTGCGACCCTCCACGGAACGGAGGGCTTTTCGGTCCAGAAGTTCCGTGCCTATGACGGGAAGCTCTTTCAAGGCCTGAACTGCGCGGCAGGCCTCTTCAATGGATGTGAAATACGTCATGGAACTGGCACGAACCGGCCAGAGGGGCTCGGTGCTGACCGTAACCCGGGAGAAGAAAGCCAACGTACCTTCAGATCCGATAATAAGGTGTGTAATAATCTCAAAAGGATCTTCAAATTCCACCAAGGGAAGCAGGTTCAGGCCCGTAACGTTCTTGATGCTGTATTTGTACCTGATATGCTTTACCAGTGCCGGATTGCCCATTACCTTTTCACGGATCTGCATCAATTCGGTCAGGAACCTTGCGTGGGTACGGCAGAAAGAATCGCGGGATGCCTTATCTCCCGTATCCAGTATGGTGCCATCTGACAGGACCAGGCGCATGGAGCGGACAATCCTGTCGCTGTTTGCATGAGTGCCGCAATTCATGCCCGAGGCGTTGTTGGCCATGATGCCACCCACCATGGCAGAAGAAAGCGAAGCCGGATCGGGTGAGAATTTCCTGCCATAAGGTTTGAGGATCTCATTGACCCGGTCTCCAATGATGCCGGGTTGCAGCGATATGGTTTCCCCGCCATCGTGGACCTGGTATTTATCCCATCTTGTGGAAGCAACCAGCAGTACACTGTCGGAAAGGCTCTGACCCGAGAGGCTGGTCCCTGCAGCGCGGAAAGTCACGGCAATTTGTTTCTTGTTGCACATGTCAAGGATCTCAGACACTTCTTCTTCGGTGTCCGGGAACAGGACCAGGCGGGGTATTTTGCGGTAGAAACTGGCATCGGTTCCCCAGGCCAGACGATGCAGGTAGTCTGTTTTAATGCGTTCCGGCGGTAGTGTGCCGGAAAAAGGATTCATGGATTTCATAAATAATTATCAAGCAGGATCTTTTCCAGTTCTTCCAGGCCTTCTACAGCCTTTTGGGCAATGACATGCAGGTTTTTTCTCCTCACAGGAGCCGGTTTCGGATCTACAAGGAACAAAGGAATTTCATTATGCGCTAAATCAATAAGTCCCGCAGCAGGATATACGGCCAGGGAAGTGCCGACAACCACCATGACATCTGCCTGGCGGGTCCATTGCATGGCACACTCCATTTGTGGAACGGCTTCGCCAAACCATACCACATGCGGACGTAGTTGGGTCCCGTCCGGGGCTTTGTCACCCCAGGCAATGGGAGCATAACCTATGTCAATGATCAGGTCCGGATCATCGGAACTTCTTGCTTTTGTCAATTCTCCATGCAAGTGCAGGATTTTGCTGCTGCCGGCTCGTTCATGCAGGTCGTCCACGTTTTGGGTCACGATCCCCACGTCAAAGTATTTTTCCAGTCCGGCCAGGATCTCATGACCCTTGTTAGGACGTGCCCCTTGCAGGGCGGCCCGGCGTTCATTATAAAAGGCAAGCATTATTTTTGGGTCCCTGTACCATCCTTCTATGGATGCTACTTCCTCAACAGGATGGTTCTCCCAAAGTCCTCCGCTGTCGCGAAAGGTGCTGATGCCGCTTTGAGCACTCATTCCGGCTCCGGTCAATACAACTAGTTTTTTCACGTCAGCCAGTATGTCTTGCAGAATCGTTCTTCAAACCAAAACCTGAACAAAGGATCAATGAAATGTGGTTTTTTACGAACTGTTTCAATAATTCCTTTTCTTTCCAGGGCATCACGTATACGGGAAACATTGCCTGAAGACTTCAGGAGATATTTATCCATCACTTTTATTGAACAGAATTGTTCTACTCCCTTGCTAACGGCCCGGAGGAAATAAATCTGGGGAGTTGTGAGTTCCTGGCATATTGATTCGAAGGGTTGCTGGAATATGTCTAGGAGTTCTTCCAGGCCACTCTGGTACATGATGTCGTTCATGTATCCTTTTGTGTTGGAAAAACAAATGTCGGCCAGGTATTGAACATAATAAGGATGGCCTTCCATTTTCTGGAATATCATCCCTGCGTAGTCCCTGGATATCACCCTGCCTGCTTTGGCAAAACTTCGGATGATGTAATCTGTGAATTCCTTTTCTTCTATGGGTTCCATGGGTACGTGTTCAGCAAAACGGTAAAAGGGCCTGCGCTCATCAAAGAGTTCCCTGAAAACTGAGTAACCGGTAGATGTGGTGCTGCCAGATCCGCAAATCAGCCATGTTACATTCTTCATACTTTTCCACAGTTCAGCGATTTTCTGGAACATGGAACGGGCCGAGGTACCGGAAAACTCTGCCAGCGTTTGAAAAGACTCCAGAACCATGATAACGGGCCTGTTCAGGTGTGTTGAAAAAGTTTGCGGGAAGCGGGCCAGTTCGTGGTAGGCTTCTAGAGGCAGATCGTCTGGAAAAACCAGGAAAAATTTGTTGCCCTGGTGGTTGGGCACCGTGATTCCGGGTTTGCTTACCGGTAGAAGGGTCGCGGCCAGATTTTCCCATTCTCCCAAAGTATTCGCCACACATCCAAAGAGTGCGTTGGTCTGAGCGGCATAAAAGGAATGTTCACTCCGGATGTTGAAACAGGATAAACGACAGACCAGGGGAGCTTGTTCTTTTTTAAGTATCTGGGCCAGCACTTTGTTAATAAAGGAGCTTTTTCCCGTTTTTGGTGTATCCCATACTACGGAATGCTGTCCTTTAAAAAGATTGGAAGCCAGCCAGTTTGCACAGGCTGTTCTTCCCAGGACATCAGTCGCCTGAAGGGGACGATTGTATTGAAACGGTGAATTCATAACAAAGTGATTGTAACGAACAAAGATACTTTTTCTTTGGTATTCCGGGAAACTTTTTTACCTTTGCAATCCGTTTTTTAGCGATAAATATTTGACAATCGTTAAGCTATTGAATAAGAGGTATTTGTTAATACCCGCTTGCGGTTAAAACTATAAGAAGTTTTTATTATGTACGCAATTGTAGACATTGCCGGACAACAATTCAAGGTGGAAGAAGGCTGGAAGGTTTTTGTTAACCGGCTTGAGATTGAAGAAGGAGAAAGCATTAACTTTGATAAGGTATTGCTCAAGGATCAGGACGGAAAGGTCCTGGTTGGAAAACCTTACCTTGAAGGAGCTGCAGTCAATGCAACAGTGCTCAAACACCTGAAGGGTGCTAAAGTACTGGTATTTAAAAAGAAAAAAAGGAAAGGAACCCAGAAATGCAACGGACACCGTCAGCATCTGACACAAATCCGGATCAACACCATTTCATAACATCTAAAACTTAGAATTATGGCTCATAAAAAAGGTGTCGGTAGTTCAAAGAACGGCCGCGAATCACAAAGTAAACGTTTAGGCGTGAAGTTATTTGGCGGACAGGTTGCCAAAGCCGGAAACATTCTGGTTCGTCAGAGAGGAACTGTACACAACCCCGGTGATAACGTGGGAATCGGGAAAGATCATACATTGTATGCCCTGAAAGATGGAATTGTGGTTTTCCGCAAGAAAGCCAATAACAAATCATATGTTTCCATTCAGCCGGCAGCAGAAACTGCCCAGGCATAAATCCAAAAGGATCTGCATTTTAAGGAGACTAGCCATTCTTGGTTAGTCTTTTTTTTGCATGTACGCCGAGGCCCATCTGTTTGTGGAAGGTAGCGGCAGAGGTGGGTGCGTTGCACCTTTTTCCACCACAAATCATATTGTTTCTGCAGAGCAGCCTATTATAAGCGCTAAACGCGTTTAGCGCACCGCCCTGAAGATTAGCCTAATAGCGTTTTTTGCTATTTACAGCGGTTGCTGATACCACAAGGTAAGGGAAGCCTCGGCTTAAAGAAAAAGCTTCCCGGCCTTGTGGTGACAGCGACCGTCTTCAGGAAAGGGTTAAAGCCCCGGCTTAAGCTAAGCGTGTGTGATTGCAATGCACTCCATTTCTATGAGCCAGGTGGGGCGGCAGACCCTGCCCATGACGATGAGGGTGGGGATGGACGGAAAGCGGCTACGGAACAAGTCATCAACCAGTTCATAGTCCTCCTGCCTGCGCAGGTATACAATGATCTGTGCCACGTCTTCATAACCGCTTCCCGCTTCATGCAACAGCACTTCTACATTCTTCCACATCCTGAGGGTCTGTGATTTAATATCATCCAGGTGCATCACGTTGCCCCATTGGTCAATGCTGGCAGTGCCCGAGATCAGGATCTGCGTACGGTCATCAAAGCGCAGCGCCACGCCCCGCTCGAAGGTGACCCCGTATATATTTGTGGGACTCAGGTGGGTCAGCCCCCTGAGGTAGGTAATACGGTCAGGCTCAAGTCCACTGACAGCGTATGCGTCCATGGTCACATACGAGGCGGGAGCCCCGTTGCTGCCTTCTATTCCCGTACTGGCAATATAGTGCGTGTCCTTATCCATACCAATCTCCTCGAAGTATTCGGTACGGGACTTGGCAAAGGCAGAGTAATTTGCATCAATGTCTTTAATGAAGAACCAGGTTCTCAGGCAATGGTCCTTCATGTTGCATCCCTTTATATGCAGCCATTGCTGGTAATCCATGAGCAATTTGCGTGTCTGTTGGGTTACATTGCCTGCCAGACAAAATTTTTCTGTAGTCCAGAAGTGGGTATACCTTTCCGGTACACTCCCTTTGTCTCTCAAATAGATCCATACGGCCATTTCTGTTTTGTTTGCAGGCGGTTGCTCAATAAAAGACACGGCACATGTGGCCGGGAACAACTCCCTGGTATGGATACGGGACCGTTGCACTGAAGCATCTTTCAGGAAATACCTGACAAAAACCCGCTCCGAATCACGGTAAGGGTCCCGGGAAAGCCACTCTTGCATGCAGGAATGTAAAACGGCCATGCAGTCATTACCTGCATTTGTTGCACCGGGATCATTGCTTCTCTTGCCGGAGAACTGAAAAATCATGTGGTGCTCGGAATTATCACCCGAAGCAGGGGTGAAAGAGGAAACCTGTACAGAACATTCCGGATTATTTGAAAATATGTGATGCAAAAACTCCATGACCAAAAAAATTATTCATGGCCAAACACGCCTTCAAAGACAGCCTTTCTGAGGGAGCCCTCCTGGTCATCCCCTTCGTATTCCCAGTACATGGCCCCTCTCATTCCATAATTGTTAATAAAGCGGCATTTGTAACCTATGGAGCGCGGGTTGTCATACGTGCATACAACCTTGCCGGTGCTGTCTTTCAGGTAAGGGCCTTTGGCTATGTCATCCCAGCATTTTTCATATCCTTCCAGCTGTATGAGCTTTCCGTAACCTCCCATGCCCTGTGGAAAATCAGGGGCGGTTTTTCCATAGAAAGGTATTCCCAAAACAAGCCTGTCTAGCGGGAATCCTGCCCTGACGTGGGCCAGGACCGATTCGTAACAGGAAAGGTTTCCTGTCATGGAGGACGGATACAGGCCGGAATGATGGAAGGGAGGCAGGGCGATATCGTACGTCATGATATTGACAAAATCCACGTAGCCGGTAATGGATTTGAAATCTATGAATTTCCCGCTGGCAGCGGTAGCCAGTGTAAGAAGCATGCCATCTGGCAAGTGTTTGCGGATATCGCGCATCAACAGCGTGAAATTCCTGGTGTCTTCCGGAGCATGGGATATACCGGGGCCCTGGTTTGTGGGATATTCCCAATCGATGTCAATGCCGTCCAGGCCGAAGTCTTCCACAACACGCCTGCAATCCCTTGCAAAAGAGTCTCTTAAGGTGTCACTGGAGACCATTTCACTAAAACGCCCGCTGCCCCAGCCGCCGATGGAGAGCAGCACCTTGAGGGATGGTTTTTGTTTTTTCAAGGCTACGATCTGCCTGAGCCTTTCGGGATTGTCAACGATCACCCCGTCAAAAGTCTCGTTAACGTGTCCGAAAGCATAGTTTATGTGGGTGATACAGGCAGGATCCGGAATCGCTGCTTTCCATGATGTCACATAGGCTACAGCCACTTTCTCTTCTACGGGCATACCGGGGGCAAGGAGCCACTGTAATGCATTGGTAAAAAGCAGGTTTTGCGATGCATCCGAAAACCCGTTGCCACCGTGCCCCATATTCAAATATACCATGCGGTATTGCCTGTTTGCCCATGCAATGGGTAGGTCTTCGCTTTCAAAAATCCTGGATATGCCCAGGGGGAACGATTCTGCAGCCACGCTGGCCAGTACCTGGACTGCCGGATTTTCACGCAAACCGGGTGAAAAACGGTACCATTCGTTGGCAGGCGCAATAAAACGTTCAGGGACACCTTTGCAGACCGGGTGCAGGGGGTCTTCCATCCGTATGGGGGTTGGCAGGGGCGGCCAGTTGTAGTCTGCAAAAGCCACACCTCCCAGGAACCGGGTGAACCAGGGCCAATCTCCTTCCCTGTATAATGCGGCCTTGTGAAAACCTATCCACCGGCCCCCGTTGTCCATGTATTCTTCAAACACTTTTCGTTGCTTCTTGTCCAGAGGAATATAATTGAGCATCATAACCACATCAACATCCCTTAAATTCTCCTGGTCCATGGCTGCGGGATCAGTAGTGGCTTCAAAGCTCAGATCCCTGCTCCCATTGAGTCCGGAAAAAAAGGATACGGCACTTTCTGCAAAAGCAACATGGGAAGGGTCCTCCTGTGGGTTATAAAATGCCAGGATCCTGACCGAGGAAGCGGCAGGGGTGGGGGCAGGAGAGCTTTGTGCATAGGTGGTTAGCAGGCTTGCGGTGGAAATAACCAACAGGAATATTCTGCGTATGTTCATAATTGTCACGATTTTCTTTACCAAAAATACAAAAAACAATGCATCTTTGCAGTGAAATTTTTGAAATATGAGTACTGTACTGCAAATTCTTAACCTTGCAGGCTCACTGGGCCTTTTTCTCTATGGCATGACCCTGATGAGTGAATCTCTGCAGAAAATTGCCGGAGACAGACTGCGCCGTATCCTTTCCTCAATAACGTCCAATCCCCTGAAAGGTGTTCTTACCGGTGTGGCCATCACGTCCATCATACAATCCTCCAGCGCCACTACCGTAATGGTAGTGAGTTTTGTCAATGCCGGACTGCTAACCCTCGCGCAGGCAATCGGGGTGATCATGGGAGCCAATATCGGTACAACGGTTACGGCCTGGATAGTATCCCTGTTGGGTTTCAAAGCCGATATAGCCATATTGGCAATACCGCTGATAGCCGTCGGATTCATCATGTTCATGTCCAAAAGGCAGAAACGGAAAAATACGGGAGAGATGCTCATCGGATTTGCACTTTTGTTTCTCGGCCTTACCTTCCTGAAAGATTCCGTGCCCGATCTGAGTTCGAGCCCCGAGACCTTACAATTTCTGCAAAATTTTACCGGACATGGTTTCTGGTCTGTCCTGATCTTCGTAGGAGTTGGTACACTGCTTACCATGGTATTACAATCTTCCAGTGCCACAGTGGCCCTTACCCTGGTCATGGTCAATTACGGATGGATCCCATTTGAGATTGCAGCAGCCATGGTGCTGGGAGAAAACATAGGTACAACCATTACTGCAAATATTGCAGCGGCCGTTGGAAATGTTTCTGCTAAACGGGCTGCCCTGGCGCATACGTTTTTTAATTTGATAGGAGTGATCTGGGCAGTGGCTTTATTCGGCCCGTTCCTCAGGCTGGTTGGAACCATAATAACCGGACTTGGCGGGGCCGATCCATTCATTCCCATTGCCCAGGCAGCTGATCCTGTGGCATCCGGCAATGCTATGATCTATGCCGTATCCATGCTCCACACCCTGTTCAACGTAATCAACACGTCCCTGTTGATCTGGTTTATTCCCGTTTTGGTGAAAATAGTAACCTTTGTGATAAAGAGCCCGAAGGAAGAAGAAAAGTACCGCCTCAAATTCATCCAGGCAGGTTTGTTGAGCACGGCTGAATTATCACTTGACCAGGCTAAACAGGAGATCATACACTTCGGGAATATCATAACACGACAATATGGCATTATCAGGAATGCCCTGGATGTCAAGGATAATGATGAATTCGACACCTTGTTCAAAAAGATTTCTTACTATGAGGAAGTATCAGACAGGATAGAATTCGAAATTGCAGAATACCTGAACAAGATAGGGGATGAAGGAATCAGCGCGGAGTCCGGGAACAGGATCCAGTCCATGTATAAGATCATTGGAGAAATGGAAAGCATGGGTGACTCGGGATATAACCTGGGAAGGATACTGCAGAGAAAGCGGAACAACAATGTTTTCTTTGATGAGCGTATGACACACAATGTTCTCGGGATGATGGACCTGGTAGACAAAGGCTATGAGATCATGCTATTCAACCTTCAGGCCGGCTATACAAAACTGAACAACATAGACAATGCCCTGGATGCTGAAAAAGACATCAACAAATACCGCGATATGATCAGAGAGGGCAATTTGTTAAGCCTGGGGAAAAATGAATATGATTATCTTTCAGGCGTTTATTATATGGACCTTATCGCAGAGCTTGAACGGGTAGGGGACTTTATAATCAATGTTTCCGAATCTATCATGGAAATTAAATCATGATACAATGTTAACAATTAAACTATTAAGAGAGGATCCCGATTTTGTGGCAGAACGGCTGGCCGTAAGGAATCTTGATGCCGTTCCGGTCATACGGCAGATATTGGATCTGGATACCCGCAGGAGGGCAGCACAGACAGAAGCCGATGCTTTGACTGCAGAGCAAAAAAAGACGGCATCCCGGATCGGGAAGCTCATGGCAGAAGGGAAACTTGACCAGGTTGCTGAGATCAAAAAGAGCGCAGGCGAAAGCAAGGAAAAGGTAAAGGCTCTGATCGCTGACCAGGAAAAGTTTGAGAAAGAACTGAACGAGCTGCTAGTTACACTTCCAAATATTCCCAATAAGCTGGTGGTCAGGGGAGAAGGAGCCGCGGACAATGTCCTGGTCCGTGAGGGCGGACAAAAACCAAATCTGCCTGAAGGAGCACTTCCCCATTGGGAACTGGCCAAAAAATATGATTTGATTGATTTTGACCTGGGAGTCAAGCTTACAGGGGCCGGTTTTCCCGTATATAAAGGAAAAGGAGCCCGCTTGGAGATGGGACTGATCCAATTTTTCCTGGATCAGAATGCCCGGGCGGGATACACAGAGATCATGCCCCCGATACTGGTGAACGAAGATTCCGGATACGGGACGGGACAGCTGCCCGACAAGGGGGAACAGATGTACCATGTGGGACTCGACAATTATTACCTGATACCGACTGCCGAGGTGCCGCTTACCAACATATACCGCGACACCATCCTGGATGCAGCCCGGCTGCCCGTGAAGATAACCGCCTACACACCCTGTTTCCGCCGTGAAGCCGGCTCTTACGGAAAAGATGTCAGGGGGCTGAACAGGCTTCACCAGTTTGATAAGGTGGAAATAGTCCAGCTCACGCAACCCGACCATTCTTACCAGGCACTGGATCAGATGGTCCAACATGTGGAACGGCTGGTACAGATGCTGGAATTGCCCTATCGCATCCTGCGCCTGTGCGGTGGGGATTTGAGCTTCACCTCGGCCATGACTTATGATTTTGAAGTGTATTCGGCGGCCCAGCAGCGCTGGCTCGAGGTCAGTTCTGTCTCTAACTTTGAGACCTTCCAGTCCAACAGGCTCAAAGCCCGTTTCAGGGCAGAAGACGGCAAGACCCAACTGGTGCACACCCTTAACGGGAGCGCCCTGGCATTGCCCCGCATCGTTGCGGCCCTGCTAGAGAACAACCAGACACCGGAGGGAATCATGATTCCAGGGGCATTGCACAAATACCTCCATTATTCAGTGATATAATTCAAGTGACTAAGGAAAGGATCATAATAGGGATAGACCCCGGAACACGCCTTATGGGGTATGGAGTTATCCGTACCTGCGGGGCCAGGATGGAAACCCTTGCGCTGGGTGTTGTCCGGATGTCATCCATACAGGATCACTACCGCAGGATGAGTCATATACTTGAAAAAATGTACGAATTGCTGGATGAATTCCACCCCGACTGCATGGCCATAGAAGCTCCTTTTTACAGCAAGAATGTCCAGTCTATGCTCAAGCTGGGAAGGGCGCAGGGAGTGGCTATAGCAGCGGCTTTATCGCGCAACGTGCCTGTATGTGAATATGCGCCACGCAAGATAAAGATGGCAGTAACAGGCAGGGGAGCGGCCTCCAAGGAACAGGTAGCCGTCATGCTGAAGCAAATGCTTCATTTTACAGAAGAGCCCGAATCCCTGGATGCCACAGATGCCCTGGCAGTTGCCGTATGTCACGCCAACCAGTTGGAATTGCCACAGAAAACATCTTCGGCCGGTTCCTGGAAAGCTTTTGTGGCTAAGAATCCGCAGAGGATTGTGCGGAAATAGCAAACCGGCGCCACTTCTTAAGGACCTCACTCATATCGTCGGGCAAGGGCGCCTCGAAAAACATTTTTTCCCCGGTTGAGGGATGAATGAATCCCAGGGTTTTGGCATGAAGTGCCTGCCTGGGGAGAATCTCGAAGCAATTATCAATGAATTGTTTGTATTTACTGTAGACTGTCCCTTTGCGGATGCGGTCTCCGCCATAACGCACATCGCCAAAGAGGGGGTGTCCGATGTATTCCATATGAACCCTTATCTGGTGGGTCCTGCCTGTTTCCAGCCGGCACTCCACTAGGGTGACGTAACCAAAACGTTCTACTACCCTGTAATGGGTAACGGCATGCTTACCGGTTACCCCCAGGGGGCAGACACGGAACCGGAGACGGTCAGAGGGGTGACGTGCGATATCGCCTGTTACCGTACCCTCGTCATTTTCCATATCTCCCCATACCAGGGCGATATACAACCGTTCTGCGGAGTGGTCAAAGAATTGTTTTGCCAGCCGGAATTGCGCCACTTCTGAGCGCGCTACCACCAGAAGGCCCGATGTGTCTTTATCTATCCGGTGCACCAGGACTCCCATGTGTGAATCGTCTGTTTGCACGGTTCCCCGCTCCCCAAAATACCAGGCCAGCCCGTTGAGCAGGGTGCCGGTGTAATTGCCGTGCCCCGGATGGACGGTGAGTCCTGCCGGCTTGTTCACCACCAGGATATCCTGGTCCTGGAATACAATATCCAGAGGCATTTCCTGTGCAATCAGCCGGAACTCCCTTTTTTCAAAGGGCAGCATGATCCGTACATCGTCCAGGGGTTTGACTTTGTAATTGCTTTTTACGGGAGATCCGTTTACCAGAATGTATTCAGATTCTGCTGCAAGCTGAATGCGGTTTCGTGATGTGGCTTCCAGTTTTGATGTGAGGAACCTGTCAATTCTCAAAGGGGATTGCCCTTTGTCCACGACAATATGAAAATGTTCAAAAAGTTCCTGTTCATCTATCATTTACAGGTCATCTTCTGTGAGGGGGATCTGACGGAGTATGAGCAAATCGGGATTTATGGTCAGGTTCAGGTGTACTGATGTCCCCAGGGGCCACTCCGGTTGCTGCGTATAATCCGGGGATTGCCTGAAAATACGGGCAGCCAGGGTGTCGGCAGCAGTGAGAACACTCTGGTCGTAGGTTATTTTCCCAATATTCAAAGAATGATCACTCAGGATGTCCAACGCAGCTTCCAGGCTCTTTCCTGACAACATGGGAATGTAAGCCAACTCGTGGCCCGGTGCCATCCCCAGCACCAGGTCAATAGCACTGTATATGTTGACAGATGCTCCGGGTGCGACCGGCTGGCCCTGGTATAGCTGTTGAAGCACGTTGTTGGTGGCTATGTCAGGAATGTAAACCAAACGTCCCAGCTTCAGGCCCATGGAAGCCAGTTCAGCCTTGGCCTGCCTGAGTGAATAGCCCACCAGGGAAGGCACGGCAACCTGACGTGGAAGGAGTGAGTTGACGGTCAATTCTACCCTGCGGTTCTTTTTTACATGACGACCGGCGGGAGGAACCTGTCTGAAAACAACGCCTGCGGGTAATTCCGGGATGTAAAGAGAGTCGGTCACTTCCAGCCGCAGATGCAACGGCCTGGCAACCTCCTGCGCTTCTTCCAGCGAAAGGCCGGAAAAATCGGGAAGCAGGAATCCTTTTCCGTGACGTGTGAAGAGGTGTAAAGAGCTGTATGTGATAATAAAAAGCACAACAAGGAACACAAAAATCCACAGCAGGTTTCTGAGGATCGGTCTCCTTATGGTTTTTTTACCAGACACTTTCTAGAACTGATCTTCGTCGGATACGGTAAGTTTTTTGCGTCCGCGACGACGGCGGGCAGCAAGAACGCGACGTCCGTTGGGAGTAGACATACGCTCACGAAACCCGTGTTTGTTACGGCGTTTGCGTTGAGAGGGTTGAAATGTCCTTTTCATATTATTTTGCTACTTTAACTACTTTTCAATTGGGGAGCGCAAAGGTACGAAGTTTGTTTGATTTCACAAATTTTTTTGGTTTCAAAAAAGTCATCCTCCAGCCCCGGGAAAGTATCTTTAAGCGCTGTTACCAAGAAACATGTTTCCGGTATTCGGTATTTAGCGGCAGCTTCCTCAATTTCACCCGCCAGGTCACCGCCCTTGAGAAAGAGGATCCGTCCCGGTTCCCTTAACTTGTTCCGGGTCCATGGAAGAAATCCGGCCATGCTTGTCACAGCCCGGGACACGATCACATCACAACACCTGTCGGGCATTTGTTCAACGCGCGAGACCACAGCGGTTACATTATCCAAACCCAGCGAAGCCGAGACTTCCCTGACCACTTTGATTTTTTTTGCGATGGAATCACACAAAACGAAATGTGTCTGAGGGTGCATTATGGCCAGGGGGATTCCCGGGAAACCTCCTCCCGTACCGGCATCCAGTATGGTCGCTCCGGCAGTGAAAGGGTTGTCTGTGGTTGCGGCAGAAAGGGCAAGTGAATGAAGGACATGCCTTACATACAGGTGTTCCATGTCCTTGCGGCTTATTACATTAATGCGTTGATTCCAGTACGAATAAAGCTCACCCAGTTTCAGGCAACGCTCCCTTGCGGTCGGATCCAGGCGGGGGAAAAAATGGAAGATGATCCCGGCGTCCATATTACTTTTTGCTCTCCTGCTCTATGATTTGTGCCAGATAAACCTTGGCCCTGTGCAGCCTTGTTTTTACAGTTCCCAGGGGGATATTCAGTTCGTTCGCGATTTCTTCGTAGGCATAATGATTCATGTAACGCAAGGTGATCACTTCTGCATATTCCGGTTTCAGCCGCGAAATCATGTCTTCCATGATTTGTTTCTGTTGTTCTCCAATCAGGACATCTTCCGGGTTGATATCCTCTGTTTCCTGTGCCTCTTCCAGGGAAACGAAAAACTGTTTGTTTTTTCTGAAATGGTCTATGCATAAATTCTGGACAATGCTGTAGAGCCATGTTGAAAAAGCGTACTTTGGATTGTAATTCTTCAGGTTCCTGAATGCCTTGTCAAAACTCATCAGGACCAGGTCTTCCGATTCAGAAGAATTGATTATCAGTTTGTTGATAAAAGCCTGCACGCGGTCCTTGTGCCTTACAAGAAGTCTTGTATAGGCTTCCTGCCGGTTTTCCAGGGCCAGTTCCACAAGAGCCCGGTCATCCAGTTGGTCCAATGATTGTGACATGAGATTAATTCTTTAGCCGTTTGATAAGTGTGGCAACAAGATAGTAAAAATGTACAATAGGAGATAACAGGTCCCACAGGGGGGCAGTATAAGCCAGCCCTTTTTCGTTGAAATGGATTCCAAATCCCATATACAGGATCCATACAGTGATCCAGCGCAACAGCAACAAACCTCCCGGGATGACCATAAGGAGGAAGTCCCCGTTTATCCCTATCCTGGCAAAGGCAAGAGCCAGGAGAATGTAAAAAGCGGCAATCAACACTTTCTCCAGGGTCAAAAAGCAATACCCGCGGCTTTTGGTGAGAGCCATGGTACACAGTCCCTGCAACCGGTTCATGTGGTATTCTCCGGCCGGTAACCGCCGGTTCATGATAACACTGCCGCATGGGTATACGCAGGCGTTGGTGCTGTCTTTTTCCAGTATATGGGCAATGATGGCCTGTTCACTCTGGTTCCACGCTGTAGTCCTGGTTTCGAACTCTTTACCGGACAGGAACCTTTCTTTTGGAAACAATGTGTTGTTTCCCCAGGATACATAAGGCATTTTCTTACGTGTTGCACCCATCTGGTGCATTTGCTGTTCCATCATACCGTGGCGGACGTGCAGGCTGCTCCCTTTGAAAGAGGTATACCCCAGGACGGTATCCGCTTTTTTCTCCAGGGCTGTCTTCACAAGGGAAACAAGCCATTTCCTGGAAGAAGGAAGACAATCAGGCCTGAAAAAAATCACGTAAGGATACCTGGCAGCACGAATGCCCAGGCCAAGGGCCATCAGATCATCCCGTCCGAATTTAGCATCGGCGCTCAAGGTCCTGATTGTTAGATTTTTATGAAAATGTTCCAGGGAGGCCAGCAGCACTTCCGTATCGTCTTCCGAATTCTTGTCCACCACAACAATTTCAAAGGATCCGTATTCCTGTTCCAGTAATGCAGGAAGCAACCGTACCAGGTTTTCGTATTCGTTCTTCACGCAAAGCACAATGGATACACCGTGCGCAACTTCATCCAATGAAAGGCTCCGGTCTCTTTTCCCAAAAGCAGGACGGGCATACTGAATGTACAGAAACAGGGTGATACCACCGAAAAAGGCCAGGATCAGAATGTATAGCAACTGGTTCTCGTAGAAGTAAGTCAGATCCATAGTCATCGTCAATGCGCCTCCTCCCAGTTTTCCCCGACCCCGATGTCTACAGAAAGCGGAACGCTCAGGACGGTTATGTTTTCCATGACAGAACGCACCAGTTGTTCCATCATCTCCTTTTCCGGACTGTATACATCAAAAAGCAATTCGTCGTGCACCTGCAGGATCATCCGGCTCCTGAGGCCCTTTTCCAGGATTGCCCGGTGAACCGCAACCATGGCTTTCTTGATGATATCGGCGGCGGTTCCCTGGATGGGTGCATTGATGGCATTGCGCTCGGCCAGTCCCCTGAGCATGGGATTGGGTGCCTTGATATCGGGCGCATAGCGCCTGCGGTTGAACATGGTGCTCACATATCCTTTTTCTTTTGCCGAGGCAATCGTACTGTCCAGGTATTCTTTCACTTTGGGGTAATGCTCAAAATAACCTTCGATCAACTCACTTGCTTCTTTCCTGGGGATCCTGAGCCTTGAAGCCAGCCCGAACGCCGATATCCCGTAAATGATCCCGAAATTGGCTGTTTTGGCTTTGCTTCTTTGTTCCGGTGTCACTTCACCCTGGCTGCAATGGAAGATCTTTGCCGCGGTAGCCGTATGTATATCGGCACCGGCGTTGAATGCGGCAATGAAATCTTCATCCCCGCTCATGTGGGCCATGATCCTCAGTTCAATCTGGGAATAGTCGGCCGACATCAGAATGTGGTCTTCATCGCGGGGAACGAAAAATTTCCGTATTTCCCGGCCTCTTTCTTCCCTTACTGGGATGTTTTGCAGGTTCGGCTTCTGTGAACTGAGCCTGCCCGTTGCCGTCACCGTCTGGTTAAACGTGGTGTGGATGCGGCCCGTGACCGGGTCCACCAGCAAAGGAAGGCTTTCTATGTAGGACGAAAGCAGTTTTTTCAGGGACCTGTATTCCAGGATCAGGGAAATTATGGGATGCCGGTCGGCCAGTGCACCAAGGGTTTCTTCGTCAGTCGTATACTGTTTTTTCCCCTTGCGGGACCGGTCGTCTACCTTCAATTTGTCGTACAATACAATCCCCACCTGCTTGGGAGAGGATACGTTCAGGGTGGGGTCACCGGCGTACTCCCTGATTTGTCTTTCTATATCCAGCGCCGTGTCGTTCAGTTCATGGCCATATTTTTCCAGTTGCCTGATATCCACCTTTACCCCTTCCCGTTCCATCGCGGCCAGCACTTCCATCAGCGGCATTTCAAGGTCCGAATAAAGGTTTTCCGTCCCGTCATTGCGAAGCACCCCCTGAAGGGGTTCTTTCAGGTGGAAGGCTATGAAGGCTTCGGTCACCAGGTTCTGTATCCCGTGATCACCGGCCTGGCCGGCATCAAAAAGGCTCCGGCTTTCCATGGGTTTCTCGGTGGGAAAATAGTTCAGGTATTGAATGGCCAGGTCCGCAGGACGGTGGTTTCTTTCGGGATTCACCAGGTAATGCATCAGGTCGGGATCCCAGAGCATTCCATGGAGCGAAATGTTTTGTCGCCACAGGGGAAGCATCAGGTCCTTGAGCTTGAACCCGCATTTTGGAATATCCCTGTTTTCCAGCAATGGGGCAGCCAGGGCGGCGTTGGTCAACCAGGCTTTATCCCCTGTAAAGAGTACCAGCTGCTGCGTGTTGCCGGCCAGGCCGGCCTTCCCTTTTCTGAGTGCTTCTTTTATTATGGTTTCCATCATCCTGTCACTGTCTGCCGGAATAAAACTGTCGGGCGGGGACAGGGGAGCCGAGGCAGGAGCAGGGGCAGGAGCCTGGTAGCCGTTGCAGCAGAAAAGATCTTCCAGCTTAGGCATCAGGCGAGACAGGGAATGAAATTCGTACTCCCTGAGCAATTCTTTCAGGCGGACAAGATCAGGTGCTTCTATCCTGAAAGATTCCTCATCCCAGGGGATGTCCAGCCTGGTGCGTATGGTAGCCAGGTCCTTTGACAGGAACAGGGTGTCGCGGGATTGGTTCAGTTTATCCTGCATGGCAGAAGACAATTCCTGAAGGTGATCCAGCACGTTTTCCACGGAGCCGTAGCGAGACACCAGTCTCCTGGCACCCACCTCACCTATGCCCCTGACTCCCGGAATATTGTCAGAAGCATCGCCCCAGATGGCAAGAATGTCAATCACCTGTTCCGGGTTCCGGATGTCGTATTTTTCACAGATTTCCTTTTCCCCCAGGATCTCCCAGCCGTCCCCATGGTTAAGGGGGCGGTACATCAGGATGTTCTCCGATACCAATTGTCCGTAGTCCTTGTCGGGTGTTACCATGTAAACCCGGAATCCCTCATTTTCCGCCCGTTTGGATAGGGTGCCTATCACGTCGTCGGCTTCGGCATTATCTATGGTCAGAACAGGGATCCTGCACGATTCCAGGAACTCCCGGACCATGGGGAGCGAATCTTTGATCACCCGGGGCGTTTCGGGACGGTTGGCCTTGTACTGGGGGAAGGCTTCGTGTCTGAAATTCTTTCCACCAGGGTCAAAAGCCACGAACAGGTGGGTGGGCTTTTCCTTCAGGATGATGTCAAACAGGGAGCGGCAGAATCCGTATACGGCAGAAGTGTCCACTCCTTTTGTGTTGATCATGGGGCGGTTGATAAAAGCAAAGTACGCCCGGTAGAGCAGGGCGTGCCCGTCAATCATGAATATTCGTTTCATTTCACCCATTCGGCAAATGATGTGGGGGTTTCATACAATCGGACGCTGTGGAGCCGGTTGGGAGGCGTGATGACCGGTTCAAGAATCGCTGCTATGTACAGGACCAGCTGTTCGCAGGTTGGCTGAAAATCGAAAAGTATGACATTATCGTAATGTTGAGCCAGCTCCTTTGAAAGCGGGGCGTCTTTACGCAGCATCAGGGAGTGGTCCAGTGGTTCGAGTACGTGCCGGGTAACGATCTGTTTCAAGTCATTAAAATCCATGATCATGCCCGATTTTGGATCTCCGGGGACCAGGGAAGGTTCTCCTGTGACGGTAATCATCAACCGGTAAGAATGTCCGTGAATTTGACGGCATTTTCCATCGTAGTGGGTAAGTGCATGTGCCCCCTCAAAGCGAAATTCCCTGGTAATATGCAATTCAGACATAGAGCGCGGTTATTGTCACAAATGTAAGACTTTTATCTGAGAGCAGCTCCTGACTTATGATTTTGTCAATATTATCAGTCTTTACTATAAAAGTGACAGATTTTTTGCTTATATGGTTAAACTTATTTAGTTTTGCTCTACTAAACTAAAACAGATTATGCGACAAGAATACTTGAATTCCATCATTTCCGACAACGCTAAAAACATGAGGCGTTCTGCTATCAGGGACCTTCTGAAAATGGCCACACGTCCCGAGGTCATCTCCTTTGGCGGTGGTTTCCCTGACATCACAGCCTTTCCTGTGGATGAACTCAGAGAAGTGATTAAGGAAGTACTGGACGAAAACGCACTTCAGGCGTTACAGTACGGAGAAACCCTGGGAGTGAAAAGGTTGCGCGAAGCACTGGCCGCTCATTACCGTAAACAGGGAATTAACGTGACCTACGAAAATTTCATCATTACCACCTCTTCACAACAGGCCATCGATATGGTCACCCAGTTATTCATCAATCCGGGGGATACGCTGGTTTGCGGCCTGCCTTCCTATCTGGGTGCGCTCCAGGCTTTTTATGCCCACAGGGCAAATCCCGTTGGAATTCCAAAAGATGAAGAATTGCGTACGGTTGTCAGCGCGCTGGTCACAGCAGGAAAAAAACCCAAATTCATCTATGCCATTCCCGATTTCCAGAACCCTTCGGGGGTGACCATGACTATGAAGCAAAGGCTAAACGTCCTGGACGTTGCAAAAGAATTTGATATCCTTGTTCTGGAAGACAGCCCCTACCGCGAGATCCGCTTCAGCGGGGAACCCATGCCCCTGATTTATTCGCTGGATAAGGAAGGCAGGACCATGCTGCTGGGCACCTTCTCCAAAACGTTCATTCCCGGCTTCCGCCTGGGATGGGTCATGGCCCCGCCGGAAATCATAGAAAAGCTGGAGATCGTTAAACAATCAACGGACCTGTGCGCCCCTGTGTTCAACCAGTTCATTGCTGCCCGTTATATGGAGAAAGGCTACTTTGACAAGAACATAGAACGGATCAAGATTAATTACCGCAACAAGCGGGACAACATGATGGCCGCGTTCGAAAAATACATGCCCGAAGGTGTGACCTGGACAAACCCGGAGGGGGGTCTCTTCCTCTTTGTCACCCTGCCCGAAGGTTATGATGCTTCTGAGTTGTTCCGTATAGCGGTTGAAAAAGATGTGGCCTTTGTAATTGGCGAGGCCTTCCACTGCGACGGCTCGGGCAAGAATACCCTGCGTATCAACTTTTCCTACATGGAAGAATCACGCGCAGAAGAAGGGGTCCGCCGCCTGGCCGATTCCATTCGCCAGATGATGGAGAGCAAGAAGGCTAAAGGTTGATGATCAGGTCTTCAAGCGAACGTTTAGGGACGTGATGCACGCCTTGGGCATCCCTCCAGTACTTGATACTATCCCCGGCCGTCAGGTCGGGGTTAATTTTTTCCAGGACAATGGTTTCGGCCGGTTTGCCCAGGGCGACCACATACAGGATCTCATAATTTTCCGGCAGGGACAGGGTTTGTTGCAACCGCGGCCTGTTCACAGAAGCAAAAATGCAGCCTGCGTAGCCCAGGTAAACCGCCTGGAGCAGGATGCTCTGCAGGGCAATTCCCGGATCGCAAAGCACATTCTGATGAATGGTCTTGTCGTGGAGCATGATAACGTACGCTGCAGGCCGCTCTCCTTCTGCAGGGCCGGGCCAGTCTTTGAGATAGGCCGCCCAGGCCAGGCACTCGAAAATTTCCCTGCCCTTGGCCGAATCCGCATCCCCGCACAGGATATACTTTAGGGGTTGCCTGTTGGCTGCAGACGGGCTCAGCCGCGCTGCCTCTATCATGGACTCCAGTTCCCGGGCACCGATCTTCACGTCCTGCACAAACCTTCTGCAGGATCGGTTTTTTCTGATATAATCCAGCATGTTCATCCTATGAAAATCAATAATACAAACGGTCAATAATTCCTTTTTCCTGCATCAGCGCAGGGGTTCCCCGGTGCAATTCCCCCTCCGGGGTCATGATCCAGAAATAATCGCAGTGTTCCATGGCCAGCGAAAGGTCATGTGTCGAGAACAGGATCCCTTTGTCTTCTTCCAGGGCGAGTTTACGCAACAAGAGCCCTATGGAACGCTTGTTGGCAATATCCAGGAACGCAGTGGGTTCGTCCAGCAGGATAAGGGGAGTGTCCTGCACCAGGGCGCGGGCAATGGCCACCCGGTGGAATTCCCCGTCAGACAGGCTGGCACTGTTCCTCTCTGCCAGGTGTTTGATGCCCGTCCGCTCCAGCACGTTTTCAACAATTTGCTTTCCTTCCGGGTCCTCTATGCCCAGCCAGTTGGTATAACGGTACCTACCGGTGCTGACCGTGTCCCAAACAGAAAAATGCGCTGCCCGCAGGGGTTGTGAAGGCACAAAAGCACAAAAATTGTTTTTTTGTCCGCTCTCCCCGTGCCTGACAGAGCCTTTGAGGGGAGGCAGCAGGCCGGCTATCGTTTTGAGCAGGGTGGATTTCCCGATCCCGTTGGGTCCCAGGAGCCCGGTCACTGTCCCGCTGACCAGTTGTGCATTGATATGCTCAAAGAGCGGTTTATTCCTGGAATACCCGACCGACACATCCAATATGTCCAGAATCCCGGTCATAAGTCAACAGCCCTGTTCTTGAATATCACATAGATGATCACCGGAATGCCCATCAGGGCAGCCACCGTGTTTACCGGCAAGACGCTTTGCGTTCCGGGCAGCTGGGATATTATATCGGCCAGTACCATCATGCAGGCCCCCGTAAGGGCTGCGGCCGGGATGAGGACGCGGTGGTTTGCATTGCGGAAAACCATCCGGGCCATATGCGGCACGGCAATCCCAATAAAACCTATGGGCCCGCAGAATGCGGTCACGCTGCCAGCAAGCAGGGTGGTTGCCAGGAAAATCCGGTTCCTGACCTTTGACAGGGAGATGCCCAGGTTTTGGGCATACTGTTCTCCCATCAGCAACACGTTCAGGTCCTTGATATTGTAAACAGAGATGAGCAAACCTGACAGGCAAAGCACGGTCATGATGAGGAGACGGTTTCCCGTTACGTTCCCGAAACTGCCCATGGTCCAGAGCATATAGGATTTCAAGGCCGGTGCATCAGAAAAATACTGGATCAATCCTATCAGGGCCGAGGCGGCAGAACCAGTCATGATTCCCAGGATGAGCAGGCTCATGTTGCTTTTGAGCCTTCTCGAAGCCGCCAGTACGAGCAGCATCACCGCCAGCGCTCCCATCCATGCGAAGGCTGCCGTACCCAGGTCCAGCAGCCAGGGGACAGAGAGCGTCCCTATGGTGAAGAGCGAAGACCCCATCACAAAAAAAGCCACACCAAGGCCCGCTCCCGAGCTGATCCCCAGCACATAGGGATCTGCCAAAGGATTCCTGAACAAGGTCTGCATCTGAACTCCGCATACCGACAAAGACATCCCCGCCAGCAAGGCTGTCACCATCTTGGGAAACCTGAAGTTCCACACGATTTTATGGACGATATCTGAAGACCCGTTGCCCCACAGGGCGTCCCATACATCCGATGCCGGCAGGCTGACCGATCCCAGGAACAGGTCCGCCGCCATGAGCACCAGCAAAAGCAGGGGGAGCAAAAGCCTTTTCATCATTACAACACAGCTCTGTTTGATGTAAAATGTTCAAAAACTGCTTGTTGAAGCCATTCCGATGCCAGCTCCAGGGATGCCCCGGGGGGAGTCACCGCAAGGCACAGGTCAAACAGGTCCTCTTTGATATGCGATACGGAAGGGTCAATACTGCCGCAAAAAGCGATCACTTTTTTCCCATGTTTCTTAGCCAGGCGAGCCACTCCCATGGGCGCTTTTCCCATGGCCGTCTGCTCATCCATTCTCCCTTCCCCGGTAATGACCAGATCTGCATCGCGAATGGCGTCTTCCAGGCCGATGGCATCCATGATCATTGCAGCGCCCGGCTCCAGTTTCCCTTTTAAAAACTGCACAAAGGCGTACCCCAGGCCGCCGGCGGCCCCGGCTCCCGGCACATCCCTGTTGTCCCGGGTCCCTTTATGATGCGAAGCCATTTTGGAAGCCACATCGGCCAGGTTGGCCAAACCCCTGTCCAGCTTTAGAACATCATCGGGTGAGGCTCCTTTCTGCGGGCCGAAAACGGCGGCTGCTCCATTGGGGCCGCAAAGGGGGTTGTTTACATCACAGGCTATCCGGAAAGAACATTCATCCAGCGCAGGATGTTTCCCTGAAGTACGTATGGAAGCTATTTGCTCCAGGTCTTTGCCGCACACCCCGGCTTCCCGGCCCCTGTCATCCCGGAATTCAAAACCCAGGGCGGTCAGCATACCTATGCCGCCATCGTTGGTCGCACTTCCCCCGATCCCTACCAGGAAATTCCGGCACCCTTTGGACATGGCGTGCAAAATGAGTTCTCCCACACCATAGGTGGTTGTATGTAAAGGATTCCTTTCTTTTTCAGGCACCAGCCACAAACCGGCTGCTGCCGCCATTTCGATGACAGCTGTGGGAATCCCGTCAGTTGAAGTGATAATGCCATAGATGGCTTCTACCTGGGCTTTGAGGGGACCCCGGACCTTGATGTTCCTGTACACTCCCCCAAGTCCCTGTATCAGGGCAGTGACAGTCCCTTCGCCTCCATCGGCCAGGGGGAGCACCTTCACCCGGGGAAGGGGGCGGAACATATGCTGCCAGGCTTTTTCAATACCACGGTCAACGGCATGTCCTGCATCAAAAGAGGTCAGACTCCCTTTAAAGGAATCCATGGCAACCACAATTCTCACGATACCGGTGTTTTGCTTTTTTTGATCAGGCGGTACTGGACAATTGCCTGGATAATTTCTGTCAAGGCGTATATAAGGCAGATGATCCCTGCAAAAATGATCAGGGTTGCAGCTGAATCAAAGGGGTTGAGCATGATCACTATGCTCAGGATCAAAATAATGACAGGATTGATGTAAATATACCAGGGCAATCCTATGGGATTGGCTTTACGGAATTGAATTATGCCGGTGACCTGTGTCAGGGAAGACAGCAGCAGGACAATCCCGGTAAGGAACATGGTCAGCCCGGCAAAAAAACCGGGGAACAGGATCAGAAGCAGCGCAAAGACAATGAAAACCAGGGAAGTCATGTAGAGCAGGCGCTGTAAACCCTGGTCCGGGTTTGCTTTGTTCTTCAAAGTGGAAGCGGTGGCCTGCCGGTTGTTCCTTAAGGCAAAATACAAGGCAAACAGACCGCCTACCAGGAGTATGGCTGCCAGAAGCCTGACCAGTGTACGAACACCGGCTTCAGGATTTACCAGCAGGAAAACTCCCAGGACAATTCCCAGAACACCCCTGAGGGCAGAGTAACGGATATAGGATATTGCTTTCATTGCTTATTATTGTTAGTCGCATAAAGATAATAATTTTTACATTTGCCTGTTACAGAAAACCACCATGGCCGCGTATCTTCAGGTTGACAACCTCACCAAATCATACGGAGACAGGGTCTTGTTCAGCAAGATCTCTTTTCACATAAACCAGGGTGACAAGGTAGCCCTTGTCGCATCCAACGGCAGCGGAAAGACTTCCCTGCTGGATGTGCTGGCCGGAAAAGAATCCCCTGAAGGTGAGGGGAGTATCCGGTTCATGAGCGGGGTACAGGTGGCTTACCTGGAACAGGACCCGTCTTACGATCCTGAGTTCACTGTGCTGGAGCAGGTGCGTTCTGCCGATAAAAAGGTTCTGCAGGCCCTGACTGCCTACAGGCAGGCATTGGAATCGGAAGACAAGAAACGGCTGGAAAAGGCAATCAACGACATGGACCGGCTGGACGGCTGGAATTACGACCAGAAAATCGAACGTATCCTCACCAGCCTTCAGTTTGGAGATATCGACAGGATAATGGGAACCCTGTCGGGCGGAGAGGTCAAGAAAGTGGCCCTGGCCGGAATGCTCATCCAGGAAGCCCCGTTCATGATCATGGACGAGCCCACCAACCACCTGGACATAGAAGTCATCGAATACCTGGAGGAGTATCTTTCTGCAACACAAGCCACCCTGTTCATGGTAACACACGACCGTTACTTCCTGGACAGGGTATGCAATACCATCTACGAACTGGAAAACGGGGAACTGTTCACATACAGGGGCAATTACAGCCTGTTCCTTGAAAAGCGCGAGGAGCGCCTGGCCAACCGGGCAGCGGAGACCGACAAGGCACGCAACCTGTACCGCCGGGAATTGCAGTGGATACGGAGCACCCCGTGTGCCCGGACCGGAAAATCAAAATCAAGGCTTGAAAGCTTCGGCAAGCTGAAAGAAAGAATCGGCCCGGCGGGCAACAACCGCGCCATGGAGATCAATGCCGGGATTGCCCGCCTGGGAACGAAGATCATACATTGCAAGAATTTGTCCTTTTCATTCGGCCAAGAGCCTCTGCTGAGAGACTTCACCTATAATTTTTCCCGGAATGAGAAAATCGGGATCGTTGGCGGGAACGGGGTGGGGAAGACTACTTTCTTGAAGCTCCTGGCCGGGGAGCTGGAGCCGTTGTCTGGGGTCCTGCAACACGGAACGACCGTGCGTTTCGGATTTTACCGCCAGGAAGGCATTTCCTTCAATCCCGGGGACACGGTATTTGACGTGGTGCATGAGATTGCCGAGGTGGTGGCCCTGGCCGATGGCAGCAAAGTCACCGCGACCTCTTTCCTGAGCCGTTTCCTGTTCCCACCCTTCATGCACCAGGTCAAGGTGGAACGCCTGAGCGGCGGTGAAAAACGCCGCCTCTACCTCCTGACCATCCTGATGCGCAATCCCAACTTCCTGATACTGGACGAACCCACCAACGACCTGGACATCCTCACGCTCAACGTGCTGGAGGAATACCTGGAACATTTCAAAGGCTGCCTGCTCATCGTTTCACACGACCGGTATTTCATGGACAAGCTGGCCGACCATCTTTTTGTGTTTGAGGGTCAGGGAGCAGTGAAGGATTATCCCGGGAAATGCAGTGACTATTACCGCTCCCGCTCAGCTGCCGCTCCCGCGGCTGCCCCTGCCGGCCGCACAGGAACTGCCCCGGCCCGGGCTACCTCGTCTGCCACTGCGCCTGCCTCTGCTTCTGCCACAGCCTCGGCCCAGACCGTCAAGAAGCTGACGTACAGGCAGCGGAAACGCCTGGAAGAACTGGAGGCGGAGATCCAGGCGCTCGAAGGAGAAAAATCCCGACTGGAAAGCCTTTTGTCCGATCCGGAAAGGCTCCTGACCCAGATCACGGAAGATTCGGTAAGGATGGGCGAGATCCTTGCCCGGCTGGAGGAGGATTGGGAAGAACTGCTGGGCCTGGAAGATCAGAGGGAATCGTAGCTTTCCAGGAACGTCGGGTAAAGCTTCATGTTTTCATTGGTGGCGCCCTTTTCGTCGAACAGGTTGCCCCAGGCCGGAGAAGTGGCCTCCCAGATGAAGGTACCGAGTCCCTTTTCACCTGGTATGTCGCGTACTATCCGGTTCACTTCAAGACGGTACTCCTGGTATTCCACCACGACCACGGGCTTGTTGTACCTGGCTGCCAGGTCGTTCAGGTTGTGCTGCAACTCCTCAAGCGTCCCGTGCCATTGGGGATAGTACGACTGCCCGATGATATCGAACTTCACGTCGCGACTCAGGATCTTGTCAAGGAAATAGACCGATTCGTCATTTTGTCCCCCGCAGGCAATGTGTACCATGACGGGAATGGAGGGATTGGCGGCGCGCACGGCGGCCGTGGCACAGCGAAGCAACACGCCGAAGTGCATGTAGGAATCTTCAATTTTGCCCTGCGGCCATAGCATTCCGTGGTTGATCTCATTCCCGGTCTGGACCATGTCGGGGCAGACGCCTTCTTCCATGAACCGCCTGATAACCTCATAAGTGTAGCGGTAGACCTGTCCTTCCAGTCCCGAGCCGGCGTGTTGTGCCCAGGATGATGGGGTGAATTGTTTGCCCGGATCGGACCACGTGTCGCTGTAATGGAAGTTGAGCAACAGTTTCAGGCCTGCTTTTTTGACGCGCTTGGCCATTTCCAGTGTCTTTTCCAGCCCGCAGTAGCCCTGTGGGGAATACCCGTTTTCAGCCGTCGGGTCTACGAAAAGCCGCAGGCGGACCCAGTTGAAACCGTTGTCCTTCAGGATTTCCAGGACATCCTTTTCCACACCGTCGTCCGAGAACACGGTTCCCTTGTCTTCCTGTTCAGGAACCCACGATATGTCGGCACCTACAATGGGCCGGTCTAAGGACAGCTCGCGCCGGGGCAGGGGCATCTCCCCGGGAGCTCTTTTCTTGTATGTGGCAGCCATGTCGCGGTATATGTCCAATATGGCGGGATCTGCCTTACCCATGGGGAAGAGTACCCTGGCCGGTTCCCAGGCCATGGTGCCGGCTCCCAGGCCGCCGGGTACTGAGCGGACGATGTCGTTGATACGCCTGATGTTATCCGGGCTGGCCCCGTATTCACAAACATACAGGGGTTTCCCGTAACGGGCGGCCAGGTTGTACAGGTTGGCCTGCAGGTCGTCGTAGGTTTCGTGCCATTGTTCGTAGTAGGATAACCCGATAAGATCGAACTCTGCCCCGTACAGGTTCATAGTGTCCAGGAATTCCCGGCAGAGGGTGTTTTGACCTCCCAGGGCCAGGTGGACCATCAGGCGGGATTCCGGCAGGACTTCCCGTGCGGCCTTAACTGCGGCTTTGTAAAGGCCCATAAGGGCAGCCCAGTTTTCTTCCCTGGCGTTGTCGTCAATAAATCCTTCGGGCCACACCATCCCGTGGTTGATCTCGTTGCCAGGCTGGATGATCTGCGGGGCAGCGCCTGCTTCCTTGAGCGTGGTCAGCACGTGACGCGTGTATTCATACAATGCGTTTTCCAGCGCTTCGCCCGTCAGGCCGTTCCATGCCGAGGATTTGTACTGCTTGTCCGGGTCTGCCCAATAATCGCTGTAGTGGAAATCCAGCGAGAAGGTCATGCCGGCGGCAACAATGCGTTTTGCCATGGCCACCGTCTGATCCAGATTGCAGAAGCCTTCTGCCGAGTAGCCTCCGGGAGCCTGGGGATCCACGAAGATCCGCAGGCGGATGTTGTCAAAGCCGTTGGCCGCCATGATGGCCAGCACATCCTGTTCCTGGCCGGCAGTATCGGTAAAGGCCATCCCCCGGGATTCGTATTGCGGGATGAAGGACATATCGGCCCCGATGCTGAAGGGTGGAATGTCCGGCTTGCAGCTGCAGGTTAATAATGCCGGCACAAATGCGAACGTGAACGTTGCAAGGGTCAGCGCAAATGCTTTAAGGGATTGCAGGGTGTTTCTCATGATATCGAATTGTTAAGGTTGCAGCTTGACGCCTCGGCTCGTGACATTGCTCACAATTCCACCAGGTTGTTGAGGACGGCGTAGATGGTCAGGCCGGAGGGCGAGTGTATCCGGAGCTTCCCGGCGATGTTCTTGCGGTGTGTCATGACGGTGTGTACCGAGATAAAGAGTTCTTCCGCGATTTGTTTGTTGGTGAGCCCTCTGGCAACCCCGGCAATGATTTCTTTTTCCCTTTTGCTCAGTTCCTTGCCTGTTGACGCATCTTTTGCCGCCTGCTTCCGGCAGTCTTTCGGGAGGATTTTCCGGTCTGGCCGCATGTCCTGTTCCAGCTGCGAAATCATGGGAACGAACAGCTCGTCTTCAATGAAATTGTGCGAAGCCAGGTCCCGGGCACAGGCAAAAATGTCAAAAAGCACGTTGTTCAGTTCGTGGGGATTTCCAGTGGGGTAATATTTGATCAGGATGTTTTTGAGTTCGGAGAGTTTGGATTCAATGCTGTCGTGCTGCCTGCAAAAGACGCGGATACAATAATCGCCGCTTAGCTCCCCTTTGAGCAGCGAGCGCACGTAAGGGAAAACGGTATGTTCCTCGTAGGCCATGTGGGTTTCTACCTGTTCTACGTATTCATCGTAGAAACGGATGACGGCTTTTGCCAATCCGTCGTGTGGCGTGCTTATGGTCTGCAGGAGCTTTTTTCGGATGGCGGGCAGGCGGATGTCCAGGAAATGACTGTGTGAATTGTGCAGGTAGTCCAGCAGGCAGGGCAGGGAGGGTTCCGCGTTTTCGTCGCGTTTGCCGCTGGTAAGCATATTGACCACAGCCAGGAAGGTGTTGGTGTGAACGTTGTTCTGCCGGCATACTTCTCCTATGGCCTTTTCTCCAAAGCCATGGGATATTCCAAAGCGGCTCATGACAAATAGCATGGGATAATTGTCGCAGATCAGGTCACCCATCTTGTCCGTTGCCGTATATTGGTCCTGTTTGAGCATGTTTGTAAAGATAAGAAAAAAATAGTGCCGCACACTTTTCATCCATCCTACTGGCTTTCAGTAACATAGCAAAAGAGCTCTCCGGGAGAGCTCTTTTGTTAACAGCTTGCTAAACAAATCAATACATCAAAAGTGCGCGGCACTCCTTCTGCTCCTATGCGAACAGTATGAGGCTGATGGCCATGACGGCCATGCCCGAGATGAGGCCGTAGATGGCTACGTGGTGCTCGCCGTATTCGTGGGCACCGGGAAGGAGCTCGTCCACCGAAATGTATACCATGATGCCCGCCACCACTGCAAAAACGCACCCCATGACGACAGGAGTGAGGAAGGGCATGAGGATGAGGTAGGTGAGCAAGGCGCCAAGGGGCTCGGCAAGTCCCGAGACAAGGGTGAAGCCGAAAGCTTTCCTGCGGCTCCCGGTTGCATAGAAAATGGGAATGGAAACAGCAATCCCTTCCGGGATGTTGTGGATGGCGACGGCTGTGGCTATGGAGATCCCCAAAGTGGGATTGTCAATGGCAGCCATGAAAGTGGCAACTCCCTCGGGAAAGTTGTGTATTGCAATGGCTACGGCCGTCATGACTCCCATTTTCATGAGTTTGGGTTTTGTATGGCCCTTTTTAGCCATCTCCTCTACGGAGTGGGCTTCATGCGGATTGCCGAAGGAAGGCACAAACCGGTCAATCAGGGCGATAAGGCCCATGCCTGCAAAAAAGAAGAAAACGGTCATCAGCAGGCCGTGCCGGGGTCCCATATTGGCGGTGAGAATGGAGCGCGCCTCGGCAAAAATCTCGACAAAAGCCACATAGATCATGACTCCCGCGGATAGGCCCAGGGCGTAGGATAACAGTTTGCGGTTGGTGCGCCTGGCAATGAAGGTGATGGCAAAACCTATGAGTGTGGCCAGGCCTGCAAAGAGTGAGAGAAGGAAGGGTAGCAGAATTCTTGAATCCATAAGCGCAGTGCGGAATTTCTTACAGGTTGCAAAGATAGGCACTGGAGACGGGTCTGAAAATACCCAGATTCAGGTATTCTGCGAGGCAGGGCGCAACAGGTGGAACCTCAGTGCACACAGGATGCGCACTGAGGTTCCACCTGTTTACCGCAGCTCTGCCCAGAAGCGGGCGGGGAGGTGGATGTTGGGGATGTCTTTGGCCGAGGCGAAAAGGGGAGCGATCTGGGCGGGGGTGAAGCCGGCGATGCCGCAGCCGATCTCGGTGACCAGGAAGGTGAGTTCAGGGTGGAGCCTGGCGAAATCGATGAACTCATCTACGTAGGGTTTGATGGCATTGGGGCCGCCGTGCATGGTAGGGATGGCGTAAGACTGGCCCTGCAGGCCCACGCCCTGGCCCCATACGGCTCCGAATTTTTTCACTGCCAGCAAGGCGGCGCCTCCGCCGTGGGCTCCGGAAAGGTTGCTGCCAAAAACAAAGATCTCTCCTGCCCCGAGCCGGTCTATGCGGGGGGAAGATGTGCGGGTGGTCGTGTCAAAGTCGCTCATGATGTTATAGGTGTTAGCAAAAAACGTGCGCAGGTGGAACCTCAGCGCGCCAAAATCGCACCCGAATTTTTAATTTCCTATGAATTAGACATTTGCAATTTGGCCACGAAAAATGGCGCGCTGAGGTTCCACCTCTTCTTTTTTGTGTTACTTTTACCTCGTAATAACACAAAAGTATCATGAAAAGAACCCTCACATTTTTATTGCCGGCGTTATTGGCTGTGCTGGTGGCGCTTCCGGTGTCGGCGCAAAGCGAAAAGACCATCAAGCGTAAAGTGGCCATCGGCCGTTTCTCCAATGAAACACAGTATGCCAAAGGCCTCTTCTACGACAAGGAAAATGACCCCATGCGCAAACAGGCGCTGGACATCCTTTCTTCAAAACTGGCATCGAGCGGCAAATTCATCCTCCTGGAAAGGGAAGACCTTGACATCCTTGTTGCCGAGGCCGGGGACGCCATGAGAAAGATCGGGGCCGACTACATCATCCTCGGCTCCATCACCGAATACGGACGCAAGGCCGAGGGACAGCAGAAAGTCTTTTCCTCCACCAAGACACAGACCGTGGAAGCCGGGGTGAGCATCCGCCTGGTCGAGGCCGCCACCGGCCTGATCATCTATTCTGACGAGGCCAAAGGGTATGCCGAGACAACCTCAAAACAGACCCTCGGCCTGGGAGGAACCTCGGGATTCGATGCCACGCTCAGCGACAAGGCCATATCAGCGGCCCTGAGCCAGCTGGTGGAAAGCATCATCAACAAATGCATGGATAAGCCCTGGAGGTCATACATCCTTTCGGTGGATGAAGATTCTTACGTCATTTCCGGCGGGGCATCGCAGGGACTTTCGGCCGGCGACTCATTCATTGTATACAGGAGAGGAAAGATAGTTAACAATCCTCAAACCGGCCTGGACATTGAACTCCCCGGAACCAAAGTGGGCAAGGTGACCATCCTACAGTCCGTGGGAGACACCCCGGAAACGGAGATATCCTTCTGTACGTATGAAGGACAAGCCCTTGACACGGAAAAACTGGCTAATTACTATATCTCGGATAAATGATCATGAAAAAGACACTATTTTCCATAATGATTGCCCTGGCATCCACCTTATTGCTGAACAGTTGCGGTGTGGGGAACTACTCGGTTACTTCCGGAAAATCAGACGAAGCCGGTATTTCTTTCACCTCGGCCAAAGCCATGGACATTACCGTGATCATAGAGGAGAGCTCGTATGAAATTAGCACCGTGAAGGATAAAACCTACAAGACTGACCGGAAGATAAAACAGACGGCCAAGAACACCATCCGCATCAAGCCCGGCACCTACAACGTGAAAGTACTGGCAGGGGGGACAGAAATCTTCGCTAAAAAATTGTTCATCTCGGCGTCTGAACACAGGATCATAGAACTATGAAAAAACTTCTTATCCTTATTGTCACCATGATTGCACTGACATCGTGCGGCATGACAAAACCCTTGTACTACTGGGGCGGAGAAAGTAACAATACCTCTGTCTACGAACTCCTTACCTACAAGGACTACAAAACCCAAACCCCGCAGGCCATCTGTGCCCTGATCTATGCCTATGAGGATATGGTCAGGAATCCGGGCGGATCAAGACAGATACCACCCCCGGGTATTTGCGCCGAATACGGCTACCTGATCCTGCAACCTACAACAGCAGCCACCTTTGCAGAGTACGCCACCAAAAGGCAGAAAAGCCTGTTCCAGGGATCGGATTATGCCGCCCTCTTCAACGAACGTGGTAAAGAGCTGTTGAATAAAGAAATTGAACTTTATCCCGAATCGTCCCTGTTCATCCTGCCCCTCCTTAAAAAATTAGCCCGCTGATCATGAAAAAGTTTCTGTTTATCATCCCATTGGCAGCCGTCCTATCGTCATGCGGCATGCTCAGCAGCGTTACCAGGGGCAACCAGTATGCGCAGTTGTACGAGGAAAAGCCCATCACCCTCCTGGTTATGCCGCCCATCAACAACACTACCAATGTCGAGGCCAAGGAGTACCTGTACACCTCTATCAGCCGCCCGCTTGCCGAGGCCGGTTACTACGTGATCTCACCCATGCTGGCCATGGAAGTCTTCAAGGCCGAGAGCGCCTACGATGCCGAGCTTTTTGTGGACGCTTCGCTCACCCAGTTCCAGAAATTCTTCGGCGCCGATGCCGTTGTCTTTTCCGAGATTCTGACCTGGGCCAAGAAAGGCTTCGGGATTGAGACAACGCTCAGGTATTTCATAAAATCGGCGCACACGGGCGAAATCCTTTTTGACAGGACGTGTGAACTGTATCTTGACCTGGAGATTCGCTCCAGTTCAGATTCGGCACTGGATCAATTGATATCCCTGGCCGCCTCTGCTATCAATACCGCCACCACAGAACACATTGTGGCCGCCAGAAAAGCCAACTACTATATTTTCAGGGATATCCCCCGGGGAAAATACAGCCCGGAATATTTGAAGGACAAAGATGTCATGGCCGAGAAAAAAGACATCAAGGCCACAGTGCAGTAGTGGGTATGAAAACCAAACAATTGCTGATACCTTCAGGCGCAGCCATTGGTCTGACGCTTGTGCCGGTGTTGATATTATCCTGCAAACAGGATGAGCCAAACGACGACAAGCCGGTGAACATCCTTTTTATCATGAGCGATGATCATTCCTATCAGACCATCAGTGCATACGGTCACGGGCTTAACAGTACTCCCAATATAGACAGGATCGCCCGGGAGGGGGTTCTTTTTACAAACAGCTATGTAGCCAATTCGCTGAGCGGACCTTCACGTGCCTGCCTGTTAACCGGAAAACACAGCATTGCCAATGGTTTTACGGACAACGGGACAATTTTTGACGGCAATCAGTTGACCTTTCCAAAAATATTGCAAAAAGCAGGTTACCAGACAGCTATTGTTGGCAAATGGCATCTGGGATCGGAACCACAGGGTTTTGATTACTGGAACATTCTCATAGGACAGGGCCAGTATTATGCCCCACGATTTATTGACAACGGGGACACCACGGTTATTCAGGGCTATGCCACACAGGTCATTGCAGATTTGACCATAAAATGGCTGGAAGAAATCCGGGACAACGGAAAACCTTTTATGCTGATGATGCACAACAAAGCCCCGCACCGGCCATGGCAGCCCGATATCCAGGATCTGGGAGCTTATGACGATACGGTATTTCCCCTCCCCGCAAATTTCTATGATGATTACCAGGGAAGGAAAGCGGCCGGGTTACAGGAAATGACCATCGCTGCAGACATGACATTGGACAGTGACCTGAAAATGGGATTTGACTGGACCGCACGCATAAGTGAATCTGACCGTGAAGCCTGGAATAATTATTATGATGGTGTACAAGTAGGGTTTGATTCCCTGCAGTTATCGGGAAATGAACTGACAGAATGGAAATACCAGCGCTATATGCGTGATTATCTTGGTTGTATCAATTCTGTGGACCGTAATGTGGGCCGTGTGCTGGACTGGCTGGAAGCCAACGGTTTGCTTGAAAACACCATAGTAATATATACTTCGGACCAGGGATTCTACATGGGTGAACACGGGTGGTTTGATAAACGATTCATGTACGAAGAGTCGTTCCGTACACCCCTTTTGATACGCATGCCGAAGGGACTTCGCGGAACCTGTGATCAATTGGTGCAAAACATAGACCTGGCGCCAACATTTTTGGATATAGCCAATGTCCCAATTCCGGAAGACATACATGGCATATCCATGCTTCCCCTGTTACAGGGTAAACAAACCGGAAAATTTAGGAATGCCCTGTATTACCACTATCATGAGTTCCCGGCCGAACATATGGTCAGGAAACATTATGGGATACGTGACCGGCGTTACAAACTGATCCGGTTTTACGACGACGGAACAGAGGCCGGTAACCGCAGGGGGATCAAAGACTATGAAAAGGCAAAGATCCGCCTGGATGAATGGGAATTGTACGACCTTAAGGCAGATCCGGCGGAAATGAATAATATTTATGGCAAGCCGGGTACAGAATTAATATCCCGGAAATTGAAAACCAAACTTGAAAAACTGCGTCGGCAGTATGGGGAACTTTAACCGGAGATCCATTCCTTTCAAATATGCACAAGAATCACTCGGCCAAAGAATTGTAGGAGTGATGATCAAGCCTGTAGGGGCATTGTGCAACCTGGATTGTGCGTATTGCTATTACCTGGGCAAAGAAAAGCTTTATGCAGGACAAATGGCCAGGATGGATATACAACTACTGGAAAAATTTACCGAACAATATATTGCAGCAAACCAGCGGGCAGATGAAATCTCTTTTTGCTGGCATGGAGGAGAACCCTTACTGGCCGGTTTGGAATTTTTCAAAAAGGCCGTTTCATTTCAGAAGAAGTATAACCCGGGTAAACAGATCAGCAATTCCCTGCAGACAAACGGCACGTTAATAAATCAGGATTGGGTGGATTTCTTCCGGGAAAACAATTTCCTGGTGGGTGTTTCCATTGACGGTCCGCAGGCAATCCACGATGCAACCAGGCGGAACAAACGCGGACAGGGCACGTTTACAGAAGTCCTGAAGGGCATTGAAATGATGTACAAAGGCGGCGTGCAGTACAACACCCTGACTACTGTCAACCATGTGAGCCAGGATCATGGCAGGGAAATTTATCTTTTTTTGAAATCAATCGGGAGTTACCACATGCAGTTCCTGCCGGTCCTGGAATATATCAAATCCGGCATTGTTCCGCCCGGCACCCCCGGGTCACAGTTGGCCCCATGGTCTGTTTCATCTGAAAAATACGGGGATTTCCTGTGTGACATATTTGATCTGTGGAGTAAAGATGATGTAGGGACCCGGTTCATTCCTTTCTTTGAATCGGTTCTGGCCAATTACCTGGGAGTACCACCCGGTATCTGTGCCTGGTGTGAGACCTGTGGCAATAATGTCGCCCTGGAATGGAACGGGGACGTTTACCTTTGTGACCATTTTGTATATCCGGAATACAAAATAGGAAACATTTCCACTATGTCTTTTTCACAAATGGCATCTTCAGACATACTATTCCGTTTTGGGCTGGGAAAAAGAAACGGATTGCCCGACGGGTGTTTTCGTTGTCCTTATTACAAATTGTGCTTTGGAGAATGTCCAAAGCACAGGTTTTTAACTACTGCAGACGGCCAACCGGGTCTGAATGCCTTGTGTGAAGGGTATAAGCGTTTTTTTGCCCATACAGAAGCATGGTTTATCAAAATGGGGCAGTAAACGTGCGCAGGTGGGACGTGCGCAGGTGGAACCTCTTGAAGGGAGGGTGGTAAGTAACCAAAACGGCGATTATCTCTATAACGTACACTTTAACAGCCTATTACAGGCTTTTGTGACGTAGCCGTAACTTACCACCCCCCCCTAAAATCACCGAAAAACTGCAAAAACGTGGGAGGGTGGTAAGTAATGAAAAACGGATCAACGTCTCTAATAAGCATATAAACAGTTTGTTAACTGTTTTTGTAACATAGTTGTTACTTGCCACCTCCCTTAGTGCAACCGCGAAAAAAGATTGGTGCTGCGAAGCAGCGCCTTTTATAAGCGCCAAAGACGCCAAAGGCGTTTGGCGCACCGCCTTGATGATTACTTGTTACAGATTACCGCACTTAAGTGGTAAGCCGACACACCTGGTCCGGTGTATTTTTCCCGAATTCAAACTCAAACCAACCGGATGCCGAAAATATTAAGCAATCCGGTTGTTTTTTCTTAGTTTTATCCAACTTCTGCACCCTTACCGCATACCATTATGTTATCTTTGTAAAAATTAAAACTTAGAAGTATGCGTTCACAATCGGTACTAGTAAGAAGATATATCTGGCTGATGTCGACCATTTATGATGCCGGCCGGATATCTTATGAGGATATTGAAAAGAAGTGGCTGCGCAGCAGCCTGAACGACGAGAAAAAGCCCTTCCCGTTGAGGACATTCCACGACCATATCAGTGCCATCCAGGAGTTATTTGACGTGAATATCGTATGCGACAGAAGTTACGGGTATAAATATTACATAGAGAACGCAGATGTCCTGGACCTGGACTCTGTCTGCCTGTGGATGCTGAACAGCTTCTCTGTCAGTAATGCGATTGCCGGGGCCAAGGATATACGGGACCGGATCCTGATACAGGACATCCCTTCTTCCCGGCGTTGGCTGGCGCCCATTCTTTCTGCCATTCGCGAGAAACAGGTTATTGAAATTGACTACCTCTCTTTCCAGAAGGGTGAGGTTCCTGCCAGGAAACTCTGTCCGTTCTATGTCAAGCTTTATGACAACCGCTGGTATATGTTTGCCCGGGAACCGGAAAACCCAAAAATGAAGGTATATGCACTGGACAGGATCAAAGCGCTGAGAACACTGGACGAGGAGTTCACATTCGAGCCTACCTCGGCAGACCGGGAATCTATTGACAAATGCTTTGGGCACTGTATCTACGAAGATATCCCGCCCCGGGTAATCCGCATCAAAGCCACCAAATCTGCTTCCTACTACCTGGACACCCTCCCTTTGCACAAATCCCAGCGTATCCACGAAGTGGGGGAGGATTATGTGATTTACGAATATGAATTTGCTCCCACCACGGAATTCCAGGCCACCCTTCGTAAATGGGGCAATCAGCTTGAAATTTGCAAGGAGTAAATGAATTAATTAACAATTATTGAACGTGGGTATGTAATGACCATGTTGTATGAACATGGGTAAATAAATCGAAATAATGACCACGTTGATGAAACGTGGGTAAATAATACCCATGTTTGAGTAATTACTTTTTTAGAAGCTCATAAAGTGCTTTATTTATGTAAATTACTTCTTTACCAATTTTCTGAGGTGCCAATATTCCAATTTCTGCTAATTCGGAAAGATATTTGCCAGCGGTTTTTCGTTTAGCAATGCCTCTAAGTTCCAGATGTTCAATTTTTGAATAAGGGTGCTCAAAAAGCAATTCAATAAACTCCTTTGAATAAACCAGCGGCTTTTCGGCTTTTACTTTTTCAATGGTTTCAAGCATTAAACCATTTATGCTATTTACCTGATTTATAGTATCTCTGGCGGTTTGTTCAATGCCTTTCAGAATGTAGAGAATCCATGGCTCCCAAACAGCATTATACGTAACATCACGAAGCAAGCGGTAATATTCTCCTTTATTTTGAATAATGAATCCGCTGAGATAGAGAATAGGGCTATCCAATAAGCCTTTTAACATCAGGTAAAGGACATTTACTATGCGACCAGTTCTACCGTTGCCATCATAAAATGGATGGATGCTTTCAAACTGATAATGCTGAACTGCCAGCTTTATAAGTGGAGAAACATCACCAGCTTCATCAATATTGAGGAATTGTTCCAGATTAGTCATAAGATTGCTGATGGCATTTTTATCATCGGGTGGGGTGTAAATTGTTTTTCCGGTAGTATTATTTTTTAATGTTGTACCGGGCAATTGGCGAAGGCCTGCCGTGTTTTCTTCAAGAATGTTCTGAATTTTAATAATACCGTTGGTACTTAAAAAGCCTTTGTTGCGGATGAACTCAGAGCCTGCAAACAATGCTTCCCGATAGCGAAGCACTTCTTTGGTGGCAGAATCGGGTTTGAATGATTTCGCTGCTAATGCCTGGTATAAAGAATCATGCGTGGTAATCACATTCTCGATCGCGGATGATGCTTTGGCTTCTTTTAAAACAATGGCATTGATAAGAATATTTTGATTTGGCAGCGTATGTGCTAAACCTTTTAACTCAGCCAGTGCAACGGATGCCTTGCTTTCCTGCCTTAATATCGCTTTGGTTTCAATTGCATCCCAGTCGGGTGGCAACAAAGGCAGTTCGTTATTTGGTGTTTCAGGATTAAGAGCCATAATACTATTTATTAACTAAGTAACCGTTCAGACAAAGATACTCTATTAAACCTTTTAATGTGCATATTATCCAAAACCTTCCTTAGCTTGAATTACCGCACACCTCTTCTCGCCTCTGCGGCTTTGTCGCACACCTTTCGCTCATCTTTGCATTAAAACTAGAAGTTATGAATGTAAAGATTTACAGGGGCGCAGAGGAAATTGGCGGGAACTGCATTGCCTTACAGACCGCGCAGACCAAAATACTGGTGGATTTTGGCCTTCCTTTGGATTTCGATGACCGCCCCAAAGAGGAGCAAAAGAAGATCTGGGCCGAGGCCGGGGCCTGGGCGAAGGACGCCCAGGCGGTGTTCATCACCCACAGCCACCCCGACCATTACGGCCTGATGCCCGCCTTGCCCAAGGGCACACCGGTATTCATGAGTGAAGGGACCAGGATCCTTTTGGCATCCAACCCGTTCAACGGCATCAACACAGCCGAATACACCATCATCACCTTCGCCTACCGGCAGCCGTTCACTTTCCGTGACATCACCGTCACTGCCTACGCTGTGGACCACTCGGCCTACGGGGCGTGCGCCTTCTGCTTCCAGGCAGAGGGAAAGTCCGTCCTGTATACCGGGGACATCAGGCTGCACGGGCGGAAGGGCGTTCTATTTAAATTGCTGCCAAAACATGTGGACTGTCTCTTCCTGGAAGGCACCAACGTGCTCGTGGATGAAGGAACGAACGTGCACGAGGACAAAGCGACATACCTCGGCAACAGCAAGAAGTGCGAAAGGGAAACCGCACTGACGGAGAAATTTGCCGCAGCATTCACACAAGACACAGCATCCGCAAAAGCTGCGGACAGCCTGCACCTGGTGTGGTGTTCGGGGCAGAACATTGACCGGATAGTCACGCTCTACAAGGCCTGTCTGCGCAGTGGCCGGCAGCTGGTGGTGGATCCTTACACGGCTATTGTCCTGGACGAGGTGGCAAAACTCAGCCCGAAAATACCGAACGTACTGGGATTCAACAGCGTAAAAGTCTACTATCCCCAAAGGCTCACCACCTGCCTGAACAAGAAATGCGGCTCCAGGTACACCACGTATCTCCAGCCTCGGGTCAACAAGATCACCTACAAGGACATCAAAGCCAATCCCGGGGCCTACGTGATGGTCGTGCGCGAATCCACCCTGGACTACCTGCAGCGCCTGTCTGTACCTTCCATGCGCTTCACCATATCCACCTGGCGTGGATACTGGGACGACAACAGCTCCAAAACAGCGAGATTCCGGGAATGGGTCGAAAACCATTGCGACATCACCGAGGATATCCACACCAGCGGCCACGCCGACGTAAACGGTCTAAAACGCATTGTGGAACATGTTCAGCCTAAGGGAATTGTGCCAATCCACACAGAAAATGCAACACTTTTTTCTCAAATAACCGGAAATACGACCCCCGTCTTCGTATTATATAACAACGCCACTTTTGAAATATAACGCCTATGGAAACAAAATACTTCAACCAAACACTACGCAAGCTCGTCTATGCAGGCGCTGCCAGGCGCTACAAGGACCTTACCCCCTCCATCGTGAGCAGGATAGAAACCGAGGTGTACACCCTCTGTGAGCAGGGCAGGGCCAAGACCTTTGTCCTGTGGGCCAACCTGGCAGACGAGATCTGGGATAGCGGGATGATGATGGGGCTGGGCTTCGGGGCCGCTCCCGGCTCCCTGGTGAACTACTGCCTGAACATCACCCATGTGGACCCCCTTTCATACAACCTGCTGTTTGAGCGCTTCTTTGACCCTGCACCCGGTAAAACGCTGGAGGTGATCCTGGATGTTGAAAATGACTACGTAGAAACCGTAACTAAGCTTATTGCCGACATGCGCCAGGAAGAGGGTAGTTCCATCAAGCTGTGTGAAAGCAGTTCCCTGGCGTGTATCCCGCATAGGGCTTTGATCAATGACTTGTACTGTATCACGGCGCAGCCCACGGATGTAAAGACCTGGGAAATGATACAGGCCGGCGATACGGAGGAATGTTACTTGATGGGGAGCCGTTTTGCCAGGGAGCATCTGGCCGCCATCAAACCCTTCGGCATCTTTGAGCTGACGGCGCTGGAAGCCATGCTGCGCCCCGGCAACATGGAACTCCTTCCCCAATACCGGGAGGCAAAGCAACAGAACCGGGTCTGGAAATGCGGCATCGGGGCGGTTGACAAGCTCCTTGCCGAGACTTACGGCCTTATCCTCTACCAGGAACAGCTGATGACCATCGCCGCGTTGGTGGGGAATTATACTCAGTTTGGGACTCTTCCCTTCATGCGCACCTTCTTCTACGGTCCCAGGGACAGCGCGCTGGCCGCCTGCAGGGAGGAATTCATGGCCTCGGCCAGGGACAACGGTTACGATGAGGAAAAAGTGCAGGCACTGTGGGAGCGGATGGAACGGTTCGGGCCCTGCACCTTCAACAAATCGCACGCTGTCTGCAGTGCCCTCACTTCCTATTATTGCGCCTATGTGAAGGCACACACAGGCGATTGATGCTCACTTTCCGAGCGAGGCCTGGATGCCGGCGCAACTGTCGCACAACAGGAAGTAGTTCGCGATGATGTCGTCCCCCGGTTTTACCTCGTTCCATTGGGGCTTCATGACTTCAGGCTTGTAAAACACATCGTAGGAACTGTTAAGCACTTCACCACAGAGCTCGCAACGCTCACCTTTAGAAATTTTAATGGCTTCATTCAGTATGGTATTCGGTTCACAGACATGGCCTTTGGCATTGAAGAGATGCCGGGCCCAAAGCAACTCAAGGATTCTGGCATCCTCCCGCGGAAGGACGGCTTCTTCCAGGTCTGCCGACCACCCGAACCGGAATCCCGGGAATGCCCGGCTGTCCAGAACCGGCTCCCTGGTCCAGTCAATGAGGGCATCGGGGCAAAGCGTGAATTGCCATTCGTGCTGGCTTTTACGGGGGGCTTTATCAAGGAATCCGCTCATGAAAATACCCTGCCTGGCCCGGTCCCTTTTCATGATGAAGAACCTGTCACCTTCCTCTGCCTGCGTGACATGCCTTGGGTCTGCCAGCCACTTGCGCCACAGTAGGGTAGCGGGTGCATTGGCCTCCAATGCCTTGCCTATGGTGTCCTCTTTTGGGATGAGATCGTTTTTCCGGTCCCAGACGAATATGATTGTTTTCATAACTCCTTTTTAAATACAAATATACTCAAAATCAATGCGGTAAGTCCGCACAAGTAAAAATTAAATCATAGCGCCATGGATAAGACAATTTTGTTCTTCATAGTATGGGGCATTGCATACATTGTTTCCCGTATCAGGAAGAAACTAGGCAAGCCCATCCCTCCTCCAGAGCCCAAATTCATAACCAGCGTCAACCATATTGGCTGTGCCGTACAGGCTGTTGACCAACATGGATGCCCGATGTGGCAAAGACCGGGAAGGCTCCTGTCCCACACATCCACCCATGTGTCTGCCATATGCGGCAGCACCGGTTATGTCTACGACATCAACGGGGGCATCGCATACACTTTCCCGGTGGATGAAAAGGATATCAGAAATGGTGAATAAATTATTCGAATCTTACTCACCGCTTGATGTCCCGGTTGTCCATAGGGCTACACTTTATGGTTGTGCCCTGATTGGGGGTACTGCCGTGCAATTCCTTGCCAGGCAATACGGGGTCAAAGAGCGAAGGTCCCGCTCTGTCAATGACCTGGACTTCATCACTCCGGCATCAAACCCCCTTACCAGGTATTTCAATGATTGGCTGGTCAGGAGCCACTTCAGGGAAATCAAGGCAGGCGCTTCCGAATACATGTGGAATTATGAAAACCCCTATGCCGGCGTGGAAGTCGATGTGCTGATCTCGCACGATCCACAATTGCCAAGTCAGATCATCAAGGTAGCCCGCATCCTGGTCTGGCACCCGGTCAACCTGTTTGTGTCCAAAGTGCAACGGATGACCACCTTCAACACCAGGGCAGACACCGACAAGGCAGACCTGAATACACTCTACGACATCCTGGAGCAACGCAACGAGCTCCCCCTGCTGGAAACAGCTTTGTCCAATCTTGACCTATCCGATGCTGAAATAGCACAGGTGAATGATTGGATAAAGGAATGATTCCCTTTACCTGCAGCACTACGTCGTATTTTGACGTAGTGCTCCCTTATTTTTGAGTCAAATCCCAACCCATTAAACAACTGCCTGTTATGTTGATGATAGTACTACTGATACTGGGATGCCTGCTAGACGGCACCGCCATGCTGTTTGAAAAGCCAAATTTTCACCGCTAAACGAGTGTCAAATTGTCCTCAAGAATTGTCCTGAAATTCAAAAAACCGGCAGGACAATATTCCCTGTGTTTTACCGAATTCAAACTCAAACCTACCGAATTCAAAGTTAAACCAACCGAATAACAAAAAATAAAGAACAATCCGGAAGTGTTTATTTAATTTTAGGATGTTCTGGTTAAATAAATATTTATCCAAAAAAATACAATTCCAACTGCATATAGTTTTTACAACACAGTATAAGATTATTCATTAATATCAAAAAGACAACATTATGTACGGATTAAACGAATTAAAACACACAAACTATAAAGACAACAAAACTGTAGATTGTCCAGTGAAAGGCTGTACCATAAAAGTTGAGAGACAAACGAAACCTTTTAAAAAAGAATTAAAATATAGATGTCCTGTTCATCGAATCTATATTTCTCCTACGACTTTTGAATATGAAACAGAAAAAGAAAACCTATTATGGAATGACAGTAAAGATATGGAGCTATTTTGCCATATAAAGAAAGTAAAAAAAGAAAGTCGTATAGCCAGAGATAACAGTGAAGATGCATTGACTTGGAATGTTTTCAGATTTCTTGATAAGCACGAACTTCTGCCTGGTTTCCTTTCTTATATATCGGGTAAAGATATTAAAGAGGCAGAGTTAATCTTATGGTCGTATTCGCCCCAAAATAAAGCCAGTTGGCCACATTTAAACGAAGCACGTCATGTGTTTGAAAAATCAAGAGGTTCAGAACCTGACATATTAATAAAGACTGATAAAGTTTTATTTTTGATTGAGGCAAAGTTTAATTCCAGTAACAAGACGCCCAATGAACTGACAAGCAGAAACAATTATGAGACTGCTGACAATAAATTATTTTCAAAAATATTTAGATCTAACATAGAGACCGTTGTAGTTAAGGAAAACCGCTATGAGCTAATGCGCTTTTGGCTTCTGGGTTCTTGGATTGCTAAACAACTTAACATAGATTTTGAACTTTATAGTTTAGTAAAGAAATCCAGTGAAAAAAATATTGAAAAAGAATTCGGTAAACATATAATAGAATCATCTGAAAGAAAATTTTTCCGCTTGACTTGGGAAGAAATATATGGTTTCGTTGAAAATCTTGAAGATAGTGAGTATAAACAAAAACTGATCGCATACTTCAAAAACAAGACAAGTGGCTACAATGGTAAAGGAATTATTAAAAAGGCTTTTGATGTTTAATTATTGACGAATAGACTTAAGTATGGAATGAGTCGTTACTTGATTAAACTAGGGGGTAACCATTTTTACTAATTACTCATTGTAATGGTAACAAATAATACGAATAATTTTCTAACCCTAACTTCTTATATAGAGTAAAAATAGTGCGAATTTAATAAAATGCCGGCACTGTCCAGGACTTTGTGTAAATGATAATTGAGTTTTTCCTTTTTAGGATGCAGAGTAGCGGGCATACCCACTATTCTGCATCTGCGGTGAAGA
>MTKZ01005521.1_pt1 | contig 70336 bp, 65 predicted proteins | sample 1042781 | NCBI WGS metagenome assembly MTKZ01 (sample SAMN06212207, study PRJNA360539) | anaerobic digester metagenome | biome: Wastewater treatment plant; material: sludge; isolation source: anaerobic digester fed with sludge from wastewater treatment plant | place: Denmark: WWTP Viborg ... | reverse complement strand
TAGTAAGATTATAATTCCACTGAAAGTAATATTCTGTAAAAAAGCTATAAAACCGGAAGATTAATCCAATTACCGGAGTCAGGGCTGCAATAGTGTCCCATTCGCTTTAGCTTTAAAAATATAATCAGGTTACATTGTGGCAGGAGCAGACCGCTTTATTCCTGTCCGGGCTCCCCAGATTGACGCAATTATTGATACCACCCACCCGCCGACGACGACTATCCATAGCGAGCCAATCCAGAAATTAGGCTCATAAATTGACGAAATTATTCCGAAGAGGTTTGTTAATACAGGTACATACCAGATACTTTTGGGATTATGCCTGCAAATAATGTAACAACCACCTGCGATAATAAGGATATAAAAAATGTAAAATAACACTACAGCAGGGCTTTCATCAGAAATTTTGAACAATTGTGCAATAAATGAACCCACAAACATCATAAAAGTCAATGCCAGAAGCATTGTCAGCAATGCAAGTCCCCAGCCTGGAATTCCCCATAGATATTTATTTTTGCGCCGGGGCCCTTTTCCCTCAGCATGACCGTTTTCCACAACATCAGCAGAACTGAGCGGAATTGATCTTCTTTTCCTGTCGATTTTAGCCTTGTATATGAGTGCAACGACAAGTAAAACAAGGGCAAAAACTGCAATGACTATTGCAGTTGTTTTAGTTTCCATAGAGGTAATTTTTAAATCGTCAGAATTTCATTTGGAAGAAGGCATCAAAATTCTCCTGATTGATTCAAGGTTAACCGGATTAACTATATTCTTCGCCTCAGGCGTGTACAGATATTCTATTGTATCCTTATGCTTTTCTACGATCCTCGCCCTTACCATTTTCCCGAGGCTGTTCAGCTGCTTGTTATCCGCATTGAATGGTTCATCAAGAATAGCAATGGCGGAAGGAAGCCATCTTGAGGGGAAGAGATCAGCATATATCCCTCCGGGCATATACTGATTGAACACTGATTTTATTTCATTTAAAATGGAAGCCGGACCAGTTTCGTCTGTCATGCTGATATTTTTACCTTTTGCCCATCTTGCCAATGCATCCCTGTTTGGCACCACAAGGGCAGTAGTGTACTTGTTCTGGTTATTGTAAAGCATCATCTGGTCGAGAAGGGGAGACCTGTCGGTTATAGTTTCTTCAATTCCTTCCGGACTGTACTTTTCACCATCATCAGAAATAAGAAGGCTCTTATACCTTCCCAGCACATAAAGGAATCCGTCCTGATCCATGTATCCCATATCACCTGTGTAAAGCCAGCCATCCCGAATGGTCTCCCTTGTTGCAGCTTCGTACCTTTTATCCTTTTTTTCAAGGATATATGGATTGTCACCATACTTTTGTGCACTGTTCTCCAGAAGATCAACGATGGTTTTCATCCTGGCAAATTGTTCTGATTATTTATTTAGTAATATCACAGGTTCTTCATTTTCTGAATAAGAAAATAATAACACGGCAATTATGATCTAAGTTACAACTCCAGAAATGTGAAGTCGAAAAAATCTGAGTCCCCTGATACTTATGAAGAAATCCAGAGAGGATTTAAATCAAACTTATTCAGGTAAATCCGGAATTTTTATTTTCATTCCTGTATCTTTTACGGAAAAGGAAATAGACCGGTATACCTGCCATAATTAAGGAAAGTCCAATAAGGGCTTCGCGCGGTCTCGTAATGATGGTATTTATAAAGAGTCCTGCACAGAAGAGGACAAATAATGCTGTTAAGACCGGGTAACCCCATGCTTTGTATGGCCTGTGTGCCTCGGGCATCCTGCGGCGCAGAATGAAAACCCCGGCGGCCATTGCACCGTAAAATATGTAAACGGCAAAGATAAGCATGTCGGTCAGCTGATCAAAATTACCTGACAATACAAGGACCGATGCCCATATTCCCTGCCAGAACAAGGAGTTGCCAGGCACATTGCGGTTGTTGAGCTTCCCTATGCCTGAAAAGAAAAGCCCCTCGCGCGACATCGCGTAATAAGGCCTTGAACCGGTGAGAATGCTTGCGTTCAGGCAGCCAAGGGTTGATACCAGGATAAGCAGCGATATGAACAGTACGCCTCCAGATGCCCCGATGCTCCTGACCATCTCTATTGCGGCAACCTGATTGCCTGCCTCATGCACTCTCACAAGTTCCGGGATCGACATTACTGCGAGGTAGGAATAATTGACCAGCACATAGATTATGGTTATGGCCGAAACACCGATTATTATTCCCCTTGGCAGATTACGCCTGACATCCTTTATTTCTCCTCCGATAAAGCCTGTAGAGGCCCATCCCTGATACGCCCAGAAAGCTGCCAGCATTGCTGTCAAGAAGGATGAAACGGTAACTGAACCTCCTTTCAGATTTTTCAGATTAACCATTTCAGAAGGATTCTGCGAGGAATTGGCCAGGCCGGTTATGACAATTACAGTCAGACCGGCACAGACAAGAAAGAACAGAAATTTATTGACCCGGGCTCCGCTCTTCAGTCCCGACATGTTGAGCAATGTCAGTGACATAATAAGCAGAATGGCAGTAAGTTTTATTCCGCTTTCACGGAAGGGAAAGAAAACACCTCCAACTGTGGCATTCTGCCAGTCTGAAAACAATTCAGGCAGAGGAACGATACTGTTGAGCGACTGGGTAAATACATATGCCAGTGATGCAATCGTTGCTGTCTGTATGACAGTAAAGAGAGACCATCCATACAGGAATGAAAAGAAACGGTTGTAGATTTTCTTAAGATAGACGAATTCTCCTCCGGTGTCGGCCAGCATACCGGCCAGCTCGGCATTGCTCAGGGCACCGAACAGAGTTATCACACCGGCGGCTGCCCATGCAATGAGTATCCAGGCGGACGACTGTAAACCGTCGGCCATGGGGGCAATCTTTTTATAAACCCCTGAGCCAATGATATTGGCAAAGACGAAGATTATCACATAACCCAGTCCGAGTGTCCCGGAGAGACTTCGCTGATTACTCATTGGCACCTGCTGTTCGGAAATTTGAACGACCAAATTAAGAATTAAAACCAAATTTCTGATTCCTGATCCCGAGATCAATAGTTCTCCATCCTGGCAAACAGACTGAGAGATTCATCAGTTCGTATCTTTCCAGGTGTAAGCGTGCGGCCAGCTTGCGGTTGCTGAGGAGATAGATGTATGACATGCCCCGCAGCCAATTTCCTTTTCGGGGTTGGAACCCCCGTGGACCTCAGCAAACTCGCCAGGATCATTTTCACCTCTCGATGATTCATGGCAGACCCCACAGCTTCCGATGGTTTTGATTGTTGATGTAAAACCCTGGTATTGTTTTGACTGATAATTGTCGGATGATTCGCGGGAAGGATACATGGCATGCGGGCTTCCGTGGCATGCACTGCAGTATATGCTGCCATGGCCCTGTGAATTACGGTATAATGCCGATCCGGTACTTACCCCTGTGACGCCATCGTGGCATGAAGCACATTCCGGTTCTGTTGCCCAGGGTATTCTTCCCTCGGTTATGGTGGCGGCAACAGTTGCCATATCTCCATGACAATTTGTGCAATTGCCATCATCCGAAGTGTGAGCAAGGCTCCTGTTACACTTAGTGGTTGCTCCGGGATGACAATCATAGCATGATGCGCCCCGTGTTGAGTGTGAACCGTGCAGAACCTGCGATAAATATTTCTCTGGTCCGGTATTGATTCCAAGTGCCGGGCTCGGATGACATGATGCGCAAAGTACCGGCTTGCTGGCTGCAGCCGACAGGGTCGTACCATGCTCTGAATCGTGCTCCGACAGGATATCATCAAAGGCAGAGGATCCATGGCATTTCGCGCAGTTTATCTCATCCGATGTCGGAACAGTGGCTCTGGTTTCAACGAGTATTTTGCCTGCCCCGTCCTTTACGGTTATTTCGGCTACCTGGTAAGGATTCCAGGTATTGTTATCATTAACCGGTACAACAGGAATCCCTTCAGCAATAAAATAATTCCCGGCGGCAGTCATGGCACCCGATAAGCCCTTACCCTTCAGGCCAATATCATGAGCAAGTGTGGCCCCAAAGAGCTTGATTGCATTATCCCAGAATCCCCCGTATGACCTTTTGTTGTAAGATGAAGTGTTGCCTGTAAGTTTATACTCTACGGTGATCCCAGTGGTAATAACTTCAGGAGGCGAACCCCTTTTGACAACCTGTACCATAACATTGTTGTATGGAGGAAGAATAACAAGCTTGTCATAGCTTGGATTCAGACAATGCATCCCAAGGTCGTTCCATGCAAAAACCGACCAGTCTCCTTCGGTATTTATTGATCCGTCATCGGTTTTGCTGCAGGAAGCCGTAACCAATGATAAAACTATCACCGTGAAAAGAAATCGTGTAAGAGTTTTCATTTGGCTGATGTTTTGTTAATTAATTAACGATCAAATTGATGGACCTGACGACTTAAGCTAACCAGTTAATGTTGCCTATTTGAAATTCAGATAATAAAATTAAACTTATTTATTGAAGCAAACGGGAATAGGGACAACTCTATTTTTATAACTGGGATGAAATAAAGCATAGATCAGGATCATCTTCTGAAATTTGATTCACACGGACATGGAACCTGTCGGTGTTTCCCGGCTTCGTTTTGTGTGGCACAACTTGCAAGAGCCTGGAGGATCAAAATGATCATAAGTACTTTTATAAATATTTCTTTCAACCGGTTGTGCTTAGAGATATCTTTATTCGTCATATCAACAAGTGTATTAACCCCAGGCCTTATTTAAGATTGTAACTTATTACGGTCTGGTATTATTGTATTTCTAAGTATCACAGAATATAAAATATTTTCTTCCGGTTTCACTTCCGGATTTAAGGTACTGATAATTCAACACATACCGTGAAATTTTGCTGTTCCGGCATTTTTCACTAACTTTGCCCGATCTCAGGCATTTAAGAAAATCACAGAACATAGATGATATTTGACAAGCTCGATCTGGTCCCGGAATTGCTGGAATCAATTGATTATATGGGTTTCAGTGAAACCACACCCATTCAGGAAAAAGCTATTCCGGTTATTATGGCAGGCAGAGACCTGATTGCCGCCGCACAGACAGGAACAGGGAAAACAGCTGCATTTCTGCTCCCTGTAATGAACAACATCTGTAAGGAACGCCCCGGCCAGACCCACACACTAATACTGGTGCCTACCCGTGAACTGGCTTTACAGATCGATCAGCAGATCCAGGGTATCGCTTATACATTGAACATTACATCCATTGCTGTTTATGGGGGTGGTGACGGCAGTGGCTGGGAACAGGAAAAGATTGCCCTTTCGAAGGGAGCCGACATGATTGTGGCTACCCCCGGAAGGCTGATCGCACATCTGATGCAGGGCTACGTAAGGTTTGACAGGATAAAAATCCTGGTACTAGATGAAGCCGATCGCATGCTCGACATTGGATTCTATGACGATATCATGCAGATAATTTCACACATACCTGCCGATCGTCAGACTCTCATGTTCAGCGCAACAATTCCGCCAAGGATAAGGAGTCTTTCAGGGCAGATAATGAAAGACCCTGCGGAAATATCCCTTGAAATGTCGAAGCCTGCAGAGGGTGTGGTGCAAAGCGTTTATCACCTCGATGAAAGTCAGAAATTATCCCTTATCAAAGTATTGCTGAATGAAAACTCCGACCATCAGAGCATTCTGATATTCACATCCACAAAGAGGAAAGTGAATGATATCGTAAAGGGTTTGCGGTCTGATAAATATCTCGTCGAGGGGATTTCATCAGCACTTGAACAGAATGAAAGGGAGGAGATGCTGATAAGGTTCAGTACGCGTCAGACCAGAGTGCTTGTAGCCACAGACGTTCTGAGCAGGGGAATTGATATAAAGGATATCAATATGGTGATTAACTATGATGTACCTGCAGATGCAGAAGACTATGTGCATCGTGTCGGGCGTACTGCGCGTGCTGAAAAAACAGGCATTGCAGTTACCCTTGTTACGAGAACAGACATATACAAAATGGAGCGTATTGAGAAACTGATCGGTTATAAAGTCAATATTGACCTGCTCCCGGAATCTTTAGCCGTAAAACGTCCAAAAAACAGGGTCTCACGCCACTCGGACACTCGTTCCGCAAGGAACAAATCAAAAAAGAGAAATAACCGGAAGCACTTTAACAGGACTTCGAAGTAGACAGGAACAGTTTTCGCATGTGGTCACGAAAATCTTTTCACCCAATCTGACCACCATGAATCACCTGGTTCACAACGGAGAGCTTCCTCATAACATTTTCTTGCTTCTGAACACGGGCTTGTCATATTAAATCCTCCGGGCCATTCGGGATGCAGCGACTTGAATGTAAGGCTCCCGAGCATACCCCAGGCCCGTGCTTCCTCACTTTTTGAGGAAAAAGCAAGTTCTGGCATCTCGGCGATCGTTTCTTCACAGTAACTATGCAGGATTTCGGGAGGATACAAATCCTCCCGTCCCTGTATTATTGATGTCCACAGACTGCTGATCTGACTGTATGGATTGTTTCTGTCGAGCCTTAGTAAGGAATTTTCATCTTTTTCGAGGTTGGCAAGAGCTGTCAGGGAAGCTTTGTGTATTTCAAAACATTTTGACCTGGAAAGCTCCTTAAGCTTCGGGATTGCTTCTTTTGCACCTATCTGTCCCAGAATTATGGCAGCATCAGCAACAACATTTATGTCGCTGTCATCTAAAAGGGGTAAAAGATAGGGGATTGCCTTTTGTCCGAGTTCTTTGAGCCTGTGCATATGGGTTTGCGGGCCCAGGAGGTCCCTCCGCCCCAATTTTGAGACCAGTTCAGTAATATCGGAATCAACCGCATCTGAGGACTTAGTTTCTGTTTTTCCGTTCACTAAACTGTCATCATCTTCGGGAAGTTCATCTGCCTCGATCAGTTCAGGTTCTACATCTTCCTTATAAGGATAAGTTTCTTTTTGTTGTTCGCTTTTAAACCGAAGCAGGGCAACAGGGTCGTTATGAAGGAAGAATTCTGCAACACTCCAGAGGGGTTTATCATCATCTGTGGTTTTTTCAAACTCCAGCAGGAATCCTCCTTCGTCTGTGGCACATATATAATCGAGCGTCACTGATTCAGGCATCTTTGCAATGTAAACAGGTTTGAATTGACCTGATATAAAAGCATCCACATCATGAATACTTATTGCCTTTGTGACTTTACTGCCGTCGGGAGTAACAACTTTAAGATGGCAAAGAATTTTATCGCTGGAAGCTGACCAGACAACATCTTCTATCCAGCAATTTTCACCTGAATATTCAAATTGATTATCATCGTTAATGTTGATGACTTTTATCGAACCTTTGGCATTGCTTATTGAAATCCCTGATTGCGTGCTCCAGGAAGCACTGAAACTGCCACCTGCTGCTGCAATATATAAATTGTTATTTGAGAAACGGGCCATAAACCTGTTGATGTTTTTCAGGTGCATGGTATATTCTGTTTCAATCCCTTTTTTGCTTACTGCAAGTATTCCGCCGACAATGAATGCAATCCTGTCATTTCTCGGAGAGAGGGTGATAAAACTTACAGAGGGAGGCTCCTCAAAAAATTTGGAGAAATTGAACGAATATTTCTTAAGAGGTTCCTTATGTGGCTGATATGGATCCCATGAATACTTTTCAATCCCGGCGGATTCTGTCCCGGCATAAAGATTTCGTTTGCTTAGCGTAAGGGAAGTGACATTGTTTTCGGCTTTAATCTGGTGATTAAAACCAGTATTCTCTACAGTCCTTAAATAAATTATTCTGCTTTCCTTTTCTGTAAATGCAATAATTTTTCCTTCCCTGTCAATAGCAAAAGAATCAATTGGCTGATCATGGGTATAGCATTTTACAATTTTCTTCCCGTGTGTGTTAAAAGAGACTATTGTGTTTCCGTCTATAACCGCATAAACTCCTTTCCCGCAGACATTTAGTTTTCTAAGTGAACCGCGGTTCCATGAAAGGGATCCTGGCTCCAGGATATTTGCCTCAATTTCCTTCCTAAGGGAATTGATATTCCAGGTTGGGGAACTATTTGATGGTTTGTTTTGGGCAACCGGATTGCCGAAGAGTTTTTGTAGAAAGTTCATTTCTGATGGATTTGATAATGATTACTAAAATTAGATTACACGAGAATGTTATAGACCCGTAAATAAAACCAGAATGGTATAATGCCTGCAGTCAGAAATGGATTACCATCTTCTTCTGCAATGTGTTGAATTAAAACCAATTAATGAAAATCTCCATCATCGGAGCCGGAATATTACAATATAAAATTAAACCAGATTTTCTTTCCGGTCAAATATATTTTTATGGCAGCAGAAATTTTACATAATTACGTATGATCCGTATTGGACAGCCAATATCAACCAGCCAGAAAACAAATCATTCAAGCATAAATCAGGCAAGATCACGAAAATATTCTCCGCCGGCTTATATGATCGCAATGGCTTTTATCATCTCAGAATCTTCCGATGAATTCCAGTGTCACCTTATCTGTGTGGATCGGAAGACTTGATTTGAAATAGTCCTCATAATTCAGACGTATCTCAGAGTAGAATTGTTTTGTTTCAAAGCCAAGGTTGACTCCAAAGGTTAGCCTGTTCGCATCGACCTCCTGTCTGAAGACCGATTCACCGATCATATCCCATCTTACGACGGGTGTGATCAGATGCAGCATGTTTCCCTGCACGGGAAAATTGTAGTATGAATGAATATACAATCCGTCATCATTATGTCTTACCGAAAAAGAATCTTCCCAGTTTCTTCTAATGTATTCGGATTCAATGAAGAAAGATCCGTTGGTGTACCTAATTTCCACCCCGGCCATTGCAAGATTCTTTTTTTCAGCATCGTCTCCGTAATACACATTTCCTGTTAATCTGAATCCTTTTTCTGCCCCCGCTGTAATACGTCCCGCAAGGTTGGGCTTTTCAATCCATTGCGGGTTATTGTCTCCGGTACCATTGACAGCGGCAACCATGAAATTCAAAGGTATCCGTCCTTCGATGCCATATTCGGCATAGAATCCGATATCACGCATTCCGTCATTTATGTATTTTGCAAGAAATGAACGGTTTGCAAAGATATTTTCGGCAGGGTTCCGCATATAGTCTGTACTGAAGGGGATTTTTTTCTGGCCAAGGTAGAAGCTGAGACTGCTCACGGGAATGAATTTAATATAGGCATCAAGCATTTTCATCCTGCCCTCATCAGAAAGATCGATCTCGACCTTATACGACATGTGATTGTTTATCTTCCCTGTTGCTCCGAACCTCGCATTTCTTACTTCGAACCTCATCAGAGAATTGTCCAGATCGAATTCTGCTTTGGTCTTAAGGATACCAAAAATATCAGGAGTGTATTCGGACCTTTTTTGAATGGTGTCCTGAGAAAAGACTTCCAGGCAGACGGATGATATTAACAAAAATATGATTATCAGGCCTTTCTTCAGTTTAAAACGGGAGATAAGCAATTTCACGGCTAATAGCATTAATAAATTTTCATTTGCCTTTCAAAACTTCTGCAAATGTAATGATCCTGTCAGATTGCCGGACCTTAGGTTCAGTATTACTTCAGATCGAATGAAATGAATTGATAGAATACTCCCATTGATGAGGCTTTCAGATAGAATAGATATCTTAATCCAGATGAAGTGCTTTGTCGAGGACAATATCTTCGCCTTTGACTGCCTGATGAATAGTCGGACTTATCTCAATATCCGGCAAAACGCCGCGGTCAAAGGGCTGTATCTGAGGAACTGCCATATAGTATCCCAACATTGGGATGCCAAGGACTAAACGACTACTGGGCAATGTTACAATTGCAAAAGTTCCGCTGTTATTACCGCTGTACGTGCCTCCTGTTTCCTGCCCGACCAGTACTGCACGTCCTGTGGATTTTGCGACAGCTGCAAATTCTGATGTAACCGAAAAACTGAATCCGTTCACGAGCACCAGTACCTCACCCATAAAAGGATTTTTGGAAGGTTTCTGGATTTTCAGGTTTTTATGTACAGGCCACTTGTATCCTCCATCTTTATCTTTCCTGATCAGCAGTTTCAGCAGTCCGTAAAATTTAGGCATTTGTGCATATTCACTGAAACTCAGATTTTTGTTTGGCAATTTTAAAGTTTCGTAATAACTAAATGGTTTGTCGGTTAATTGAGCAAAAAGCAGTGCTCCCCATCTGTCATTTCCTCCTTCATTGTCACGCAAATCAATAACAAGTCTTTGGATTTTTCGTGAGTTGATTTCCTTAAAGGAATTTTTCAGAAATCTTTTAAAATTATCCTCCTTACTCAATGGGTAAAAGGCTTTAATTTTCACTAATGCCACCTTTTCATCAGGAAAAGTCAAAACGAAGTTGTGCTCCCTTTTACCAGGATTATTCTTTTCATATTCCTTTATTTCAGACAAAGTTGTTGCAGGAACCAGGACATTTTCTGTTTCACCATTGCTTTTTCTTAAAGTCAGCCGGAATTGCCCGGGGCTTTCAATAAGATTCGCATAATAGGCAGGGAAGAAATTGCTCAACTCGAGATACCTGGAGGATTCCACTCTTCCGTCAGCCACCATGTTCTGAAAAAGGAATGACATAATTTCCCTGAGAGGCTTATCATTTATTGATAAGATTTCGGTGCCTTTTTCTATATCAGTTTTCTGATCATAGCTGTCGAGCACATAACCCTCCTTCCCGGAAAACATCAATTTTAAAGGGAACAAACTGTCTGTACCATAATAGTAATGATACAAATGATCTTCATCAAGAAAACCCTCGGGAAAGAACTTTGTATGCCCGCAGCGAATTGAAGCTACAACAGGAGATAATAGCCGGTAGAATTCTGTCTGACTGATTGAATCAACCAAAGCAATTTCGATGCTCCGGAAAAGTGAATCGAAGGTTTCTTTTGATTCAAATCTGTAAATACCCGGATGCGCCTCGACAAGCGCTGTCCTGAAGATGGAAAAATCCTTTCCCGCTTCCTGCGGACTCATCTTCTGCCCGGGTGAAGGTTTGGTAATGAGAAAGATAACTAAAACCAGAACAATATTCTTCACTTTGTAATATTGATTTTATATGTAAATATAGATAAAAGAAATTCTTCCGCTTTGGAAGACTGTTTTTATCTGTTTTATCGGGGATAAGTTTTATGTTGTGCAAGAAATCCCCCTGGTCATATTCAATCCATCAGGGAGTATTTGATTCCGACCCTGAATTTTGCCTTCGGATCGATGTAAGGATTACCGATCTCCCAACCCCCTGTCTTGTAACCGGCAGTTATATTCACCAGAAGATTTTTGCCAATATGGTAATCAGACATCATCTCCAGGGCTCCGCCTAACTTTCCGGACTGATCAAAGAATCCCTGATTTTCGGGTTGGCTCCAGAGACTCAGGGTGCCACCCAGTTCTAATTTTTTATTGAGGAAAGGAGCGACATTGTATATTCCATACTGTAAGCCGGGGAATTTTTTATCCCTGTTGCTATAACGGTGAATGACAATAAGTTGGTTAATCGATTTTAGTTTATAAGGAAAATAAAGTGCAATATCGTTCCCAAAATGAACGGGGTTGTACTGTAAAAATGCAATAAACTCGAAATCAGGGCTGACTTTAATTCTGTTAATCAGAAAAATGGCCGGATTAACATAATTCAGTAATGAAAGCTTCTTTTGCTTCAGAAGGTAATCCTGACCTTCCGAAGGAAGGTCGCTAAAGCCTATCCTTCTGTTAACACCCTCACCGTCAGGGAATAGATCACGGTCTGTATATGGTGTTTCAGGGCTGAACATATCATATATCCAGGCCGTCAGGTCAGCTCCGGCAAAATCGCGGTAAAACGGATTCACGTCTTCATGCCGGGGAGCTATTATTTTAACTGAGTCACTTAGCGGACTTGCTGAAAATTTAAAGTAGTCGTGGACATAATAAGCATTATACAGATAAAGAGGATTTTTATAAAAAGTCCGTGGGTGGTAAAAATCCTGAATTACATTTACCCGGGTAAGGAAGCTCTCTGACTGAACTCCGCTGACGTATGAGTACAATAAATCATTAATTCCGTTGATCTTAAGTTCACTCAGAACTTCATCAGACAATCCGTATACTGTTCCATCCCAGCGATTGATAAACCAGTTGCCATTTTTAGCAGAAATATCATTTACCCCAAGAACTGACCGGTGAAATTCTTCATGAGTAAATACGCCAAGGGGAATCGGAAGTTCGCTGCCGTAATAACTGAAACCAAATCCCAGCAGGTATTTCAGACCGGTATTTGCAATCTTGCCCGCAAATGAGTTATTGCGGTTTTTAATAATAGCATCTCCGGCAGCATCAATTCCCCAGAAACTTAAGTCGTACAGCCCGGAGGATAATTCAACGGATTGCATCATGGATGGATATCTGCCGGCAGAATTCAGGTTCTGCGGAGAATCAAAAAACGAATACGACAACCTGAGTTTATAGGCTGCAGGGTCCTGGGCAGACAAGGAATTTGCTGAAAGCAGGATAATTCCCAGATAAATTAATTTTTTCATTTAAATAAGTTTTAGACTTGTTAATTGTCCTTTGATGTCCTGAGGCATGGTAATAGGAGGATTATATAATTAAGCTCCCCTGGCATAATTACCCGGGAGCTTAAATAAATGACTGACAACGTTTAAATCTTTGATTACTGACCCTTGTGGAACTGCAAATCGCGCAGGGCAATAATGTACTCATTACCGGTCCTGGAGTATGAGATCTCATACCTTGTGGCGTACCAGCCATCGCGTTTGAATGCTGAGGGCTGAGGTAAATCAATTAGCTCATTCGGCCTTGTAAGCAGGTAATCACGAGTCATCATCGGTTCCCAGAACACAAATTCACCGTCATAGGAACCCCAGATGAATGTTTTGGTGAATGTGGCGCCACGAAGTTCAGGGGATGCACCGTCAAGCCAGTGTACTCCCATCAGTGGTACGAATCCCGGACCCCGGAAATATCCTGCCGGTACATAATCAGGAGATGGAAGATTTTCAAATTCAGCCACTTTATCGGGAAGCATGGCTAGACGCTCCTCATCCGGGATAATGTAAAAGTGGACATCAAAGTGAGGCAGATCGTAGATCCCGGGAGGTTCGTGCCCCTGTGGATTCCAGTCCAGCATCACAAATGTGTAGAAGTTCTTACCCCATTTTTTTGGAAGCTCCATGACCACCCCCGTCATCTCTTCCGGAAGGTTGTTCAGGGATCCTGCAGTGATGGATAGCCCGACCGAAGTTGGCTCACCGTACCGGTTTTCTGTTACCCAGGCCTGTGTCCGGCCGTTGCCGATGTGACGGGCACTGCTGTAGTAGGTTCTTTCAGGATTGGCGTTATTAACAACAGCCTGTTCCTTTTTGAGATCAACACCGGATTCTGAGAATAATCCGTCATCCTTCTGACATGCCTGAAAAAAGGCAAATACTCCGGCTGCCAGAAACAGCATAAGTCCTCTGCCAGTTTTTTTCATGATTAAAGATTTAATTAATTCTTACTCTTAAGGCTTTTCAGTTCTGCCCCGGTTTTGATGTGGTTTTCCGGTTACACAAAGAATTCGTAACGTGTTTATGATAAATATGAACAATGTGGATTTAGAAAAGTTCAAAGAATATTTTCAGATCTGCCATTTAGTTTTTTAGATGAAAACGCTCCTGTCTACTTAAGTCCTGATCCGGCACCACCGTTCAAATCAAAACAGATTGCTCAATATCAACGGATTTAACGTTTTTTTTATCTTTGTATAAATTCATTAAATCATGAAAATTTCATTAACCATTATTTCTCTGGTGATAATTTCCGGATTTCTGTTTATTCAGAGTTCACCGGTTAACCCAGAAGGACAGAAGAGCGGATCGATGTTTACCGCCGAAGTAAAAAAAGTAATAGATGAAAAATGCTACGGATGCCATAGTACGGAAGGTAAATCGCGTGATGCAAAAAATTCTCTTATGTGGGATAGTTTACCCAATCTTCAGAAAAGCAAGCTCGTTGCAACCCTTGATGACATAATCGAGGTGGTGCAAGAGAACAAAATGCCACCAGCGGCTACAGTTAAGAAATATCCTGAAATGAGGCTTCTGCCTTCGGAAAAAGACATTCTCCGGTCATGGGCTGAATCCAGGGCTGACAGCCTGCTGAAATGAGGTTTTAGAGAATCCACTATAAATTACATGATGAAAGCAGTTTATAAAATACTGATCGCTCTGGCAGCGATTTTGGTTGCCATACAGTTTATCCCGTCAGGAATGCCTGAAAATAAGCCTGAGGATAAAAATAGCATTGTACACAGCGCCCTGCTATCAGGGTCTATTCTGGAACAGTTAAGAAAATCGTGTTTCGACTGCCATTCAAACCAGGTTCAGTTTCCGTGGTATTCAAAGCTGGCACCATCTTCATGGTTACTTGCAAATCATATCCGTGAAGGCAGATCTAACCTTAACTTCTCAGAATGGGAGAATTACAGCAATCGCGAGAAAACAGGATTGCTCGAAGAGATTAAGGATGAAGTGAGTTCAGGGAAAATGCCGCTAAAATCATATCTGATTATCCACAGGAATGCAAAGTTGAATGCTGAGGAGGTTTCAGCTTTGCAAAAATGGGCCGATACAGAAGCAGCTAAAATACTGGAATAGCTATTAGTCATCTGTTTTAATTATCGGACCAGGGGGCAAAAATCGATGAACGGACATAAAAAGTAAACATGAGTTCCGTAGAGATTGGTAAGTCAGAACCTCAATTCCCTGCCATAACCATCGGGAAATCCGGGAACTCCGAATCCGGTTGTGCCTATCCCGACTACCATCTCATAACGGTTTACCTCTTCATCATCATTGAAATAAATCGCTATCACTACTGTAAAGAGGCAGAGCCCGTTGCCGGGAGTGGTCTGTTGGTTGGTCTGCATGTCGATCCAGATAAAATCATCAGGAAGAAGTGTTATAGACGGATTCAGAGAGGTGCCGGAAACAGTGATCCTCATCCTGTCTCCTTCCTTGAGCTGGACATTTTCGAAATTTGATATTTCCTGGGACCCCCTTCCCAATGAATAATTAAACGTTCTGAAAGGGAAACTTACAGTAACGTTTACGGACGACATAGGAGCATTCCCTCCGTCGTAAACGACAGCTACCATACCCATGGTACCTCCTGTTGACGGGTTTGGAGGATTGATAATGTTGCCGGGTGTTATTCCACTTATAACTTCAGGATCAGTGGTTTTGTCGGCAATGGCATTACCCCTGTTTACAAGCTCCTGCTCATCGCAGCCATTGACAGATAATTCTGCTTCTATTTCTGAGATTCCCTCATTAACCATCGCGACCGGGGGTCCAATCTGTGAGACAAGATTTAAGAGAGAATTAATGTCGTATTTAGGATCATTTATCTCGCAAAGGGCTGCCTCAAGGATCAGCTCACTGCTCAGGGAAGTGGCTTCGTCCTGGAAATCCTCAAATTGCTGGGCCATCTGAATAGCACCGGCATAAGCCGTAGCAATAAACTGATCGTGGCATGGATCCAGGCTTGTTTCATTTACTGCCTTTGTAAATTGTGCCAGATGGTTGTTGAACTGTGCTGCCTTAAGCTGGCTTTCGGCTGCTATCTCATGTAAACGGGCCAGTTTAGCGGCTATCAGCACTTCATCACATGCTGTTTCTGGTTTTTCTCCCGAGACTTCCTTTATTGCCCCGTCAATGCTCACACATTTGCCAAGCTCCTCGATCATTTCATAGCCCTCAATGCAGTCGCATTTATTCTTTTCCTCGTTCCATTCCTGGAATTCTCCCGGGCAGGGATTTTCCTTCACAGTCTCCCTTTCCTGCACGATAACTGTGGCTTTTGCCTCCAGTCCCATGTAAGTGACTGTTATAATGTGTTCCCCGCTTTCTGTTTGTTCTGTTGCCGTAAAACTACCTGATCCGGTGCTCCATGAAGTATTTTCCATTTCAGTGACATCGGTGTAGCTTTTATCATCCATAACTGCCATTGCCCTGAAAGTTGCTGTTTCGCCCGTCTTCAGTGCTGCTTTGTCCGGAATGATAATGAGAGTAACGGGTGTCTTCTCATTCATCTGCTGTTCAGCTACCTCAATTGCAGCCTTCAATATTTTCAGTTCCTCGATCAGTTTTTTAAGCTCTCGTGCATTAAGTTCGGCTTCTCTCCAGGCGTTTGCCTCCTCCCTCTCTGCATTCATTTTTGCCCAGGTTAAAAAGTTTTCATGCAAATAATCTTTGTAATATCGGGCTGCAAAAGAAGGCCCCAGTCGATCCATGGCATATAGAGAACTACTATACATAATAGGAGCACCCTGGTCGAACTGATCAGCTGAATCCCAGAATTCCGACAATCTGCTGTCAAAGAATGCAACCATATCTCCTTTCGAAGAGGGAGCAGCCCAATCCTGTAAGAAATTAGGATACTTTTTTAAAAGGTATCCACTATATCGATTCCACCAGTATTCTTCGTATTCAGAAAGTGTAGTTGTGACAAATTTATCAAATGCATAATTGACAATAGCGGCACAAAGCATAGCAGCTCCTATATAAGGTAGATCTTTTGAGAGCCAGGCAATTGTTAATTCAGATGCATCGTAAATCGATTTCAACTTCGCCTCATCGTTACCATTGTATGCTTCAATCAAATTTGATAACAATCCGTAAGCTTTAAGTCCCTTGCTGATTATATTGATATAGTTTGACACATTAACATAGGCAGTGGTTGAATTCTTGTTTACAAGCCGCTGAACATTTTTCAATTCATAGGAACCCCAGCCGTCGGGACCGCCCATCGGATTCCATTTTTGAACCGGGACAGTCATTATAAACGAGATCTGTTCAGTAAAAGCCCCCTTGTTAAGATCGAGCAGGAATGACATAAGATCCTCAGTCATTCCGAACTCATCTTTAATATCAGACATGAATAATTTCCTGATGTCTTCGTCACTCTCGATCTTCTCAATTTCGGGTCTGAAATGTTCCCACACTTTATCCAGATCCTGTGAATATAGAGAAGACCTGATCATTAATGAAAAGGTAAGGATCATATAAAATGGGATTCCGGGAATCTTGAAGTTTTTCATCTTTGAGCGTGTAGTTTAAGTTTAAAAACGATAGCTTATACCGGCCAGATATCTTAGACCGGATTGTGTCTGAACCGGTAATGGATCGTCGATTTCTGGGATATCGAAGTCAAGCTTATAATACCTCAGGTCGAGCTGCACCTCAAACTTTCTGGCAACAGGGATCCTGGCTCCTGCAGTGATCTCAAGCGAAACAGGATTTCGCGTCAGTGGATCTCCGGAGGTATCCAGCCCGCTGTATGCAAGTGTATACTGGTAGCGGACCGAACTGTAAACTGATGCTTTTTGTATAAGGAAATTGCCCCTTCCGTCTATTCCCGCCCTGAAGCTGTTACCTGTCTGCTTAAGGTCAGGATCAGCCTGATCAATCAGCATGTCTGCTCCTACTATCGGTCCGATCTGTACCCCCGAGAACTTAAGCCCGAAACGGCTGTAAACGCTCAGACGGTGAGCTGAGTTTCCTTCTTCCCAGTATCGTCCGAATGCACCGATATCAAAATAACCTGTTTTCCTGCTGAAATTTCTGTCGAACCGGAGATCAATGTAATTAGAGGAAGTATTCAGATCACTGGTATTGAAAGTATATTCAATATAACCTGTCGACCGGCCGTTACGGTCAGCCGACCGGTGATATACTTCGTTCAGGATACGTATTTTTAAATTGTTGAAGCTTTCATTATTCGGGAATGATCTGTTAATGGCAGACAACTGTGTCCGGGTTTTTGAATTACTGGTTTCCAGGTCTATCCTCAGGCGGTCGTAGTCAGCGGATTCTGCAGCAGTACTGTAGGCCATTTTTTCCGCTTCCCCGTACAACGACCAGTTCTTTTGTCCTGTTTTGAAGGTAAGTCTGAGACTGGGAATGATGCGCCTGTAATCGAGGAATGAAATATCGCTTGACTGGAACCTGCCTCGTATCCCGGCGTTCACACTGGTGTTCTTATTCTTTTAATCTATAAGGGTGTTGAACTGAACACCCTCAAGATCGTTCCCGTTATCCGTATCATAAAAACTTTTTGACTGAACCTGCACATCCCCCGATAACCTTATGTTTGCGTTTACAGGATGTTCGGCATTCAGACCTGCTCCTATATTTCTGAAACTGTTCTGCTTAGTCAGCTCATCTCCATAATCCTGGAAGCTGACCGATGTATTTACCCTGGTCCCTCCCTGTGTTTCATACGAGTAGGCAGCATTTGCCGTGGTGGTTGTAAAAGGTGACCTTATAACATCCTTGTTATGGTTCAGGTTTATTGCAAGCCTCGATTGAGGGTTAAAGATCACATTGCCGCCAAGACTGATATTCCTTGTTGTCTCTGATATCTGTCCGCCTGATTCATATGCCGAGGACCCGAATCTGGCCGAAGCAGTACCATCAAATCCTATATTCTGTGATTTTAAGATCTTTCCTGGATTAATTACCTGGAACGGCGGCAACTTTTTGTAATAATGGTCAGTGTAGGCACGGGCAAGTTTTACTGCTTCCTGCTCACGTTTCATCTCCTCATAATAGGAGGCAGCATTGCGCCTGTTGCTTTCTGATAATGAATTATATTTTTTCTCAAAATCGCCTGTGAGCTGTTCAACTTTATCATAAGCCCCGAAAAACTGATTGTAGTAATTCTCCGCTAACATCCTTGTCTGGTAATACATTTCCGGATCCTGATCCTCATCACCTGATACTTTGTATTGCTCCTGACCTGTTTCCTGAACATCATCCTGATGGATCCAACCCTCTCTGAGGTCAGGAAGCTTAACCAGAAACCAGTCTCCATCTTTCCTAAGCACAGGAAGAATTGTTCCAGCCTGCATCTTTATCAAAACACCGGCATTGGCCTGATCAGCGTCCCTGATGGATGCCGACTGGCTGGTAATTCTTACGCTTCTTTCCTCAGCTGGCTGTGATGTGCCCAGTTTTTTGCATGTTACCAGGAAAGCGGTTGAGCTGTTTTGAATTATTTTCCGGCCTGCTTTGATTTCCTCCAGCAATTGCAAAAGATCCGGAGAATTAACAGCGTTTAGATGTGAGGGAAGAAAAAAAATCCAGACAATGAAGGGGATTGCTTTTCTCATTCGTAAAAAAAGATTTGAAGAGTAAAATTCTTGTAATTCCGCCCCTGCAACACATTAGAACACCAATTCAGACAAACAATATCAGAATAAAAGCTAATATGAACAAATTTTTTTGACGATTCGTATTTGAATGAATCACCGATGACAGCCCGGCAGTTTGACCTGACCGGGATCAGGGTTCCGGGATTTTATTTCAGATCATAAAGCATTCTGAGAGTCTCCTTTATAACCATTTCTGCTGAGCCTGGTTCAAATGGAGTGGCATCTATTTCGTATCCTCCTTCCTTGTAAAGCTCTGCAGGAGGCAGATATCCGCTAGAACCATTGCAGTGTGTAATTATGAATGTATGCCTAAACGGGGAAGCAGCTTTAACAGCCATTCCGATTTCAGTCAGCATTTCAACATTGAATCCGACAAATCCCACATCCTTTCCTATTCCTGCAACGGTAATCCTTACAGGCACGGTCTTTACCTGCCTGTCCTCTGCTGCTATACTGGCATCTCCTTCCAATTTCCTGCCGGGACATTCAATTGTTGCTGATGCTGTGTTTATCCCGGTATCCTGGTTTATTTCCTTTATGCTCCTGAAGACATGAACAACTTCTTCCCCAAGAAGGGTTCCAAGCAATACAGGTTCAGGAATCCACCCCGGTTCATTATTGAACTCAGGAAGAACCCTGTACCAGGGATCTATATTACCTGAAGCGCCTGCAAAAAATGGAGCAACAAAACCATTTCCCAGTATTTTTTCTACAAATTGTTCAGATAAACCCAATACGTCACCGCTTATCATCATGTTTCCGGGACCCAGGGAGGTAGAATGGGTTGCATAGTCAACAATGGCGCCAACAGGCAAACCTTCAGGTGTCGTTACCTTCATCACCAGTACCTCCTTATCTGTAATACCATAGGGGTTTCTGCCAAGCGTAACAGATCCGTCAGATTTCATTTCACGCCTGTTTGACCCTACAGGGGAATAACCCCTGCCAACTCCGGTATGAACCGGTTTGAGATTTTTAAATGCCTGCTCAATTACAGTCAGAAGTTTCTGATTTAATGTTTCAGTGTATTTAATATTATTCGGATCGCCGCTTTCTTTATTGAGAGACAAAACGGGAGAGCTGTGGGAATGAATGGTAGATAAAAACAGTTCTGATTCCTTAATATTGAATTTATCGAGAATGCTTTTTTGAATGGCAGGAAATACTTCCTTTCCGTAGGAACCTATGTCGGTTGATACCAGAACCAACTTTCTGCCATTATTCTCGAAAACAACAACACGTGCCGACAGAGGATCATGGACCCCTTCAGAATAGGTTTTCCTTGAAGCATATCCGTACAACTTTACCGGGATATCAGGGGTAATGTCAATTTTTGCAAAACCCGCGAAAAGTGTTTCCCTGGTATATTCAGGCGAAATTGTCTGGCTGAATAAGAAATTGCAGATAAGCAAAGCAGCAAAGGCAAAGAATAATTTTTTATAATTCATAATCACCTCCCTGAATTTGATTTTATTAATGTAATATTATAAAGCAAGCTCAGTAAAAAAATGGTTTTATGCAAGTAGCAACGCCATTAATGGCGTTGCTACCTTGTAAAAGGAAAAACGACCCCGGAGTTAGATGCGAAATCTTATTTTTCTTAAATTTTAACCAGTAAATATTCCTTTCATGTCACAATTATTTTCACCTCTTAAAATAAGAAGCGTCAGCCTCCGGAACCGGATCGTGATGTCGCCCATGTGTCAGTATTCAGCAAAGGATGGTATGGTAAGCGACTGGCACCTTGTTCATTACGGGACAAGGGCAAGCGGAGGGGCAGGACTTATCATTGTCGAAGCCACCGCAGTTTTTCCTGAGGGGCGGATCACTCCGGGGGACCTTGGTCTCTGGAGCGATGAGCACATCGCAGGTTTAAAGAAGACAGCTGACTTTATCCACAGCCAGGGATCGGTAGCAGGGATACAGCTTGCCCATGCAGGAAGAAAAGCCTCGTGCGCCGTTCCATGGGAAGGGGGGAAACAGTTAGACCTTGAAAACGGAGGCTGGGATACCCTTGCGCCATCAGCCATCCCCTTCAGTCCGGGTGAGAGAGCTCCGGCAATGGCTGACAAATCTTATATCAATAAGGTAATCGGTGGATTCCGTGAAGCAGCCCTGCGAGCCCTGAAGGCCGGATTCAGGATCGCGGAGATCCACAGCGCCCATGGCTATCTTCTGCAGGAATTTCTGTCACCCGTCAGCAACAGGCGCAGCGACGAATACGGAGGTTCTTTCGACAACCGTACACGGCTGCTCCGTGAGGTTGTCCATGAAGTAAGATCTGTATGGCCTGAAGAGTATCCTCTTTTTGTAAGGATTTCATCAACGGAATGGACAGAGGGAGGATGGACCCCTGAGGAAAGCGTCAGGCTTGCAGCAGTTCTGAAGGATTCCGGGGTTGACCTGATTGACTGCTCATCGGGAGGAAATGTTCATGATGCGAAGATACCTGCTTTGCCTGGTTATCAGGTGCCTTTCGCAGAGATGGTAAGGAAGGCAGGGATCATGACCGGGGCTGTCGGGCTGATCACAGATTCAGGACAGGCAGAAGAGATCCTTAGGTCAGGGAAGGCAGACCTGATCATTATGGGAAGGGAACTTCTCAGGAATCCCTATTTCCCGCTTAAGGCAGCAAAAGAGTCAGGTGTTCAGATATCCTGGCCCCCGCAATACCTAAGGGCGAGATGATCACAACAACGCCTTGGAATGAAACTTTTAACTTAACCTAATTTTAAAAATGCGTGACCATGAAATACAAATTACTGCTGTCACTGCTTTTATTACTGCCCGTTATGGCAGGAAAAGCCCAGACCAGGTTTGACAACATTCTCTATGGCGTCGCCTATTATCACGAATACATGCCTTCGGAAAGGCTTGATGAAGATATTCGTTTGATGAAGGAGGCCGGGATATCGGTTGTCCGGGTCGGCGAATCGACATGGAGTCTGTTTGAACCCAGGGAAGGAGAATTTGAATTTGCCTGGATGGACAGGATAATTGACAAGATGCATGCTGCCGGGATCAAAGTGATACTCGGAACGCCTACATATTCAATTCCAGCCTGGCTGTGGCTTAAGCATCCTGAAATCCTGCTCACCTATCAGAAAGGCGACAGGGCTTATTACGGAATCCGCCAGAATATGAATATAACCAGTCCGGCATACCTGTTCTATTGCGAACGCATTATCCGCAAGATGATGGAGCATTATGCAAGTCACCCGGGGATAATAGGTTTTCAGGTTGACAATGAAACTACCTCACGGGATGTGAACAACTATGATTTCAATGTGGGTTTCAGAAGTTACCTGAAGAATAAATTCGGGACTCCGCAAAACCTGAACAGGATCTGGGGGCTGCAATACTGGGGAATGGACATCGACAGCTGGGATGAGCTGGCTCCCCGTGACGGTATCACCAACACGGGCTACAAGCTTGAGTGGGAACGTTACAACAGGAAAGCCGTGGCGGATTTCCTTAAATGGCAGTCGGAGATAGTCATTGAATACAAAAGGGATGATCAGTTTATAATGCATTGTTTTATGCCCTCGGTCCAGGATGTTGACCAGATTGAAAGCTCTAAGTCTATGGACATGATGGCAGTGAATGTCTATCATGGACAGCAGGATCAGCTTACGGGTAATGAAATTGCCTTTGCAGGTGATTATTTCCGTTCCGTGAAGAATGGCTTAAACTACCTTATCACCGAAACCAATGCACAAACCATCGGTTGGAACTCGAGGATACAGCAGCCGCCTTATCCCGGTCAGCTTCGTCAGAATGTATACGCTCATCTTGGTTCAGGAGCCAACATGGTCGAATACTGGCACTGGCATTCCATTCATTACGGGCAGGAAACTTTCTGGAAAGGAGTGCTTTCGCACGACCTTCAGCCTAACCGGGCCTATGCCGAAGTAACGAAGACTGCACAGGAACTGCAGCGCATCGGCAAAAAGCTGGTTAATCTGAAAAAGGAAAACAAGGTGGCCATTCTGTTCAGTCACGATTCGAACGAAGCCCTCAATTTCATGCCTTTTGACCAGGGAGGATCGGCCTGGGAAAGTGCTGGGAACGATTTCTACAGGAATAATCTGGTTGCCCAGTTTCACAGGATCCTATACAGGAATAACGTTGGTGTTGATTTCATTTTTCCTGAGAATGCCGATCTCAGGAAATATGAACTGGTCATAATACCTTCCCTGTATATCGCAGGCGATGAGTTGCTGAGCAGCATCACCGATTATGTAATGAACGGCGGCCATGTGATAATGCAGTTCAAGTCGGGCTTCTGTGATGAGAATTCCATGGTCAGGCCTGTTATGGCTCCCGGACCGTTGAGGGAGGCATGCGGATTTTACTATCAGGAGTTCACCAACTTCAGCTCGATGGCACTTAAGGGTGATCCCTTCGGTGTTGGTCCGCAGGATAACAAAGTGAATAGCTGGGCTGAGTACCTTATATGCGAAAAAGCAGAACCTCTTGCTTTTTATGACCATAAATACTTCAGTGTTTTTCCTGCACTAACCCGTAACATTTATGGAAAAGGAAGCCTTTTGTACGAAGGGTGCATGGTATCAGATGCAATTCAGGAAAAGATCATCCTGAGCGAACTTGAAAAATGTAATATTAAGACTCCCGACCAGGACATACGGTGGCCGTTGATCACCAAATCAGGAATAAATGATGAAAACAAACTCATTCATTACTATTATAATTATTCATCAGAATCAGGAGAGTTTTCCTACCCATATCAGGAGGGAAAGGAGCTGATATCAGGAGAAAAGGTGAGTCAGGGTCAAATGTTGCAGATAGCTCCCTGGGATGTTCTTATTATTGAAGAAACCGCCAACCGGAAAATCAGGTAAATACAAAACAGGAGGGAAAAAACTTCAACTGCATGCGGATTTTTTTCCAGTAATGTTACACGGGTTTTGAAAGGATGACCGCAATCTGCTGATAGCGAAAGATGTACCTCCTCATCATTGTTCTGGTTAGGGACTAATACCAAGTCTCCCTGCCTAAGTTATAGCCGGTTAACCAGTTTCTGAACTTGTTCATAATTAGTGCCTTTTTGGAAGTGTTGGAGCTTAAATATACTTTTGTGCATTATTTAAAAACGGCTTATGGTATTACGTACAATCGTTGACAATGTCAGGACTTATGTCGTGATTGCATTCGGACTGCTGATATTATCAGTAGCATGGACCGCCTTTCTGATCCCTCACCAGATATCCGGCAGCGGCGTTACCGGTATAGGAGCCATCGTTTACTATGCTACCGGGATTCCGATGGGTTACACTTACTTCGCAATAAATGTGGTGCTGATGGTTGTGGCCCTGAAGATCCTGGGGGCAGGTTTCGGCATCAAAACCATTTACGGGATAGTCCTTTCCGCAGTAATGCTCACCATATTGCAGCCGCTCATCCCGGCTGCCGTAGTTCAGGAAAAGTTCATGTCGGCAATAATCGGAGGAATGCTTTGCGGCGTAGGTCTTGGAATAGTCTTTACCCAGGGAGGAAGTACCGGAGGAACTGATATTATAGCCATGGTTGTGACAAAGTACCGGAATATCAGTCCTGGCAGAATAATACTATACTGCGACGTGTTCATAATAAGTTCATCCTATATCATTCTCACGCACCTCGAATCGGCACAGAGGGTGGAGACCATGGTATACGGTTTCGTTACAATGGCGATACAGGCCTATACTCTTGATGCAATATTATCGGGAAACAGGCAGTCGGTCCAGATTTTTATATTCTCACAGCATTATGAAAAGATAGCCGATCAGATAATTTCAAGAGTACGCAGGGGCGTAACGGTTATCGATGGTACGGGATGGTACACAAAGGAAAACCAGAAGGTGATAATAACCCTTGTTAGAAAACATGAGCTCACCGATGTTTACAGAATAATAAAATCTGTTGATCACGATGCATTTATAACCGTTGCCAACGTTATGGGGGTCTTTGGAAAAGGCTTTGAAGAGTTAAAAAAATAAAAGACAAGGAACTCTTGTCTGTTTTAAAAGCAGTAGCAATATCCGGGGTTGCCCTTAGAGAGCTGTTCAGGTTAACTCAGAGGTAATTATGAACTTTACTTTCTGAAGCCGGTAATTATTCTAACTTTCTTTTGTTGGGAAGAAGCAAAAAAAATACAGCTCCTATGCGGACATTTTCTCTTATTTGGTTTGATTAATATATATCATAGTCTCCAGAATGATCTTGTAAAAAGAACAAATACTGTTACAATCTCCAACCTTCCAAGGATCATTATAAAACTAAGTACAATCTTACTTAATCCTGGCAATCCCGAATAATTACCCATCGGTCCGACGGAGGAAAGCCCAGGACCTATTCCAGCAAGACATGAAGCAACAGAGGTGGCTGATGTAACTATTTCTGATCCGAGTACAATCAACAAAATTGTTCCAACAATAAACATAAAAATATATAATATTATAAAAGAAATGATTGAAGAATTGGCTGATTCCTCCAGGCTTTTCCCATTAAGAGTTACAAGTGATACGGACCTTGGGTGAATCAGTCTGGTAAAAGCAATTTTTATATTTTTAAGAACAATTAAGTGTCTTGCCATCTTAATTCCACCGCTGGTTGATCCGGTGCTGCCTCCTGCGAACATTAGAATGAATATCAGAGTTGTTCCGGCAGAAGGCCATAGGTTGAAATCAGCATTGGCAAATCCGGTGCAGGTTATTATCGAAATAACATTAAAAAATCCTTCCCTGAGCGCTTCTTCCAATGGTTTTGCTGTCGTAACCATTAACACACAAGACGCCAATGCACCTGTTAGTACTATTATGAACGAATAAAACCAGAATTCCTCATTATGTTTTACCTTTCTGAAATGGAATTTAACCAGATAATAGTAAATAACCTGACTAATTCCGGCCAGAAACATGAAAATCATTACTATATACTGGCTATAAGGCGAATAAAGCATCAGGCTGGTATTTTTTGTTGAAAACCCTCCGGTAGCGATTGTTCCAAATGAATGGCATACACTGTCGAATATATCCATTTCCCCGGCTGCAAGAAAACCGGTCATAATTAAAGTAAGTCCGCTGTAAATTAACATTATCCTGAATGCCACCCCCTTAACTTTTGGGTGTATTTTTTCCTTCAGGGATGATTCAAGGCTGAAAAGCTGATAGCCTGTTACTTTCAGAGAGGGAAGGACGAGAATTACAAGGACAATAATGCCTATTCCACCTATCCAGTGGGTGAAGCTTCTGTAGAAAAGAATGGAGCGTGGTAACTTCTCGACATCAGTCAGGATCGAAGCACCTGTTGTTGAATAACCTGATGTTGATTCAAACAGGGCATCGATAAAGGAGGGGATAGTTTTACTTATGAGATAAGGAAGAGTACCGAGTAGAGAAAGCAGCAGCCAGGCTAATGCAACGATCAAAAAAGTATCCCTGTTACTGACTTTCTCAACATTTGCGTCTCTTCCTAAAAACCTGAATACCAGGAAAAATATAATTGTGGTCCCGGATGATAATAGAAATGGAGATACGGGCTCTCTGTAAATAAGGGCTACTGGTAGACATGGCAGAAATGACATTGCATCAATTAAAAGAATTGTCCCCAGTATTCTGGATATAATCAATGGATTTATTAAAGTCATTTGCTATTGTCCGGAATTTCAGTTGGCAAATGTGCAGCGGAATTTATAAGCATGAAGTAAAGATTAATCTAAGGCCTATAAAAATTTTATAAAGAAGCGCTGATCTGATACCCCGTTTGATGGTTCCCTGGCAGGAGTTTACATGGAACAGAAAAATCCGGATAACCGTAAATCAATCACCGAACCTGTATCCAATACCTGATTCTGTAAGAAGTAAAACAGGGACAGAAGGATTGTCCTCAATCTTTTTTCTTAGTTGTGCAATAAATACCCTGAGATATTGGGTTTGTTCCCGGTAACCATAACCCCATACTTCTTTTAAAATAAACTGATGAGTGAGTACTCTTCCATGATTCATGGCCAGAAGTGCCAATAGTGTAAATTCTGTTGAGGTAAGTTTTATTATTTCACCTTCCTTGCGGACAATATGGTTTATCATATCTATACTGAGCGATCCGAATTCCAGCAGAGGGTCATTTTTCTTTTCCTGATTCAGTCTGATGGAGGCACGTATTCTTGCGACAAGTTCCCCGCTTCTGAAAGGTTTGGTAAGATAATCATTCGCACCATTATCAAGAGCTTTAATAATATCTTCCTCAGAATTGCGCACCGATAAAACGATAATTGATTTGGTAAACCATTCCCTTAATTTAACAAGTAAGACATGACCATCAATATCGGGCAGCCCCAGATCAAGTAATATTAAAGATGGATTGTGGGTCGCTGCGGAAATAAGTCCCTCTTTCCCATTTGCGGCGAAGCATGTATTAAAATTATGTGCCGTTAAGGTAATCTCCAGCAGTCGTCGGATCTGAATTTCATCATCAATTATCAGAATAGTGTCGTGTTCGGTCATTATTCAAGCTCTAATTCGTTAATGTCTGGTACTTCTGATGGGATTATCATTGAGAATTTCGCCCCTCTGTAATCAATGTTTTCAACGGTTGATATTCCTTTGTGGGCCTCGACAATCCCTTTTACAATTGATAATCCCAGACCTAATCCACCGGTCTTGGAATCCTCAACCCTGAAAAACTTATTGAAGACCTTTGGCAAGGCCTGTTCAGGAAACCCGGGACCGCTATCAGAAATCTGCAGTAATAAATTACCGTCTCTGTAGGAAGCCTCAAAGCGGATTTCCGATCCGACAGGAGAGTATTGGCATGAATTAAGCAAAATATTATACAAAGCCTGCTCTATCAGGCCAAAATCAAGCTTTACCAGAGGTAATTCATCCGGAATAATTGTGATGAATTTATATTGATCGAGTTCCTGCTTAAGATCTTTATAGACTTTATTGATAAGGTCATTAATGTCGCACCAGTCAGGATGCAACGAAATTTTGCCGCTTTCCAGGCGTGACATGTTCAAAAGGTTTTCAATGAGATGGTTTAACCGGGCTGAAGCTTTGAAAATTTCATTGTACAATTCTTCTTTATTTCTTTCTGATGTCCGGGATGTAAGTAATGTGTCGGAAGCTCCCATTATAGTAGCAATGGGTATTCTGAACTCATGTGATATAAGATTGAACAGTGTTTTGTAGAGTTTGTCTGATTCATCCAGAATTCCGGCTCTCAGAGCCTTTTCTCCCAGAAATTCACGTTCAAGGGCATTTGATATCTGTGTAAAATAAGTACTCCAGAACGCTTCTTTATTCCCGTAGACTGCTTTATCAATGTCGAAGGCAACTACTCCCGGATTTAGCCTGGTTCCCGTTAATGGATAATAAGTCAGCGCTGATTCAGAATATGAGTCTGTATATTTGCCAGCTTTATTTGAATTAATAAAAACCCATTGCACAATATTAAGATCCGGATTTGACAGATTATAATTATCTGCAAAACTGCCCGAGTCTGAAATTTTATTATTTCCGTCCTGCAAAATGAAAAAAAGTTCTGTATTAAAATGTTTCCGGAATACCAGTTTAGCTAATTCGAGAACGTTATCGATACCTCTGGCTTTGGATAGCTCGCCTGTTAGCTGGAACAAGGCTTTTGTCTGATCTTCCCGTTCCCTGACCAGCATTTCCTGTCTTCGTATCCGGTTAGTTAAAACACCATTCAACAGTGCAATAATGAAAAAAGATCCGAACATGAACTTGTCTTCGGTTTTTTCAATATTAAAAGTATGATACGGAGGTATAAAAAAGTAGTTCCAGACGATTGCACTTAAGGTTGAGGCCAGAAGAACAGGTCCTAAAGCCATAAACACTGCCAGCAGGGCAACAATAAAAAGCAGAATAAATGAAACAATATGGTAACTCTGCTGATTTGAAAGCGGGCTGCATAGAAAAGTTGTCAGTGCAATTATTAAGACCGCAATAATATAATGGATTATATTTGAACTATGTCTGTCTTTTTGGAATCTTACAGGAACTATTCCTTTCATGATCTTTGTTTTCTGATAACAAATTTAAATTTTAATTACTGTATATCATTATGGTTTATCTCTGTACAAAAATGCCACAGTGTTTATAAAGAATTTGTAAAGAATTTGTCTCCGGGTACAAAATTTTAATAAAGTGCAGAATAATATCATCTGTGACATTGTATGTTGCTGAATGACATGTTGCCGGGCTCGAATTCATTTCGCCGGACTTTTTCCCGGGCATTGCCTGTTGAGTGGATTTTCTCAGATCCAGAACTGTTTGTCCCTTTATGGACTGGTTTTACAAAATTATCTATCCATGCTTTTTCAGACAAATCGCTTTTGGGATGATGCTGTTTGCAGCATATACAATAATAATTAGTACCAATCTGAGCTTGAAGGAAGACCACTATAGATAATAAGCGGGATAGTAATTATCTTTATGTAAACATAAAACACGACGGAATCCATGCTCGGATCAATTACAGGAGATATAATAGGGTCAACCTATGAATTTAAGAATGCTGATAATTATGATTTTGACGCATTTCCTTCAGGGTCGTCATTCACTGACGATACCGTTCTGACGGCAGCAGTAGCAGATTCAATTCTTACAAAAAGACATTATTCCGAAACCATAAGGGAGTACGCCCTTAACTACCCCGGAAGGGGATACGGGATGTGGTTCAGCAAGTGGATTTACACGGATAACCCCAAGCCCTACAGGAGTTTCGGAAATGGTTCCGCAATGAGGGTTGCACCGATCGGATGGGCATTTGATTCGCTTGGAGAAACCCTGAAGGAAGCCGAAAGAAGCGCAGCCATTACCCATAATCATCCTGAAGGCAAAAAAGGAGCCAAGGTTGTTGCTGCTTCAATTTTCCTTGCAAGGACCGGACGTGATAAAGAGGAGATAAAGAATTTTGTTGAACAAAGCTATCATTACAATCTAAGCCGGAAGCTTGCTGACATAAAGCCTTTCTACAGTTTTAACGAGACCTGTCAGAACACAGTGCCTGAAGCGCTTATCTGTTTTCTTGAATCGAAGAATTTTGAGGATGCAATAAGAAAAGCCATATGGCTTGGCGGCGATAGTGATACTCTGGCCTGTATTACTGGGGGGATCGCTGAGTCTTTCTACAGGGACATACCAGAAGAGTGGGTTGAAAGATCTCTCAGCATTCTGGATCCTAAATTAAAAGATCTTGTTGATCAGTTCCGGAAGGTATTTGTGATCAAAGGGATATAAATTAAGCTAACATCAAGGGATCAGGACGCAGGCTGATATTATTGGCCGGCAATCCGCTGATGCAGGCATTCAGAGCTTTTTGCCTGCCAATAATTATTATAGTTTACCCTCTGTGCCAATGTTCTTTTTGCTTTCCCACCAGTAACGGGTATAAAGAATGCCCGGAACTGCCAGAATTATTACAACCCAAAGCATAGCCTCCTTATTGGCTTCTGGTTCAAATAACCCTGAAAGGAACATCAGGACAAGAGCTGAGAGGGAGATAATCCCTCCCAATCCTTCTTTCCAGAGTGCAAGCAGCAATCCCAGCATGGCAATTCCCCAGAATATAAACGTCATGATCTGCGCCATACTGTAATTGATACCCATTTCCTTTACCTCTCCTGCAATGCTGAAAGATGCAAAGACAAGGATGAAAACAGCCATAAGGGTCCCCGTAATTCGGGCAACCCATCTGATCTGGTTCAAGCTGGCATTTTTTGGTTTCATGGTAAATGTTATTAACATTAAATTTACCACACTGCAATGCCAAAGTCAATTTTTTCTTTACTCAGAATTCCCCGAAACCGTTAAGGCCGGAGTTGGGTATGCCGGGGGCTCTATTTTGATCTCCTCCTTCTTTTCAAGAAGCTTCAGGGCTTCCTTAACGGCTCTTTCAAGCTGAGGATCAATCCCTTTTGAAAGTGAAACAGCATCCTGCCTTACTTCAATGTCGGGAGGAACACCTTCATTTTCGGCGATCCATTTTTTGCCCGCTGGATCAAACACGGCATTGTCTGGAGCCGTAAGCGTGCCTCCGTCAACCATTGCATAATGAACCGACGATTTTACAAGCCCGCCCCAGGTACGCATGCCAATCAGCGGTCCTATCTTCTGCTGGCGGAATACCCATGGAAAGAAGTCGCCACCCGAGCCTGACATCTCATTTATAAGAAGCACCTTTGGACCAAGAATGCCTGCAGGAAGACGAAAGGGAGTTCCTCCCGGAGCTTCGTTTGTTATTGCCGCCCTGAGGCTGCGGTTCATAAGGTCAACCATATAGTCGTCGAGAAGGCCTCCTCCGTTGAAGCGCTCATCAATTATTGCCCCCTTTTTGTCCTGCTGGGCGAAATAATACCTGTTGAATGAAATGAAACCAGCTCCGCTTGTATTCGGTACCCAGATATAGGCAAGCTTTCCTACGGACAGCCTGTCGACCATACGGCGGTTGTCTTCAACCCATGCCCTCTGCCTCAGGCCTGACTCACTTGCAACGGGTTTTACGACTTCTTTCCATGATCCGTCGAATGCGGGCACCTTGTTGATGTGAAGCGTTGTCTGGACATCAAGTGTACCTTCAAGATACCGGAAAGGATCGTCGGCTGTTGTCAGTTCACGCCCGTTAATCCCGACAAGATAATAACCTTCTCTGACATTAATTCCGGGGCGGTCGAGAGGACCCGATAATTCAGGATTCCAGCTTTCGGTAGTATATATCCTTTTTATCTTCCAGTAAAGGTTTTCGGGAACCAGGTCTGCCCCCAGCAGGCCGCAAGATGGTCTATCCGTTTCAGGATAATCGCCTCCGCCTACAAAGCTGTGTCCTACCGACAGTTCACCGTTCATCTGGTCGAGGACATATGTCAGATCGGCACGGTGCATCACATAAGGTATCAATGGGGAATACCTGTTGTAAACCTCATCCCAGTTCCGCCCGTGCATTCCGGGATCGTAGAAATAATCTCTTTCGTACCTCCAGGCCTCCTCGAAGATCTGTTTCCATTCCGCATGCCTGTCGAGCTGCATCTTCAATGCGACCTTCACAGGTTTGGCATCACTTCCCGAGGCTGATGAGGTGTTCATGATCTTCCAGTCGCTTCCGATCCTTGCAAGCATCTTTGTGCCGTCGCTAGAAACAGAAACCTGACTGGCGCCGCTTATGAATTCCTTTCCTTCCTGTTTGTCAACGGTATATTTCTGAAGTACCAGTCCCGTCACCCCTTCCTTCTGTTCGCCGATGAACACTGTTCCGGCAGGGCCGCTGATGGTAAGCCTGAAATTACCTCTCAGGGAGGGGAGGGTTATTGTTCTTCTTTCAATATTTTCAAAATCGATGACAACTGCTACAGGTTCCTTTCCTGATGTTTTTGTGGTGTCCTTCTCTGTTTTATCTGCAGCTGCTTTTGTTTTGGGAGCTTTCTTTGGATCAGCTGCAGGTTTTTTCTCCTCAGCTTCAGGGACAGCTTCTTCATCACTTTTGGGTTTGAATGGCGAAGGATCATCCTTTTTCAGGTTGATTATATAAGCACCATAGCTGGGATCGGATGTTATTGCACTGGTGTTGGCCCATCCTGAACCCAGTGCGAGGTTCGTGCTTGCAAGAAAATACAAATGTTTTCCTTCCCTGTCCCAGGCAGGTGAAAATGAATCGGCAAAGGAATTTGTCAGAGAATAGATACTGTCGTTTTTTACTGACCAGACTTTTATCTGCCTGAAATGATTTGTCCCGGTCTTTGTGTAGGCCAGCCATTTTGAATCATGCGACCAGGTGAGTCCCATGTCTCCCCTCTCGGTGTTTACACCGCCGGTATCGGCAGTTCTGACAGTCCCCTTCTGAACATCAACGATCCTGATCCTGACCTTGTCGTCGACGAATGCTATATATTTTCCATCAGGCGCCCATTGGGGCTCCCATGCCATTTTGGATTCACCTATTGAAATGCTTTTGGGTTTTGTAAGCCCGTCCTGGGCTGCAATAAGAAGAGAATACCCCTTTCCTCCTTCATCTGAGAACCATGCAATTTCATTTCCCTTAGGGGACCATACAGGTGCATGATCGGCGGCGCCTGATGAGCTGGTGATATTTCTTGCATCCCCGTTTTCGGCAGGTATTGTAAATATTTCGCCTCTGGCTTCCATCAGTATCCTTTTTCCTGTTGGAGAAAGAGAAGCATTGGTTGCTCTCCGGGTAACATCTTCCCATTTTGTCTCAGCCCATGGGAAATCGGCAGTTATTGTAAGATTCAGCTGTTTTGATTCCTTCGTGTCAGTATCAAAAAGATGAATGTACCCGTCACGTTCAAACGAAAGCTTGTCTCCTGAACCGGCAAGCCATTTTATATCTGAACCAGTAAAGCGGGTGAGCTGGGTCAATTCTCCCGACGGGATATCGTATGCCCAGATATTTGAGGTGTTGTCGCGGTCCGAAAGGAAATAGATAGAGTTGCCCATCCAGAGAGGCTGAATGTCGATTGTCGACTTGTTGGGAATAAATATTTCTGACTGGTCGGCAAGGTTGAGGATAATAAGGGGAGTGTTCTGTCCGCCCCTGTAGTTTCGCCATTCTACATCCCAGCGCTGAATACGGTCAATAACGATCCTGTTGCCGTCGGGCGAAAATGAACCGTCTGAGGCCCACTGTTGCGAGACAGGCGTTGACGGCCCCCCTTCAGTTGAAACAGTCCACAGTCTGGCAATTCCTGAAGGAGAGTTATCCCTGTTGGTTGAATAAAGTACTCGTTGCCCGTCGGGTGTCCAGCCGCAGACCGTGGCTGAAGCCGGATACCATGTAAGCCGTATGGGGGATCCGCCTTCAGAGGGAACAATATAGACTGACTGTACACCCGACCTGTTTGAATTAAAAGCAATCCAAAGCCCGTCGGGAGAAAAACAGGGGTTGCTTTCGACAGCAGGGGTGCTTGTAAGACGTTTGATCTTCTGTCCTTCAAAATCCGAGACCCATATCTCGCCTCCGTAGGCAAAGGCGATCTGATCATTGCTGATCGAGGGCTGACGCAGAAGGCGGGTACCCTGAGAATAAGCTTCCATTGAAGGAAAAAGGATGCATAATGCCAGAAGCATAATATACAGGGAGATCTTTCCGGAAAATAGTCCTGGAAGAACTGTTTCCGGTAAATAAATGCGGATACGATATTTTCTCATCTGTTCTGAATAAGTTTTTACTGGAAGGAAGTAAAGAAGAATGATTCTTTAAAAGATAATTTTCTTTTCATAGCTGAAATCAAAGTTAAATCTTAAGAAGGAAGATGTCAAAAAAAACAGAAAGCATTTTTTATTAGTTGTGTTTACTGACATTTAGTTGAAAATCATCATTTTGTAATATGTTAAAGAATAATTAATCTTGGCGGAAGGATATTTTTATTGTAATATTACATTTCACCAAAGGTAAAAGGAGGGAACATGGCTTTAAGAAAATTCAGACAGGCCGTAAGAGGCCAGCACGCTGTTGACGGAGCCGGTGTCCGTCTGCGAAGGGTTCTGGGATACAGAACAATAAAGGATTTCGATCCGTTCCTGATGCTGGACGGATTTGATTCAACTGATCCCCGCGATTACGTAAAGGGATTCCCGTGGCACCCCCACCGCGGAATAGAAACCGTAACCTATCTTCTTAAGGGAGAGATTGAACATGGCGACAGCCTGGGCAACAAGGGCTTTATACGGGATCTTCAGTGCCAGTGGATGACCGCCGGATCGGGCATTATTCACCAGGAAATGCCAATGACCTCTGAAAGGATGCTGGGATGCCAGCTCTGGGTCAACCTTCCTGCAAAAGACAAGATGACCCAGCCTGCCTACAGGGATATCAGACAGGAGGATGTTTCCGTGATCCGGGAGGAACACGCAACAGTAAGAGTTCTTTCGGGCAGGTACAAAGGTAAAACCGGAGCTGTTAAGGGGGAATATGTGAAAGTCCAGTACCTCGACGTTGATCTCCAACCCAACTCTGTGTGGACTTACAATGAGACTCCGAATGACCAGACCCTGTTCCTTTATCTCATCGGCGGAACCCTGGCTGCAGATGAGACTCTGTCGCAGTTTGAGGAGCTTGCCTGTGCAATGCTCATGTCGGCCTCGTCAGAGAAAAATCAGGAAAATGACGAGTTAAGGGTAAAGGCAGGTCCTGAAGGAGCAAGATTTCTTCTGATAGCCGGAAGCCCCCTTAAGGAACCTGTTGCATGGGGAGGCCCTATCGTTATGAATACCGATGAAGAACTTAACCTGGCTTTCACGGAACTCGACAACAGGACATTCATAAAACACGAAAAACCGCTGGAATATTAGAAAGGATCATGATTTGCCCTTTTCTCTGCCGGCCAGGAGATCAAAAACTTTCATGGGATCATGTTCCATTGCTGCTGGATATGTATATTATTATGACTTTTACCTGTACTATGTCACTGTATTTCAAAACTATATGACTGTGGAAGCCTAAGCATTGTATTGCATAATAAACATAATGAATGCATTTATTTTATCTTAGGTTGGAAAGCTTTACTTTGCCAGGCACTGTAGTATAATTTGTCATTAATTCCTTAAACCCCTGTCCATGAAACTTAATAAATTCCTGTTAATGGTGGGTCTGATTCCGGCTTCTCTACTGCTGTATTCACAATCAACCGGGAAAAACAACGAATCGGTCTACACTCAAAAGCCCTATGATACTGAAGCTGTTTATTTCACTCCTGAAAAATTCGATATAAGGGCCGACGGAAAAACTGACGTCTCCGATCAGCTACAGGCTGCCGTCAACAAGGTGAAGGCAGAAAAGAATTTCGGAATTGTCTTCCTTCCCGAAGGCCGATACCTGATAAGTAAAACCATTTACATCCCGCCTGCTGTCCGGCTGATAGGATACGGTAGAGAGCGGCCTGAGATAATCCTTGCACGCAACTCTCCGGGTTATCAGACGCCTGATCCCGAAAGCCCGTATACCGAGAAATACATGATATTTTTCACCGGAAGTCTTGTAACCGGGGGAAGACAGCCCGGTGATGCGGGAGCCGGTACTTTCTACAGCTCCATCTCAAACATTAACCTCAGAATCGGGGATGGCAATCCCATCGCTGTTGCCCTCCGGACTCACTATGCCCAGCACGGTTTTGTAAGCCATGTGAACATATACGCCGGCAAGGGGAAAGCAGGGATATCCGAAGTCGGGAACGAACTGGAGAATGTCAGGTTCTTCGGGGGTGATTACGGGATTATAGCCGGACAAACCTCCCCAAGCTGGCCCGTTGCTATGGTCGACACTTACTTTGAAGGCCAGCGCAAGGCGGCAATCCAATGCCATAACACTGGATTTGCCATTGTGAACATGCATGCAAAAAATGTCCCGGTGGCTGTTGAAATAAGGGAGAACGACATAGACCGGCTCTTTATGGAAGATTGCATTTTCGACAATGTGAAGGATGCCGCCATCATCATTAGCAGGGAACAGCACGCACTGACACAGGTGAATCTTATAAATGTAGCTTGCAGGAATGTGCCGGTGCTGGCTCTTATGCGTCAGAGCGGTGAAAAGATCGAACCCGGAATGACTTTGTACAGGGTGAAGGATTTTACTTATGGACTGGTAATGAAGGACATGGAAGCTGGTTCTGAATACATGACCTTAAAGGATTTTGAGGCTCTGAAGGAATTTCCGGTCGAATTTGAACGTAAAATACCTTCTCTTCCCCCGATGGAGAAATGGGTAAACATAAAGGAGCTTGGTGCCCAGGGGGATGGTGTAACAGACGATACCCGCATCTTTGAAGATGCTATCGCAAGGTACAGGAATATTTATGTGCCTCAGGGATGGTACCACATCACAAGAACCCTGAAAATGAGGCCCGGAACCGCTCTGATAGGGCTTCACCCTATGGGTACCCAGTTCATTATAAGCGAAAGCGAGCCTGCTTTCAGCGGTTTCGGAGGACCAGTACCCATGGTAGAGTCGTCGGAGGGAGGTGACGATATTCTGAATGGCATCGGATTGAACACCGGTGGCATCAATTACCGCGCCGTCGGATGTAAATGGATGGCAGGAGAAGGATCATATATGAATGACATTAAATTTGTCGGCGGTCATGGCACAATGAGAAAACCGGTCACTGCACCCGAAGCAGGGAATCAGCAACCGGCCGTCGGCCAGGGGCCGCAGAATCGTTCAGGCCAGCAGGGCAGGCCGGGCGGTGGGCGGGGCGCCCTTGCTTTCGGCATGGGTCCAAGGGCAGCAAGCTCTCCCGATAATCCAGTTGCTGAGCAGGGACTCGACCTTGCATGGGATAACCAGTACTGGAGCCTATGGATCACGAGGAACGGGGGAGGCACAATAAAGGATATCTGGACCGCCAACAGCTATGCCGCAAACGGGCTTTATGCAAGCAATTCGTCAACGCCATGTAGGATCTATGCAATCTCGCTCGAGCATCACGTCCGCAACGAAGCAAGGTTCGAAAATATCTCAAACTGGAAGCTTTATGCCTTTCAGCTCGAGGAGGAAAGCCGCGAAGGAAAGGAGTGCCAGAGTGTAGAGCTGTCGGGATGCAAAGACATGCTCTTTGCCAACTTATGGAACTACAGGGTAATAAGGGTCTATACCCCGAAAAGTTTAGCTGTGCGGGTTTGGGATTGTGAGAACATAGAATTCCGAAATGTAAAGAACTACACCCAAAAGCTCGTTAATACCGAATTCACGGTTTATGAAGTGAACAAGAGGATACCTGTTTATCCCTGGGAATATGCAAGACTGACTATAACCGGCAGGGAGCAGGGCAACCTTCAGATTGCCGGACAGCCGTGGAAACCCGAAAAACTGATGACCGGCTTTAACTTCCTGACAGGTATAACCAGCGACAGCAGGGGGAATGTCTATTTCTGCGATACAAGAATGAAAAAGATCTACAAGTGGTCGGTTGAGACCAGCAGCGGGAAACTGGTAGCCGACTATCCTTTTCAGCCTTTTGTTCTGGCCACCGACTCCGAAGATAATCTCCTGGCTGTATTCAGATACGATCCCCAGCCCGGCTACCTGGTGGGTGGGAAGCAGGAAACCGTTAAGCGCCTGCCCGACGACAACCCGGCTTACAGTTCATTCGGCAACAGCGGCTGGGTTGCTTATCCGGCATCATTTGATCCGGATGATCCCGATGAAACCTTTAAACCCATGCCAAGGGCAGCAACAATGGATATGAAACAGATTGCAAAAGCTTTCTATCCTTCTAGCAGATGGCATTATACTTTCGACACAGCAGCGGAATATTATCCCGATTCTGCCTTTGTTGCGCCTGATGGCGTCACAATAATTCCCGAGACCTATGATATAGGACGATGTGCTGCTCTTTTCCCTGCTGTCCCGGGAGGGAAAGTTTATGCATCGGATGAGATACAGAAAAGAACCCTGGAAATGGAGGTCGATTCAAAGGGGAAACTGTCGAATCAGAAACTATTTTGTCCGAGAGGTGAAACTACCAATGCCGTTGATAAGGAAGGGAATATTTACATTGCGGAAGGACAGATCTTTGTATTTGACAGATCCGGAAAGGAACTGAGAAGGATAGACCTGGAGGAAAGGCCTTTGTCGATGACCTTTGGCGGAACAGATGGAAATACGCTTTTTGTTACAACGGAAACTTCGTTGTATGGGGTACGAATCAGATAATGGCCTTTCGGATTAGTTGTTTAACCACAGAGAGCACAGAGAATCACAGAGAAGAAAAGAAGTAATGAAGAAATTTATGTGAAACGGATTTCACCTCTGTGGTCCTCTGTGGCCTCTGTAGTGAGAAGAAATTAACCACGGAGGACACGGAGAAGCACGGAGAAGAAAATGGAAAATATTTAAGTCATTTGAGTAGTCACTTTTTTGTCTGTCTTTATTATCTTAAAGCTAATTAAGGTATTTATAAGTCCTATTATAAAGAAAAGCGGCTGAAGAAAACTTGTCAGAGAGATCCATGCCACCTGGACAATAATCCAGAGTGAAAGCAGAACCCCCAGTATCAGGCCGGCATACCCGGCAAACCTGTGTCTTGTAAATGAAAGAACCGAACCTCCGATATGGGCAAGTCCGTTTACAAACAAAAGGAATAATCCCGGCAGAAGAAATGATTTCAGGGGTGAATTTGCAAGAAGTTCGGTCGAAGTCCCCATTCCCTGACCCGATGTGTCCATCAGATATCCGATCCCTGCAGGAATTGCCCCGATGGCCGTAATTGCCTGCAATGTACCAAGAATGTAATATAGTTTTTTCATAATATGAATCTGTCGTGCAAATGTATTAAAATCCGAAATCAACCCGCAACAAGCACCCAGCAACAAGCACCCAGCAACAAGCTTCTTGGGTTAATTATTCTATCTTTATCATCATTGAAATTTTCTTTGTTAAACCAAATATTCTTCCTATGAAAAAGCCATCGTTACTTTTGTTGATATCTATCCTGTTAATTACAGGAGTGACCCTGTCCGGCTTTTCTGATCCGGCCGGTGATAAAAGGCAGAATGAGAAAAAAGCTTCACTTAAGTTGTTCAACGGTAAAAACCTCGACGGCTGGTACACATTCATAAAGGACAGGGGAAAGAATACAGATCCTAAGAAGGTGTTTACCGTCGTTAACGGGATGATAAGGATTTCAGGAGAAGAATATGGCTGTATTACCTCAAATGATGAATTTGAGAACTATAAGATCTCACTCAAATTTAAATGGGGAGGTCTGACTTTTGCACCAAGGGTCGAAAGGGCGCGGGACAGCGGACTGTTGCTTCATTCCGTAGGAGAAGACGGGGGTTCAGACGGGACGTGGATGTATTCCATCGAATGCCAGATAATTGAAGGCGGGACAGGGGATTTTATTGTGGTGGGGGACGGGAGCCGCGATTTCTCCATAACATGCCCTGTTGCTCCCGAAAAACAGGGAAGTTCGTTTGTATACATGCCTGACGGGGAAACGGTAACTGTTAACTCGGGACGGATCAACTGGTTTGGACGCGATCCTGGCTGGAAGGATTCAGTGGGATTCCGTGGAGCAAATGATGTAGAAAAACCTTTAGGTAAATGGAATAGGCTCGAATGCGTTGTAAAGGACAGGGAGATTCATATTTATCTCAACGGCACGCTGGTAAACCATGCGGTTGACGTCAAGCCTCATAAGGGACGGATACAGATACAGTCGGAAGGGGCGGAGATTTTTATTAAACAGGTATTAATTGAAAATCTGTAAGTATTTGAGAATTCGGGGTTTTTTAACCACGGAGGACACAGAGAACCACGGAGAAACCTCTCTCATCCATTCATTCCAGCCGGCGTTCTCTTTTGAGACTCCCCTGGGCCAGAGCCTGTCAACCAGAACCCTGTGCTTCTCCCCGGGCTCTTCCGGGTCGTAAACCCTCCTGATTGTTATCATTTTAACAGTACTTTTTGGACATAAATTCCGGTATAAATGTAAGAACATTATCCGGACCGGAGAATAGCCTTTCTTACATCATTATCTCGTTTCCTTAATGAGGATCTCCGAAGTCATCTCCATTGCTTTCCTGTAAACGGCACTTACACCGCAGTATTTTTCGGATGAGAGATCAATGGCTTTCTGCAGTTTATCTACAGGGAGGTCTTTACCGCTAAACTCGTAGATGATATGCATTCTTGAGAAATGCTTTGGATAGTCTTCTGTCAGGTCTCCCTCAACAACAACATTCAGCGATTCAATTTCGACCCGCATCTTTTTCAGTATGGCCACCACGTCCATGGCCGTGCAGCCTCCAAGGGCCGACAGCATCAGCAATTTGGGCCGCGGGCCCAGGTCTTCTCCGCCCGCGGCAGGATCGGCATCAATTATAAGTTTGTGCCCGCTGACTTCAGACTCGAAAGCCATATTCCCGAGCCACCTTGTGGAAACCGATTCCCTTTTTGCCATAGTGCTTGATTTTTTATCAGATCTTTTCTGTTTCAACAACTTTTGCCAGAACGTCGGCATAGGGCAGTATCAGATAACGGTTGCCCTCAAATTCTGTTTCAGTGCCTGTAAAAGGCTTGTAAAGGACTACATCTCCTGGTTTTATTTCGGCATTCTCAACTACTCCCATCCATACAACAGGGGCTGTAAGAGGCTTTTCTTTTGCAGTGTCCGGAATAATAATTCCCGAGCTGGTTCTCTGTTCATTTTTTGTTTCGGTGATGTCGAGCACCACAAGCTGATTTATAGGTTGTAATTCTTTCATTAATATAAAAATGTTAAATGTTATTGAATTTCCAGTAGTTCTTTCAGACGGGGCTGATTGAATCCGACCACTATATGTCCGTTAATGTCTGTCTGGGGCACCCCTTGTTGTCCCGATCGCCTGACCAGTGCTTCGGCTGCATTCTGATCACGGGATACATCCACATCAGTAAAAGCAATGTTGTTTTTCCTGAGCCACGATTTAAGAGTGTTGCACCATGAACAGGAAGGAGTGGAATATACAGTTACCCTCTTTGCGGATTTTTTCTCCTGAGTCTGCCCCGCACGAAACAGGTTGTTGTCCGTCAGAGCCTTGTAATAGCTGCTGTCCTGACAACCCTTGACAATGTTTGTGAGCCTGCCATCAGAAAATACCAGCAGGGACGGAACACTTTCAACACCGTAAAGCCCGTGAATGTCCCTGACATTATTTACATCGGCAAGGAAAATCCTTATTTTTCCCATTTCCGAAGCTGCCTTTTCAATATTCCTGTAAGCGCAGGAACTCTGGTCACTTCCCTCCCTGTAAAGAAGAAGAAATGACTTTTCCGCTTCCGACATCCGTGTTACAAATTCCAGATATGATGATACCCTTTCCATTTTATAAAATGTTTTCTATTTGTTTAACAAGAAAATCCTTTGTTTTTATCCCGACAAAACGGTTCACCTCTTTCCCGTCCCTGAAAAGTACCATAGTTGGAATATTCCTGACGTTAAATTTCTGTGCCAGGATCTGGTATTTCTCGACATCAACCTTTCCGACATAGGCTTTCCCTTTAAGCTCCTCCGTAAGATCGTTGAGGACAGGCGCCATCATTTTGCAGGGGACACACCAGCCGGCCCAGAAATCAACAAGAACGATCCTGTTTCTGGTCTGATGCTGAAAGTTCTTATCGCTGAGCGTGAGGATGCTTTCATTGTCTTCCACATCGGCAATGTTCTTCATCTTCGACCTTGCAGCCAGGTACAAAACTGAAAATGCAAGTATCAGTACCCCGATAATAATCAAGACTATATTCATATCAGATCTCTGCCGGTTGTTTGTTTTTAATCCTGAGTTCGTTTATAAATGCTGATGCGGCGAGGGCAGCAACTGTCCCGTCGGCTACAGCGGTTGTCACCTGTCTGTATTTCTTTGCAATGCTGTCGCCTGCAGCAAAAACTCCTTCGATATCTGTTGTCATATTACTGTCAACAATTATTTCACCCCATTGGTTTAGATTCACTATCCCTTTAAGGAATTCGGTGTTGGGGATATAACCGATAAATATGAAGGCGCCGTCGGTTTTGAAATTTCTGGTCACTCCCGAGACAAGACTTTTAATATCAACGCTTTCCAGTTTTTCATTTCCAAAAAAACGCGTTACGACCGACTCCATGAGAAAACTTATCTTCGGGTTGTTTCGTGCTTCCTCAACGGCATGTTCGAATGCCTGGAAATGATCGAACTGATGAACTACAGTCACCTTGCTGGCATATTTTGTAAGGGATACTGCTTCCTCAAGCGCTGAATTCCCGCCGCCGATAACTATAATCTCTTTGTCCGTGAAAAAGTCACCGTCGCAAGTGGCACAGTAGGATATCCCCCTGCCCTTAAATTCGTCCTCTCCCTTTACTCCAAGGGTCCTTGACCTTCCTCCTGGTGTAAGTATGACCGCATCAGCCGTGTAAACTGTACCATCTGTCAGTTTTACCTGTTTCGCCGGGGAACTAAGATCAAGGCTGTCTACAGATATATTTGACTTTATAGTGCAGCCAAAGCTTTTAGCCTGTTTCTTCATTATGCCTGCGAGCTGGTATCCGCTTATGCTTTCCACTCCGGGATAGTTGGCAATTTCATGGGTAAGGACCATCTGTCCGCCAACGGCACCTTCATTAAGGATCAATGTCCTGACCCTGGCCCTGGAAAGATAGATCCCGGCCGTAAGACCCGCAGGACCGGCACCTATCACTATTGCATCATAATGATTGGCGGTGTTCATGTTCAGGCTTTTACTGTGGTTGAAAATTCCCTGTCAAGAATTGCCTTCACCTGTTCCCTTGTCTGGATACTGGATGTAGCCTTTACAACCTTTCCGTCTTTATAATAAATGGTAAAGGGTATTCCCATAAAGCCGCGAACTTCAGGAAGGGATCTGATAACATGCGATTCGGGATTGTCAAATTCCATATCGTAAAATTTCACATGCCTGTATTCTTCCTCCAGTTCTTCAGCGATTTCGTAAACAGGGATACACATCGGGCCCATGCGTCCGCATATGACCATTACATTTTCATTTTCACTTATTGCCTTCCTGTGGTCGGCTGCTGATTCGAGATGTTTCAGATTTGTGTATAACATGTTTTGTGATTTTAAAATTATGCCGCAAAATTACGTTGACTTTAAAACCCGGGAAAGCTTTTCACCCCTGATCATAACAACCTTAAGGTTGAAACAGATCAACTTTTTTATTGATTTAGGTTAACTTTATGCCCTGCTCCGTATTTTCTTGATAATTTTCGGGCATGAAATAATCAGTCATAAGATCATTTATTCATGAAAACCATATTTGAAACCGACAGTGAATTCATTTGTGATATCCAGGCTCCATGTTTCAGGGATCTCAGCCATGAAGAGATGGAACTTATAAGGGAAGGAAAAACACAGGTGCTTTTCAGAAGGGGAGACAATCTTACAAAGCAGGGAGCCTTTACTTCGTACGTTCTGTTCCTTATAAAAGGGCTGGCAAAGCAATACCTTGAAAGTGACGGAACCAGAACATTCAATATGAGAATTATCCGCCCGGGTGAGTTTTTAGGCTTGTCCGCTGTGTTCCACGAGAATATTTTTGGCTATTCCGTCAGCGCCATTACCGAATGCCAGGCTTATCTTATCGAGAAAGAGCCAATGACCCGCGTCTTAAAGCAAAACGGACAATTCGGACTTGGACTGATCAGGAGGTATTGTGAACAGAATAACAATCTTCTGTCCATTATCGGGAGCCTCAATTATAAACAAATGAACGGACGGCTCGCGGAAATACTATTATATATGGATTCACTGAAAACTGAACATCCTGAGATTTTCCAGCTTCTTTCAAGGAAGGACCTTGCTGATTTCGCTGGGATCTCCACTGAAAGCACCGTGAAGCTTCTCAAGACTTTTGAGAAAGACGGACTTATAGAATTGCATGATAAGGATATTGTATTAAAGAACCATTCCACACTTTCTGAAATAAGCCAAAGGGGATAGTGCCCTTCTCTTTTCAGAATAAATATGAAATGACAGATAATGAATACATTAAGCTGATTCTTCAGGGGGAAAGGCAAAAGTTCAGGATCTTTGTCGAAAGGTATCAGCAGATGGTTTTCCGTACCTGCATGGGTTTTGTCCATAACAGGGAGGATGCTGATGAGCTCACTCAGGATGTTTTTATTCAGGCATATCAGTCGTTGCCGGATTTCAAAATGGAATCGGCATTTTCAACCTGGTTGTACAGAATTGCAGTAAATGCTTCATTGAATAAAGTCAGGAAGTCCCGGAAAACTAATTTCTTTCAGCTTATAGGGTCATACCTGGGAGGATCGGATCAGGAAGCCCTTCTTGTTTCTGCCCCCGATCCGGATGACCCTGAAAAGATCCTGATAAAACAGGAACATTCGCAATGGCTGAGGAATGCCCTCGACAGTCTTCCTGAAAACCAGCGAACTGCAATTGTCCTCAGCAAATATGATGATCTGCCCCAAAGGGAGATCGCCCGGATAATGAATATTACAGAGGGTGCTGTTGAAGCCCTGTTGCAGCGCGCCAAAAAGAATCTGCGGGAAATGCTTTCCGCAGGCAAAGAAAAAAAATTATAAAACAGCGTAGGAAAATATAAAGTTTTGTTTCTAACCATAAAAAGTAAATTAAAAATGAACTGTAAGTTATGTCAGGAAAATCTGGATGCATACCGCGAGGGCAAGCTGCCTGCCGGTATGATGACTCAGGTTGAATCACATCTCGAAACATGTGATTCATGCAGAAGGGTGCTTAAAATTCAACTTCTTGCCGACAAGGTGATCGGATTCGAAAAAGAAACTGAGCCTGATCCCTTTCTTGCCACAAGGGTAATGGCAGGTATAGAAAACCTTGAAAATGCAGGAATGGAAAAAGTAACGCCTTTTCCAGGAATACTCCGTCCTGCTTTTATAGGATTATCGATTGCCGCTGCTGTCCTTTTCGGGATCTTCCTTGGTAATTTGTCGCGTCCGGCCCCGGATGCGGGAAAAATTCCTGTTGAACTGGCCCTTATCAATGATGCTTCACTTGAATCGGTTGATTTTCTCTCATTGGAATAGGAGGTGAGTCATGAAGGAAGAGAACAGGATCAGGTTGATGACATGGGCAATAGTAGTGCTTGCTGTGTTGAATATAAGTACAATAGTGACTATCATTTACCACCGGCACACATCCTCTCCGGAAACAAATTTAAAGGGTTCGGGAGAGATTGCTTCAGAAAGTTCATCAGTAAGGTTCAGCGGTCGCTGGTTCAGGGATGAACTTGATTTAAGCCCTGAGCAGATGAACAGATTCAGGGAATTCAATCCTGCCTTCAGGCAGAAGGTCAGGGATATTAACCTTGACCTGAATGATTTAAGACGGAAGATGCTTAAGGAAATGGCAGAATCAGATTTTGATTCGGTCAGATTGAATTCACTTGCTGATTCTGTGGGGCATCTGCATGCTGATCTTAAAGTGTTGACTTACAGGTATTATGTGAAATTTAAAGAATTGTGTAACGAAGAACAGAAAGAAAAACTCGACAGGATGTTCGGGGAAATGTTTGCCACAGATGTTCAGACCGGACAATTCGGGCCAGGAGGTCCGAACGGAAGGGGACGGGGCAGACGGTTTATTAATAGATGATTTATTAACAATTAACAATTTATGGTTATGAAAACAAAACTTTTAATTATTGGTTTGGCATTTGCAGCCTTAACAACAGCAGCTTCGGCGCAAAGTAAAAGTACCGTACAGGATCAGAAAGCTGTTCCTCAGACAGAAAGAGGAATTTTCGTCGATGAGGATAATAACGGAGTTTGCGATTATTATGGAACAAACGGCCGGATGAATGGTAAAGGGAGAGGGATTGGTAATGGACAGGCTGCCCAGGGACGCAGGGGTTTGGCTGCCGGACAGGGCAGGGGAATCAGACCGGCACAGGGTCGGGGTATGGGCCCTGGCCAGGGAAAAGGACTTGCTCCCGGCGGAAGAAATTTCGTTGATGAAAACAAAAACGGAATATGCGACCTCAGGGAAACACCTGCCGAAAAGTAGCGACCATTTATTTTCTATTGGAAAACCCACATTTCTGGTAAGCATATAAAAATGTTAAAAATAACTTTGAACATGTGGGTTCCTTATATTATAAAAATCAAAAAAAATACTATTATGAAAACAATAAGCAATATGATTATCAATGGCTTCATTGCAGGACTGCTTTTGCTGGCAGGCTCATGCACCAAAGAAACCAGTGAACTTGCAGCCAACCCTATTTTCGAACTGCTTAAAGTTGCCGATGATGGCACGACATTATTGGTAAACAGCAATCTTGGGGCGTGTCTGACAGAAGATTTTACATTCTCGGACGATGAACTTGAAATTCTTCTTCACATGAAGGAAGAGGAAAAACTAGCCGGGGATGTTTACACCTTTTTATATGAGCTTTGGGGAACTCCGGTTTTTCTGAATATTTCAAAGGCTGAAGAAACACATAAGAATGCTGTCTTATACCTCATTGAGGCTTACGGTGATGAATATACCCTTACCGGAGAAGCAGGCGTTTTTGAGAATCCAGATTTTCAGGCCCTGTACAGTCAGCTTGTTCAGAAAGGGTCAGAATCTCTGGAGGCAGCAATGGAAACAGGAGCGCTGATTGAGGAAATGGATATTAAAGATCTCGAAGAGGCTCTTACCGTTGTTGAAAATGAAAATATAAAGATTGTATTTGAAAATCTTCTCAGAGGATCCAGAAATCATCTTCGGGCTTTCAATCGTCAGCTGAATAATCTGGGAGTCACATATGCGCCTGTTTATATTAGCCAGGAGTCTTTTGACCAGATAGTCAGTACTCCAAATGAAACAGGGAGCGGGAACCAGAAAAACAATCAGTTCAGGAAGGGAAGACAATACAGAGGCGGCAGATAATAACCCTTAATACCAGGTAAAAACAAAAAACCCCGTATGTGAAATGCGGGGTTTTTTATTGAAAGACTTTTAATATTACCTGCGGCCTGAACCTGCACCGCCATTCATTCTCATTGCACTTCTTTGTGATCCGTTAATTCCCGATGCGCTTCTTCTTACGGCTGAACGGACAGCTGAGTTATTCATCTGCTTTGCCATAGTCGGCTGATCAACCCTTGCCTGTTTTTTAAGCTGGCTTCCATCATGCAAGCGCGACTGATCCCTCCTTTGTATCTTGTCCCCGGTACCCGTCTGGTCATGTATACGGAGCTGATCTCTTTTCCTTGTTGTAAGCTGATCGCCTGTTTGCAGTTGTGACTGTTCTCCATTCTGAAGCTGAGTCTGGGTCTGATTCTGTGTACCTTCCTGTAGCTGAGTCTGAGTCTGATTTTGTATCCCCTCCTGCAACTGAGTCTGAGTCTGAGTCTGTATTCCCTCCTGAGTCTGGGTCTGGGTCCCGTTCTGGATCTGAGTTTGTGTCTGATTCTGGTTAGTACTCTGAGCGGCTAATCCTGCACTGAGTAAAAGTGCCATTCCTGTTAAAACAATTGTCCTTTTCATTTTCTTTTTTATTTGTGGTTAATAATGTTCTGCAGGACAAAACTAGGATGGTGAAAATGAATTTATAATGAAATTTCAGTCCGACGAGCAAAAAGTGGGACTTGTTTTATGATTATTTGCTTTGTGAAAAATATCCAGATAGAAAGTTTTTAAGAAAATTCATAATTTCTTCATATTGACCATTATATTTTTGTCAAACATCTACTGTTTAACTTAAAAGGAAAAGAAATGAAAAGGACAGTTTTTATGACAGCCATCGCACTTCTCATTAGTGCCGGCATGTCGGCCCAGAATGCAGCCCAGACACAAACGGAGCGGCAGAACAGATCAGCCTCCGCCGTCCAGGAGCAGACACAGGACCAGTACAGGAACTATGGTCAGGTGACCAGTGAGCAGAAACAGGCCAGAAATGCTGAGAAAAAAGCTCTCAAGATGCAACAGAAAGAGCTTAAGAAACAGCAGAAGCAAATGAAACAGCAGGAAGTTCAGATGAACCAGGAGAAGATCCGGAGTAAAAGTCAGACCGCTGTTAAAAACAAAGGTGCACGTACAGCTACACCAATGAAAAATGCTGCAAAAGTATCAAGAGGTTCAAGACCGGGTAGAAAGTAAGCCAGCAATAAGATCCGGAAACCCCTGCAATAATAATTGCGGGGGTTTTTATTTCATGGACTGTCTGAACATAGCCATTTTGTTTCCATCACACTCTGTGTTTTGGTACGATAATCTCTAATACCGCTCTGATAATAAAAAGGCAGATCATTTAAAAGACTCTAACATCCGGATACGGATTCTGTGTTACCTCCTCCTGAAGATAAGGTTGAAAAGCAGCAGGATTATGAAAGCTCCGATAGCTCCCGTCAGGATGGCGGCAATCCATCCCGTTCCAAGGCTCAGTCCTAATTTCCCGAGAAGCCAGTAACCAAGAAAGCTTCCGGCGATACCTACAATTATGTTCCCGATAAGACCGAGACCACTGCCTTTGTATACCACGCTACCCAGCCATCCAGCTGCAGCGCCGATCAAAAGAGCAACTAAAATTTCCATATTTAAGAGTTTTGGTTGAGAGATTTCCGAATATCCTAAATTTAGGAAATATTTCCTGGAAAGGAAAACTGATGAAAAATTACATGAAGAATTACAAAAAACAGATCAACAAGAAATGACATAATGACATATTCATCAGGGCATCTCCTTCTGAACAAACGGTTGTAAAGTCTGTTTTACATACCTTGAGCATCTATTCCAGTTTGGCACAGTTAATGCTGGATAACATCTCTGGATTATAACACTATACACACCGGATAATGAAAAGACTGATATCAACACTGGTTATTGCTGCGTTTGGGATTATTGTATTTTCTCAATCCCCGGGCAGACAGATGCGTGTTACGGCGGCATCGGGCAAGGCGTTATCTCTGTACGCCAAAGCCATGGAGTATTATGATGACGTTAATATTGAAAAGGCAAAAGAGACATTTGATGATGCCCTTCGTGAGGACCCGGATCTTTTCATGGCAAACTACCAGCTGGCGATGTATTATCTTATGAATGAGTCGCCTGAAGAATTCATGAGGTACTCAGAAGCTGCCATAAATTGCAAATCAAAACTTGATGCCGGGGAGCAGATCCTCAGGGAGGCGCTTTCTGCCTTGAGGAACGGAACAGCGGATGTTACTGATCTGGGCAGGAAGCTTGTAGAAATGTATCCCTCCGATCCGGATTCATACAACAGCCTTATCTCTTTTCAGTCGCTGACGGGCGACATCGGAGGAATGGTTGAGACTATCAAGAAGGCTATCGCAGTAGCAGAGGATCCGGCACCATTCTACAACCAGCTTGGTTATGGATATCTTGGCCTTAAGGAAGAGGAAAAAGCCGGGGAGGCTTTTGACAAGTACATCAGTCTTGATCCGATGAACCCCAATGTATACGATTCGAAGGGAGATTATTTTATGTATGTAAAAGAGTATGACAAAGCCTACGAATCATATATAAAGGCTCACCTTATGGATCCCTCATTCAGTGAGGAAAAAGCCAGGATTGCAAAACAGCTTTATGAAAAAGAGAAGGGACGGAAACTTCAGATCATACCGTTGTAAACACATTTCCTGAAATAAGTACCGGTCATTTTATGCCCTAATCCCCGAAGAAGTTCACCTGATAATGCCAGGAATGTTTTTCTTTCTCGCAGATTTCCGCAGAGAAAACTTCAGATTAGCCCAGATTAACCGGATTATCTGGTTGCCGGCCTTGCCCGCCATAGCTTTCTTCGGCCACCATTAAATCTTTTCATCCATCCCGCAGCTCCTTTCGTTTTGAAATGAGGGCTTCTGATCTGACTGTCGTAAGACCTTGTGAGAAGGATTAACAATATGTGTTGATAATTTTGCACATACTTGAAACCATGCCGGTTGATCGTTGAGAGAAATAAAGACTATTTTTGGTAACTAAATATTCCAAAAAACAGGAGCATAAAATGGCACAGCAGTATTTAGATCATTCAAAAGCAATCCTGACATCTGAACGTTCAAATTTCAAGGGAGGCAGCAAAGGTTCGGGGATCATTTCCTTATTCGGCTATCAGAACGAATATGACCTGAGAAAGGGCTATCCCCTGCTGACCACAAAAAAGATGTTCACGGCATCTATGTTCCACGAAACAATATGGTTCCTGAGAGGGGATACAAATATCAAATATCTTGAAGACAATAACTGTCCGATCTGGCGGCCTGATGCATTTCAGGCTAATCTTCCCGGAATGCAGAAGGAAGGAATTTTCCCTGAAGGTATTATAAAGTATTCTGCTGACTGGGACAAGGCAATGCAGGAATATGGCCAGAGGGTAAAGGAAGATCCTGAGTTTGCAAACAGATGGGGAGATGCAGGGCCTATTTACGGGAAACAGTGGCGCAGATGGGAATATTACGATCACGAGAAGGGAAGGTTCATTGAAATAGATCAGGTAGGGAAGATGATAGAAGGATTGAAAAAAAATCCGACAGGGAAGAAACACATTGTTGATTCATGGAATCCCGGAGATACTCCAAAAATGTCGTTGCCGCCGTGCCATGTACTCTATCAGGCAACAGCAAATGAAGAAGGCGAACTGGAATTGCAGCTTTACCAGAGGAGTTGTGACCAGTTCCTGGGGGTTCCTTTCAATATAGCAAGCTATGCCGCTCTTACCCATGTAATTGCAAAGGGTGCCGGGATGATTCCTAAAACTTTCATACACACTTTCGGAGATTCACATTTCTATTCCAGTATTGGAAATAGAACCCTGTGGCACAGGGATAATTTCAGGGAATTGCAGAAGAGAGTAAGGAATGTTTCACAAAGAGAAGAGTATATGGATGTGGTTGAATGGATCAATAAGAACGCTCCAAGCGACGGCAATGAGGAAAAATACGACCATGTGACTGCAATCCTTGAACAGATGTCGAGGGAACCCAGGCCATTGCCTCAGCTGCGGATTGCTGACAAGCCGTTTGATCAGCTTACCATTGATGATTTTATCGTGGAAAACTATGATCCTCATCCTCCTATCAGGAGGAGTATGGCCGTTTAGTCTGTCTGGAGATAGTTATTGACGATCAGGTATTTACAATTAAAGTTACCCGCAGAACCCTGTTCTGCATGTACTCATCCCCCTGCCCCTTTCTCTATTTCATAATGAAGGGGGGAGCCATTGCAAAGTTTTTACTAATACAATTTTATATTTCTGTCATCTATTCAGTCAAAATAATCAAACCTAATACTTTGGATGAATTAGTTTTTGCAATACCCACAACCGGGTTATGGAAATTATTGACCTATAAGGAGCAGGGCCTGATAATTGGACATAGTGAAGTATTAAAGATTATTGTTCAAAAGGGCCTCTTTAGCGAAAGGAAAAATCTGGAAGAGGATCCTTCCTTTAAACAGATCATCCCCTATGCTGTAATTTCCTGTAAAGAACCGGTACCCGGCGGAGTCAGGGAAAGCCAGTATTTTTATTTATTCAGGAGGGGTTCCGGACAGACTGAAAAACGACTTCAGGATTTATTCTCCCTCAGTGTGGGTGGCCATATGAATCCGACCACTTCGGTAAAGCCTGAAGAACAGTATTTAATTGATGAACTTAAGAGAGAGTTTTTTGAAGAGGTCAGACTATCAAATGGCTGCTTTATAGAAGATATTGAGTTTATCGGATTTATAAATGACGATTCAATTCCGGTAAGCAGGGTTCATCTTGGACTTTTGTATAATATCCGCGTATCAGGAAAGGACATTCATGTACATGAAACGGATAAAATGAAAGCATCGTGGGTTGAGAAATCCGGACTGGCTGAATTCTATGAGGGAATGGAAACCTGGACGAGAATTATTTATGATTGCTATATTAAGTGAAGAAAGACCGGAGACGGAAGACCGAAGACGGAAGAAAGACGGAAGACGGAAGACCGGAGACGGAAGACGGAAGAAAGAATGGGAGAATGGGAGAATGGGAGAATGGGAAGAGAAGATGTGCCGATATGACAATAAGCGCAAGGTGAAGGGTGAAACAGAGGGATCAGCAGCAAATGTCAATTGTAAACTAGTATTTTATAATCCTTCCTGAACCGGATAAATTCTGATTTATGGAAGGATCTCCTTTCAGATAAATGTTCCCGCTTCCGGAGATAACAGCTGTCAGGCTGTTTACCACCCATGTGAAAATATTTCCCGAGCCGGATATTGTTTCTGTGGCATTGGAAAGCTGAAATCCCCCGGAGTTAATATCTCCGCTTCCCGAAATCCTGAAATGGCCTCTGTCACTCTCTCCCGTGATGTCTATATCTCCTGAGCCGCTCAGATTAATATCCGCATCCTGACATAAGGCCTCAGAAATTTCAATATCACCAGATCCGGAAATCGCTACGGAAAGGTCGTCGCATGAAAGACTTTCAGCAATGACATCTCCGGAGCCGCTGAGCTTGATGATTACCGAGTTACCCGACAAAATATCTGCAAAAAGGTTACCCGATCCGCTCAGCTCAACATTCTTCAACTCGGGTGATGTTACAGTAATGACAGGCTTTTCCTGGTAATCAATGCAGTTGACATGTCTGTCAGTACCGATCCTGAGCTTGCCGTTAAAGGTTTCAGTTACTAAATGACCCAGCAAATTTGATTCGGCCCTGACGGTTATGGTCACATTGTCAGATTGTATGTAAATAACATCTGCTTCGGTACTATTTTCTATCTGGTTGAATGAAGATGTATTCCGCGATTCAGTTTCAATGATTCCATTTCCTTCGATGCAGATCAGGTCCCGGATGCATGACGTGGCCGAAAAGACCAGCATTAATAAGATGAAAGTAAACTTTTTCATTTCAATCTATATAAGTTAAACTCTGATCTGTTAAGACGAAATCAACTGAAAAAAGGTTTCATTAATGAATAACAAACAGGGTCCAGTTTTGTGCTGAAGACAAACAAAATTTCCGGCTAAAATCAGATTATTGACTTTAAGTCTAATATCAGACTGTATTGCACCAGAATATGCCGCACTAAGTTTTCGATTAGCCGCAGGAAAGAATCTGTTGACCAGTCGCATTTAAAGCAGTGTAACAGATTAAACAAGATATGTCAGAATGCCTGCAACCTTGTATCATGACCTATAAGGGAACAGGTTAAACATTGATAATTTCACAGGACATTCCTCATCAAATTCCATTTATTCATTATTCAATTCTCTTGCTGAATCTTCAATCATTTTGATCTCCGGTATTTCTTTCTTGTTTGAAGTGGCGCCAAGTTCCTCAAGTTTCCTTCCCTGCGGAAGCAATCTGCCGGTGTAGGATCCAATCGCCTTATTGTAGTTTGTAAGAGCTGATCTGATCCCCTCGCCAATATCCTTCAGGTATTCGGAAAAAGTTATCATTCTGGTATGTAATTCAATTGCTGTATTCTGGATTTCAAGGGCATTTTGGGTAACGCTGTGCTGCTGCCACGACATTGCCACTGATTTCAGGATAACTATCAGTGTTGTAGGAGTCGCAAGAATGATCTTGTTGCTGATTGCATCCTGCAGCAGGTTTTTATCGGTCATGAGGGCTGCATTGAAAGCCGATTCTATTTCCATGTAAAGCACCACAAAGTCGGGTGAATTCTCAAACTGAGACCAGTACTGCTTTTTGCTCAGCTTGTTGATCCTGTCGCGAAGAGCCCTTGCATGCTTCACGATCAGCTGGTTCCGTGTATTTTCATCTTCAGTCTCGAGAGCTTCGAGGTAGGCATCAAGAGGCAGTTTTGAATCAACAACCACATGTGCATTTCCCGGAAGATTGATTATCATATCTGGTTTCAGAACGGCATCTGCATCCCCTTCACTCCAGGCTTGTTCAATAAAATCGCAATGGGCCGACATTCCCGAAAACTCAACAAGCCTTTTAAGCCCGATCTCTCCCCATCTTCCTCTTACCCTTGGATTCCGCAAAGCGTTCACCAGCGCTCCGGTTTCGCGCTGGAGACTGCTGTGTGTGGCCTGAATCTTTTCCATCATTTCAGCGACCTTCCCGAAAGAAATACTTGAATTATTCCCAAGTTCTTCTCCTTTGGCCTTATAGGTCTCAATCGCCTCTTTTACAGGTTTGAGCAGATCCTCGATCGCTTTCTTGCGGTTATCGAGATCATTCCCGGCTTCGGTTTTATGCGCAGTGAACTGTGTAAGCGCGAGATCAAGAAATTGCCTGTTGTTCTGGCCAAGGGCATCCGCAGCTGCTGATTTGAAAGTATCGAGCATGGCTGTCTTTGCTTCCTCGATGCTTTTTTTCACTGTCTCCTCCCGGAGAGTCTGTTCTGCAATTTTTTGTTCAAGCACAGCTATCCGGCCAGCTTTCTCAATCAATTCCATCTGATGGGCCCTCAAAAAAATGTACTTTGTTGCAAAATGCACCAGAAGGCAGGCCGCCAGTACAGCACCTATGATTAAAAATGTTTGCGTATCCATAAGCTCATATAATTTTCATCTCAAATTTTCCTATGATACAAAAATAGAATTATGGTCCATCATCTATTTATTAGAAATGGTAGCTTCTGAATAAACTTACAACCTCAGCTTAGGCAGGTCAGCCAGCCATAGTAATTTTCCCTGCTTATCACTTCAAATCCGGCTGATGGATAAGTTTTAGTCCAGGTCTTCGGAGCCTTGGATCCTGTCTCTGACCATTTAAATTCAAATCCCGACAGTTTCCCTTCTCTTTCCTCAATCCAGTCGATCTCCTGTTGGTCGTATGTCCTCCAGAAAAAATTATTTGAGGCTATGTTCATGTTGTTCAGCTGCTTAATTCGTTCTGCGACCATATAGTTCTCCCACAACTGCCCGGTATCATTTCTCAGTCCGATATTGTTAAAGCTGGCTATTAAGGCATTGCGGATTCCGTTATCGAGGAAATACCATTTTGAATTCTTTGTGATCTCCTTCCTCAGGTTACGGCTAAATCCTTCAACTTTTTTCAGGATGAATACCTTTGAAAGAAGGTCGAGGTATTTTTCCACTGTGTTTTTACTCATTGCCAGTTGCGTTCCCAGCTCGTTAAAGGAGATTGGATTCCCAACCTGATATGCGACCAGCCTGAGAAGGTTGAATATTTTGGAGGAGTATTTTATGTTCTCAAATTGGAGGATATCCTTAAGCAGATATGAACTTACCAGTTCATTCAGGTAATCTTTTTTTTCTGACAGGTCGGAGATATTAATCAGTTCAGGGTAACTGCCGTAAACAAGCCTTTGTGTCAGTCTGTCAGGCTGTTCGACCACCGTCTCGGTTTGAGAATACTCTTTTTCAGAGAAGGGATAAAGAGAGAATGAATACTTTCTTCCGGTAAGTGGTTCTCCTGTCCTGTTCACAAGGTCGAAAGCTGAGGAACCTGTCGCGATTATAATGATTCCCGGAATTTCATCAATAAAAAGCTTCAGAACAGTCCCGATTTCCGGTATTCCCTGGGCCTCGTCAATCGCAAGCAATTTTCTGGAGCCGATTATCTGCCTGTAGTTTTCAGCTGACCTCCTGGCAAGGATAGCATGTGTGTTTATGTCTTCACCGTTAAGCAGCAAATAAGGAATTTTTATATTCTTCAATATCTCTTTCAGGAGGAATGTTTTACCGGTACGTCTTGCTCCGTTTATGATGACAACCTTCCCCGGCTTGAGCCTCGACATTATCAGGCTTGTAAGTTCCCTGCGAATAATAATCATAATATTGTCTGTCAGATGACCAAATTAAGCCAAATTTTGTCAGTAAACAAATTATTTTATTCCGGTAACAGCATTAAATTTGTTTTTCGGGTGAAGCAATTTCTTTTATGAATTCTTCATTTTCCCGAATAAGTCCCCTGTTACTTGTCGAAATCTTCAAAATCCCTGAATAAACAATTATTGAATTCTACGATGCCTGAATAGATGGCAATTTTACTGCTCTCTGTCCCGAGTTACAGGTTCCAACGGGATCTCTTGTCGCGAACCGGCAATATATCAATAACCTCAGGTGCAACCGGAGGCCGCCGTTATTCTCTTTGAAAAATTCACGAATTTTTATTGTAAAACGATATCAAAATTATCGTTTTGGGGTAATTATTTTACCCAAAACAATATGATTTTGGGGTGACGCATTAGGCTTTCCTGACTGGCTTGGTCAAGCTGGAGGCGGAATCATTTTCAAAGTATTGGATTTAAAGCAAATTTTCGGGAACGGCAAATGTACGGAGTTTGGTTTACTTAAATACAGGGCTTTTTCAGGGCTTTTTTTCTGTCCGCGGGCTGAACAAGACCCGAAAAAGCGTAATTTGCAATACTAAAATACCAGTAAATGAGGAATTTATTGTCTGTAAAACAATCCGGTCGGCTTAATGACCTTGGGCTACTCCTCTTAAGAGTATCCCTTTCAGCATTCATGCTTACTCACGGACTACCAAAATTAACCCGTCTCCTCGAAGGTAATGCCGAAGGTTTTCCCGATCCTCTCGGCGTAGGCAACACCATGAGCCTTGTTCTTGCCGTGATAGGGGAAGTGCTTGCTCCGTTAATGATCATCCCCGGAATAATGACACGCCTTGCCACAATTCCGGTCCTTTCGGCTATGTTCGTTGCAGCTTTCATTGTTCACGCCGGAGATCCGTTTGGCAGCAGGGAAATGGCCCTCCTCTACCTGACTGGCTTTCTTGCTGTTCTGATATTCGGTCCGGGAAAATACTCAGCCGATCAGCTTATCCGGGGGAAACAGACACTTTAATCGGATTACTTCTCTCAAATACTCTGTTCCGCACCTGTCATTTCAGCGGAGTTATTATTTTTACATATTCAAATATGATGCAATGAAACTTATATCATGGAACGTTAACGGCATAAGGGCAATAGCCAAGAAATCATTCTTTACTGATCTTGAACAGATGGATCCCGACATAATCTGCCTGCAGGAGACAAAAGCCCGGGAGGATCAGGTTGCCGAAGCCCTGATGTCAGTAAACCATAACCTTATCTATTCAAATTCCGCCGAAAGGCCCGGTTACTCGGGAACAGCAGTTATTTCAAAGGTCCAGCCCCTGAATGTTATGAAAGACATTGGCATAAAGGAACATGATACCGAAGGCCGGGTACTGTGCCTCGAGTTTGAACAGTTCTTTCTTGTGAATGTTTACGTACCCAATTCGGGAGCCGAGCTTGGCAGGCTTGCATACAGACAGGAATGGGACAAGGCATTCTTCGGTTATCTGAAGGACCTTGAAAGGAATAAGCCCGTCATCGTTTGCGGTGACCTTAACGTGGCTCACAAAAGTATTGACCTCGCCCGACCGAAGGAAAACTACAACAAGGCTGCCGGCTATATGCAGGAGGAGATCGACGGTATGGACAGGCTGGTTCAGGGAGGTCTTGCCGATACTTTCAGGCATTTTTACCCTGATTCCCTGGGAAGATACTCCTGGTGGAGCTTCAGGGCAGGTGCAAGATCCAAAAATATAGGCTGGAGAATAGATTACTTCCTGGTGAGCCGGTCGTTCCTTCCAAAGGTTAAGGACGCATTTATCCATGAAGAGATAACCGGATCGGATCATTGTCCGGTGGGGATAATTCTGGATGTTTAAAAAGGTACGCGGCATGCATGAAGGTCACGCTTTCCTCCTCTCCCTCAGCCACCTCCTCACGATTATTTTCGTTACGAAAATAATCGGAAATAAAGTTACGAAAATATTCGGAACAAAAGACCTGTCTGAAACTCTGAAACTCTGAAACCTCACCTACGCTAAAGCTTCGGTGAGCAAAGTCTGAAACCCTTCACGGTTTTATTTATTCAATCTAGCCATCGCCTCCTCCACCGAACTGACAAAATTTATCGTTCCCGTTTTATTGCTTTCCCTGATGAAGTCCCTCAGGCTCTTGCTTTTGATATCTGAAAAATCGCCGATTATCGCTAGTTTCATCCTGTAATTGGAGAACTTTTGAAGTATATCACCGGCCAGTCTTGTCTTAAGATCGAAGAAATCTTTGTTCAGGGTATCTGCATATATTATCAGTCCGGTACATCCGTTATAACCGGCATCTGCCATTATATCGAGCATGTCTTCCGATGAATTGATCATTTCTGATGCCGGCAGGATTTCCCCCAGCGAAACGCCTTTTTCTGTGATGTGATATTTGATCATCATGTCAGGATATGGAGTTACTTTTAAATTCCACGAATTTAAACCATTGTTAAGTTCATTCAGCTTCATTCAGCCGTGAAATTCAATATTCACTTCCGTTATGTGTTTTACAGGTTACCAATATTGATTCACTCCGGCAGCAAGACGGTCGATTGCCCATGACCGGCAGAATCGGTACAACCACTTCTCCCTTGATTTTTACTTTCCTTTCATCACTGTTTTAAAAAATACTTCATAAATTGTAGCATAAACTTAAAAACGATAAACATGAAGATCTTACGTGGAACATTAATCGGTGGAGTCGCGTACTTCCTGATCGGCTGGCTTGTCTACGGCGTTCTGCTGTACAATTTCTTCTCACCCATGACGAATAATTGTGCAAACCGTCCGGATGGTGAAATGATCTGGTGGGCAATGATCCTTTCAAATCTCCTCATCGCTCTTTTTCTTACACTGTTGCTGAAGTGGTCAGGAGCCCGCAGGATAACAGATGGTCTGAAAACCGGGGCACTTTTCGGGGCTCTGTTTACGGGAACCATCGACCTGTCACTCTATTCGATGACCACCATGTACCTTTCCCTGTTGCCGATAGTGATCGAAACCCTTGTCAGTGCTGCAGTTTTCGCAGTGGTGGGTATGATCATTGCACTCACCTGGGGAAAGACGAAGGAGGCGTGATTCATACGGATGAAAGCGGTCGTTTATAATAAAAAAGCAAAACCGGATAAACTTGTTTATTGCGAGGTGGACAAGCCTGTCCCGGGTGATAATGAGGTTTTGATAAGGATTCATGCAGTCGCGGTCAATGCTGCCGATTACCGTTCGATGAAAATGGGTATGATACCCGCCCGTAAGATCTTCGGAGCGGATATCTCAGGCACTGTGGAAACTGCAGGCAGGAATGTGAAATTGTTCAAACCGGGGGACGAGGTTGCGGGAGATCTTGCAGGCTATGGATTTGGCGGTTTTGCCGGATTCGCCGTTTCATCTGAAAAGTTTCTGGTCCCGAAACCTGCCGGACTTTCATTTGAAGAGGCAGCTGCAATGCCAATGGCTTCAGTTACTGCACTGCAGGCATTAAGGAACAAGGGAAATATCCGGGCGGGCCAGGAGATACTGATACTGGGAAGCAGCGGCGGAGTCGGTACTTTTGCCCTTCAGCTTGCCAGGCATTACGGTGCCGTTGTAACAGCTGTCTGCAGCACCAGGAATGTTGAACAGACGGCTTTACTGGGAGCAGAACATGTGATCGATTACACGAAAGAGGATTTTGCGGCCCGAAAGAGGAAATACGACCTGATATTAGCTGTTAACGGGAATTATTCCTTTTTCAAGTGCAGAAAAGCGCTGAAGCCCGATGGCAGATTCGTGCTGGTGGGAGGTGCCCTGACTCAGATTTTCAAGTCGATTGTTTTGGGGCGTCCTTTATCCCTTGGCAGGCGAAAAATGCTCTTTCTGGCTGCGAAACCCAATTCCGGCGATCTTAAGTATTTATTGAACCTTGCATCGGATGGTATTATCAAACCCGTGATCGAAAAATACTATCCTCCTGAAAAAACAGCAGAAGCCATGCAATATGCCTCTGAAGGTCATGCCCGGGGCAAGGTTGTGATTAAATGGTATCCTGTGGGGTGAATTGTTATGCGTTCATGAAAGAGAAGATAAAACAACAGGCTACATTGTCGCCGTGTATGATACCCGAACTTTTGCGTCTTCCGAGTAGGTTAGTTTTGTACTGGTCACTTGAATTCCAGGATCGATCGAAATATTTCCGGTGATGAAATAAGCCAGACCCTGACCGCCTCCAAAAGCATATCCGGAGAACGATTCCTCGTCAATGTCGTACTTTTCAGTTGCTTCTGCATATCCCAAACCTGCCTGCAGTGTGTTGTAAATCAGGTTACTGACCTTTGTTGTCAAATGACTTGGTATTCTGCAGATACAGGGTGTATATTTTTTCATTATGCATTGTAACAAATTAAGGAATTGATCCATTTCATAGGGAAACTAAATTCTTTTGGCATATGGAATGCATATTTGAAAGGCCGGGAAACAAACTCAGTATTAAAAAAGGCAAAAAATTTTCATTAAAACCTGATCCGGGTTTAATGAAAATTCTCATCATGACGGTAATAGTGGTTTTATTTGCAGGAAACAGGGCTCTCCCCCAGGCAGTGCTGGGATTATCAGCAGGAGGAGGAATCGGGAAGGTTTCGCACTCTTTCACTCAATCCGGCGAAAAGCAAAGCCTTTCTTTTCCAGGTACGGGTATGTATATTTCCGGTGAACTCTCCTGGAACAAGCTTTATTTCGATTTGTCACTTGCCATGTTGTTTAATACAGGTAATGTCAAACTCGGAGAAACAACACAGGACCTTTCTGATTATACTTCAGCATACGCTCTCGATTTCAATGCTTTAGGGATAGGATACAAGTTCTCTTTAAATGAAAAGATTGAAGCGGGAAGCGCACTCGGTTTTCATGTATCTTCAATATATCTTAATCCTGAAGATCAGGATGACGTTACTAAACTCAGGCTTGGCGGTTATTACGGAATTATAGGATTGGATATAATACCTCGTTTGCGTTATTCATTAAGCAATGCACTAAAAATAACACTTAGTGTGCCTGTGGGACTTGATTTCGGACCCATGAGTGAGGATGTAGTAGCAGGTAATATCAGGGTTGGAAAATCACCTGCAATCGTACAGCCGGCGTCACTCGAACCTGAGTTCAGTGGAGTTTCCTATGGTATTTATCTGTCAGCAGGCTACTTCTTCCAGCTTTCCCGTTAAATCCCCTTCGGCTATCTTCCGCCCGGAAATCTATATCCTGCCATTCTGCAGGATATAGTTGTTTTCTTCACATTAGAGGTCAATATTTTTTATAATTTAGTGTAACGGTTATCTGATCGCCCTGCCGGGGCAGATTGGTTAAAGCCATTTGTTTTTTGCAGTACCGGGCCCTAGTGTAATTCAGATAAGGCTAAAAACATATCCAAATGATCATCAGGTCAGTCTTTGTAATCATAGCCACTCTGCTTTTTCCGGCAATTGGTATTGCAGCTGCGGCTGATATGAAAATTCATGCAAAAGATACCCTGTATGCCGGCAGTCTCTTCAGAAAAGCTATGGATTTTGATCGTGAAGCTGTGTATGACAGTGCTGTCTTCTATTACCAGTCAGCTGGCCGTGAATATCTCAAAAAAAGGTCCTTTAAGAAATACCTTGAATGCAGTAACAGGATCATTTCGGCAAAAATCAATGCAGGTTATAATGAAGGACTTATCAGGGAGGCAAAAGAAAATATAGCTTTTAGCATCGATAAATTCGGAGAGAAGTCATCCGCAACGGGGGAATGTTATTTCAAATTGGGAAATATTTATCTGGAAGAGAGGAAACTTGATTCTGCACTGATATGGTTTAAAAAGTCTCTTGATATATATAAGAACCCGAACACCGCGGATAACATTGCTGTCGCCGACATCTATCGCGGTATCGGGATTATTCAAAGTAACAGAGGATTATTCGATTCAGCCAGGAAGAATATAGAGAGAAGTATTGACATTCGAAAAAACTATTTCATGGCAGAGGACGGCAATTTCGCTTCCGATTACAATGCTCTTGGATCAATAGCGTATCATCTTGGCCGGTATGACAGCTGTGAGTATTATTTTGGCAGGGTGGCACGCATACGGGAAAACACCAGTGGCAAGTTTCACCCTCTGACAGCGGAAGCTTACAATAACCTTGGGGTTCTGTTCATGGAAAAGGCAATGTGGGATACAGCCATGATATTACACCGCAAAGCCTATGAAATAAGGCTTGTCAGGCTGCCCCCGAATCATAAAGATATAGCCCTGAGCCTTAATAACCTGGCCAATGTATATATGGCTATGGGGGATAATGAAACCGCCCTGTCCCATCACCGGAAGGCTCTTGATATCCGCCTGGCATTGCATGGCTCAGAAGATCATACGGATATTGCCATGAGCTATACTAACATCGGGGTACTCTTACGTGAAACTGGAAGGTACCGGGAAGGCCTGGATTATTTCCGGGCAGCACTTGAAATACTATTACGGACGCTGGGAGAGGATAGCCCTTACACTGCTTCTGCATATAATAATGTCGGTGCCGGCTATGATGATCTCGGTGACTATAATAACTGCCTTAAATACCTTATAAAAGCCCTTTCGCTCAGACTGGCCAGGGGACCCGATGCTCCGGGAATTCCAAGATCGTACAATAATATAGGGACTATCTACAAGAAAAAGGGTGATATCGATCTGGCACTTGCCTATTATCGCATCAGCCGTGAAAAAAACAGGAAAGCCTTTGGGGAGATGCATCCTGATCTGGCATCAAACTACCGGAAAATGGGAGATATATTTCTTCTTAAAGATCAAAATGATACTGCACTGTACTATTATAACAGGGCCCTTCATATCGATACCTGCATCATTGAAAAGAACAATCCCGCTGTTGTTGAAGACTTTCTGAACAGGGGAATGGCTTACGGACAGCTGAATGATCACGTGCGGGAACTAAACGATTACAAATCTGGCCTTGCAATGTCAGAGACGATCTACGGAGAGTCACATCCCATGACTGCCGGATTTTATACAAGAATTGCACACAACATGCTGTCAGGTCCTTATCCCGACTCAGCATTATTTTTCATGAAAAGAGCCCTTGAAATAAAAAAAACAATATATCCTTCCCGTCATCCAGGTCTTTCATCTGCCTTTAAAGAAATGGGAATTGTTCTGGAAAGGACTGGTCACCCGGATTCTGCAACAATAATGTATAATAAATCATTATGGGCAAACTATCAGGGTGAAGCAGATAACAACGGAATTGAAACATCATTGGTCATAGACGGACCATTGTTTGCATCTTCTCTTATTGATATAAGCAGACTTAAATACGGCGAATACCTGAAAACCGGCAATATCAGTGCATTAAGGGATATAACTATTAATTTTGATCTTGTAAAATCATTGACGCAGTCTGCAGTATCGGATTTTCTGCTTGAAGAAACAAAGATAGGACTGCTTAACGAACTTTCGGCTCAGACATATTACGGTGTGGATGCTGCTTACAGGCTTTTCATGATATCGGGCAACAGGGAACACCTGTTCAAGGCCCTGGAGTTTTCTGAACTGAATAAAGCATCATTGCTTCAAAATCTTGTTTTCAGGTACAGGGACAAAACGAATGCTGATATACCAGACTCGCTTCTGTACAGAAGAAGAAATCTTACAGGTTATATAGATTATCTGCGGATGCAGGATAAACAGAAAAAACCAGGATCAGGCATCCATCCGTACCGCATTGACAGCCTTCTCATTTCCCTGCGTGCGGTCAATGATACCATAAACCATTATTCGGTTACTGAAAAGATGATGTCATTTCCGTCAGGCAAGGAATTGTATGATACTCTCATCAGGAATCTCGGACCAAGAACAGCACTGATAAGCTATTACGCGAATGATACTTCCCTGTTCACATTTGTAATATCGGATGACACCCTGGTTTTGAAAAAAACCAGACTGGACCGGCCGGGAGCATTGAAACAAAAGGTTGAGGACTATATTTCAGCACTCAGGAAATATGACCGAGACAGGGTGACTTTACTCGGACATGAAATTTATAACCTTGCAATCAGAGATATTGAACCTGTTCTGAAAGACAAGGAAAAACTTGTAATCATTCCCGACAAGATTCTGCTTTATCTGCCATTTGAAACGCTTGCCCGGACATATAAACCGGCGGGGAAATTCAGCGATTTCAGTCATCAGGATTATCTGATCAACGATTTCGGGATAACTTACCATTATAGTGCAGGGTTATGGGCAGCGGACAATCCTCCAATGAAGATTGAAAATAACCGCCTGCTTGCCTTTGCCCCTGTTTTCAATTACCGGAGCACAGGGAACGACGGAAATAAACCTGCGGCAATATATGAATCTGATTATAAAGGTCAAACGAACAGTTCCAACCGTGATCCTATCAGGTCCTACGCCGAATTGCCCTTCTCACTCGAAGAAACTGACAGTCTGAAAGCCTTATCTCTAAGGTACGGTCTGGGAGCTGATATTTACACCGGACAGATTGCATCAGAGAAAAACCTGAAGGAAAATATCGCAAATCACAGGTTCGTACACATAGCCACGCATCTGGTAAATGATGATCCGCTGCCAGAATATTCAGGACTGCTTTTTTCAGACTATTCGGAAGGCGGCACATCAGAAGACAATATGCCTGACAGGAATGTAGAGGGCATTCTGCATGCATGGGAAATCTATCCGATGAGCATCGACGCGGATCTGGTTACTATGAGCGCCTGTGAATCAGGAATGGGTAAGCTTGAGGAAGGAGAGGGAATCATCGGACTGGTAAGGGCATTTCTTTCTGCAGGTGCAAAAAATGTATTGTTCTCCTATTGGAAAGTCGGGGACAAGAATGCCATGATGTTCATGCGTGACTTTTACAGTCATGTATTTACAGGCTATGACTTTGAAACTGCATTAAGAAAAGTAAAGCTTGATATGATAGGCAATCCCGATACATCTTTTCCCCTGATGTGGGGAGCTTTTGCCGTCATTGGCCGTCAGCCGGAAGATAGGTGAACCTGCCCGTTGCCAGAACTTCATCCTCGTCCTGCAACTGCCAGTAATACAGCCCCGGATCCAGTTCCAATAGGGGTTTTGTTTTATTGGCAACAGAATTCTTAAAAATTTCCTGCTCCCTGTTATTGTAAACAACAAGTACCAGCAATTCTTTTTCCATGTAGTTCCATTCAAAAACAGGTACTGCAGTCAGAGTATCATTTGACGGACGGACGATTCTGAAATCATTTGCACGCAAATTATTGTTTATGATGCTTTCAAGAAAGGAGTCCGGAGTGAAATTTCCGTCATAAGGGCCAGGCGAATCAGGCTGAGGAACGTTTTTCACGGCATGGCTGGCTGCGATCTCATTCGTTTCAGGGACTGATGCCGTATCATTTGTCTTTTCAACATCTCTTTCTAATGCAACCGGCGAGTGTTTTGAAAACTGGTCGCCCCGAATCAGAAGGTCTGTAATACCGGCCAGGCCGGCAATCACCAATATGGTTGCGGCAATTCTTAAAAAGACCTTTCCGGAAATCAGGCTTCGCCTGAAGGAAGGGCTTTCTTCAGCAACATTTTGAAACCTGTTTCTGTGGTATCTTTCCACGGATTCAATTACAGCTTCAAGCTCATTGAGATCTTCACGACATTCTTCGCAATGAAGCAAATGTTCCTCAAATGCCGCCTCATCTTCCGGCGACAGTTCCTGCCTCAAATAAAGTTCGGCAATATTCCAGTCGACTGCTTCCCTATGATCCATAACCTGCTTTTTTAAAATAGACCGTAAGCTTTTTCAAAGCCCTGAACTTCTTGATACGAACGTTTTCTTCCCTCTGGTTTGTTTCACCGGCTATTTCCTTAAGACTTTTCCCCCCATAATAGTATTCATCGAGAATAAGCCTTTCATCATCCTTAAGGTTTTTCATGGCGCCGTTAAGGGTGATAATGCTTTCATCATCTGACACTGAATATTCATTTTCCTGATTTAATATACTAATTATTCCCGCTTCTTCAAGAGGGACGAACCGCTTGCGGAACGGATCCTTGAGAGATTCCATAACCTTGTTTTCAAGTATCCTGAAAAAAAAGGACTTGAATGAACCAGCATCACTTAGCGTGACCTTGTTTTCCATAAGCTTTGAATAGATAATCTCCATTGACAAAGAAAAAACTGAATAATCACTGCCGTTGAGGGAGTGATTCCGCTTATAAAACCATGAAGCTGACCTTGACTGAAGATCCTCAAAGACGATCTTCCAGGCTTTATGGTTGTTTTCCTTCAGCAATTTCAGAAATTCTGCAAAACCGGCACTTATCCTTATCCTGAATTCATTTACTGCATATTCCCTGAATCCTGCAAATGAATGTGCAACAGTATTATGCATGTATTTTTCAAGGTAGTCTGCAATTATTTTTTTAACTATAACCCCGTAATCAATGCATTTGCTGCCATCTGCTATCCACCGTAGTTCCTGCCTCTCTCTCCTGGCCCATACCTTAAGCATCGACATCACAACATAATTCAGGTTCTTCAGGGCATAAGCATCACCTCCCGAAACCGATTCAATGAAATGACCGAAATCATGTTCATCGCTGTCATTGATATGGTCAAACGGCAGCATTTGTTACAAAATGAATGATTTTTTCTGAATCTGTGCTTAAGTTGTAACGAAAATGATATTGATCTCATTTCATATCGAATGAAACGTTAGTTGTATGAAGACAAACAAATCTGGTATTGTTTTTTTAGCGATTCTCCTGGAATTTCCTTATTTCAGTCATTAACTTAATACTCCTGCACCATGAAAATCCTGGCTTCTTTCCTGTTTATACTTTTAATGGTTCTTGCTGGCTGCTCATCTGCTGTTTACAATATTAAGGCATATCCTGAGGGAAGTCTGATAAGGCAGAGAGACATTATTGAATATATTGATGTTGATACATCACGAAATGAAGGCATTACACGTAAGGTTACCTTCTTTGGAAAAGCTGACAGTGTTTCTTTCATGGCAATGAAACGAGGATATAAGGAAGACACGGTATGGATAAGAAAAGGTTCACCGGCTGATGTAATAATCAGGCTTGAGAAAATACCCGGTGTAGAACCGAGTGCTAAAGCCAGCAATGCCGGAAAGGATGCCCTTCTTCTGGTCATGCCCCCTTTTGTTGAGGCAGTCCTGCATAAAGGTGTTGGTAACCTCGACAGGTATGAAGTTTCCGCCGAAGATTCTGAGAAAATCTCTGCCCTCATGACAAATCTCCTGAACGATGAATTCATTTCAGCAAAGGACAAGTGCCGGCTCTATGGTCAGAGTTTGTTTGATGCTTCCGGTGATGCAAAGATACCCGGGGAGGTTATAAAATATCTGCTTTCGTTAAAGCCCAATCTGATCAAATACTACGGAATACCTCCTTCAGTCGGCAAGTATTATAAGAGGGGTTTTAATACTGAAGTTCCATATGTTGAAGGGAATGCCGATTCTGTTAATCAGTTAATGGTTGTTTTGCATTGCAGAACAATAAAACCTACAGGGGGAAGGATTGCCGGCAATTTTATCATGGGAGTGGCATCAGGAATTAATCCGGGATCAACGGTATATAATCCTGAAGCTTTCAATATTGACAGTTCCTCATTGATCTCCGCTTATTTTTTTCATCCTGAAACTGGCGAAGTAACCGGTATGCTGCAGAAGGTCCTTCCCTATGACCTGTTCAATGAAAAGTCTCAGGCATCCGGAGCGATTGAACTGATGAAGCTTTTGGATGAGGCCCCGTTGTGGTAAATGAAGACATGAATTTAGCGGCGGTCGCCGAAAATGGCACCTCCCAGCTTCCTGATCCCGGGTGGGGTCTTCAGCCAGCTCGAGGTTTTTGTATCGAAACTTCTCAGGTTCTGCAGCTCCCGGTATTCTTCTTCTGTCAGAATCTCTATACCAAAAGAGAGAGCCATATCAACAGCGCTGCCTTTGGGTTTTGCCGTCTTTTTTGAGTCCAGTGCGGCACGGTCATGGCAGACATTTCTCCTGCCGGCCGTACTTTCAGGTGAACAATCAAAAAAAGTGTAAATTCCGGTAATGTCATCATTGCCGACAACATCAGGTTCGCCCCCGGTTAGTTCCATTTGATGCAATGACCACAGCTTTTCCGGATTGGATTCCAGCCTTGCCTGAACATTGTTTTACGGTCTATACTTCAAAGCATGCCTGGCCATTAAAAGTTGGGAATAACCTATATTTGTACCATAAAACATTGCATGGAATTTTCTTTTAAAGGATTCATATACCGGATATTCATTGACCCTCTTATCTCCGGACTCAGAAAGCGTTTGGTCTCAATGATCCTGCCAGGAGAAAAGGTTATCGACATTGCCTGCGGAACGGGGGCATTGTCGCTGGAAATGTCAGGCCGTGCCGGCCATGTCACGGGCATCGACCTGTCGGAAGACATGATTACTACTGCAATCATTATGGCGAAGAAGCGGAAAGCCGGCAATGTATCATTCCATCTTCTCGACGCAACCGACCTTTCATGCTTCCCGGACCACAGTTTTGATACGGCTGTTTCAGCCCTCGCCATGCACCAGTTTGATCCGGAGACTGGTGTAAAGGTTCTCTCTGAAATGAAACGCATTGCCCGGCGCATCATAATCGCCGACTATAACTGCCCTGTGAGACCCGGTCCGGCATCATGGCTCGCATGGGGAATAGAATGGATAGCAGGGGGCGACCATTACCGCAGCTTCAGGAAATATATGGAAGGGGGTGGTATCCAGAGGCTGGCAGGAGAGTCCGGACTAACGATAAGCTCAAGGGTGGAGGGCGGTGCCGGAGTTTTTATCGTAACATTATTAAGCCCTGATGGAATCTGAACGGATTTGCTTTAACACTGCCCTGAAGGAAAAGTAACCAGTTTCCCGCATTGAACTATTCAGGTTGTTATTCCTGCAGCAATCATCATCATAAAAATCGGTTCAATAATACATTCAGGGACTATTGTGACTGATGGATTTAAGGTTGATCATGTTAATGATTTGTTAATTGATGTTAAGGTTATCAGTCAGTTAAATACCTTGTCGTATATTCGGACCCTAACTTGACTAACTTGTCTGAAGCTATGAAAAATTTCGCTGTTCTGCTCTCCCTGTTTCTTTTCTGCATTCCTGCTTTTTCCGGGAGTATTTCACCGGAACCTGACTCTTTAAGAAAAGACGCCCTCAATGTATTTATGGACGCCTCCGATTACATAAAAAAGGAGATACCCTATGTAAATTATGTAAGGGATCTGAAGGATGCCGGTGTTTACATAATTTCCACATCCCAGCCTACCGGATCAGGAGGAAGGGAGTATTCTTATTTCTTTTTCTGGCAGCATGAATATGCAGGAATGAACGACACCGTTTCTTTTGCATCAAATCCTGACGCCACTCAGGAAGAAATAAGAGAGAATCAGGTCAGTGTCCTTAAAATGGGGCTTATGCGTTATCTGGTGAAAACACCACTTTGGAAGTACATAAAGATCTCCTTCACCGAGCCGATTGCCGAAACAGTGTCGACTGATAAATGGAACAGCTGGGTTTTCAGGGCCAGGCTCAACGGATTCCTCGACGGACAACAATCCATAAAGTCAGCGAACTTCAGCGGCAACTTCTCTGCAAGCAGGGTAACCGAAAACTGGAAGATTGACCTGCGAGCCCGCTATAACTACGGTCATGATAAGTTCGAGATCGATGACGACCTCATTGAAAGTTCAAACAACTCACAATCTTTTGATGCCCTGATCGTCAGGAGTATTTCAGACCACTGGTCCTACGGAGG
>MTKZ01007558.1_pt1 | contig 70537 bp, 73 predicted proteins | sample 1042781 | NCBI WGS metagenome assembly MTKZ01 (sample SAMN06212207, study PRJNA360539) | anaerobic digester metagenome | biome: Wastewater treatment plant; material: sludge; isolation source: anaerobic digester fed with sludge from wastewater treatment plant | place: Denmark: WWTP Viborg ... | reverse complement strand
CCGGATGGCCCGAATGCCGGATTCCACGCCACAAAGATCGCCCATCGGCGCCAAGCGTCTCCGGCATCGGAAAGAATTGAGACATGAGGCCGTGTCTGATAGAATGCCATCGGAACAGGTAAAGATAAAGCCACCACCGGAACAGGGGCCATGGCGCACCACACCTTGAAATCGGGATATGCCGAACTGACGGAGCGTCTGAATCTTTTCCCCCAGGGCGCGACGCCGTCGCCGCTGCTGTGGAAGATCCTGGCCATCCTTTTCACGGAGAAGGAAGCGGCCCTGGTTTCCCGGCTGCCGATCAAACCCTTCACCGTGGAGAAGGCGGCAGCGGTCTGGCAGATGACCCCGGCGAACGCGAAAAAGACGCTGGACCGGCTCGCGGAGCGCGCCCTCCTTCTCGACATCGAGGAGGAGGGGAAAACGAGCTATGTCCTTCCGCCGCCGATGGCCGGCTTCTTCGAATTCTCCCTCATGCGGGTCCGGTCGGACATCGACCAGAAGGCGCTGAGCGAACTGTTCTACCAGTACCTGAACGTCGAAGAGGACTTCATCAAATCGCTCTTCACCGAAGGCGAAACGCAGCTCGGACGCGCCTTCGTCCACGAACCGGCCCTTCCACAGGACAACGCCCTGCATGTCCTCGACTACGAACGGGCCAGCGAGGTGATTCGCACCGCCTCCCACATCGGGGTCGGCATCTGCTACTGCCGCCACAAAATGGAGCACGTGGGCCGGTCCTGCGACGCGCCGATGGAGATCTGCATGACCCTCAACCACTCCGCCGCCTCGCTGATCCGGCACGGCTACGCCCGCGCCGTGGACGCGGCCGAGGGACTGGATCTGCTGCAGCGGGCCTATGACTGCCGGCTCGTCCAGTTCGGCGAGAACGTCCGGCGGCAGGTCAATTTCATCTGCAACTGCTGCGGCTGCTGCTGCGAGGCCATGATCGCGGCCCGGCGCTTTGCCGTTCTCCATCCGGTGCACACGACCAACTTCCTGCCCCGGATCGACATCGAGCCGTGCACGGGATGCGGCCGCTGCGTGCAGGTCTGCCCCGTCGAGGCGATGAGCCTGGTCTCGGCGAACGATCCGCACCGCCCGAAACGCGAGAAGGCCAAACTGGACACCGACACCTGCCTCGGCTGCGGGCTTTGCGTGCGCGCCTGCACGGTCGGGGCGCTTCGGCTGGAACCGCGGCCGCAGCGCGTGATCACGCCGCTCAATTCCGCCCACCGAGTCGTCCTCATGGCGATCGAGCGCGGAAAGCTTCAGAACCTGATCTTCGAAAACCGGGCGCTGGCCAGCCACCGGGCCATGGCGGCGATCCTGGGGGTCATCCTCAGGCTCCCCCCCCTCAAGCAGGCGATGGCAAGCCGCCAGATGAAATCGCGCTATCTGGAAGCCCTGATCGAGCGCCTTCAGGACCGGATATAGCGGTTGACAACGCCCCGCTGTTGATATAGTTCTCAACCCTGCGGGATATCCGCGAAACCTTGAACATTCGAAGAGAATCATGATCGCACTCGAAGAAGCCCTGAGCCGGATTCTGGATGCCATTCAACCGATCGGCCTTGAAAAGATCCACATCCTCGACGCCCTGGGAAGGGTGATCGGCGAGGACATCGTCGCGCCCCGCAACCTGCCGCCGAAGGACAATTCCGCCATGGACGGCTACGCCCTCCGCTGGAGCGACACCGGCGGCGCAACCCGGGAGAATCCGGCCATCCTGGAAGTCATCGAAGATATCCCCGCCGGATCGATCCCCCGCAAGGCGGTCGGCCAGCGGCAGGCGGCACGGATCATGACCGGCGCGCCGATCCCCGAAGGGGCCGACGCGGTCATGCGGATGGAGGATACGGAGAAGGACGGCCGGAAGGTCAGGATTTTCGCGGAGGCGGCGGAAGGCCAGGACATCCGCCGGGCCGGCGAAGACGTGACGCGGGGCGAAAAGGTCATCACCCGGGGCGACATCATCCGCCCGGCGGAGATCGGCATGCTCGCGGCCCTGGGGCGTTCGTTCATCCCGGTCTACCAGAGGCCGCTGGTGGCCGTCCTGGCCACAGGCGACGAACTGGTGGACGTGGACGAGACCCCCTCGCCCTGGCAGATCGTCAGCTCCAACAGCTACGCCATCGCCGCACAGATCCTGGAATGCGGCGCGATCCCGCTCCAGATCGGCATCGCGAAGGACACGCGGGAGGACCTGACGGCCAAGCTGGCCTCGGCGATGCGGGCCGACCTGATCATCTCCTCGGGCGGCGTCTCCGTGGGCGACTACGACCTCGTCAAGGACATCATGAAAGAGGTGGGCAACCGGATGCAGTTCTGGCAGGTTGCCATGCGGCCCGGCAAGCCCCTCGCCTTCGGCGCCCTGAACGACGTTCCGCTGTTCGGCCTGCCCGGCAACCCCGTCTCCTCCATGGTCTCCTTCGAGCAGTTCGTCCGGCCGTCCCTCCTGAAGATGATGGGGCACCGCAACCTGTTCCGAAGGACCATCGCGGCCGAGCTCCGTGATGAGGTCCGCAAGAAAAAAGGGGTGCGGCACTTCATCCGGGCCCGCGTCACCTTCGAGGCGGGCCGCTATTTCGCCGTCACGACGGGCGAGCAGGGGTCCGGCATCCTGAAATCCATGGTGCAGGCCAACGGCTTAATTGTCTTGCCAGAAGATGTGACATCGGTTAGAGTGGGGGAAACCGTCATGGTGCAGCTCATCGATCAGTCCCTGAACCGGACCGATCGATTGGAATATCTTTCATAAAACTTGCGTTCGTTCAGCCAGCCACGGAAGTGCCAAGGTCACTGGTGGGCCTCCCGGACTTCAAATCCGGAGTGAGGGGCTAGACACCTCTCAGGTGGGTTCGATTCCCATGCACTTCCGCCAGTAAATTCAACACCTTACGATTAGGCCTCTTTTCCGTGGAGGCCTTTTCGTTTGGCGGAATGCCCTGAGTGTAACCATTATGTAACCGTAGATATGCTTCTTGCTTCTGCATGGCGTCTTTCAGATCGGCCTGACTGATCATGTTGTAACGATCAAAAACGGACCTCGTTTTGTGACCTGAAACTGCCATCGCTACCCTTTCATTCACCCCTGCTCTGTCCATGTTCCGCACTGCCGTTCTTGGAAAATCATGGAACAGTCGGGCCACTTTCAACTTTCCGGTCTTTTCATCCTTTACTTGCAGACCCACCTTTTTGCAGGCTGAACACCAGACACCTCTGTAATCTCTGATTCGATGACCATCTCGATGAAACACATAGGGGAAATCAAGACGCCTTCTTGAATGGAGCAACCGCATCTCTTTCAGCAATTCCTCATTAAGATACAGCGTTCGTGCTCCATTGTTCTTTGTTTCACCCGGATCGAGCCTTACAACACCCTCTTTAAGGTCAACTTTGTCCCATGTCTGTCTGCCCCACGGTAGCGGGCATAAGCACTGTCAAGAGCAAATAGAATTGTCCGCTTTTGTAGCAAATGAATTGTCCGCTTTTCTGCTCTTCAGGAGGGCCTGATGTTTGAGCAGGAGGAAGAGTGGCGGATGCTCGCTTTCCTCGTTGGTTTTCGGAGGAAGCTTTGCGCGCCGCATCAAGATAAAGCAACGGCCGCCACAAGCTTTCCCTTCGGACGACGTTACAATTTTGTAACGTTTTTCCTTGACTTTTCAGCGATGAAACGCAACGATCTGCGAAACGAAAACGACGTCGGACACGGGCAAATCCTTTACGGGAGAGCGGGATTTGCCCTTTCGTTGCGGCGGGAGCGGATGGCCGCGGGAAGGTTCGTCCGGGCTCAGTTTCCGGATCCTTGAATCCCGGTCCGGGCATCCTTTCCGGTCGTTCTTCTCGAACGTGGAAACCCGCCGACGGCCCGTAGCAAAATGGAAGGGAAATGAAAAAAACAACGGATTTCACGAAGCGCGTCTGGTGCGGGTCTCTTCGCCCCGGGGATGCGGGCAGAGAGGTGCTGCTGGCCGGGTGGGTCGATACCCTGCGGGATCACGGCGAGGTGCTGTTCGTTCACCTGCGGGACCGGAGCGGCATCGTTCAGATCGTCTTCAGCCCGGAGCGCAGCTCGCCGGAGCTGTGCCGGGCCGCCGACTCGCTGAAGAGCGAATACTGCCTCGCTGTCCGGGGCCGGGTGGAGCAGCGCCTTGCCGGCACGGAAAACCCCTATCTCGAAACGGGGACCGTCGAGGTCTTTGCCGTGGAGATGGAGATCCTGAACGCCGCGGACCCGCTGCCGTTCACGGTTTCCGAAAAGGCCGCGGCGACAGGCGAGCGGGAGGCGGAGGCCGTCGCCGAGGAGCTGCGGCTCAGGCACCGCTATCTCGACCTGCGGCGCCCCTCCATGCAGGACAATCTTTTCCGGAGGCACCGCATCTTCAAGTGCGTCCGCGATTACCTGGATGAGCAGGGCTTCATGGAGGTCGAAACGCCGATGCTCACGAAGAGCACGCCTGAGGGCGCGCGCGATTACCTGGTGCCCAGCCGGATCCACCAGGGCAGCTTCTATGCCCTGCCCCAGTCTCCCCAGCTCTTCAAACAGCTCCTGATGGTCAGCGGCTTCGAGCGCTACTTCCAGATGGCCCGCTGCTTCCGGGACGAGGACCTGCGGCCCAACCGCCAGCCGGAATTCACCCAGCTCGACATCGAGGCCTCATTCATCGACGAGGAGTTCATCTACGGTCTCGTGGAGGAGCTGACGGTCCGCATGTTCGCCGTCGGCGGGATTGCCCTGCCCAGGCCCTTCCCACGCATGACCTGTCAGGAAGCCATGGAGTCGATGGGTTCGGACCGCCCCGACACCCGCTTCGGGCTCCGGTTCATCGAGGCCACGGATCTGCTCCGGGACACCCGGTACGGCATCTTCCGGCAGATTCTCGACCGGGGGGGACGGATCAAGGGGATCAACATCAAGGGCCACTCGGCGAGCCTCAGCAAGAATGTCCTGCAGAACGAGTATGCCAAGGAAATCGTCCCCGCCATGGGCGCCAAGGGGATGACCTGGATGAGGGTCCTCGACGGGAAGCTGGAATCCAACATTGTCCAGTTCTTCAGCCGTGGGGAGCAGGCGGCCATCCTCGAACGGTTCGGCGCCGGAAACGGCGACGTGCTGATCATGATCGCCGATGCGTCGCCGGAGCTCGTCCACTCCGTCCTGGGACAGTTGCGCCTTCACTTGGCCGGGCGGCTGGGCATGATCCCGCCCGGGGCCTTCGCACCCCTCTGGGTGACCGATTTCCCGCTCTTCGAGCCGACGGACGAGGGCGTGACATCCAGCCATCACCCCTTCACGGCGCCCAATCGGCCGGATTTCGATCCCGAAAACCGCGACGAGCTCCTGGGGCTCAAATCCAGGGCTTATGACCTCGTCGTCAACGGGGAGGAACTCGGGGGTGGCAGCATCCGCATCCATGACCGCGTCCTGCAGTCCCGAATTTTCCAGGCCCTCGGTCTCTCCCGGGAGGCCGTGGAGGAAAAATTCGGTTTTTTCCTGCGTGCACTCGACTACGGCGCCCCGCCCCACGGCGGTCTCGCGCTGGGAATGGACCGTGTGGTCTCCATGGTTCTGGGCGCTTCATCCATTCGGGAAGTGATCGCCTTTCCCAAGAACCGCAGCGCCCAGTGCCCCCTGACGCAGGCACCCTCCGATGTCAGCCGCGAGCAACTGGGTGAACTCGGGCTTCTCGACCTCGGTGTCGACAGGGAACTCCCGGGAACGGCTCAAAAAGAGGACCTTCTGGATTACCTTTCCTGGGTGTCGCGAATCGGGGTGACGGGCCCCGAACGCCCCGCGCTCGAGGAGGCCCTGGCGGAAGCCCTGGCCCTTGCCGCCGCGATCGAGGAAAGGCAAGCCGATGCGGAGCCCGCTTTTTCCGTCGTGCCGGCGAAAGGCCGCATTCGGCCGGGGGGGGAGCCCCGGGTATCCCCACACGCCGAATCGCGGGCCCTGTTTGAAAATGCACCGGCCATGAAGGGTCGATACTTCAAGGTGGCCGGCATTCTGGAATGAGAAGGAGAGCGATGGGATCGGGAGTCTTTGCCTATCGAGACGAGCTTTCGGAAGCCTCCGGGGATGGTCTTCTCAAGGGGAGGACCGTTTCCGTGCAGGCCAACATCTCCGTGGCGGGTTGGCCGACCGAGGCAGGCAGCCTCGCGCTGAAGGGCTTCAAAGCCATCGAGGATGCGACCGTCGTGAAGCGGATGCGGGACCAGGGAGCCCGGGTCGCCGGCAGCACCCGGATGAGCGAACTGGGCCTGGGCCTGCAAGGCGCCGCGGCGGCGCGGGCTGTGGCCGAAGGGCTCGTGGAAATCGCCCTGGTGACGGAGCATGTCGGCGAGGCGCGGCTCGCGGCGGCCGGAGAGGGGCTCATCGGGTACAAGCCGAGCTACGGCCTGGTGTCGCGGTACGGCCTGATCGGTCTCACGCCCTCCATGGAAACGATCGGCCTGCTGGCGCGCTCGCCGTCCGATATCGCGGGTGTTCTGGCCGCCGTTGCCGGCAGGGACGAGCGGGATTTCTCCATGCCCGAGGAAGACGTTCCGGACTTTCTCGACATTTCCCGCCAGCCGGATATCCGCACCCTGGGATGGATTCACGAAAGCGTGGCCTGCCTCGAGGCCGATGAGCTGCAGGCCTTTCAGCGCCGCCTGGAAGCCTTTGCGGAAGCCGGCTGCACCCTCGTCGAGATGAGCCTGCCGGATTTCGGCCTCTTTCGGACCGCGCACCAGGTCATCGGTTCCGTCGAAGCCTCCTCTGCCGCCGGCAAGTACGACGGCGTGCGGTTCGGGTACCGGACGCCGTCGGCGAAAAACTGGAACGAGATGTACCTGAAAACCAGGGGGGAGATCTTCGGCCCGGCCATCAAGCCGTTCCTCTTCCAGGGTGCCTACTACCAGTTCGTGAAATACGGTGTGTTCGAAAAGGCGTGCCGCCTGCGGTCCCACCTGATGCGGGAGATGCAGCGCCTGCTCGGGGCCGTGGACGCGCTGGCGATGCCCGCCGTCCGCAGGAACTTCGACCCCTTCGAGGCCGCGACGGTCCCCGCCCTCTACGATGCCGCCCTGTTCACCGTGCCCGCCAGCCTGACGGGCCTTCCCGCCCTGTCCCTTGCCGGCGGACCCGGCGGCCCGGCCTGTCCCGGGGTGCAGATCATCGGGCCGAGACTCGGCGATGCAAGGCTGCTTGCCCTCGCGGCAAGGGCATCGAAAAAAACGAAGGAGTCCTGAGCGTGCAGTACGAAGCGATCATCGGCCTCGAAATCCACGTGGAGCTCAACTGCCTGACGAAGATGTTCTGCGATTGCCCGAATCGCCCGGGTGACGAGCCCAATCGGAATACCTGTCCCGTCTGCCTGTGGCTCCCGGGGGCCCTGCCCCGCTTCAGCCGGGAAGCCCTCGATAAGGCGGCGCTGGCATGCCTCGCGCTGAACTGTGAAATCCAGGAGCGTAGCGCCTTCGACCAGAAGGTCTACTACTATCCGGACCTGCCGAAGGGTTATCAGCTCTCCCAGGCCCACTTTCCGCTGGCCCGCGGGGGGTGGCTCGACATCGTGGACGAAGCGGGCGCCACGAAGCGGCTTCGCATCCGACACATCCACATGGAGGAAGACGTGGCCAAGCTCGTCCACGAGCTCGAGGGCCGGATCCCCGTGAGTCTGGTCGATTTCAACCGGGCCGGGGCGCCCCTCGTGGAGATCGTGACGGAGCCCGACATCCGCTCCCCCTACGAAGCCATGGAATTCACCCGTAACCTTCGGACCCAGATCCGCTACGTGGGAAGCTCCGACTGCAGCATGGAGACCGGCACGATGCGCGTGGACGCCAACATCTCCATCCGCGAGCGGGGAACGAGCGCCATGAACACCAAGGTAGAAGTCAAAAACATGAATTCCGTCCGGCACCTGGGCGACGCGATCGCCTACGAGATCGAACGGCAGATGGCTTCCCTGAAGGCGGGGGAGGCCATTGTCCTGCACACCCGGCTCTGGGATCCGGAAAAGGGCGCGACCCTGCCGATGCGGGGCAAATTCGAGGGTCCCTGCGTGCCCGATCCGTCCGTCCCCGAGATCGTCGTTTCCGAGGAGTGGATCGGCCGGATGCGCGGGTCACTGCCCGAAATGCCGGCGGTGAAGGCGTCCCGCTTTCAGCGCGATTACGGGCTGCCGAGGGACCTGGCGTCGTCGCTGGCAGGAGACCGGGAATTGTCCGACTATTTCGAGGCCGTCACCCGGAAATCCGTCCCGCCGCGCACGGCCGCCCACTGGCTAATGACGCAGTATCTGCCGGCGCTGCGGGAGAGGCAGCTTTCGATCTTCGGAAATCCCCTGACTCCCGACCGGTTCGCCGACGTCCTGCAGCGGCTCGAAAAGGACGAGATCAACACCAATGCGGCCAGGGAAGTCCTTTCGCGTCTGTTCGCAAGCGACGAAACACCCGATGCCATCATCGAGCAGGGTGGGTTCCGGCAGGTCTCCGACGCCGCATCCCTGGAAACCCTGGTCGAGCAGGTGCTCGGCTCCCACACGGCGGCGATCAGCGACTACAAGTCCGGACAGGGAAAGGCTCTGGGCTTTCTCATCGGGCAGGTGATGCAGGCCTCGTCCGGCAAGGCCAACCCGAAGCGCGTCCGGGAAATCCTGATGTCGAAGCTGGCGTAAGCCGCAGATGGCGGGCGGTTCGATTGGCCGGTTCGCCGATGTCAAAACAAATGTAAATAAACACTTTAAGTATACCTTTTAAATTACTGTTTTCGATAATTTTTATTCTTTGTCATTTCAGAATCACCATCCGTTTCAACAACTGCTCTTACCGGGCGTTTCCCTTGTGAACAGACGTTCGCATGCGTGTCCTCCGGCTGTGTGTCTTCGTATGATTTCGATGATTCGCCTGACCTTGTCAGGATCTTTCTTCCCCGGTGATGCCTCCACCCCGCTGTTGATGTCCACGGCGCGGGGGCCGACCCGCGCCAAGGCGCGCTCGATGTTAGCCTCGTTGAGGCCCCCGGCCAGGATCAGGGGATGCCGGCGGGCGATCCGGGCAGCGAGGTCCCAGTCGGCTTCCTTTCCCGTTCCACCCCGGCGCCCTTTATCGGCGGCATCGAGAAGGAATGCCACGACGGGATAATCCCGCAGGGGAAAGGAGACATCTTTGGGACGGCCTGAAAGGGCCTTGATCAGGACGCCCTTCGGGAAACGGCGGCAGTATTCCGGCGTTTCCTCGCCGTGGAGCTGGATCCGGTCCAGGCCGCAGGTCCGGCGGACCGCGAGCACCGTTTCGGGCGCCTCATTGACGAAGACGCCAACCCGGACGACGCTGTCCGGCAGGGAGGAGATGATGCGGGCCGCCGCTTCGGTCGTCACGCAGCGGGGGCTCCCGGTGTAGAAGATGAAGCCCAGGGCATCGGCTCCGCAGGCGGCGGCGTGAAGGGCGTCCTCGACATTCGTGATGCCGCATATCTTGATCTCCGTCAGCACGCCAGGAGCTCCCGCAGCTTTTTCCCGGCATCCGGCGCCGCCATCAGGGCCTCGCCGACCAGAAAGGCGTGAACGCCCACACCCATCAGCCCGCGAATGTCGTCTCTCGTGGCGATGCCGCTCTCGCTGACGACGATGCGGTCCTCGGGGATCCGGACCACCATTTCCAGAGTTTTGGCCGTGTCGGTCCGGAATGTCCTGAGGTCCCGGTTGTTGATCCCGATGATTTCGGCGCCCGCGTCGTGGGCCTTGGCGAGGTCTTCCCGCCCATGGATCTCCACGAGGGGCGTCATGCCGAGCGATTTTGAAATCCCGAGGAAATCCTGAAGCCGCTCCTGTTCAAGGATGCCGGCGATGAGGAGAAGCGAATCTGCCCCCGCGGCCCGGGCCTCGTAGATCTGGAAGGGATCAATGATGAAGTCCTTTCTCAGGACGGGGATGCCAACGGAGCGCCCGACGGCACGAAGGTCCTCGATGCTGCCGCCGAAGAACGGCCCGTCGGTGAGCACCGAAACCGCCGCCGCGCCGTTGTGCTCGTAGACGGCGGCCACTTGAACGGGATCGATTCCCTCCTGAAGAACACCCCGCGAGGGGGACCGGCGTTTCACCTCCGCGATGATCGCGCAATCCCGTCCGGCCAGGGCGGCCCGGAAGTCGCGGGCGGGCGGCGCGGACCACGCGGCTTGTTCGATGCGTGCCAGTGGCATGCGCCTTCGGGACCGTTCGACTTCCTCCTTCTTGGCAGCGATGATTCGATCCAGGATCATGATTTGGCTCAACTGTGGGTCATTTCGATCAGGGCTTGGAGCCTTTTGGCAGCGGCCCCGGTGTCGATACACTCCTCGGCGATGGCAACGCCCCCGCGGAGCGTTTCGGCCCGGCCCCCTGCCACGATGGCCAGTGCGGCGTTCAGGAGCACGATCTTCCTCGCGGGACCGTCCTGGCCGGACAGGACACCCCGCGTGATTTCGGCATTGACGGCGGCATCGCCGCCGGCAAGGGCCTCGCCGGGAAAGGTCTCGCCGAAGATCTCCACCGGGTTGATGTTGTAGGTGCGGACCAGCCCGTCGTTCAGCTCGGACACCCGCGTCTCCCCCGTCACGGTGGCCTCGTCCAGGCCGTCGGCGCCGTGGACGACGAAGGCCCGCTTCGTTCCCAGATTCTTCAGGACGCCGGCGAACATCTCCGTCAGACCGGGGTCATAGACCCCGATGAGCTGGGAGGTCGCGCCGGCCGGGTTCGTCAGGGGCCCCAGCATGTTGAAGACCGTCCGGATACCGATCTCGCGGCGGGGGCCGATTGCGTGCTTCATGGCGCCGTGGAGCCGCGGCGCGAAGAGGAAGCCGATCCCCGCCTGCTGGATGCACTCCTCGACGATCTCCGGGCCGGCGTCGATGTTTACGCCCAGGGCTTCGAGCACGTCCGCGCTGCCGCACCCGCTCGACACGGCGCGGTTGCCGTGCTTGGCCACGGTCAGGCCGGCCGCGGCCACGACGAAGGCGGCCGTCGTGGAGATGTTGAAGGTGTTTCTCCCGTCTCCGCCGGTACCGCAGGTGTCCACGATGACCGGGGAGCGGGCATCGATCCGGGTCGCCTTCCGCCTCATGATCCGGGCGGCCCCGGTGACCTCCTCCACCGTCTCGCCCTTGATCCGCAGCGCCGTGATGAACGCGGCGATCTGCGCGGACGTGGCCTTTCCATCCATCACCTCTTCCATGACCTCCATCATCACAGGCTCCGTGAGGTTTTGCCGATTGACGACTTTTGCAAGCGCTTCCCGTATCATTGGCGGGTCTCCTTTCCGGTATAGGTGTCCAAGAAGTTCTTGATGATCCGCTTCCCGTTCGGGGTCAGGATCGACTCGGGATGGAACTGAATCCCCTCCACGGGGTATTCCGTATGGCGAATTCCCATGATCTCGGCCTCCTCCGTCTCGGCACTGATTTCGAGGCACTCCGGCAGGGTTTCCCGGTCGACGACGAGGGAATGGTAGCGGCCGGCGGTCAGGGGATTGGGCAGGCCCCGGAAGATGGTGCGTCCGTCGTTGCGCACCGGCGAAGTCTTTCCGTGCATGAGCCGCTCCGCCCGGACCACATCGCCGCCGAAGGCGCAACCGATCGCCTGGTGGCCGAGGCAGACGCCCAGGATCGGGATGGTCCGGTGAAAATGCCGGACGACGTCCACCGTGATTCCCGCCTCGGACGGCGTGCGGGGACCGGGCGACAGGAAGATGGCCTCCGGCTCCAGGGCTTCGATCTCCTCGATGGTGGTCTCGTCATTGCGCCGGACCAGGACCTCCCGGCCGAGCTGTCCCAGGTACTGGACCAGGTTGTAGGTGAACGAATCGTAGTTGTCGATCATCAGAATCATTTTTCCTTCTCCTTTGACTTGAGATTGAATCCGGCCTCTACGAGCCGGACGGCCTGCATCATCGCCGCCGCCTTGCCCAGGCATTCCCGGTGCTCCGCCTCGGGGCTGGAATCGGCCACGATGCCGGCGCCCACCTGGAGCGAAGCCTTTCCGTCATGAATCAGGACCGTGCGGATGGTGATGCAGAAATCCATGTTGCCCGAAAAGCTGAAATAGCCGACGGCGCCCCCGTAAGGGCCGCGACGCGCCGGTTCCAGCTCCTCTATGATCTCCATCGCCCGGACCTTCGGCGCGCCCGTCAGGGTCCCGGCCGGGAAGGTCGCCCGCAGCACATCGAAAGCGTCGTTCCCCGGAGCAAGCTGCGCCTGGATGTGAGAAACGAGGTGCATGACGTGGGAATACCGCTCCACCGCCATGAGCTGGTTGACCTGGACGCTGCCGATGCGGGCGATCCGGCCGAGGTCGTTTCGCCCCAGGTCGACCAGCATGACGTGCTCGGCCCGCTCCTTCGGGTCCGCCAGCAGCTCGTCGGCCAGGCGCCGGTCCTCCTGCTCGGTCGCGCCGCGCCTGCGCGTGCCCGCGATGGGCTTCAGCTCCACCACGCCCTCCTCCAGCCGGACCATGACTTCCGGCGACGAGCCGATGAGCGCCATCCCGCCTGTCTTCAGGAAAAAGAGGTAGGGCGAGGGGTTCGTGTAGCGGAGCGCCCGGTAGAGGTCGACGGGATCGAGACCGCATTGCCCGGTGAAGCGCTGGGAGAGGACAACCTGGATGATGTCGCCGGCGGCAATGTACTCCCGCGCCCGGTCGACCAGGGACTTGAAGCCGTCCCGGGTCATGTTGGGCCGCAGTTCGATCCCGGCTGCTGTTCCGGGGCGGTTTCCGGCGGGGCGTTCCGGGGCGCGGAGCAGGTCGACCGTGCTTTCGATCCGGCCGGCGGCGCTTTCGTACAATGCCCGAAGATCGTCGCCGTCGTTGACTGTGACGCAGGCCACGATCTTGATGGTATGGCGGACGTTGTCGAAGATGACCAGTGTGCCGGTGACGAGGAACACCGCATCGGGAAGGCCCGCATCCGCGGGGTGTCGGCAGGGCAGCTTCTCGAAATGGCGGACCATGTCGTAGCCGAGGAAGCCGACGGCGCCTCCGAAAAAGCGCGGCAGTCCCGGCAGCGGCACCGGGCGATAGCCGTCCAGCAGGTTTTTGAGATGCGCCAGCGGATTGCCCCTGTGTGGAATGGCGCGCGCTTCCCCGTCCTTCTCGATGACCACCTCGTCTCCCCGGACGGTGAAGATCAGTTGCGGATCCGCCCCGAGGAAGGTGTAGCGGCCCCACTTTTCGCCGCCTTCGACGCTCTCCAGCAGGAAGACATGGGACCGGGCGCTCATTTTCATGAGGGCCGAAACGGGCGTTTCCGTGTCCGCGAGGATTTCCCGGTAGACGGGGATCAGGTTCCCCGCTTCAGACATCCCGGTAAACGTTTCGAAATCCGGTTCATACATGGCGATGTTCTCTCTTTTCTTCGCAATAAAAAAGGCCGTGATTCGGGTCACGGCCTTTCCGGGTGAATGATTACCAGCAAAAAAGCCGTGGAGATCGAGTGGTCTCTCCACGGCTTTCGGTTTTCTTATCGATGGCTAAACGTCAGCGGCGGACAAACCCCTCCTGTGAGCTGTGCCACCACCAGTTCATTCTTGTTGAAGCGTTCCGGTTCATATTCATCCCTGACATTACCTCGGCAAGAGGCTCCTTCAACCTCAATTCGTGCTTCGTTTAACAGGCTTTTGCGGGCCTGTCAATCGTTTATTTTCCCGCTTTGCTTTTCCCCTGGCTGCTTTCCGGCGGTTGTCCCATCATTTGTCCGCGCAGGGCCTCCACATCGCCCCGGGTCACGAGTTCCTTCAGGTCCCGCAAGTTTTTCTCGAAGCGCCGGATCATCTCCGGGATCGCCGGGTTGCCCATGATGATGCCCGCGTAGAGTCCGGGGCTGCCGTCGAAGACCTTCTCGATCGTCTTGAGCCGGGCCCGGAACGCGGGGGTGGAGAAGCGCTCCAGTTCCTCCGGATCCATCCCGGCCTCGCGGAGCGTGAGCCCCATGACGACCGTGTCGAGGTGGGTCAGCCCCTGGACGACCGCCATCATCCGGTCGTGATGCTCCGGCGTCGTCTCGAGGACGCGGGCCGAATTTTCCCGAAACAGCCCCGCGAGCCAATCCAGCCATTTCCGGCCCCGACCCGGGCAAAGCACGATGTTCTGCCCGGCGATGGACGGCACATCCGGCCCGAAGAGCGGGTGGCAGCCGACGACCTCCGCTTCCGTCGCATCCAGCATGGCCCGGACCGGTTCCGTTTTCAGGGACGTCAGGTCCATGAGCAGACCGTCGCCCCGGACATGGGGCCCCACCCGCCGGATCATGTCCGGGGTGGCATCGATGGGAACGCTCACGATCAGAATGTCGCTCTCCCGTGCCATCGCGGGCAGGTCCGGCGCCGATGCCCTTCCCGCCGTTCGGACCGGGAACCCCGCATCCTGAAAGAAGCCGGCGAACCGGCGGCCGATGCCGCCGGTGCCGCCCACGATGCCGATGCGAATCTTCTTCATCAGCCGACGGCCCTCTGTCTCAGCAGGTGATCGGCCAGGACGATGCCGACCATGGCCTCGCAGACCGGGAGAATGCGGGGGATGACGCACACGTCGTGCCGCCCCTGAATTGAGAGCGTGACCGTGGTTCCCGTTTCATCGATCGTCTCCTGAGGTCCGGCGATGGACGGTATGGGTTTGCAGGCCACGCGCAGGATGATGTCGGCGCCGGTGGTGATCCCCGCCAGGATGCCGCCGGCATGGTTTGTCCGGAAGCCGTCCGGCCCCAGGGCGTCGTTGCACGCCGAGCCCGTCATCTGCGCCGAGGCGAAGCCCGCACCCACCTCCACGCCCTTGACCGTTCCGATGCTCATCAGCGCCCTGGCCAGGTCGGCGTCTATCTTGTCGAAGACCGGCGCGCCCAGGCCTGCGGGGCACCCGCTGACGACGATCTCTACCACGCCGCCCAGGGAATCGCCGCTTTTCCTTGCCCGCTCGATCCTCCGCTCCATCTTCCCGGCGGCCTCGGCATCCGGGCAGCGCAGCGGGTTGCCGTCCATCTCCGCCGGCGAAAACTTCCTTGCGGCAATGCCCCCCAGCTCCTTCGTCCAGGCGATCACCTGGATCTTCTCCCGGCCCAGGATTTTCTTCGCGATGGCGCCGGCGGCCACGCGGCCCGCCGTTTCCCGGCCGGAGGCCCGTCCGCCGCCCCGGTGGTCGCGAATCCCGTATTTCCGCTGATAAGTGAAGTCTCCGTGCCCCGGCCGGAAGACCGAACGGAGATCCTCGTAATCGTCGCTGCGGACGTCCCGGTTCCGGATGATGAGGGAGATGGGGGTCCCCGTGGTTTTCCCCTCGAAAACGCCGGACAGGATCTCCACCCGGTCCGCCTCCCGTCGGGAGGTCGCCGCGGAGATCGCCTGGGGCCTCCGCCGGTCCAGGTCCTGCTGAATGTCCGCCTCGCTCAGGGGGATGCGCGGGGGGCATCCGCCCACCACCGCGCCGATTGCCGGTCCGTGAGATTCCCCCCAGGTGGTGACCCGAAAGAGTGTTCCGATGGAATTGCCTGACATGGCCGTTTCCTTTCTCAACACATTGCGTGTTTCATTTCTGCGCGGATCTGCTCCGCGATCTCTTCGATTGTCCGCTCCCCGGTCTCGATGGCCAGGTCGGCCAGCAACCGGTAGACGGGAATCCTTTCCTGCAGCATCCGCTCCGTCTCCCCGGCCGTCGCTTCGTTCGAAAGCGGAGGGCGCTGGCCGTCATCGCCACGGCCGCCCTCCAGCCTTCGGACAATGATCTCCGATCCGGCCGAAAGCCAGACGAAGAATCCGTTCCGCTTGAGGATGTCCGCGTTTTCCGGATCCAGGGGTGTCCCGCCGCCGAGGGCGATGACGCTCCCGTCGACGCCGGCCAATTCCCGGATCGTCTCCCGCTCCGCGGCCCGGAAGGCCGGCCAACCGCCCGCCTGAACGATCTCGGCCACCGTCCGGCCTGTCCGCCGCCGGATCATTTCATCGGTGTCGTAAAAGGGGACCCGCAGCATGTCCGCGACCAGCATGCCGACGGACGATTTGCCCGTGCAGCGGTGCCCCATGAGGACGATGTTCATCTCCGCCACTTTTCCAGCTCGTTCCAGAAACCGGGAAAGGACTTGCCGACGCAGGCCCGGTCCGCGATGCGGATGCCCGGAACGGCAAGCCCCAACACGGCGAAGACCATGGCGATCCGGTGGTCGCCGTACGTCTCAATCTCCGCGCCGTGCAGGCGGCCGCCGCCTTCGATCGCGAGCCCGTCCTCAAGCTCCTCCGCATGAACGCCGACGCGCCGAAGCTCGATGACCAGGGCGGCCAGGCGGTCGCTCTCCTTCACCCGCAGGTGCGCAACGTTCCGGATCACGGTCCGGCCGCGGCGGACCGCGGAGAGCACGGCCAGCGTCGGCACCATGTCGGGCATATCGCCGAGATCGAAGGTGAACGGGCCTTCCCGAAGATCCCGCCCGGTGACCCGGATCCCGCGGCCCAATGCCTCGACCTTCGCACCGAGCGTCTCCAGAACGGCCAGCAGGCCGGCGTCCCCCTGCAGCGTCCGGGCATCGACGTTTTCGACCCGCACCGCTTCCCGGCAGAGGGCGGCCGCCAGGAAGAAATAGGAGGCGGAGGAAAAGTCCCCTTCGATCGCGCAGGAGATCCCCCGGTATGCCTGCCTTCCCCGCACGCGGTACCGGCCGGCCCCGCAGACGGCGGCCTCGACGCCGAAGTCCCTCATGGCGCCGATCGTCATGTCCACGTAGGGCTGTGACGGAATGCGCCCGAGCACTTCGATCGCGCAGTCCCGCTCCGCGAGGGCGCCGCAGATCAGCAGCGAGGAGATGTATTGGCTGCTGTCGATATTCGCAAGAACGGCCCGGCCCCCGGGAATGCCGCGGGCGCGTATGATTACGGGAGGGAAGCCCGTCCCGTCCCGCGTGCCGGCATCGACGCCAAAGGACCTCAGGGCCTCCGTCAAGGACCCGACCGGCCGCTCGCAGAGCCGCCGGTCTCCGGTCAGCACGAAGTCTCCCCGGCCCAGGGAAACAACGCCGCTCAGGAGCCGAACCGCCGTCCCGTTGTTTCCCAGACGGATCTCCCGGCCCGGGTTGGCGATTTTCCCCGCCGTCCCCCGCACAATCAGGTCGTCCCCCCGGGACTCGATCCCGGCGCCGAGCAGCCCGAGAGCACCCATGAGATGCTCCGTGTCCTCCGAGCGCAGGGCGTTTTTCAGCGTGGACTCCCCCTGCGCGAGGGCCGCCAGGACGAGGGCCCGCTGGGTGTAGCTCTTCGAGCCGGGAACCCGGACCGACCGGTCCGGTTTCCCGATGGTCCCGATCTCCATCACCCCTCCTTAAGCCTTTCCATGACAACCTCCCGCATCCGTGCCAGGGGCGGCTCCATTCCCGTCCAGAGCCGGATCTGCCCGGCCCCCTGGCAGACGAACATCCCCACGCCGGAAAGGACGGCGCATCCGGCCTTCCGGGCCTCCCGCAGCAGCGTCGTTTGCGGCGGGTTGTAAATGACGTCGACGACCAGCCCGAAGCGGGAAAGGACGTCCCGGCCGACCGGTGATGACGCCGTGTCGGGAAACATCCCGACGGGCGTTGCGTTGATCAGGCACTCCGCCTGGACGGTGCCGATCTCGCCCAGCGGCAGGGAAGGGCAGCGGAACTCGGCAGCCAGCGCTTCCGCTTTCGCGATGGACCGGCCGGCCACCCAGGGGATCCCCCCTTCCCTTTGAACCCCGAATACCGCCGCCCGCGCCGTCCCGCCGGTTCCGAGGATGACGAAATTCCTCCCGCCGATTTCGATGCATTCCCGCAGGCTCTCGACCAGGCCGAGCCAGTCCGTGTTGTGTCCCCAGAGCTTGCCGCCGCGGTTCGTGACCGTGTTGACCGCGCCGATGATTCGGGCGCTGCCGTCCACCCCGTCCAGATGGCGCAGGATCTCGCTCTTGAAGGGGAGGGTCACGCTGGCCCCTTGAATGCCCATCGCCCGGATTTTTGCGACCGCCTCAACCACGTCGCCCACGCGGAAGGAAAGATACCGTGCGTCGATTCCCATCTGTTCGTACGCGGCATTGTGCATCAGCGGTGAAAGGCTGTGGCCGACCGGGTTTCCGAACAGGGCGTACGTCTCCATGCTACCTCCCCGACGCATGCCGGAGCATCTTCAAAAGGGACCGCATCTCCCGGACTGTCCACTGGCCTGGGGCCGATGCCTCGCTGTCATCCAGGGCGGCGTAGCTGATCCGGGATCCGAAAAGCGGCGCGAGCGCCCTGCTGGGGCGGCCCTGCTCGCCCATGCAGAAGGCGATGACCGCCTGCCCCTTTCTGCGCGCGCCGGCCAGAAGCGTCAGCATTCGAAGATTGTCTTCCGGCGTCTTCGCCAGGGTGACGATCTTGGCGATGTCCGCGCCGCTTTCGAAACAGCCCTCCAGCCATCCTTCCAGTGTCCGGTCCGAAGGCGTTTCCCGGAAATCGTGCCGCGAAACGATCAGCCGCACGCGGCCGCGTCGGGTCCGGACAGTCCGGAGCAGTTCGTCCCGCAGGGCAGCCTCCGTGCTCGACTCGACATCCACGTAATCGGCGTCCAGCAGTGCGGCCTGCGTCAGCAGATTCACCCGCACCCCTTCGCTCCCCGTGAAGCGCCCCCCCTCCTCCCGGCGGCGGCTGGTCACGATGATTTTTCCGCGGCGCGCCCCGATCAGCCGGACCAGGTTTGGGTCCCGCATGCCGTCGATGCGCAGCTCCACGATGTCGGCCAGCGCAAAGGCCCGCCCCATTTTGGCCAGCATGGCCGCTTCGCTTTCCGCCGTCACCGGGATGCAGATCACGGGCGCTCCTCCCCGCGGGGATAAGACCCCAGGACCTTGACAAAGGCCGCCTTCTTTTCGAGCTGCCGCAGGCAGGTGCGGATCCGATCCTCGTCGGCGTGGCCTGCGAGATCCATGAAGAACAGGTATTCCCACATGCGGTCCCGCACGGGATAGGATTCGATCCGGGTCAGGTTGACGCCCGCCCTTGCGAAAGGCGCCAGGGCCCGGTGCAGCGCGCCCGGCGCGTGCGCCGTTCCGTACAGGATGGAGGTCTTGTCCCGCCCCGTCGGTTCCGGCTTCCCCCTCCCGATAATGACAAACCGGGTCGTGTTCAGGGGATGGTCTTCGATCCCTTCGGCAACAATGCACAGGCCATAGCGGGATGCGGCGTCACGGCTCCCGATGGCCGCCCCCTCCGGGTCTTTCAGCGCCCTCCCGGCCGCCGCGGCGGTGCTGTTCACTTCGATCAGCCGGCACTGGGGACGGTTGGCCCGCAGCCACTGCCGGCACTGGGCGATCGCCTGCGGGTGGGAGTAGATCCGCCTGAGCGCTTTCTTCCGCCCGCGCGGGGTCAGCAGGGCATGGCGGATCCGGACGAAAATTTCCGCCTGGAGCGCCAGCGGCGTGGCGATCATCCGGTCCAGCGTCGCCTTGACGGAGCCTTCCGTGGAATTCTCGATGGGCACGATCCCCAGGCGGCCGGAGTCCCGCTCCGCCGCGTCGAAGACCTCCGCGATCGTGGCGGCGGGAAAGAGCAGGGCGCCCTTCCCGAAATGGGCCAGCGCCGCCGCGTGGCTGAAGGAAGCCTCCGGGCCGAGGTATGAAACGGCCGGCGCGGCCTGGAGCGCGCGGGACGCGGAAAGGATCTCCCGGAAAATGTCCGCCAGCGCCTCCGCGGGAAGCGGCCCTCCGTTGATCTCCTCGAGGTGGCGGTAAACCCGGCTTTCCCGGGCAGGATCGTAAACCTGCCGGCCGGCCCCCTGCTTGACCCGGCCGATCGCGAGGGAAAGCGCGGACCGCTCGTTGAGCAGCCGGACGATCCTTCGGTCCTTCGCGCTGATTTTTTCCCTCAAACTCCGCATCCGGTCTTCGTTCATCCCATCATCCCCTCGATCGTTTCCCGGATCAGCGGTTCGGGCACGCCCCCGTTCATGAAGGGCATCCCCGTCCGCTTGAGCAGAACGAAGTGGACCGCCGCGCCCTGCTTCTTCTTGTCCTTTTTCAGCCGGGACAGGATCGCTTCACCGTCCACGTCCCGCGGGACGCGGTCGGCCAGCCCCAGCTTTCGAATGAGCGACTGGATCCGTTCGCTGTCTTCCTTCGGGAGATACTTCATCTCCGCCGAAATGCGAACAGCGGCCGCCATGCCGATGGAGACGGCATCCCCGTGCGACAGGCGGAACCCCGATTCGGCCTCCACGGCGTGGCCGATCGTGTGACCGAAGTTGAGGATCCGGCGGAGCCCCGTGTCCTTCTCGTCCAGTTCGACGATCCCCTTCTTGATCCGGCAGCATTGCAGGACCAGGCCCTCCAGAAGGGCCGCGTCCCGCAGCAGCAGCGATTCGGCCTGCTCATCGAGGATATCCAGAATTTCCGGGGATTCGATGATCCCGTACTTTACGATCTCGGCCAGGCCGTTTCGAATCTCCGCTTCCGGCAGCGTTTTCAGGAAGGAGATGTCGGAAAACACCGCCTTCGGCTGATGAAACGTTCCAATATAGTTCTTTCCCGCCTCCGTGTCGACACCGGTTTTGCCCCCGATGCTGCTGTCGACCTGGGCCAGCAGCGTGGTGGGGATCTGGATGCAGGGGATCCCCCGCATGAAGATCGAGGCGGCGAAGCCGGCGACGTCGCCCGTGACGCCCCCGCCCAGGGCGATGACGGCGGAGGTCCGGTCCGCGCCGAGCCCGGCCATCTTTTCCAGAATCTCCAGGCAGGTCTGCACGGTCTTCGACGCCTCGCCCTCCGGGAAGTCGATCAGATCGGTTTTCAGGTCCATCCGCAGGAGGAGGTCGAGAATCTCGCCTCCGTAAAGCGACGCCACGCGGGAGTCGGAGACGATCACGTACCGCGCCGCCCAGTTGTTCTTCGCCAGGAGCAGCCCGGCGCGGTCCAGGATGTCGCGGCCGACATGAATGTCATAGCTTCTCACCGTTTTCCGGTCCAGGTTCAGTCTGATCCTGTTCATTGCAGCACCCTGATTTCCTCTCTCATGATTTTTTCCATGACCCGGACTTCCTCCATCATCTGGTAAAACTGCTCCGGCCGCAGCGACTGGGCGCCGTCCGAAAAGGCCTTCTCGGGTTCCGGGTGGACCTCCACGATCAGGCCGTCCGCCCCGACGGCGACGGCGGCGCGGGTCAGCGGAATCACATACCGGGAATAGCCGGCGGCATGGCTGGGATCGATGATCACCGGCAGGTGGGTCAACTCCTTCAGGACGGGAACGGCGCTGATATCCAGCGTATTGCGCGTCGCCGTCTCGAACGTCCGGATCCCCCGTTCGCAGAGAATGACCTGCTCGTTCCCTGCCGACAGGATGTATTCCGCCGACATGAGCAGCTCCTCGATGGTGGTCATCAGGCCGCGCTTGAGCAGCACCGGTTTCTTCGCGCGGCCCACCTCCTTCAGCAGGGCGAAGTTCTGCACATTCCGGGCGCCGATCTGCAGGATGTCCGCGTAGGACTCCACCAAGTCCACATCCGTCGTGTTCATCACTTCCGTCACGACCGGGAGTCCCGTTCGCTCCCGGACCTTCTTCAGGAGTTTCAGGCCGTCTTCGGCCATGCCCTGAAAGCTGTACGGCGACGTCCGGGGCTTGAACGCCCCCCCGCGCAGGATATGGGCGCCGGCCTTCTTCGCGACATAGGCCGACGCCATGAGCTGCTCCTCGCTTTCAACGGAGCAGGGGCCGGCCATGACGATGAACTCGGGCCCGCCGATGGCCAGGTCCCCGACGCGGATGACGGTATCGCCCTCCCGCACCTCCCGGCTGGCCAGCTTGTAGGGCTTGAGGATCGGCATGACCTTGTCCACACCGGGGAGGAATTCGGCGGTCTTCAACTGGGCCTTCCCCCGGTCGTCCCCCACGGCGCCGACGATGGTGCGTTCCACGCCGCGGGACAGGTGTGCGCTGTAGCCGACGGATGCGATCCACTCCACGATCCGGTCGACCTGGGCATCCGTCGCATTTTTCTTCATAATGATGATCATGACTGCCTCCTTCAAAAAGAAAGGGCCGTGGTACATCGGCTACCACGGCCCCGAAAAGCAAAAAGCCATGGGTAGCTCTTCTCGATCTACCCATGGCTCCGTTTGATGATTTAAATTTCTTTAAGTCCTCCTGAGCGTCGGGCAGACCGGTGCGCAAAAATAATAATAGCCGTACCAGCTCTTAAAATTTCTTTCGGTTTGACCGCGTTTGAAGCCCGACATGCTGCTGTGAATCTCCTTTATGTACTCTCTACTATGTACTCTCTACGATGACAGGAAATCACACGAATGCGACCCTGTCAAGAAAAATTTGCCGGAATCAATTTCCGATCGGCGCCATCGGGCCGGCCATCGCCGGCTACTTCACGGTGTATCCGCGCCCGTCGAGGCAGGCCCCCAGGGCCCTCTGGTACTCGACCCGCTTCTGGCCCGCCGGATCGGCCAGATCCCCCTCGCGGGGCCTGGTGGGATCATAGCCGGTCTGCTGGACGGCCCAGGCATGGCACTCGTAGCGGTCCTTCGCCTGCTGCTCTTCGCTCTGGCCCTGGCGGGGGTAGACGAAAAGCTGGTCGATGGATGCCTCGATTTCCGGAGGCGGCGTTTCGCTGGCCTCACCACTCGGCGGCGCGACGACGGCATATCCGTTTGGCACGCGCGTGTAGTAGATCTCATTTGCATAGTAGTAGGGGATCCCTCCGAACCAGACCGTCGCATAGTAGGGCGGCAGGTAGGGAACAACTACGCCGAAGGGGGGCGCCACGACGGCATAGCGGGGCCCGTACGGACGGTACCAGGTGCCCCCGCGGTAATAATAGCGCGTCCCGCCGTGCATGATCACCCGGTAGTCACGGGGCAGCCTTTGCACGTAGCGGCCGCGCACCGGATAGGAACGGTCATGGCGATAGCGTGAGTCCAGGTAAAGCCCCGGCCGAATCGGCCCCGGAAGCGGCGCCTTGAAATCCCGGGGCGGAGGAGCCTGACTTGCGTGTGGCGCCATACGTGGTGCGGGCGGGGCAACCCGGCCTGCGCGCGGCGCAGGCGGCGGACCCGGACGAGCCGCCGGTTCCCGGTACTGGCGGAACTGCTCGGAACGGGGTCCGCGTTCATCCGCACCCGCCGGCGGCGCCGGTGGGAAGAGCAGTGCCCCGGTCAGAACAACCGCCGCCACGATGAGCGTAAATCCCCCGTTTCTGCCTGATAATAGAGACATGTTCGTATCCTCCTCAAAATCGAACCGGATTCCGGTCGCCGTCACTGCACGCTGTAGCCCCTGCCTTCGAGGCATGCGGACATGGCCCGGCGGAAATCAAGCTCCTTTGCATGGTACTGAACATCCAGCGTCCGGTCGCGTCGGGCATAGGCTTCCTCCATCTGCTGGGCATACTGCTGACGCGACGCATCCGATACGGCGCCGGTAAAAGCCCCGCCGGCCGCCCCGATCAGAGCGCCTTCCCCGGCATGCCTCGGCCCTCCGATCAGCGCGCCGAGCACTGCGCCCGCCACGGCCAGCACGGCCGTATCATGACCGGGCGGCGGCATCGGCACAACCCGGACACGCTGCACGGGCGGGACCTGGGAACGGCTGGGGTCGAAATGCGTCTGCTGTACGGCCCAGTTATAGCACTCGTAGTGGTCCCGGGACTGCCGCTCCTGGCTCTGGCCCATCTTCGGGTAAAAGTAGAGTTGGGTCATGCGGGCCCTCGCGGCCGCGCCGGAATCCGCCGGGACGGGCCCCGAAACCGGCTGATAAACCGCCGGATAGCAACCGGCCAACAGCAGCACGGTCAGAAAAAACAGGGGAAGCAGACCGGCGCGCAACGCCTGGCGCCTCCCCCGAGCCCCATCCGCTTTTTTCATGATTTTCCGGATCCTCATTTCTTCTCCCCGTCCGTCAGAACGCGGTTCGTCCCCTCCGCTGAAAACCGGGGACACCTGCAGTTTTGAGAGATTGCTTTAATTTCATAATCGTACTGTAATTTCATTGCAAGAGGAATGCCAATTGAACGCTTGAAACGCAACCTCTCGGATTGATGAAACTATAATCCATTCAGGCGTTTTCCGGTCCATCCGCTACGGGTTCCGGCATGGATAAAAATTACCCGGTTTCCGTATCCACGTGGGAAAAAAATGCACACCCTGCGACGGTGGATCGCACCGGCCCGCATCGAAGCTTCGGCGGCGTTTCGACGCTTGATTTGGCGGTTCTTTTTGAATATGATTCACCCCGTCCGGGACTGGAAAGATCCGGACATTCGCCGAAAAGGGGGTTGCCATGATTGTCGAGAGCAGAGGGGAAATCACGGCAGGGCTCTGCGCCATCGGGATGCCCGAACTGCCGGCGTTTCTTCTGATCGCCGAGCAGCCCGCCCTGTTCGATGCCGGCATGACCTTCATGGGCCCCCGCTACCTCGAGGGCCTGAGAAGCCGCCTCGGCGACGAGAAGCGTCTTGCCTTCAATTTTCTGACCCATTCCCATTTCGACCACTGCGGGGCCGCCCCTTTCCTGAAAAGAAGGATCGGCCGCCTTCAGACCGGCGCCCACCCGCTTGCCGCTGAAACCTTCCGAAAGCCCGGGGCCGTCGCATTGATCCGGAGCCTGGGGGAGCATTTCGAGAAGAAGAGCGGCGACGAAGATGTCTCTTTCGGCGGACTGGAGGTCGATCTGGTCTTGCACGACGGCATGGAAATCGAACTCGGCGGCGGCCTCGACTTCCGGGTGATCGCCACCCCCGGCCACACGCGCGATTCGGTCTCCTTTTACATCCCGAAATTCAGGGCCCTGATCGCCGGCGAGGCCGTCGGCGTCTACGACCGGAACATGACGATCCATCCCGAGTTTCTGTCGAGCTACCGGGACTACATCCACTCGCTCGAAAGGCTGGCCATGCTCGAGCCGGAGATCCTGATGATGGCCCACTACTTCACGCTGACGGGACCGGAGGCAAGATCGTACGTCTCAAAATCGATCGAGAGGACAAGGGCATTCCGGGCGCGGATCGAGGATCGCCTTCATGAGCAAAACGGCGACCGGGAAGCGGTCGTGCAGAGAATTTTTCAAGAAGACTACCTGGAAACGGGGGCCATCCTGCAGGAGGAGCGGCCTTATCTGATCAACCTTCAGGCGAAGGTCCGGGCGGTTGCGGAGGATCGCTGACCGGCTCGTCGACGACGGCCGGTGTGGGGAAACCGGGAGGTAGGGCATGATGGACGAAAAGGTCCGGGAGGCGATTTTCAGGCAGGTGCGGCAGGAGCCCTTCGCGAAAAAATTCGGGCTGAGGCTGACCGCGCTGGAGTCGGGCTACGCGAAAGTCGAGATGGACTTCACCCCCGACATGGAGAACATCTTCGGAATGGCGCACGGCGGGGCGCTGTTCGCCCTGATCGACGAGGCTTTCGAGACCGCGTCCAACTCCCACGGCACCATGGCCGTGGCGCTCAACATGAACATCAGCTACCTGTCCTCCCCCGCCGCGGGGGCGAGACTGACCGCAGAGGCAAGGGAGCTGAACCGGACCCGCAAAACCGCCGTCTACGACATTCGAGTGACCGACGGCCGAACTCAGCTTATCGCTTCCTGCCAGGCCCTCGTCTACCGGAAGGAAACCCCGCTCCCCTTCCTCGGTCCGGCGGCATGAATGCCCCGCTCCCGCCACGGTCCGCCGCCCGGGGCGCGGCCTGTGCTATTTCCACTCGATCGTGTGCATTTTCAGGAGAAAATCCTTGAAGGCATCCTTCGTGGTTTCGCGGATGTCCGCGATGTGGACAATGATCGCCTTGTTGCAGAAGGCATATCCGTCGGCGATCGTTTCCGGAGCGTCGTCCTCGTCGCAGAAGTGCTGAATGAATTCCTGCGCGATGCTTCTGGCTTCCGCTATGTCGCGCGCCGTCACCAGATAATGGTGGCGCTGAACCTTATCGTCTTCCTTCTCCGTGATTTTTACCCAGTAGTCCGGCATTCCCTCACCTCTCAAGCATCGGAAAATTTCATCGGTATATATCCTCGAACCTGATAATATGCAAGTTTCAGCCACTCGGAAAAGAAATCCCGCACCCCGTCGTCGCTCTGCCACCACCGGTCGGACTGATAGGTCGTAAAATAAGCCAGCGGAACGATCCTGATCTTCAGCGGCGCGGCGACATGCCGGTAAACCAGGAGACTGCGGCGCATGTGAAACCCCTTGGCGAGGAGGACGGCGCTTTTCGCTCCGCTTTTATTCAGCAGTGCCGTCACGGACTGCGCCTCGGTCAGGGTCACCGGGTGACGAACCGGAACGGAAACCACCTGGAACCGGCTCTCGGGAATGGGCATGCGGGCCAGTTCTCTCTTCACCAGTTCCGGGTAGTCGCCGGGAAGCGCGACGACCCGGCTCCCGTCCGGGTCCTGATGCAGAACGACCAGCATCCGCCGGACTTTCCCGGACCGCAGCAGGTCCGCGGCGCGGCTGACGGCAGCCTGCTCCACCCAGGCTTCACCCTCCACAACGGCCACATCGGAGGCGCCTGCCGGCGCCTCCGCGGCCGCCAGAAACTTCCCCGCCCCGTTCAGGACCGGCTGATAGAGGAAGGGCGCGAGCAGCACCACCACCAGAATAATCGCCAGCAGGACGACCAGAATTTTTCCGGATGAACGCTTCATTTTTTTCCCTGTGCCTTCTCTATAATGTTCCGGAGGAACTTCTTCAAGGTTTTTCTAAAAAAATGCTTGATTTTAACCTTTTTTGTGCTATAGGGCGGACCACAGCGGTGATTTAAGGGTAAATTGCTCCGCGATATAAATGTGCTAAAGCGCCGATACCGAGTTGAGATCGACCCGCGCTCCGGCGCGGGTTTTTTTATTTTTGCGAGGAAACGAAAGGAGAGCAAAGATGCAAATTTCATCGGAAAGTATCAAAGTCGGACATCCGGACGTTGTCGCCGATATCATCGCGGCCAATGTCATCGCGGCCATTCTGGATGAGGAAAAGAAGGAGAAGGACGGACTGAACCTCGGAAATATGCCCCATTGCGGCATCGAGGTCTTCCTGGGCAAGGGGATCTGCGTTGTCGGCGGGGAAGTCCGGACGCGGGTATACGTCGACATCGACAAAATCGCCCGGGAATCAGTCCTGGCCCTCGGCTATAACCACGCGGCCGTCGGGCTCAACGGTAATTCGATGGGCGTCCTCAATGCCATCATTCCCCAATCCCCGGACATCAATCAGGGAACCTCCATGAAATTGAACAAAAAGCATCAGATCGGCGCCGGCGACCAGGGCATCATGTACGGCTTTGCCTGCGACGAGACGCCGGAGCTGCTGCCCCTGCCCTACGTCCTGGTCAGCCGGCTGATGCGGGCCTTCGAGAATTGCGGGGATCCCGATTTTGCGCCCGACGGAAAAGGCCAGGTGTCCGTGGAGTACGACGAGAAAACCGGAAAGCCCGTCCGTCTCGCCAAGGTGCTGATGTCCAACGCCATCGATTACCGCCAGGTAAAGAAATCCGACAAGGGCAGGATTCGGGAAAAGGCGCGGAAAATCGCCTTTGAGTGCGACTGCACCCATGGCTGGATCGACAAGAAAACGGAATTCCTGTTCAACCCGACCGGCGAATGGCAGGCCATCAACTCCTGCAGCGCCGCCGATTCCGGCGTCACCGGCCGTAAGCTGGTCGTGCAGTTTTACGGCGGATATCCGGGCGCCCAGATGGGCGGCGGTTCGGTGGTCAACAAGTCGCCGGAAAAGGTCGACTGCTCGGCGGCTTTCGGCGCCCGCTACGTGGCGAAGAACATCGTCGCCGCGGGGCTGGCCACCCAGTGCTCCGTGCAGCTCGCCTATGCCATCGGCGTGGCCGAGCCCTTCTCCATCTACGTCAACACCTTCGGAACGGGAAAAGTTCCGGACCGGCAGCTCGCGAAAATCGTCACGCAGGTCTTTGACCTCACCCCGGGCGGAATGATCGAGAAATTCGACCTTCTCAACGGCAAAGTGTACCGGGAAATCCCCGTGACGCTTTTCATGAACAACTACCGCTGGGAAAAAACCGATATGGTCAAAGCCCTGAAAGCGGCGATCCGATAGGCCCGGCCCCGTCCGGATGCCCTGGCCCCCGGCCCGGGCATCCGGACACCCGGGACGTCCGGCCATGCACCCTTCCTACCCCAGAATCCGGCTGAAGCCCGGACGGGAAGTCTCCCTGCAAAAGGGGCACCCCTGGATTTTTTCCGGGGCCCTGGAAACCGTGGAGGGAAAGCCCGCCCCGGGCGACATCGTGCTCGCCGCCTCTCACACTTGGGAGCCGCTGGCCCTGGGCTTCTTCAATCCCGAATGCGACATTGCCTTCCGTCTGCTGACGCACCGGACCCGCATGCTTGCGGATGACCGCCTCTGGGGGGACCGCGTCGCCGCCGCTTCGACCCTTCGACAGCGGCTCATCCCGCCGGACACGACCGCCTTCCGTCTGGTCAATGCCGAGGGCGACGGCATCCCGGGCCTGATCGCGGACCGCTACGGCGGTTTTCTTGTCGTCTCGATCGAAACGGCGGGCGCGGAAAAATACAGGGGCATGATCCTCGACGCCCTTCGCCGGGAGGTTCATCCGGAGGGAATTTACGAGCGGAGCGAAGGGAGGGCGCGCCGGCGCGAGGGATTGCCGGACCGGACCGCCACGGCATTCGGCGCCGACCCGCCGGAAACGATCGAAATCCGGGAAAACGGCCTGGCATTCGCGGTGGACATCCGCACGGGACAGAAGACCGGCTTTTTCCTGGACCAGCGCGACAACCGCGACCGCATCGGCCGGATCTGCCGGGACGCTGCCGTGCTGAACTGCTTCTCCTACACCGGCGGCTTCTCCGTCTACTGCGCTCGCGGCGGGGCGAAGCGGGTCGTTTCCGTCGACGCGTCCGGGCCGGCGAATCTCCTGGCGCGGAGCAACCTCGAACGCAACGGGTTTTCGGCGACGGACCACCCGGTTCTTCAGGCCGACGTTTTTTCGTTCCTGAGAGAGACAACGGAGCGGTTCGATCTGGTGATCCTGGATCCGCCCCCTTTCGCCAAATCCCGGAAAGACGTGGCTCAGGCCGCGCGGGGATACAAGGACATCAACCTGCAGGCCATCCGCCGCCTCTCGCAAGGCGGCCTGCTGGCCACCTTCTCCTGCTCCAATCACCTGGACGAAACGCTGTTCGAGAAAATCGTGATCGGTGCCGCGCGCAATGCCGGACGGGAGGCGCAACTCGTGGCGCGGCTGGGCCCGGGACCGGACCATCCCGTGAACCTGGCGCATTCAGAGGGGCGCTACCTCAAGGGGCTGCTGCTTCGGCTGACAGTCTGACGGGAAGGGTGATTACCGGATTCCGGTACGGGTTGCGGCGCTACCGGAGGAGAAAGTAGAGGGCCTGAAACACCGCCCATGCCAGCACGACAACAGTCAGGAGCCCGCAGAGGCCCGCCAGGACCTGAAGAAAAAACGTCTCCCGCCGCCGCTCCTGGTAGCCGGCCGCAAAAGCGATCAGGATGCCTGCGAGAACGCCGCCACCGTGGGCCCAGTTGTTGATCCCCGGTATCAGGAGCCCGAAGAGGACGAGCCCCACGATCCAGCCCATGGCCTGCCGGTAGATCGCCTCGCCGTAGAAGCCGCCCCGGCTCTTCCCGTAGTAGAGAATCGCCCCGATCAGCCCGCAGACGCTGGCGGACGCCCCGATGGTCAGGGGAATCCCCGCCAGGACGGACAGGTAGAACCCCGCGATCCCGGCCAGGATGTAGATCAGCACGAAGCGGCTCGCGCCGAATTCCCGAATGACGAAAGGCCCGAGCTGCCACAGCGCCGCCATGTTGAAAAAAATGTGGAGGATGCCGCCATGGAGGAAGGATGCCGAGATCAGGGTCCACCAGCGGCCGTATTGCGCGACGGGGATGGCGCCCGTCGCGCCGAGCAGAAAGAGGCTCCCTTCGGAGGGGGCCAGCAGGCCGATCGGGTTGGTCGTAAAGCCCAGGGACGACGGGTTCAGGAAAATCGACAGAAGAAAAAAAACGGCGTTCGCGTAAATGAGGGTCCGGACCCAGTCCGGAAAGCCCGCCGTGAACCGGCTGAAAAACAGGGACAATTTGCGGGAACCGGGACGGGACAGTCCGCAGTAGGGACAGGCCGGCTCGTCGATGCTGATCAGCCGGCGGCAGTTCGGGCAAAGCATGGAATTCTTGGCGGCCGTCATCCTCAATCCTAAAAGAAGTACTTCATCATCACCGGGATCGCGATGAAGGTCCCCACGGAGGTTGTCAGGTTCACGACGGCCACGAGCAGGAGAATGCGCGTGATCTTGTTTCGGAAAAACCCCCGCACCGTGGTGATGTCGTCCTTCAGGTCGAGAAAATCCCGGACCTGCGGCTTGCGGAAGGTGGCCTCCGTCAACCCGGCGATCCAGCCCGTGGCGATCAGGGGGTGAAGGGTTGCCAGCGGCGCCGAGAGGGCCGAGGCCAGAATCGTCAGGGGGTGCGCGAGCAGCAGAATGGCGCCGGCCGTCGCGCAGGACGCCGTAATCAGCGACCAGGACCAGATCATGTTCATGCTGGTCTGACCCCCGGAGTAGAAAAAGCCGGCGACGAACAGGGCGATGACCGCCGCGGAGAATCCCCACCCGAAGAACCGGGGCCAGAAGCCCGGCGGCGGGACGGTGTTGATCCGGTCGATGTCGATCTCCCTGCCCATGTTTTCCAGAATGCCCGGGATGTGGCCGGCGCCCACCACGGCCACGATTTTTCGGCCCGGGCTGCGGCCGATGCGGTGGGCGAGGAACTGGTCCCTCTCGTCGATCAGGGTGGTCTTCAGTTCGGGCATTTTTTCGCCGACGGTCTTCAGGGCCAGATCGAGGACATCGTGCTGCTTGAGCTTTTCGATCTCCTCCTCGGTGATGTCCTCCCCGACAAAGAGGGAAAGGACCATGTCGAAAAGGAACCGCATCCGGGTCCAGAAGCCCATTGTCCGCCAGGCCCGGAGCAGCGTCACGCGGATCTCCCGGTCCGCCAGGATCACCTGCGCCCCGGTCTCATCCGCCCGCCGGATCGCCCGAATCATCTCTTCCCCGGGAGTGACATGGAAGCGTTCCGCGATCTTCTTCTGAAAGGACATCATCAGCAACTGCGCCAGCAGCAGGGCCGTGCGGTTTTCCCGGATCACCTTCACGATGTCCGTTTCCTGCCACTTGTCCTTCTGCCGAATGGCTTCGAAGCGGGCCTCGCAGAGTTCCACGCAGACCGTGTCCGGTCTCTCCTCCGCGATCACGCGATCGACCAGGTCGGCGCTTTCCCGGGAAACATGGGCGGTGCCGACGAGGATGATCTCCCGGCCGTCGATGGCCAAGCGATGTACATTTCGATGATCCAACAGGACGTCCCTTCGAAGCCGGACCGGAAGGGTCCGGAAATGCCTGATTTTTCGACTCGCTACTACCAGCATTGGAAAGGGATGTAAAGGGAAATGCAAAAAGGCATGGTCTTTTCGGCGGGTTTGCATTAAGGCAACGGCCATGGAGCAGCAGACGAAAACCGGCGATGTGGTGAAAGTCGGGATCGAACGGGTTGCCTTCGGTGGTGAAGGCGTGGGCCGCGTCGGCGGGATGGTCGTTTTCGTTCCCTTCACCGCGGCGGGCGACCATGTCGAGATAACGGTGACCGAAACGAAAAGAAGATACCTGAAGGGGAAAATCCGCCGGTTATCCGTCCCCTCCCCGGCACGACAGCAGCCCCTCTGCCGCTACTTCACCGCCTGCGGCGGCTGCCGATACCAGCACATCCGCCCTGAGGAGCAGATCCGGATCAAACAATCCCAGGTCATCGAACTCTTTGAACGAATCGGGAAAATGCCATCCCCGCCGGTGCGGGAGATTATTCCGTCCCCCCGGCCCTTTCACTACCGCATCAAGGCGGATTACCATCTCGACCTGCAGCCGGGTCGATCCCCCGCCCTCGGCTTCATGGACGTCATGAACCGCCGCGTGATCGACATCGACCGCTGCGAGATCGTCGATGAACCGATCAACCGGGCCTGCCAGACTTTTCGGCGGGACTTGGCGTCAGGGCGGATCACGAAGCCCCGGGACCGGCAGGCCGTCTGGTCCGCGGACACGCTCGGCGGAATTCCGGAAGTGATCACGGATTTCCGCGTACCCCGGTTCGTCACCCGTACGGTCATGGGGCATCGCCTGCGGGTCCCCTACCGGGGTTTCTTCCAGGCGAACGGGGCCCTTCTTCCCCGCCTGGTCGCGGCCGTGGTGGAGGCGGCAGGCCCGACCGGGCGGGAAACCATTGCCGACGTTCATTGCGGTTCCGGATTGTTCTCGTTCTTTCTCTCCCCTGCCGCCCGCACCGTGCACGGCATCGAGGTGAACGGCGAGGCGGTCCACTGCGCCCGCTGGAATCATCGCGAGGCCGGATTGGCGAATGCCATTTTCCACAGGGGAGACGCGGGGGAAGTGCTGAACACGATTTTTGTCGCCGGCAAAAAGAGGATCGACATCCTCATCCTCGATCCGCCGAGAACCGGCTGCGATCCGGCACTGCTCGCCGCGCTTGCCGAACTGCGTCCGGCAAGGATCGTCTACATCTCCTGCAACCCGGCAACGCAGGCGCGGGATATCCGCTGCCTGGCGGATCAGGGTTTCACGCTGCAATACCTTCAGCCCTTCGACATGTTTCCCCAGACCGCCCACATCGAGGTCGTCGCGCTGCTGAACGGATCGCACCCCGTTTCCCGCCGCGAGAACGAAGGAAGGGATATTTTCTAAGACCGGCATCAGGACATCTTGATGGCAACCGCTCCCGCAGCGATCAGCAGAACCGACAGGCCCCGGATTCGTGTGATGCGCTCCTGCAGAATGAAGACGGAAAATACCGTGCCGAACAGAATGGACGTCTCACGCAGTGCGGCAACCAGCGCAACCGGCGACAGCGTCATGGCCCATAGCGCGATTCCATAAGAAGCAAATGTGCAGGCGCCTCCGAGGACGCTCTTCTTCCAGTCCTTTGCCATCCGATAAAACACCTGACGGCCTTCGATGACCGCCACTGCAAAGAAGAATAGCAGGGCCAGGAGCAGAAGCATCCACCCGGTGTAGCTGAAAGCGCTTCCGGATAGCCTCGCACCCTTGGCATCCACCAGCGTATAAACGACGATCACCATCGCATTCAGGAGCGCAAAGGCGACCGGCGCCATCGCAAATCCCTTCGAGAAGCGGAAATCCGCGGTCAGCATCAAAGCACCGCCTGAAACCAGCATAATACCCAACCAACCCCGCCAGGAAAGAGCCTCGTCCAGCAGGATGGCGGCGCCGATAGCCGTCAAGAGGGGTGGAAGGCCCCGCATGAGCGGATAGACCAGGCTCAAGTCTCCTTTCCGGTAGGCCAGCAGCAGGAAGCTGAAATACACGACGTGAATGACGACGGACGCCCCAAGGTACGGCCAGCTCGGCCGCAGCGGCAAGGGCAGGAAAGGCAGGAATACCATGCCAATGATTGCGCTTCCCGCTACGATCAGCATCGTAGTCCTGGCGCTGTCCGACTCTGATTTGAGCAGGATATTCCAGCCGGCATGCAGCGCCGCGGCAAAAAGAATCAGAAGGACGACTCCCCAGTGCAAAGGTCAGATCTCCACGTTGATGATCCTTTGTATATCCTCCCTGAAAAGCTTCATGCTTTCGGTTTCGGGGGCAGACCCAGCATCTCCCGAGCCTGGGCGACGGTGGCGACCTCCCGGTTCAGCCCTTCGGCGATGCGCTTCACCCGGGCCGCGACTTGGGCGTTGCTTTTCACCTTCTCCCCTTTCCGGGGGATCCATGTTCGCTTTCTTATACATAAACCGTGGCAAATTCTCCAATAAAGTGTTGAAAAGAATATGGACCGGGGAAGTGGCGCCTGCGGCCTGCGCACCGCAAATCCGTTTTTCTCGATCCCGGCAAAAAGCCATGTCAAACAATTTTCGCATTCAGGGCAACAGCGTCATACCCTGGCGGGATGAGATCTCCGATTTTTTCGGATTGCATTCTATCGATACTTTATAAATATCACATCATGATGAATAATATATTTTGTATTTCGCTTAATCTGCAGTACGGTTTTTCTCAAATCGACGATTCATTGAGGGAGGGAGTCTCATGGATTTCAGGTTAACCGAGGAACAGGAACTCATCCGCAACAACATCCGCGAATTTGCCCGGAAGCACATCGATCCCATTGCCGCCGAGATCGACGAGAGCAGTCGCCACCCCGCCGAGCTGTTCCGGGAACTCGCCGCCGGGGGGTGGATGGGAATTCCCCTTCCCGAGGCGTACGGGGGCTCCGGCGCGGATTTTCTGACCCATGCCGTCGTCGTGGAGGAAGTCTCCCGGTCCTGCGCATCGACAGGGTTCACATTGTCGTTTCACGCCGGCATCATCGGCACAGTGCTCGCCCTTTTCGGGAATGACGAGCAGAAGAAAAAATATCTCGTCCCCCTGGCAAAAGGGGCGCACATGGGCGCCTTTTCGCTGACGGAACCGCAAGCCGGAACCGACGTCATGGCCATCCGCACCGCCGCCGTGCGGGATGGGGAGGATTACGTGATCGACGGGGCGAAGACCTTCGTTTCCAACGGGCCGCTGGCCGACACGTACATCCTGTTCTGCTGGACGGACCGCACCGCCGGACGGAAGGGGATGAGCGCCTTTATCGTCCCGAAAGGAACCCCGGGGCTTCAACCGGGCAAACACTTCGACAAGATGGGACTCCGATCGTCCCAGACATCGGAAGTCGTTTTCAGGAACTGCCGCGTGCCTGCGGCCAATCTGCTGAAGCAGGAGGGAGCCGGCTTTGCCATTGCGATGACCGGTTTCGACCATGGCCGGATCGGGATCGCCGCCCAGGCCGTTGGCATGCTTCAGGCGGCCCTCGACGAATCCATCCGGTATTCCAAGGAAAGGGTCCAGTTCGGAAATCCCATCGCCCGACAACAGGCGATTGCCTGGATGATCGCCGATATGGCAACGGACCTGTCCGCCGCCCGCTTCCTCGCCTATCACGCCGCCTGGCTGAAGGACTCCGGGCTTCCCTTCGGCAAAGAAGCCGCCATGGCGAAACTCTTCGCCACGGAAAAGGCGATGCATCACACCGTCAAGGCGGTTCAGATCCACGGGGGCTACGGATATATCAAGGGTGCGAAGGTGGAGCGGCTCATGCGAGACGCCAAAATCGCCGAGGTCTATGAAGGCACATCGGAAGCGCAGCGGATGGTCATATCCGGAAGCTTGCTGCGGTAAAACACTCTGAGTGGATTGCACCCGAACTGTTCGGGGCAACGTATACGTTCATGATCAACCAATACGAAGAAGCTTCAATCTTCAGCGGAGTTGCAGATTGACGCTTCTTCGAAACGCACAGATTTTTGAAGTTGCTTTTCAGAGAAAGTCTCAGTGGCCACTCCTTGCTGTAAATGAGAGTCAGACAAGTCCGAGTGGCATCGACCCTTCGGATGATAATCAATTAAATATCTACTTGATTTTTCTATGGATCAAGCATATGTATTACGAAGTTAAATATCGAGCGGGCAAGGCAATGGCAACAGATTAACAGTTGATTGCAACATTGTAGTGTGATGCCATGGAGAAATGAATAAAACCCAGCAACTCACAAGGAGTGCGGGGTTTTTCTTTTATGTACAGGGTGTAGCTGCCGAACAAAAGAAAGGAGTGCATCAATGATATGCTGTGGCGGTCATAAGAGGTGGGTGTATGTCGTTCTGCTGGGGTCGGTAGTATTGTCAGGTGCGATTTTCGTTGGATGTAATTCCTCGGACACAGGTAACGCAACGCAAAGTGGCTACACTTTTGCTTCCGAAAGCGCCACATTGACCAACCGTTACTTTCCGGCCAAGGCCGGACATGTGATCACTTTTGTCGGACATGGCTCATTTGAGGGCTCGCATTATGTGTGGATGTTCACCGAGGGTGAAACCATCCAAGGCATCGCAACGCTGCACGAGACAGGCACGGTAATAAACGCTAATGGAGAAACCTCGGTCCAGTTCGACAGCATGCTGGCCCAAGACATAAACGGGAATGTCCATGTGCTAAAAAATGGCGGGGAGCTCTGCGGGGTTGCGGCAGGCCTTGTGCCAACGCTCCTTATGCCCGGCGAGCCCAAGGTGGGCGACAAATTTGCTCCGGGTGCCAACTATGCCGGTTCAGTTCTTTCATTGGATGAAAAGGTAGATTCCTACACCGGCGTGCTTCATACGCAGTTTATTGTAAACCAGGCGGACAACACAAAGAATCAATACGATGATTATTGGTCACCGGGGATCGGGCAGGTCAAGTCGGTATGGTCATTGGCTGACGGCACGACCGGGTACTGGGTGCGGGCATACCCGGATTTCCATACCATGCAGGCCGATCTTTTGGCATGTACACAGTCAGGACCTCTCGGAGCCGATGCCAGAAATGTCTTTTCCCAGAATTACAACGTTCCATCAGATAGACTTGAACAGGGGACATGGGATTGCGATATTCATTGCTGGGGAAAGATTGCATGCGATTTTGAAATGGAATCTTTAATAGCTGTTGCCGTCTGGAGAATCCGCGCAAATATGGACGGTTGGTTATTCATAGACGAATGTGGCGGAGACCTGGATTCGTACTGTTATAAACATGCCCGTTATTTCAACCACTGGCAGTGGCACCAAGGAGAGCTGGAATCCACAATGGGTCATTCTTGTTTCCGACATTAACAAGGGTACGTGCATGACCCGGAACCAATCGTATGAATCGGGTGACCTGCGCACGCGGGGAGCAGTCCTGATCTCAAGGTCCGGCCAGAGTATCATGAGGAAGGCAGGCAAGAAAAACAGATTAAGGACTTGTCGGTGTCGTCAATAACCGGCAAATAACCCTTGTTGTATCCAACGTCTTTTATCGATATGGGTCAAAGTCTAATTTACAAAAAGACATTTTTCCAAGCATTTGCTTTAACAACCATTTGCAATGATCGGCGTTGAGAGAGATCCTCAAAAACTGCTGATCTCTATATCAGTATGATGGTAAAAGCAACCGGGGCAGGTCATACAGATGTTGGCTTCAACATGATCTTTATCCTGCTGTCAGAAAATGGCTGGCATAAGGTTGTGAATAATCATCAATTTGAGTTGACGCATTTTTAGGCTGTATCGCTCTGTGGAAGGATGTGGCTATTGTGAACGAATCTTACCAGAAAAAGGAATTATTGCTTCTGAATGTGGCAACAGGATTAACTGTAATCTACGCCATCACTGCCGTTGTAATCGCCCTCATCAGCGACTCGATGACGCTATTTCTGGATGGTGCCTACAGCGTGATCGACATGTTAGTCTCATTCGCAGCAATCTTCGTAGTGCGCAAACTCCATGAACCACCCAACGAGAGATATCATTTCGGCTATGCCAAGTTAGAACCCCTCATGACCGCAGGCGATGGACTGCTGCTCTTGTCCCTCTGTTTCATGAGTATCCTTATCGCTCTACAGGATCTGCTACATCCTGACCCGGTGCAGCATGTCGGTGTCATCCTGATATTTACGGCGACCAGCGTATTCCTCTGTCTGGGAATAGGGTTGTACATGCGGAAAGCTGGAAAGAGATGGGGTTCCGAGATACTGGTTACCGACAGCAAACTGTGGTTAATGGAGGGAATGGTCAGTCTGGGCGTTTGCATTTCCTTCGGCATCGGCTGGATTATGAGACGGTCGCCGGGATGGGGGGAATACACCTCCTATGTAGACCCGTTGACCTGCATTGCCATCGCATTGTTCTTCATTGTTTCACCGTTCAAAATTCTCAAGAACAGCCTTCATGATCTGACCGATGCCTGTCCACCAAAGGAGATCATGGACAGGATCCGCAGTCTCGCCAGATACTCTTGTGAGATGCATGGCCTGGCAGGGGTGGAATGGCTGAGATTACGCAAATCAGGGCGCAGGTTATACATGGACGCGAGTTTCGCGACACAACAGGAGCATGACGTAAAGGCGATCGATCAAATCCGCCATGAGATCAGCTCATACTTGAGGGCAGAGATGCCGGAGCTTGATGTCCAGCTTGTAATCGCCGGCAAGAGCCCCGAACCTTGAAGATCCCTCAACACCTCGAAGGCGGATGGCACCGATGTTGCGAAAGCCACTTCCTTAATGTATTTGAAGCAATGAAATTATGAAGCTCAATGGGATAAGAAGATGGGGGAAATTCATATGCAGAAAGCAATATCAATATTCTTCTTTGTTTTATTCATAGTTTTGTTTTTGACAGGCTGTACAACCTCGGGCGGCGGTAAAACCGGGTTGCCCAAGGATTCACAGCTGAAAATCATCGATGCCCACACCCATTGCGTATTTAACAACACGCGGGAAAAGACAAGTAACATCATGCAGTCCAAAGAAGAATATCTGAAGGAAATGACGGATCATCATGTTGTCGGCGCTGTTGCCCATACCGGATATCTTGGCGATTTTTATGAGGAGCTCAAAGAGAGAAACGTCATTTTTTGTTATGGTGTCGGCGATGAGATCAACGAGAAGGAAATCGATGAAGCTTTAAAATCGAGAAAATACGGTTGCGTAAAAATCTATCTTGGATATATCCATCGCCATGCTTTTGATGATGCTTATAAAAGGATATTCAAGATTGCAGAAACCTATGACGTTCCAGTCGTCTTTCACACGGGCGATACATACTCCGCAAAAGCTAAGTTAAAATACGCCGATCCGATATCCATCGATGAAGTGGCGGTCGATCATCCCAAGGTCCGATTTGTGATCGCGCACTGCGGCAATCCCTGGATTCAGACTGCCGCAGAGGTAGCCTATAAGAATGCCAATGTTTATCTTGACCTGTCCGGCATTATGGTGGGTGATTTGGATCAAAACTCCAGGGAAAATGTCGATAATTATCTGGTAAAACCAATCGGCTGGATTTTTAATTACGTGGGCAGTCCGTCAAAAATATTGTACGGATCGGATTGGCCCCTGGTAAATATGGGTCAGTACATCGAGGCGATCAAAAAAGCGATTCCGGAGGAACACTGGAAAGCCGTCTTTCACGACAACGCCGTAAATGTCTTTAAGTTGAAGATATAAACAGCCGCATAATCGATTTGAGTATTTGGACTTACAGTTGAACGGGCAAAACACACATATATCGGATAAACTGAAGCAAGCCTGTCCTTATCCATTCAGACAGGCATGGAAAGCCGGTCCTCTTTTCGGTTGGACACCCGCTCGGACCGGCGCTATTTCTTGCGAAGTCCCGCGGCCGCCTGTTTGGCCCTGCTGAAATCGGCGGTGCTGACCAGCCCTTTCTTTGAGGGGCTGTTCATGGCCAGTTCGTTCATCTGCTTCACCCGCTCCTCGCTGGGAGGGTGTGTGCTCATCGCATCGGCAAGGCTGCTCAACACGGCGCTGCCGCTTTTGCTGGCTTTTTTCTCCGTCTCGAGGAGCTTCTCGTAAAATTTCCCGACTTGGTCCTTGTCGTATCCGGCGCCGACCGCATACCTGAAGCCGATGCGATCCGCTTCCATCTCGTCCTCCCGGGAATTCACCAGGAAGGTATATTTCTGAACGAGCAGGCCGCCGCCAGCGCCCAGCGCGCCTCCGATCAACGCCGCTCTCGCCATGCAGGCGGCATCGCCGTCCCCGCAGAGCAGCATTCCCAGGCCGAAACCGGCCGCGGCGCCGACAATCCCCCCGCCACCCGCCAGGAGCCAGGTCTTGTTCTCAGCTTTCTCCATTGCGTACATCCGCTCCGCGGCATGCCTGGCAACAACGTGTCCGATCTCATGCGAAATGACTCCGGCCAGCTCCGCCTCGTTGGATGCCATGGCAATCAGCGGCGCGGTCACGAATATTTTCCCCGCAGGCATCGCGAAGGCGTTGACGGCGACCACATCCACAACGGTAAATTCATAATGATAAGGATTGCCCTCGAGGTTGTTTGCCCGGACGATTTTCATGCCGAGATTGGAAACATAATTCTGCAGCTCCCGGTTCCCGGCCGGCGGATAATCCTTGAGCATCTTCGGAAGCGCCTCCTCTGTCAGCCGGCGCTCATCCTGCACGGTCAGGGGGATGTCCTGTCCCACGTTGCTGCCCTCGCGATATCGAGAACTGGTTGCGGGAGCGCAGGAAAGAATCACCGCGGACAACAGGACGAACAAAGGAATCATTTTTTTCATGGCCAACTCCTTGAATATCGTGTTTGCATTTGCTGTCTGATTTGATGGGCGCTACCGCCGGGAGATCCGCGGCTGTCCGCTTCCGCAACCGCCGGAAAGCCCCCGTCTCACGTCTCCGGGTTTGCCGCGGACCGGTCGTCGCCGAAACGGAACTCTTCGAAGCGCCCGTTTTCCAGGTCGATATGCGCCATGACCCGTCTGAAGATCCTCCCGCGACAAAGCAGGATCTTGAGGACCTCCATCGCCTGTAGGGTGGCGATCAGGGCGGCGGTCACGGCGGGAACACCCAGCAGCGATTCCGGCCGCTCCGGGTCCGCATCACCCGTCTCCGCGACGTCATAGAGCTGCGCGAGGCCCGGGTCACCCGGGCACACGGTCATGACCCTTCCCTCAAACCCGGCCAAGGCGCCGTGCACCAAAGGAAGCCCCAGACGCCCGGCTGCCGCCTGCAGAACAAGACGATCCGGCGCATTGTCCAGAGCATCGACAATCACGTCGGCGCCGGTCAGAATCCGATCGACATTGTCTGCATCGATTTTCACCGGATGGGCCATGACCCGGACTCCGGGATTGATGGACGCCACAACATCCGAGGCCGTCTGAGCCTTTGGCCTCTGCAATGATTCCTGACGGCACAAGGCCTGACGGTTGAGATTCGTTTCCTCAAACCGGTCATGATCCACCACGGTCAGCCGTCCGACGCCGATCCGCGCCAGCAGCAGGATGACTTGCCCGCCCAGCCCACCGGCGCCGACAACGGCAACCTGCGATTCCGCCAGCTTCAACTGCTCGGCCGGAGAGATGATATCCCGGTTGCGGATGTAACGGCAGGGATAAACAAGACATCTCAAGGCCTCCGCATAGACCTCATGGAGGCTCAGGCTGCACTCATGCGCGATCTCCAGGGCGGCGTGATCCTCGATGGCCTGAACTTCGCGCCCCGCCGGGTCGGTGACCCTTCTCGCCTTTTCATGAATCTGCCGCCGAATGCCCGCGTTCATTAAAATCGCACCTGTTCGTTCATTACCACAAATTGCCTTTCGTCTCCAGGACGGGAAGCGACTTCGGAAAAAAAATGAGGAAAATACGGCAAAGAAAGGTTAAAATGTGGCATGAACACATTGGAAGGACAGCCGGGCATGAACATCGAACTGAATCTGTACGCTTCCCTGGCGCGCTACCTTCCCCGTGAAGCGGAGAAGCCTTCCAACCGGATCCGGGGTGTGGCGGAGGGAACCACCATTCAGGCGCTTCTCCTTCATCACCAGGTACCCATGGGCAGGGTCAAGCTGATCTTCCTGAACGGGATTCATGCTCGCGGCGACGAGTTCCTGAAAGACGGGGACCGGGTGGGCGTATTCCCGGCGGTGGCCGGAGGATAGATCAGACCGTCCGGACCTGCAGATGAACCGGGGATCCCGCGAAATCCCGGTTCGGCATTTCCGTTATCCCGATGTTTCTCCCGTCCACCTCGGCCTCGACGCATCCGTCCCACCAGTCGTTCGGCCGACTCCTGAAGAAGTCCTTCAGACTCTCCGCATCCACCCAGATCCCCCGCGCCAGAAACAAGGGCCCCAGTTCCCGGATCGTCAGGTTGAACAGCTTCACAACGATCCGGCCGTCCGTCCACCGTGGCGGCGCCGCACTTTCCACATGGGTGATCTGGCTGCGCATTCGGGAATAGTATCCCCCTCTTCTCAGGGTTGCGCCCAGCACGCCGGGCATGGCGGAAGAGAGGGCAAGGCTCGAACCGTCGCGAACAATGGCGGCATCGATGTCATCGACGGATTTGCCGTTCAGAAACAGGGTCTGGATTCTGTTTTCGATGTATTCCGCGGACAGGCCGAACTGATCAGAAAGCAGCGACCGGACACTGCAACCGGCCTGTATTTTCTGGGTGAAGCCTCGCTGCAGGAGCAGGAAAAAGAAAGGAACAAGGTGAGCCTTCACAGTCAGGCGGACTTCATTCACCCGACCCGCGTGTTCCTGATTGGATGGCTCGTCTTTCATCTTGGTGTCCGGGGCTGAATGCGGGATCAGGGGGGGGCGCATGCGGCCCTCCCCGATCCCGCCGAAGAAAGTTATCCGTCACCAGTTGTATACCCTGTCCAGCTCCTCGTCGGAAACCTGGAAGACGACGTTGTGGGGAGGGAGGAGCTCTTTCTTGAAATACTCCGGCAGGCGGTCCTGTTTGCTGGTCAAACCGGCCCGCATGTTGAAATCCCGCTCCGTGGTCAGGATCTGCCTGCCCAGCGCGGTCACATCGTCGCCGGTCAGGTTGAGCCCGTAAAATGAATTGAGCAGGTCGAGCAGGGCCTGAAAGGTTTCCGGCTGGTCCAGAACCGCAAAGGCGATGAAGAGGCACATCCCCGTCGCGTCGATCGCCGCCGTGGCGATCTGGAGATTCCGGGAAAGGTCGATCTGCCCTTCCGCCTTCATGGGATCGACATATCCCCCCACCTTGAGGACATTCGCGGTGACCGCATAGCCCGCCGTGTGATCGGCGCCCATGGTCGACGTGGCGTAGGTGACCCCGATGCCCTGAATGGCCCGGGGATCGTAGGCCGGCATGGCCTGTCCCTTGACGACGGGGACCCGTTCGACGCCGAATACTTTTCCGGTCACAGCGGCGCCGTTCCCAAGGATGCGCCCCAGAGGCGTTCCGCGGCCGACTTCCTTGATAAGGCGGATCGCCGCCTCGCCGTCGCCGAAACCGGCCAGACCCGCCTCCATGGCCACGCCGATGGTCGCGCCCATTTCGATGGTGTCCAGTCCATAGTCATCGTCCAGACGATCCAGCATGGCGATCACATCCAGATTGTCGATTCCGCAGTTCGCGCCGTGCGCCCAGACCGTCTCGTATTCCGGCTGCTTGGTCAGGTAACGGCCGTCCTTGTCCATATAGGTGCCGGAGCAGCGAATTGTGCATCCCCGGTGGCAGCCGTGGGTTGCCACGCCGCCGCGCGCGACCTCCGTTTCGGCCTGCGTCTCCCCGCTGATCTTTGCAACCCCGGGGAAGCGGCCCCAGAGGAAATTGTTCGTGGGGTACCCGCCCGCCTCGTTGATGACGTTTGCCAGCACATTGGTGCCGAAAGCGGGAAGCCCCTCGCCGGTGACCGGGTGCTTGCGAAGGCCCTCGACGAATGCCTTGTTGGCGGCCTTGAACTTATCCGGGTCCTTCGGCGCGCGGGCCTCCATCCCCGTATCGTCGAGGACGATGACCTTCACCCCCTTGGCGCCCATGACCGCGCCGACGCCCCCACGCCCGGCATGGCGGGTGGGCCGCAGCTCCATGTCCGTAAAGGCGATGGACGCGGCGGACATCTTCATCTCGCCTGCCGGCCCGATGGAAATGCAGACGATTCCGTCTCCGTACTCCGCTTTCATCTTTTCAACCAGGCCATAGTTGCCCAGCATCTTCAGACTGTTGTCCGGGGTGATCTTCACGCCGTCCTTGTTGATGAACACCTTGTAGAGATCGCCGTTGCCGGGCTTCCCTTCCAGGATGATGGCGGCGTAGCCGAGCCGGGCCAGGACCTGGGAAGGCTGGCCTCCCGAATTGGCCTCCTTGATCCCGCCGGTGAGGGGGCTCTTGCAGCCCACTGAGATGCGGCCGGACATGGCCGCAAGGGAGCCGCTCAGCATCCCCGGGGCAATGACCAGTTTGTTGTCCTCGCTTAACGGATGGGCCAGCGGAGGCACTTCCCGGGAGACCACGGCGGAAGTCAGCGCCCGCCCGGCCAACCCCGCGTATGCGCCCGCCTGGTCCACCGTTACCTTGGGACCCCCTTCGGCACTCATGTCGATTCTGAGCAGTTTATCCATGATCAGCCCTCCTTTCTGAACGGATATGCCCTTGTAAACATTTCGTTCCGCGTCCTTTTCCGATGGTCATGAATATTTTCTTCGGATCTTGCCGGCTCTGTATTCAACCTCCTTTCTCATCAGGCATCCCGAATCCTGCATGGATGGCTTTCGTTTGCATGCTGCAACCCGTCCCGGCAGTTGTCTTGCAATCACTATTGACGAGAACTTTGTCTGAAAAGACAATTCGAACCCTGTTTTGCATTAAAAATACGCTGTTTATTAAAAGTTTCAACATGTCACTTTTGATATATGTCATTGCGAATCTTTCCTCCGCATGACGAGCATCGGATTGACATGGATGAGATCTGCCGATTATCGTGGAGAGAGGAATAGGGCAGTTTCCCGTCCGTCAAAACAGGACTGCCGCAAAACAGGGCAGGTGTTGTTCAATTTACACGATACCTAAAACAGAAACCGGATGGTCTGACAGGGGGTGCGGCGGGTCGAAACAAAAGCGGGATAAGCGAGAGGAATGGAAGCGGGAGTGCCGGCTGCCCTCACAGCCCCAGGAACTGTATCGCCAGCCCACACAGGCAGATCGTCCCGCCGGCCAGGGCATGAGAATACTTTTCAATCCCCTGGATGGACACAAATTGAATCCCCCGGGCGGAAGCCAGGACAAGGACCAGCATGGTCGCAATCGTAACGATCCCGAAAGTCGCCGTGACCCCGATGACGCAGGGAATGCTTTCCCGGGCGGCCGGATACATCAACAGAGGGATCAGGGGCTCACAGGGTCCGAAGACAAAAATGGTGAAGATGACCCAGGGGGTGATATTGGACCGGTCCGGCATGTCGTGCACATGCAGATGCTCGTGCGTGTGGTCGTGCTTGTGAACGTGAGTCCGGCCGTCGCTGTGCGCATGGCCGTGCTCGTGCGACCGGGACCGCCAGGCGCGGTTCATGCCCCACGCAAAGTAGATCAGCCCGAAGGCAATCAAAGCCCAGGCCGCGACATCGCCCCGCACGGACTCAATCCATTCCAGCTTATGAACGGCGATGCCCAGGGCAATTCCGACCATGCCCAGCAGTACGGAACTCCCGATGTGCCCGATGCCGCAGGCGACGGTGATCCAGCCGGTTTTCCACAGGGACCATCGCCGCGCCCTTCCCATGACGATGAAAGGAAGATAGTGATCAGGTCCAAGCAGGGTGTGGAGAAAGCCGATGGACGCGGCGCTGATCATCAGGATGTTGAATTCCGCAGACATGACAAACAATCCCGAACCTGATTTCCCGATTTTTTATATCACAAATCCGCAGGGGTTTGATTCATCTCTGTCCGGCCTGTCGGATTCCATCTTTTCCGGTCAGACCGGCGTCTCATTTCAGGCATGCCGTTCCGGAGAGCAGACCGGGCGTTTGTTCACAGATCCACCACCAGGTCATCCACGGCGGCAAGGGTCTCCGCAAAGATCTTTCGGGCCGCATCTTCGGATGCCTTCCGTTCCGCCAGGGTCGCATAGTTCGGCGCCGCGAAGTGCGTCAGCACGAGCCTTTTCGCCCCCGCCTCGACGGCGATCCGAGCGGCCGTCTCCGGGTTCAGATGGGGCCAGCTCTCGAGGGCTTCGCCGCTCTTGTAGGCGCACTCCGTGATCAGCAGATCGGCGGACCGGGCCAGCTCCACGGCATTGTCGCAGTAACCCGTATCCGGACAATAGGCGATGATCCTGCCGTCGATCTCCATCCGGAAACCCAGCGTCAGGTCGCTGTGGAGCAGGGGTTTCACCGCCACCGGGAAGGGCAGCCGGCCGCAGTCCTCCGGAAGTTCACGCACGGCAGTCGCGAAGGGAAGCCGGTCCAGGCTTACCGTGAACGGGCTGTTGACAATGATGTCGATGACCCGCCTCGTTCCGGCGGGGCCGCAAATGGTCAGGCCTTTTGGGAAGCGCATTCGGACGAGCACATGCAACCCATAGATGTGATCCAGATGAAAATGGCTGAGCAGCAGGGTGACAGGCTTTTCGTCGCCCACCGGCACATGCCGATCGATCTTGTGGAATCCGCTGCCCGCATCGAGGATGATGTCGCGATCCCCGGTCCGGATGAGCGTGCAGATGGTATTGCCCGTGCCGGTATCGTACCACCCGTTCGTTCCCAGAAAAATGACCTTCAAATTCCCCCCTGCCTGTCCGGTCAATCCCGTCCGCTTCGAAGGAACAGGCCTGCCGGCATTGGAACCCTTTTCCTACCGCTCTCCCAGGATGATCTTTCTGGCTTTTTCAAAAATTTCCGTTCGGAATCCGTAATATCCGGGAATGGTCTGGTTCAGATATTTATGGGTGTACTGGCTGTCGTACAGGAGCATCCGCTCGAATTCTGCCGCCTTTCCGAGGGGTTCGAGCTGGCGGGACACCTCTTCATTGAAAATCTCTTCCAGTTTCACGGCATATTCGTCGGCCAGCCTGCCGCGGCGCTCCCCGTCGAGCGGCCCCAGTTCTCCCGTATCCTCCAGTTCGGCGATCCAGGTCAGCGCTGTTTCCCTGAACATGATGGTCTCCTTTTTTGAACGGCTCCCCGGCTTTCACCCGAAGCCGGTCAGCATTTCCATATTTCCATCCTGTAAATCCTTTGCAAATTATAGGTCAAAGATTGAAAAGAGTCAAAAACAATCGGCTTTGTCCGCGATCGCTTGTCGATCCCGCTCACCCCCGGACCGACGCAACCGGGACAAGGGATCTGTCGTCCCGGGGTTTCCGAAAAGATTGCGGGGCACGAGGCGGCACCATCCGGGCGGCGTTGATCACTTCGTTCAACGTTTTGAACGATGCATGGAAGGGAATGGGAGATGGAGGAAGGTGCGGGATTGGGAGCGGGAATGCCGCTTTCGTCATTTCCTTCATGGAATCAATGAGATAAAAAATATTTTCCGGAAGTCGGCCTTCTGGCACGATCTTTTCATTATGGATGGTCAAAGGAAAGCAACGAGAAATAAAACAAATAAAATAATCAAACATTCCAAAGGAGGAGACAGATCATGAAAAAGAAACTCGGAACGATGGTAGCGGCAGTGGCGGTGGTTCTCCTGACGGCCAGCTTCAGCTTCGCGGAGGTCGCCCTGGGCGGGGCGGGGAGCTTCCCCTACTTCCAGCTCGGCTGCCTGATCGTGGGCGGGCTGATCATCATCTCCCTGAAGCACAAGTACGAGAAGATGTACACCGGGGAAGTCGTGGGCGCCTTCGCGCTGTACACGGTGCTGATCGCCCTGTTCACCAACCCGGTCATCGACGTGATCAAGAACGCGATCGGCTGAAAGTCAGGAATACCCCCATCCCATAGCTCCATGCGGAAGCCCCTCTCCTCAAACCCGGGAGCGGGGCTTCCGCGCTTTCAGGCCATTCCGCATCGATCCCGGGAATCGTCAAAAAGATTTGAAAAAAATAGCGAATTGATGTTCAGTAGCGGCGGAGGAAACCGGTTTCCGGAAAAGCCAAGACAATCGGAACCCTGAGGAACGCCGCCATGACGGACGAACCCATCGATCGCTGGATCACGGCCAACGGTCTTCACTTGCACTGCCTCGAGTGGGGAAGCGTGGACGCCCCGGCGATGGTCCTCCTGCACGGGATCGGCGACAACGCCCACATCTGGGACGACCTTGCCGCATCACTGCGGGACCGCATGCGGATCATCGCCCTGGACCAGCGCGGCCACGGCCGAAGCGACCGGGCCGTCCCACCGGCGTACCGGTGCGAAAACTACGTGGCGGATCTGGCTGCTCTGATGGAAGTTTTCTCCCCGGTTCACGCTGTCGTCGTCGGCCACTCCATGGGCGCCCTGCACGCCACCGCTTACGCCGCGTTGATGCCGGAACGCGTTTCGGGGCTCATCCATGTAGACATCGAACCCTGCCCTCCGGACTGGAACCGCAAGTACCTCCTCAACCTCTACCGGGACCTTCCCCACGCCTATTCCTCTCTCGAGGAATACGTCGATGAGATCGCGAAGAACTGCCCCCACGCCGAACCCTCCCGCATGATGCGCTATGCCGCGCTGGCCCTGGACCGGGATGCGGACGGCCGGCTCCGTTGCCAGTACGACCGGGAAGTCCTGCGCGCCTTCGAAGGCTACGATTTGCGCTCCGGCCTCGGCAACATCGGCTGTCCGGCACTGATCGTCCGCGGGGCGGAGAGCCAGGTCATGACCCGCCCGGTCACCGAGGAAATGGCCCGCGCCATCCCGAAGGCGGAGATCGCCGAGATCCCCGAGTCCGCCCACCCGGTGATGATGGAGAACCCTGCCGCCTTTCGGAGGGCCGTGCTTGATTTTCTGGACCGGCATTGCCTGGCCTGAGAAAAAACGTCCTGAAAACGATGGCGGAAATTTATGGGTTTGACAGATCCGGGCAATTGCCTTAGATTTTCCGTGTCGTTGCCCCACCCTGCAACCGCTTGGGAGCCGCTTTGAATGACAGCAAGAAAGGCGCAACGCCCGAAGGGCGGAAGAGAGAATCTCCCGGAATCCGAATGCCGCTGGTCGGACGAGATCTTCAGCAACGGCGAGCAGTGCCTGCACAGCGTCGTCGGGAGTTCCCCCATCCCGGCATTCGTCATCGGGAAGGACCACCGGGTCATCTACTGGAACCGGGCCCTGGCCGAACTCAGCGGGATCCGGGCCGAAGACGTGGTCGGAACGCGCCAGCACTGGCGGGCCTTTTACAGCAGCGAGCGGCCCTGCATGGCAGACCTGCTGGTCGATGAGTCCCCGGAGACCGCTTCGCGCTGGTATGCCGGAAAGCACATCAAATCCACACTGATCGAAGACGCCTACGAGGCGACGGATTTCTTCCCCGACCTGGGCGACCGCGGAAAATGGCTTCGCTTCACGGCCGCCGTGATCCGGAATGCGACGGGGGATCCGGTGGGCGCCGTGGAAACGCTGGAGGACATCACCGAGGCCAAGCGGGCGGAGGAAGCCCTGCTGAAGGCCCATGAGGAGCTGGAATCCAAGGTCCGGGAGCGGACCCGGGCGCTGGACCGGGCCAACCGGGCGCTTCAGGACGAGCTGAGGGAGCGGGAACGGGCCGAAAAAGCCCTTCGGGAAACGACAGAGCAGCTTTCCCTGATCTTGAAATCACTGCCCATCGTCTCCTACACCTGCAGCGCCGATCGCCATTTCCGGATTACCTTCGTCAGCAACACCATCACCGAAATCACCGGCCACGATCCAGGCCGGTTCACGGCAGAACCCGCTTTCTGGCAGAATCACATCCATCCCGACGACCGCGGAAGGACCCTTGCCGAAGTCAAGACGGCCATCCACAGAGGCGCCGGCCAGTGCGAGTACCGGTTCCAGGCCGCCGACGGCTCCTATCGATGGTTTTCCGATTACCGGCGCCTCATTCACCCTGGCGGCCGTTCCCGCAATTATATGGTCGGCGCCTGGCGGGACGTCACCGAGGACCGGCGCATCCGCCGTGAGGGGGAGCTCCGCCTGCAGCAGATGATGCAGTCCCACAAGCTGAGCGCCCTGGGCGAAGTGGTGGCCGGCGTCGCCCACGAGATCAACAACCCCGTCAGCTTCATCGCCTACAACATTCCCCTGCTGGAGGAGATGTGGAACGTGATCGAACCGATCCTGGCCAGCGACGGCGCCTCCCATCCCGACTGGGGGGACAAGGGCGTCAGCTACGTGGAAGTCACCACGAACATGCGTGAGATCATCGAAGAGTTCAAGATTGCCTCCCAGCGGATCAAACGCGTCGTCTCGGGCCTGAAGGAATTCGCCCGGACCGATGAATCGGTGCAAAAAAAGCCCGTTCAAATCGCAGAAGTCATCCAGGGCGTTCTGATCATCGTGGGCGCGCAGGTCCGAAAAACCGTCTCCCGCCTGGACTGTTACATCGACAGCAACCTGCCGCCCGTCCAGGGACACTTTCAGAAGCTTGAACAGGTCATCGCGAACCTCTTGATCAATGCCCACCAGTCCATTCCCGCTGACCGGAAGGGACGGATCGTCATCACCGGGAGGTATCTGAAAAGGCTGAATGCCATCCTCGTCGAAATCGAGGACAACGGCGCCGGCATGGACCAGGAAACGCAGGAGCACATTTTCGAACCCTTCTTCACCACCCGCAGGGACAAGGACGGAACCGGGCTCGGGCTTTCCATCTCCTACGGCCTGATCAAGGATCACCACGGCCTGATCGGAATCCTGTCCCGGCCGGGACTGGGAAGCCGTTTCTCCGTTTTCCTCCCGGTGGACGGCGAAACCCGCTTCGATCTTCATCCGGCCATGCTCTGTCTGGATCACGACCGGGCCTTTCTCAACGAGCTGAAGCTGAACTTCATCGATGCCGTTGAGCGTTTTTCAGGTCCGGAAGACAACCCCGAAGCCGTCATTTCCTTCCTGGAAGACCACCCGGAGATCGACACGGTGATTTCCGAGGTCCACCTCCCCGGCATGGACGGGTGGGCGCTGCTGCAGGAAATCCGCGAGCGCTTCCCCCTGCTGGCCGTGATCCTCTATTCGGAGGATCCCGAGGCCCTGAAGGCGGGCAACCGGAAGGCCGTCCGGCCGGACCACCTACTGCGGAAGCCGTTCAGCATGTCGCTCCTGCAGGCATCGATTCGCGAACTGGGAAGGCAGAGAATATGAAGATCCTCATCGTCGATGACGAAGACGTTTCCCTGAGTTCCGTCCGAAGACTTCTGCGGTGGCGGGGCATTCGGGACGTGGAGACCTGCGACAAGGGGAAGGCAGCCATCGCGCGCATTCGGGAAACCGATTTCGACATCGTTCTGCTCGACCTGCTCATGCCGGAAGTGGACGGGCTTCAGGTGCTCGAAGCGGCAAAGCCCTTTCGCCCCCACACGGAGTTCATCATCCTCACCGCCGTCGACGACATCCCCACGACGGTCAGGGCCGTTCGCCTGGGCGCATACGACTACCTCGTCAAGCCGGTGGACAACGATCTCCTTTTCCTGGCCATCGAGCGGGCCTACGAGCGCCGGGGACTGCTCATCGGGATGTCCGCTCCGGCCCGGGACCCGCATTCGAAAGTGCCGGAGGCCTTTGCGGAAATCGTCACCCGATCCCCCGGGATGCGGTCCCTGCTCTCCTACGCGCAGGTCATGGCCGGCAGCGGGAATCCCGTCATGATCACGGGCGAATCGGGGACCGGCAAGGAACTGGCCGCCCGGGGCATTCACCGGGCGGGCCCCTCCCCCAAAGGGCCCTTCATTGCCGTGAACGTCTCCGCGATCCCGGCCACGATGTTCGAAAGCCAATTCTTCGGCCATGCGAAGGGGGCCTTCACCGGAGCGGAATCGCCTTACCGGGGCTATTTCGAGCAGGCCGACGGCGGGACGCTTTTCCTGGACGAAATCGGAGAGCTTCCCCTTCCCCTGCAATCGAAACTGCTCCGCGTTCTGGAGGAAAAATCATTCTTCCCGCTGGGATCGACCAAGCCGATCCGCGTGGATGTGCGGGTCATCTCGGCTTCCAACAAAGACCTCGACCGGGCCTGCCAGGAGGGCGGCTTCCGGTTGGACCTGCTGTACCGCCTGAAATCGGTCCACATTCACCTGCCCCCCTTGCGGGACCGGATGGAAGACATCCCCCTGCTGATATCGCACTTTCTGAAGCGGGCCGCCGAAAGGCACGGAAAGAATACCCGGGATTTCCATCCCGAAGCCATGGACATCCTTCGCCGCAGAAACTACCCGGGGAATATCCGCGAACTGGCCCAGATCGTGGAGAATGCCGTGCTTCTGGCCGACGAGGAACTGGTTTACCCGCAGCATCTGGGCGAGTTGCCGCCGAAGCCGCCCCCTTCCGCGCGCCGCCTCTGCACCCTGAAAGAAAACGACGACGCCCATGTCGCCTACGTTCTCGATCATGCCCGGGGAGACCGGAAAGAGGCCGCCGGAATACTCGGCATCACCATCCGCCAGCTTCAGCGCAAGATTGCCCAGATGAAGCAGGATCCCCGCCGTTCGAAGACCCTGAACAACCGGTGAACGCTCAAGCTGGCGCCCTTCCAGTGGCGACTTTTTTGTCGTCACGGTATGACACAAAGGTCGTTTTCCGCAAGTATACGTATCAAATGATGAATTGCCGAACGAAGCCCACCGGGTGACCGCTGCCGGCCCGATCCGGATGACGCTTATTTCGTCTCGCTGATCCTCCCGTCGATTCAAAGATTAATTAATTCCAAACAAATACAGCAGCTTATGATGTGATGGCAGAAAGCCTACCCTGGCACGACCCTTGCTCATTCTCTTGTTCAAAGGCCGGCGATCATCAGCGCAGTGCCGGCATCACTCGGGAAGGAGGTAACCGTTCATGGTAACAGGGTCTATGCTGAAAGCTTTCCCTTTTTTCCAGGGATTCACCGATGTCCAGTTGAAGAAGCTCGCGGCGATTGCCGTGGAGGAAACCTGCGAAGCCGGAACGACGATGTACCAGAAGGGAGACCCGGCCAGAAGCCTCTTCTTTGTCCGAGAGGGAAAGATCATCCTGGTCATGGACAGCTACATGGGACCGCACCGGGCAGCCATGCAGATCACCGTCGACGTCATCGCGAAGGGAGAAACCATGGGCTGGTCCGCGCTTGTCGAGCCCCACATCTACACGCTGGGCGCCCTGTGCATCGATCGCGCGTCGCTCATCTCCCTGGATGCCGTGAAACTGCGGGCGCTGCTGAGCCGGGACGGACGGCTGGGCTATAAAGTGATGCAGGCCATCGCGAAGGTGGTCGCGCAGCGTTTGAACCATACCCGGATCATTCTCGTCGGGGAAAGGGGCCTCTCCCATCTGACGGAGTACTGACAGGCCGGTGCGTCATGAAAGCCTATGCGACCAAGCTGATCGATCTGACCGAGCGCCATGCCGAAAAAATTGCCCGGCAGTGGGCCCGGGACGTGAAGACAAACGTCCGGACGCCATCCTACCGCAACATCGCGGACGAGAAGATCGTCCATCAGGCGACGGAGTTCTATCATCAGTTCCGGGAGATGTTCTTCAACGACGAACCCTATCAACAGGCGGAGAAGTTTTTCGAGGGCTACGCCGAACAGCGGTACCGGGAGGGAATTCCCCTCCACGAGGCCGTCTACGCCCTGATCCTGATGCGCCGCCATATCTGGCTCTACGCGGAGTTTCAGGCCATCTTCATCACGGCGGTGGAACACCGGCAGGCGGTGGAGAGCCTCAGCCGCACCATCCTGATGTTCGACTACGCCATGTACATCATCACCCGGAAGTACCGGGAGCTCATGAAGCTGGAATGGTTCGAGCCGCCGAACACATAGCAGCACAAATTGTGTGCGGCAGCCATGCGATTGGTCTTCAAACGCCCCGTATTCGCTCTTCGCATGGAAGAACTGAAAAAAGCGGAAGGCCTTTACAGGACCCTGTCAACCTGAATCGGGAGGGAAGATGAACGTGGAGAATCAGCAAAATCAGGGAACCATCGTATCCGTCCGCGGCAGCGTAATCGACGCCCGCTTCCAGCCGGGCCAACTGCCGGACATCGGAAACGTGCTTCTGGCCGGTGAACACAGCCGGATGCGCATCGAGGTCATGGTCCAGCTCAACGATGAAATGGTCCGAGGGATCTCGCTGATGCCGACCCAGGGGCTGGCAAGGGGATCCTCGGTTTCGGACACCGGCCGGCCGTTCATGATTCCCGTGGGGAAGGAGCTGCTGGGACGGGTTTTCAACGTCTTCGGGGAACCCATCGACAATCTGGAAGCGCCGCCCACCGGAGACACTCGGTCCATCCACGGCGTGCATATCCCCATCACCCAGCAATCGACCGTCTCCGAGATCTTCGATACGGGCATCAAGGCTGTGGACGTGCTCTGCCCCCTCGAGCGGGGCGGCAAGGCCGGCCTGTTCGGAGGGGCGGGCGTCGGCAAGACGGTCCTTCTCACGGAGATGATCCACAACATGGTGGGGCACCACCACGGCATCAGCATCTTCTGCGGCGTGGGGGAGCGATGCCGCGAGGGCGAGGAGCTTTACCGCGAGATGAGGGAGGCTGGCGTCCTGCCCAACACCGTCATGGTCTTCGGGCAGATGAACGAACCGCCCGGGGCGCGCTTCCGCGTCGGCCACACCGGCCTCACCATGGCCGAATACTTCCGCGACGACGAGCGGCAGGACGTTCTCCTTCTCATCGACAACATCTTCCGGTTCATCCAGGCCGGGCAGGAGGTTTCGGGGCTCATGGGCCTGCTCCCCTCGCGCCTCGGCTACCAGCCGACGCTGGCTTCCGATCTGGCGGCACTGGAGGAGCGGATCTGCAACACGACCACTGGCGCCATCACCTCCATTCAGGCCGTTTACGTGCCGGCAGACGACTTCACGGACCCTTCGGCATCCCACACCTTCAGCCACCTGACGGCGTCCATCGTGCTGTCCCGGAAGCGGGCCAGCGAAGGCTTCTATCCGGCCATCGACCTGCTGCAGTCCGGCTCCAAGATGCTCATGCCGAACATCGCCGGGGAGCGCCACTACCGGATCGCCCAGGAGATCCGGAGAAACCTGACCCTCTACGAGGAGCTCAAGGACATCATCGCCATGCTGGGCATCAACGAACTCTCCCGGGAGGACCAGCGGACCGTTTACCGGGCCCGCCGCCTGGAGCGGTTCTTCACCCAGCCCTTCCACGTGACGGAACAGTTCATCGGCAAGGCCGGCAAGATGGTTTCCCTTCCGGACGCCCTGGACGGGTGTGAACGGATTCTGAACGACGAATTTGCCGACTACCCCGAGAGTTCGCTGTACATGATCGGCACGGTCGACGAAGCGGCGAGGGCGTGAGATGAAACTGAAGATCCTGCTGCCCGCGGAAGTCTTTCTCGATGAAGAGGTGACCAAGGTGGTCGCTGAGGCGGAGAATGGCTTTTTCTGTCTGATGCCCCAGCATGTCGATTTCACGGCGACGCTCGTGCCCGGCGTATTTTCCTACAGCACCGCCGGGGGCGAGGACGCCTATCTGGCCATCGACATCGGCACGCTGGTCAAGAAGGGGCCGGAAATCCTGGTTTCGACCCGCAACGCCTTTCGAGGGGCCGAACTGGGCCACTTGAAGGAGGTGGTCGTCACCCAGTTTCGGGAGATCGACGAGCGGGAGAAGAAAGCCCGGACGGCCGCAGCCAGACTGGAAGTGGATCTCCTGCGGCGTTTCATGGAGCTGAGGCATGAATAGAAGAAAGCGACCCGCCTTCGGATCTTGCTGCGAAACCGCCGGCGGTCGATTCTTCAGGGATTTTTGAGGAATGATCATGACGGACGAACAATTGACATCGAGGGAGCGGCGAACGAAGCAGGCCGAGGAATTCACCAGAAAGGTCGGCGAGAAGGAGTCGCGGCGCATGAAGGGCAAGTCCCATCAGGACGATACGGTCTGGTTCGGACTCGGCATGATGGGCATTGTGGGGTGGTCTGTGGCCATCCCCACCCTGATCGGGACGGCCATCGGACTCTGGATCGACCGGGCCTGGCCCAGCCGCTTTTCCTGGACGCTGATGATGCTGATCCTGGGTGTTACGCTGGGTGCGATCAACGCATGGTATTGGGTCAAGAGGGCCCGGGAGAATATCATCAATGATTGAACCCAATGCGGAAATGGAGAGGAACGCCAATCGCCGGATGTTAAGAGAGGAGAGGAACGGCCCATGTTGTCCCTGCCATCGCTTTTGATTTCCCTCATCCTGGGCGGCCTGATCGGCTGGGTCTATTTTGCGGGTCTCTGGGAGACCGTGCGGAGACTCCCCGACGCGGACAGTCCCTATGGACTCATGATTTTGAGCTTCGCGGCACGGAGCCTATTTGCGCTGGGCGGATTCTACATTCTCACGGACGGGCGGTGGGAGCGCGCAACCGCCGCGCTGATCGGATTTTTTATTATGCGGCTGATCCTGGTCCGATCCCACGGCAGGATTGCCCGCTCTTCAACGGCAGGAGCGTGATCATGGAAGTCGTCGCCATCAACCAGATCAGCCCGGACCAGGTCATCTTCTTCATCTGGCACTTCGTCACCATCAACGCCACCCTGGTTTACACCTGGGCCATCATGGCCATTCTCGTCATCGGCTCCATCGCGATCACCCGGAATCTGTCGCCGGAACGGTCGATAACCCGATGGCAGAACCTGATGGAAGTCCTTGTCAGCACGATCCGTTCGGAGATCCGCGATATCGTCCGGGAAGGGGAGGATTCCTATTTTGTGTTCATCGGCACCCTGTTTCTCTTTATCCTCCTGTCCAACCTGCTCAGCTTTGTTCCCGGTTATGTTGCACCGACTTCGTCCCTGACCACGACGGCGGCCCTGGCCATGCTGGTCTTCTTCGCCGTCCCGATTTACGGCATTACGAAACAGGGCATCCTCGAATATCTCAAGGAGTACTTCCGTCCGAACTTCATCTTCTTCCCCTTTCACGTGATGGGGGAACTGTCCAGGACGCTGGCCCTGGCCGTCCGGCTTTTCGGAAACATGATGAGCCATGAGAAAGTGATCGCGATCCTGCTGGCGGTGACACCCCTGCTGTTCCCTGTCGTCATGCAGGTCCTCGGCCTGCTGATCGGACTCATCCAGGCTTATATCTTTGTGGTCCTCGCCATGGTCTACATCGCCTCGGCCACGCAAACGCACGAGGACGCGGAACACAAAGCCAAGGTTCATCAAACAACAAGCGAAACACAACAAACCTAAAGGAAGGGAGGAAAAAAGTTATGGACAGTGTGAGCATCGTAGCAATGGCATCGATTATTACGGCGGGCATTTGTATGGGGATCGGCGCCATCGGGCCGGCTCTTGGTCAGGGGCGCTCCGTCCAGGGCGCCTTGACTTCGATCGCACAGCAGCCTGATGAACGGAACTCCCTGACGCGAACGCTGTTCGTTGGTCTGGCCATGATTGAATCCATCGCCATCTACTGCTTCGTTATCTCCATGATCCTGGTGTTCGCCAACCCGTTCTGGGCTTACGTCATCAAAAAAGCGGGAGGATGATCCCATGCACATCGACTGGTTTGTCTTTTTCGCCCAGATCGTCAACCTTCTGATCCTGATGTTCCTGCTCAAGAAGTTTCTCTTCGGGCGGATCATCGGGGCAATGGACGCCCGGGAGGCAAAGATCGGCGCGGTATTTACCGAAGCCGAGCAGTCCCGGCAGGAGGCCCAGGCGGCCGCGGAGAGCCATCGGAACAGGCTGAAAGCGCTGGAGGCGGGATACGAGCAGATGCTCAACAAATCCCGCCAGGATTCGGAAGCCTATCAGGAAAAGCTCCTCGAAAAAGCCCGGGAGGAGGTGGACTTTCTCAAGGCGCGTTGGATGGAGGCACTCCGGTCGGAACGGGCCAACTTCCTTCAGGAGCTGCGCCGTCTGGCCGGCCATCAGATCTACGCCGTGAGCCGGCGCGTCCTGAAGGACCTGGCAGATCTCGACCTGGAGGAACGGATCGTGGAGGTCCTGATGGAGCGCATCGCGGGCCTCGACGAAGCGGAAAAGAAAAAGTTTCGAGGGTCATCGGGAAACGGAGGCGGCATCACGGTCTCCTGTGCATTCGCGATCCCGCCGGCAACCCAGGGAAGACTGAACGAGGTGATTCGCCGCTCCTTTTCGGGCGACATGGAAATCGCCTACGAGCGGTCGGACGATGTCCTGTCCGGATGCGAACTGCGGTCGAACGGCCACAAAATCGCCTGGAGCGTGAAGGACTATCTCGACAGCCTGGAGGAGAGATTCTATACGGCCCTGTACGAAGAAACACAGGAATGGAAACAGGCAAAAGAAGGAGTCGATCATGAACCACACAGCGACAGAAAAGGATGAATTGAAGGCCTTTCTCGACGGGACCTTCCAGACGCTGGACAACGTTCTGGACCGGCAGGAGGCGGAGCTGCGCGACCGCGAGGTCGGCGTCGTTTCCTATGTCGGCTACGGGATCGTCCGGGTTGACGGCCTGCCCAGCATCCGCGCGGACGAACTGGTCCTGTTTCCCGGAAACCTCCAGGGGCTGGTCTTCAACATCGATCCCGAGGAAATCGGCGTGATCCTGTTGGGACCGAGTGGGGATCTGGGGGCTGGAGATGAAGTACGTCGCACGGGCCGGGTCCTGGACGTTTCCGTCGGGGAATCCCTCATCGGACGCGTTGTGGACGCCTTGGGACGCCCCCTCGACGACCGGGGCGAAATCCGGACGGTGAAGCGGCTTCCCGTCGAGCGGGAGGCGCCTCCCGTCATGGCCCGGGATCCCGTCACGGTCCCGCTGCAGACAGGGCTCAAAGTGATCGACGCCCTCTTTCCGATCGGGCGGGGACAGCGGGAGCTCATCGTCGGCGATCGCCAGACGGGGAAAACGGCCATCGCCATCGACGCCATCATCAATCAGGCCGACAAGGATGTCCTGTGCATCTATTGCACCATCGGAAAAAAAGCATCCGATACGGCCAAGGTCATCGCAGATCTCCGGCAGTACAACGCCCTGGACTACACCATCGTTGTTGCCGCCACGGGGGACGACGCGCCGGGGCTCCAGTTCATCGCCCCCTACGCCGCCACCTCGATTGGGGAGTATTTCATCGCCCAAGGACGGGACGTCCTGATCATTTACGACGACCTGACCTCGCATGCCCGCGCCTACCGGGAGCTTTCCCTCCTGCTCCGGCGCCCGCCCGGGCGCGAGGCCTTTCCGGGCGATATCTTCTACATCCATTCCCGCCTCCTGGAGCGGTCGACCCATCTTCGGCAGGAGCACGGCGGGGGCTCGCTGACTTCACTCCCGATCGTGGAGACGGAGGCGCAGGACATTTCGGGATACATCCCGACAAACCTGATCTCCATCACCGACGGTCAGCTCTACCTATCCCCGCGCCTCTTCCAGAAGGGGATCCTTCCCGCCGTGGACGTGGGCAAGTCGGTGTCCCGTGTGGGCGGCAAGGCGCAAATCCCGGCCTTTCGGGCCGTGGCGGGGGACCTCCGGATCTCTTACTCCCAGTTCGAGGAACTGGAGACCTTCTCTCGGTTCGGCACGCGTCTCGACGAGGCGACCCGAAAGGTGCTCGAGCGAGGCTGGCGAGTCCGGGAGATCCTGAAGCAACCTCAGTACAAGCCCATTCCCGTGGCCGAGCAGATCGCGGCGCTGCTGGCGGTTACATCGGGAAGCTTCGACGCCGTTGCCGTGGAGGATATTCGCAAAGCGGAGGAATCTCTTCGGAAGAATGTGTCGGAAAAGCACGGCGGCTTTTGCTCGCGCATCAGTCAAGGTGAAAAACTGGGAGTGCCGGAGCGGGAAATGATTGTCTGTGTCGCCCAGGAAACGGCCGTCTGTTTCCAGAAGGAGCCCGAACGTGCTGACCGCTGAAGCCCTGAAAAGAAAAATACAGAGTGCCCAGGATCTGCTGGGCGTCGTGAAGACCATGAAGGCCCTAGCCGCAGTCAGCATCCGCCAGTATCAACGGTCCGTCGAGTCCCTGGCCGACTACAGCCGGACGGTCGAGATGGGCCTGCAGATCGTGCTGAAAGACCGCCGGGGCGCGCCCAATTCGACACGGCAGCACGCGCGGCGGTTGGGTGCGATCGTGTTCGGGACGGACCAGGGTCTCTGCGGCCAGTTCAACAACATCGTCACCCAGCATGCCCTTGAAGACCTGGAGCGGACGGGTTTCAAAAAGGAAGAGCGGTTTTTCATCGTGATCGGCGCGAAAGCGTCCGACATCCTGGGAGACACAGGGCAGAACGTGTTCGAAACCCTGACCACGCCGGGATCGACGGCGGGCATCACTGCCATGGTCCAGGACATCACGATGCTTCTCGAGGACTGGCGGTTCAAGCGCTCCGTGGAGAACATGTACCTTTTTTACAACGAATACATCTCTGGCGCGACTTACCGCCCAAGGACGCTGAAGCTTCTGCCCGTAGACAAGGTATGGCTGGCCGATTTGCAGAAGCAGAAATGGGACTCGCGGACACTACCCCTGTTTACCATGACATGGAACCGCATCTTCCGATCCCTGATCCGGGAGTACCTTTTTGTTTCCGTTTACCGGGCCTTTGCCAATTCCCTGGCCAGTGAAAATGCCAGCCGCCTGGCCGCCATGCAGAACGCGGAAAAGAACATCGGGGAGCGCCTGGAAGAGCTGGACGTTCAGTTCCACCGGCAGCGCCAGATGACGATCACCGAGGAGCTGCTGGACATCGTGGCCGGCTTCGAGGTCCTGAAAGAGGCACGGGCCTGAACCGGCGGCGGGAGGGCAAGAGCACGGCAGGAGGCGTCCCTACGAAGCCTTCACACTTTACGGAAAGGGGGTAACGAGCATGGCAATGGAGCGACGAATATGCGGAATCTGCGCCTGGCGGAAGGATTGCCAGAAGAGATACAGGATCACGACGGACTCTTTTCTGAACGTCAATTGTCCCGATTACACGAGGGATCTGTCGATCAAGGAAATCCCGGTCGAAGGCATGGAAGACGAACGCACCATCATGGACCGGATGGTGGAGCAGCAATTGAAAAAATGGCGCGGCCTGATCGAGGACGGAATGGATGTCTTCGACTACGGACTCGAGCGCGAGAAGGCCAAGGGCGGTCCGGTCATCACCATCTCGCGCGAGCCCGGCAGCGGCGGCAGCGAAATCGCCAGAAAGCTGGCCAAGGATCTGTCCATGGACCTCATGGGCGGCCAGATTATTCAGCATGTTGCCGAGAGTGCCAAGATGGGCCGGAAGGTCATCGAATCCCTGGACGAGAAGGAGGTGACGCTCCGGGATTCCTTTCTCACTGCGCTGTTCCGGGACCGCCACCTCTGGCCGGACGAATACATGCAGCACTTGACCAAGGTCATCGGCACGATCGGGAGGTACGGCAACGCCATCATTGTCGGCCGGGGCGCCCATCATATCCTGCCCCGGGCCAACACCTTCCGTGTCCGGATCATCGCTCCGTTGGAGGACCGCATTCGGTATGTCATGGAAGACCGGAAATGCGTCCGGGCGGAGGCGGAGCAGTACATCGTCAAGACGGAAAACAACCGCAAGGCCTACATGCGAAAGTACTTCAATGCAGACTGCGCGGATCCCAGTCAATATGACATCCTGGTCAATACGGGCGGCACGACGATCGAAGGGGCCGCGGAAGCGATCAAAATCGCGTTCAAGATGAGGAAAAACAGGTAACCGTACGTTTGACAAAGAACTTGCGTCGGCATGAAAGAGTGGAAACAGACCGCATGAACTTCAAGTGGATCCGGCCCGGCACATCACCATTCCGGATCGGCAAAGGAAGGAGCGACCCATGAAAAGAAAAACCGGCAAGGAAAAGGATGCGGGTGGACGCGACAACGTCCGCGGGAGGAAAACGGAACGGCACATCGCTTCGGGGGAATCCGATCATCTGCTGCATAGCACCATTCAGGGTTTCTCCATTCCCGCGTTCGTGATCGGCACGGACCACAAGGTTATCTTCTGGAATCGGGCCCTGGAGCAGCTCAGTAGGATCCCGATTGACGAAGTCGTCGGCACCAACAAGCACTGGAAAGCCTTCTATGCGGAGGAAAGACCCTGCATGGCGGACCTGCTCGTCGACGGCGCGTTGGAGCGGATCCCCAAGTGGTACGAGGGGAAATACATAAAATCCAATCTGCTGGAGGATGCCTACGAGGCAACGGACTTCTTCCCCCATCTCGGGGAGAACGGCCGCTGGCTTCGGTTCACCGCGGCCGCGATCAAGGATGCGAATGGACGCCTCGTGGGCGCCGTGGAGACACTGGAGGACATCACGGAACGCATGTCCGCCGAATTGGCGATGCGGGAAAGCGAGCAGCGGCTTTTCAGCGTCATCGAGGGATCGCCCATCGCGACCTTCGTGATCGGACTCGATCACAAGGTAATCTACTGGAACCGCGCGCTCGAACAGTTGAGCCGGATCCCGGCGGAAGAGGTGATCGGGACCCGGCAGCATTGGCGCGCATTTTACGCCAAGGAGCGGCCCTGCATGGCCGACCTCCTGGTCGATCAGTCCCTGGACACCATCCCGGAGTGGTATCGGGGCGTCTCCCGGTCCAAGCTGCTCGATGAAACTTTCGATGCGGAAGGCTTCTTTCCCGACCTGGGCGAAAGCGGCCGCTGGCTCCGGTTCACCGCCGCGGCCATTCGGAGCTCCAAGGGAGTCCTGGTCGGCGCGATCGAGACACTGGAGGATTTCACCGAGCGCAAACTCACGGAGCATAGACTGCTGGAGAGCGAAAAGAGACTGAACAGCATTTTCCAGGGCTTTTCCATCCCCGCCTTCGTGATCGGAAAGGACCACAAGGTCATCCTCTGGAACCGGGCTCTTGAAAAATTGAGCAAAATATCCGCTGAAGAAATGACCGGGACCAACAAGCACTGGCGGGCATTCTATGCGAAAGAAAGGCCCTGCATGGCGGACCTGCTGGTGGACAGCGCGGCGAAAAACGTTTCCAAATGGTATTCGGGAAAATACCGAAAATTCGATCCTTCCGAGGAAGCGTACGAAGCAACGGACTTCTTCCCCGATCTGGGTAAAAAAGGCTGCTGGCTTCGCTTCACGGCCGCCGTCATTCGGGACAGTCAGGGGGAACTCATCGGGGCCGTCGAGACCCTTGAGGACATTACGGAGCAGAAGTTGGCGGAGGCCGCCCTCAAAACCGGAGTGCCGAAGAAAAACTGAGTTCGGCCACGGTTTGAAACTATGAAACGCGCATCAAAAAAAGCGGACCTGTTGACGGAGTCAAACCATTCAGCGGAAAACAAGGAGGTCTGACCATGAAATCATACGCTTCGAAATTGATCGAGATCACGGAGAGACACGCCGAGGCCATCGCCAAGCAGTGGTACAACAACATCAAGATGAATCCGAGAACGCCTTACTATCACGGGATGCCGGAGGAAAAGGCGGTCCAGCAAGCCATGAACTACTACAACCGCTTCGTGAAGCTCTTCCTGTCGGATTCGCCCTTCGAGGAGGCGCAAGCCCTGTTCACAAAATATGCGGAAGAAAGTTTCAGAGCGCGTATTCCCTTGCCCCAGTTGATCTACGCCATCACGCTGATGCGGCGCCACATGTGGCTTTATACACAGTATGAGAATGTATTTACAACAGCGGCGGAACACCATCAGGCCACGGAAAGCCTCAACCGCACGATCCTGATGTTCGATTACGCGACCTATGTCATCGTGTCCAAATATGAAGAGCTGATCCGAAGGGACGTCGAAGATCAATTCAAGGCGTTGAAGATCAAGAATCCGCCGTCCTTCTGGTGGGGCGCCTCCGCGAAATAAATGCGGAAGCCGCAACGCAGACGATCCGCCGGGCCGGTAGGGGTTCACCTTTTCGAAGGACAGCGAGGCGGGATCCGTGAGGTTTGCCGAAGGCTGAGGCCGCACGTGACCCGCCCGATATGTGCGCATGGGCCGGGTCCTGGTTCGCGATCTCGCCTTGACAGGCCCGCTTCCTTCCCCTATAGTTAACCACGTGCATTGAACGGCGGACTTTACGAATTTTCACTTTCAGGACCGTCAGGAACGAATGACCCAGCGCGATCCAAAGGAAACGGAGAGATTCCTCAGCCAGGCGCAATTCTACCTGGACAACGGACTGTACCGGGAAGCGGAAGATTACGCCGAAACCCGGCTCACCGAACAGCCGAAAGACATCGACGCCCAGACGGTCCTCTGCCAGGTCTGGATGAAAACGGGCAGGATTCCCAGGGTCAAAGAACTGCTGGGCGAGGTCGAGGAGACCATCACCGAGCTGTCCAAATTCCACCTGGTCATGGGGGATGTCTGCCGCAAGGGGGGGCTGACACAGGAGGCGATCCGGTTTTACCGGAGATTCACCGCCCTGAATCCCGGCTCAGAGCGTGCAAGGGAGGTCTCTTGGAAACTGCGCACCATGGAACCCGCGCAGGGCGAGCCGCTTTCCCCGGCCTGGGGCAGCGGTGCGGAAGACCATCAGATCTCCTCGGATTTGTACACGCTGACCCTGGCCGAACTTTACATCAAGCAGAATCATCATGACATGGCCCGGGAGGTCCTGAACGCAATCCTCCAGAAAGAGCCGGACAACCGGAAAGCGGCGGACATGATCCGTGACCTCGACCGGATTCGGAAGGAACGGGTCGATCAGGAACGCGCACGGGACCGAAAAAAGCGCCTCCTCGGCGAACTGACGAAATGGCTGCAAAACCTCCAAAGGGTAAACGGAGCGCCGATTTCATCTCCCGACGCCCGTCAAAAAATGATGCCCGATCCTGTTTTTGATGATGCTTTTGATGATGTCAAGAGCAAATGAATTGTCCGCTTTTCTGCTCTTCAGGAGGACCTGATGTTTGAGCAGGAGGAAGAGCGGCGGATGTTCGCTTTCCTCGTTGGTTTTCGGAGTAAGGCGTTATCCACAGCCGATCTTCCGCAACAAGGCGATCCTGATGAGTTCCAAAAGCCCTTTCACTGCGTCCCCTTGCTTCGGGAGAATAGGCCGCGATCATTTGAATCCCCAGGCTTTTCATGGCACGACCAAACTGGGTCAACTGGTCTTGCTGACCTTGCCCCCTTCCACGATGACGAGTACTATAACGATCCACTAACGCCATCACCTCATCCACCGGCGCACGGCGAAATGAAGCCCGCGCCAATCGCTTATCCATTAACCCCGCTACGCCATTCTCCTCGTATCGACTGATATATCGCCGAAATGTCCGATCACTTACCCCCAAAATCAGCGCCGCTTCCTCCTGGGTCAACCTATCCTCGCTCCATCCAAAATACGCCTCTTCAAATCGCATCACCCTGATCTCCTGTAACACCTCTGTCCGTCGCATCGGTCACCTCCAACGGTAACCATTATAAACCGGACATATCGTGTGCTACAAAACCGGACATATCATTTGTCACTGACAATGATGCTTTTGATGATTGCCAAAGCTGCACGATGGGAGTAAAATAGAATCAACAACTGGGGGATGGACTCCAGACAATCCGATTGAGAAGGGAGGTGAGCTTATGTACTTCATGATGATCTGCACGTGGGACCACATGGACGAAAGGGAGGTGAGAACGAAAAGGGTCACATGGAATTGGCCGGAGGACGTGAAGGTGATCTCCGAGTTTTACGATCTCCAGGGCTGCCGGACCATTTACGTGGTGGATACGGACGCGAAGGGCCTGATTGCGGCGCGGGCCGCGTGGATCGACCTTCTGGCATTCGAGATATTTCCCGTATATCCCGTCGGCGCCACGAAGGATGCGCTCATGAAGAAATGAGGAACGGTCCGATGGGGATATCGTAAATCATCCTAAGGAAAGGAGGCCTGCCATGTCTACACTGGAATTGACACCGGACGAGGGAAAGGCGCTTCTGGAGTTTCTGGAACGGTACCTATCTAACCTGCGGATTGAGATCGTCAACACGGAAGACAGGGAATTTCGCAGGAGCCTCAGGCAGCGGGAAGACATCATCCGGGCAATCACCGGGCGGTTAAAGGAGAAGGGGATTTGATGCAGATCTTACATTTTTCGGGATGGTTCTGCCGTGGGTAAATGAAAAGACCGCTCTGCTCCCGCCGGCAGAGCCATCCCCGCCTTGCGTTCCAACACAACCCACACATTCTGAGATCCCGCTCCGCTTGCCAGGCCGCAACTACATGCACACCCGTCTCTTCAACTTTTCCACAAACGAACCCGGAAGGATATCCTTCCAGCCGTTTCGATCGCTCAGGTTATCCGAATAATGAATTCGCCCCTCCCCGTCGTAATGGGAGGATGTGATGACGCGCACCCGGCCCTCCAGACATTCGATCTCCAGGAACGTGGCAATATCCGACAACACCCGGGTTTCCTGACGGCTGTTTATGCTTTGCAGGGAAAGGATCATTCTCTCACGCTCCGAGTCGTCTTTGCCCAGTTTTGCGACCATCCACACCCGAACCCTGTCGGACGATTTCCTCACGCTGTCCCGGTCGTAATAAAACACGCCTCCGTTTCCGTACCGGATAACCTCGATCAGCCGTTCCGCTCCGGCCTCGCCCGGGAACCCGGACAGCGCCAAGGCCGCTGCAAAAAGCACCCGGGCCGCCGTTCTGTACGCTTTCGGGCGAAGCGCCCCCTTCCCGCTCATTGACAAACCGTCCGCTTCAAGACATCCTGGAACGTGCCCGGCAAAATGACCTCCCATTCGTCCGGAGCGGGACCGGTCCAGTGGTAAAGAGCCCGGCCCTCCCTGTCGTAAAAGATGAAAGCGAGTCTGCGCATCCGGTTCTCCCTGCATTTGATCTTCAGCAAATCCTTTTTCAGGGACAGCCTCTCGCAACCCGGGCAATCGATCTGTTTTTTCAACTCGGCAACCATGTCGAATTTGCGACGGTCGGCATCGCTCCACCGGGTTGCCGTCCAAACGGTAACCGTACCGGACTTTTTCTTCACACTGTCCCGGTCGTAGTAGAAGGCGTTCCCCAGGCTGTCGCTTCCGAACTCTACGGAGTCCTCTCCACGCGCATCACCGGCCGCGGTGGACAGAAAAGCGATCGACAGCAGCAGTGCCAGAATAACTTTTCCCGATGATATGCGGTGCATCGCTTTGAAAAACGCCGTTTAACCGAAACCAAAAAGTCCTGTGCCTTTGCGGACACCAGGGTTCTGACAGCCGGCGCCTCCTTTTGAAATCCACTCAATATACGTATAAAACATAGCACAGATCGATGCCGCCGCGCAGGCTTTTTTATCATGAGCCACTCGATTCGCCGGATAATCTGCCAGGTTCTCCCCGATAGATTTATGTTGATTCAGAAAGCTATTTTTTTGTATTCTGAAAACGGATTTATCTCCTGACATAAACTCATCCTGATGATGACAGCCTCGTGCCGGCGGAGAAGGACCGGAAAGTCACGTATTCGGTTCCGGCAAGGAGACGACGATTCTCCGGAAGATTTCGGCGGACAATCAGCGCATCGGCACACTGATCATCCGTCCGAAAATGAAGGGGCTGACGGCACAGCTCGGTCTCTCCTTCCTAATCACGGCTGCCGTGCTACTGATATCGTTCATGATCGCATTCATTCTATCCAACCGTCTTCAGGATCTGGTGACCATGCCGGTCATGAATCTCGTGCAGACCATGAAAAGGGTCTCACGGGAAAAGAATTACTCCCTGCGATCCAGAGCAGCCGGCAAAGATGAAATCGGGTCCCTGATCGACAGCTTCAACGAAATGCTCTCGGAAATCGAATCGCGGGAAGAGACGCTTCGGGAGCGTCAGGATCACCTTCACCGGCTTGCCCACTTCGACAATCTCACGCATCTGCCCAATCGGATTCTGTACTGCGACCGTCTCCACCAATCCATCCTGCAGGCGGAAAGGGCAAAGAAAAGGATCGCCGTCATGTTTTTCGATCTGGACCATTTCAAGGACATCAACGACTCGGCGGGCCACCGTATCGGCGACCTGCTTCTGGTGGAAGTTGCCAGCAGACTGCAGAGTATCATTCGAGCCAGGGACACCTTGGCCCGCATGGGCGAAGACGAATTCACCCTCCTTGTCCCGAATGTGAGGGACAGGGAAAACACCGTCATCCTGGCCGACAAGATCCTGAAGGCCCTTTCCGAACCTTACCGCGTGGATGGAAATGAGTTTTACATCACGGCCAGCGTGGGCATCACGCTGTATCCCGACGACGGCAAGACCGTCGACGAACTGCTGAAAAACGCGGACACCGCGATGCACAAGGCCAAGAGCGACCGCAAGAACATGTTTCAGTTCTACTCCCAGGACATGCCGACCACCGTGACGACCCGTATGATTCTGCTGAGCAGCCTCCATCAGGCGCTCAAGCGGGATGAATTCNNGTCTGCAAATCAGCGCATGGAAAGCGAAAGGCTGTCAACCGCTTCCGGTCTCCATAAACGTTTCCCCCGTGCAGCTCAAAAGACAGAACTTTTCCGAAGTCGTGCGGCAGATCATCGAGGAGACCGGGGTCGATTCCTCCCTGCTCGAGTTGGAGGTCACCGAAACCGCCATCATGCAGGATACGGGGTTCACCACCTTGACGCTGCAACGATTCAAGGAAATGGGGATCACCATCTGCATCGACGATTTCGGCACCGGCTATTCCTCGCTCAGCCAACTGAAGCGTTTCCCGATCGACACCCTGAAGATCGACAAATCCTTCATCGTCAATATCGAGAAAAACACGGACGACCAGTCCATCGTGCTGGCCATCATCAGCATGGCCCATAGCCTGGGTTTGAAAGTCGTTGCCGAGGGCGTAGAGACCTCTTCCCAGTTGTCTCTGTTGTGCGAACAGGGATGCCAAACGATGCAGGTATTCTACTTCAGCAAGCCTTTGCCTCCCGCAAATATCGAGCTCCTGATGAATGAATATCGTGAAAGAAACACCTGACATTCATTCCTGCTTCCTGCCCATGGCATCGACCAGGGCATCCCACCGTTCCAAACAAACTGTAGGCAAAAAATGAAGAAGGTCGTCGGGAACTTCGGTTCGCGCAATTAACGATATACGGGCTTTTATTCCGAATTCCGCTGTGATATGGAAGCGGACCCTGAGGAAGGAAATCCACGGATGCCCGAATCCATGCATCCCGCCAATCGCACAGACGGAAAATGAGGACAGACAGAGGCCCGATCATCGTTCTCGGAGGCGGCGTCGCCGGCCTTGCGGTGGGATATTACGCGAGGCGCGCCGGCATTCCTTTTTCCCTGTTCGAGAAGTCCGGCAGGATCGGCGGCAATTGCATCACGTTGCGACACGGGGACTTTCTGTTCGATTCGGGGGCGCACCGCATCCACGACAGCAACCCGCAGATCACCCGAGATCTCCAGGATCTCCTGGGAGAGAACCTGCTGCGGGTGGAGGCGCCCAGCAGGATCTTTCATCAGGGGAAATTCATCGATTTTCCGCTCTCCCCCCTGAATCTCCTCGCAAAACTGGGATTCACCCAATCCCTGCGGGCGGTTCAGGATCTTCTGATCGGGCGGTTGACGATCCGGGACCGGGAGGCCGATTTCGAGCGCTTCGCCGTGGGGACGTACGGACGGACCGTCGCCGAGAAATTCCTGCTGGGCTACTCCGAGAAGCTCTGGGGCCTGCGGGCGGCAGAGCTGTCGCCGAGCATAGCCGGCAAAAGGTTGAAGGGTCTCGACATCCGGACATTCGTCCGTGAAGCCGTTTTCGGGAAGCAGGCGAAGACCGAACATCTCGAGGGGATGCGTTTTTCCTACCCCCGCGGCGGATTCGGAGAAATTCCGCAAAGGCTCGCCGATTTCTGCGGGCCGGAGCACATCTTCCTGAACTCCGAGGTCGCTCAGGTCACACATGACCGCGGCCGGCTGCTGGCCGTTGTCATGAGTGACGGCCGGACGGTCGAGGTCGGTCGGGGGCGGGTCGTTTCGACCCTCCCCATCGACTCCCTGATCGCGGGCCTGGAGCCCGGGGCCCCGGAGCGCATCCTTCGCACCGCCGCCGCATTGAGATTCCGGCATATGGCCCTGGCGGTGTTTTTCATCGACCGACCCTCGTTCACGAAGAACGCCACGATCTATATTCCGGACCCGGACCTGCCGTTCACCCGGATCTACGAGCCCAAAAACCGGTCCGCCGCGATGGCCCCGGCGGACCGAACCTGCCTGGTGTTCGAGATCCCGTGTCAGAAAACGGATGCCTGGTGGACCCTGGACGAGAAAGACCTGCTGGATCGGATCCGCACCCAGGCGATCCGGAAAAAATGGCTGAAGGATGAAGAGATCCTCGATGGCCTCGTCTACCGCTTCGAATGCGCCTATCCGATCCTGGAGAACGGCTACGAGCGGATACTGAGCGTCCTGCTGGAATATCTGGGAACGTTCCGCAATCTTCACGCTTCCGGTCGGAACGGCCTGTTCGCCTACTCCTGGCTGCACGATATGATGCTCAGCGGCCGGGACATTGTCCGGAATATCGTCGCCGCAGAAGGGGTCGACGAGAATGAATAGTCCGGCTTCGACAGGGCTGCGCCCGTCCGTTGCGCGAGTCCCGTCTCATCCGGCCCGGCGCCGGCATCCCTTTTTTCTTTTCCAACGATCGCCATGAAGATGGATTCCGGGCGGATTCTGAAACTCCTTTTTCCCGTCGGCGGCATCCTGATTCTTGCCGCGCTGATCTGGAAGGTCGGCCTCGAACGCTGGGAAATCCTGCTGCGGGACATGGACAAAACCGTCCTTCTGTGGGCGCCGGCGGTCTATGCGCTGGCCTGGCTGTTCCGGACCTTGCGCTTGAGGAGCCTCATCCGGCACACGCCGGGGAGTCTCTCTCTGTCCCGGACATTCGAAATCCACATTGCGGGGTTCGCACTGAACGCGGTGATGCCGGTGAAGGCAGGCGATGTCGCCATGATCGGACTGCTGAAGAGGGAAGGAATCCGGATCGGAGCCGCGGCGGCGATTGTCATTCAGACGCGGATTCTCGACATCCTGGCGATGGTGCTGGTGATGATCCCGTCGTGGTTCCGGCTGACGAGGAA